>Ga0182742_1000934_pt1 | contig 40882 bp, 33 predicted proteins | sample eDN5th37CBELigMG_FD_128880 | JGI IMG/M metagenome (GOLD analysis project Ga0182742, IMG submission 128880) | Enriched Miracle-Growth compost microbial communities from Emeryville, California, USA - eDNA 5th pass 37_C BE-Lig MG (version 2)... ... | reverse complement strand
GGTCAGCACCGTGCCCGACAGTTTGTTGGACAGCTTGCCGCCCAGGCAGTAGCCCAGCACGCCCACGCCGCCCCGCTGCTCGGGCAGATCGCGCAGCGCGGCGACGGACGAACCGATGTCGCGCAGGCCCAGTTCCACGTCGAAGCCCTGGTACAGCTCGAAGGCGCGCGGCATGTCGGCCGGGCCGTCGGTCAGCTGGATGCCGGGCTGCTGGCGCCAGAACAGGTCGGGCACCAGCACCACGTAGCCTTCCTCGGCCAGCAGCTGCGCGGCGCGGCGCATGAAGTCGTTCACCCCGAAGATCTCCTGGCACAGCACCAGGCCCGGGCCGTGCCCGCAGGCCGGCACCGCCAGATAGGCGCCGAAGGATTTGCCGTCGTGCGAGGCGACCGTCACGTCGCGCGTGGTAATGCTGGGGGTCATGCGTGTCTCCTGGTTGCGGGCATCCGCCCTACTTCATCCGGCAGGAAGCGGCGAACGGGTCGTGGTACTGGGTCAGCACCGTGCCCGACAGTTTGTTGGACAGCTTGCCGCCCGCGCCCGCCTCGACGATGCGCAGGTAGTAGTTCTGTATCGGATAGTGGTTGGTGTTGAACTTGAAATCGCCGCGCACCGACTTGAAGTCCGCGCGCCGCAAGGCCGGGCGCAGCGCGTCGGCGCCGAGCTTGCCGCCGGTCTGGCGCACCGCGCTGTCGAGCAGCATGGCCGCGTCGTAACCCTGCGAGGCGTAGAGCGTGGGGCTGCGCTTGTAGGTCTTGGTGAAATCCTCGACGAACTTGCGGTTGGCGGGATTGTCCAGTTCGGCGGCCCACTGGGCCGTGTTGCGCAGGCCCTCGATGGGCGCGCCGACCGCGGCGATGGTGTCCTCGTCGCCCGAAAAGCCCGGCGCCAGCAGCGCGATCTCCTTGCCCAGGCCCGCGCCATTGAACTGCTTGATGAAATTCACGCCCATGCCGCCGGGCAGGAAGAAGAACACCGCGTCCGGCTTGCTGGCGCGCAGCCGAGTGATTTCCACGCCGTAGTCCAGCTGGCCGAGCTGGGTGTAGATCTCTTCGGACAGGCCGCCCTTGTACAGCCGCTTGAAGCCGTTGAGCGACTCGCGCCCGCCGGGATAGTCCGGCGCGATCAGCGCCACGCGCTTGTAGCCCTGGTCGGCGGCGTATTTGCCCATCGCGGCCGGGATGTCCTCGTTCTGCCAGGCCACGGCGAAGAAGTTGGGGTTGCAGCCTGCGCCGGCGTAGTTTTCCGGACCGGTGTTGGTGCTCAGGTAGATCGTGCCCGACTGCAGGATGGCGGGCATCACCGGCAGCAGCACGTTCGAGAACACGATGCCGGTCATCACGTCGACGCGGTCACGCTTGAGCAGGCGCTCCACCGCCTGGCGCCCGGTGTCGGCCTTCTGCTGGTCGTCGGCCACCACCACTTCCGCCTGCAGCCCGCCCAGCTTGCCGCCCGTATGCTGCAGCGCCAGATTGAAGCCGTCGCGGATCTCGTTGCCCAGCGCCGCGCCCGGCCCGGACAGCGTGGTCAGCAGGCCGATCTTGATCTGGTCGGCCGCCGACGCATGCGCCGCGGCGGCCATACAGGCCAGCGCCGCCAGCGCGCGCCGGCGCCATAGGTTTCGATTCATGAGCCACCCCGTTTTCCCCGCCGGCCGCGCCGGCGCAACGCTGACAGAAGCCGTCTGCCACGGTCCACCCTGCCGTCCTGCCAGCTTAGGCCGGCGGGCCGGGCGGCTCTATCCGATTCCTGTCAGCCTTATCCGGGATTCACTTAATTCCACGCGCGCGCGCTTTACATTACCCTGGCCGCAGATACGGGAGGGTTCCCGTGCCGGAGGCATGCATGCATGGCTGGTCCCGATCCACGCTGGCGCCCCTGTTGCAGCGGCGCGTCTTCAGCTCCACGCAGCAGGACGAGACGCGCACGCTCGTGTCCGAAGCGCTGAAGGAGCACCGCCTGACCTGGAAAGGCGGACGCGTGGACGCGCAGCTCAACCGCGCCCGCTTCGGCTCGCTGACCGTCTGTACGCTGCGCTACGGCGCCGAAGTCCACATCGAACCCGACCGCCTTCAGGACTTCATGCTGGTGCAGGTGCCGCTGCGCGGCCGCGCCTGCATCGAATGCGGCGCCGACCGCGTCGACGCCGGCCCCGACTGCGCCGCCGTCATCGCCCCCAACCGCCCGCTGCGCCTGCACTGGGAAGCCGGCTGCGAACAGCTGCTGCTCAAGATTCCGCGCGGCAAGCTCGAAGCCATCGGCCTGCGCGCCTTCGGCGAAGCCGCCGCCGGCCCGCTGGACTTCGCCCCCGCGCTGCGCCTGGACACGCCCGTAGGGGCCGCCTGGTGCAGCATGGTCGCAAGCCTGATCCATCTGCTGCCCACGCTGGACGACGGCGCGCCGCGCCCGCCCGCGGCGTGGCTGGAACACCTGGAAGACACCCTGATGCTGCACCTGCTCTACAACCAGCCCAACAGCTGGCAGGCGCGCGCCGGCCTGGCTTCGGCGGTCCCCCGCCGCCTGGCCCTGGCCGAGTCCTACATGCGCGAGCACCTGTCCGCCCCCCTGACCCTGATGGACATCGCCCGCCACGCCGGCGCCAGCGCCAGCGCGCTGACGCGGCTGTTCCAGGAACACCGCGACACCACCCCCATGAACGCGCTGCGCACGCTGCGGCTGGACACGGCCAGGCAGAAACTGAAATCCGACGCCGGCGCCAGCGTCACCGAAGTGGCGCTGGGCGTGGGCTTCGGGCACCTGGGCCGGTTTTCGGAGTATTACCGGGAGCGGTTCGGGGAATTGCCGCGGGAGACGCGGCGGGTTTGAATGCCGGGGTCGGATGCCGGGGCTGGATGCCGGCTTCGCCGGCCGATGGGTTACGCGCGCTTGGCGATTGAATTCTTGCCTAGTCCTTGGCGCGCTGCACCCATCCTACGGCCCAACGTTCCGTACACCACCGGTTCAACGAATCCGCGCCGCAAGACGCCTGCAAGCCCCATGAGGCCGCCCGCGCGGCCGACATGGGGCGGACCCCGCAAGATCTTCGCAACACAGCCGCCCGCGAACAGAATGCCAAGCACCCCACCCGTTCCCGGCGAACGCCACATTAGGGCCGATGCAGCACGGCGTGGTGGGGCCCCGGGGTGCGCGGGGCGTCGATAAGCCCGAGGGAATCTGAAGGAACCGCCGAAGGCGGTGACGAAGATGACGAAGGGGTAGTCCGGAGCGAAGGCTCCGGACCGCAATCGTGGCCCCGCGCACCCCGGGGCCCCGCCGCGACGGGCGTCTCAAGAACCGGAGGCCAGCCCCGCGCGACGGGCGTTTATAGAAGCGCCCATCAAGCCGGCACCACCGCCGTCACCTCGATCTCGACCTTGGCCCGGTCCTCGACCAGATCGGCCACCTCCACCGCCGTCATCGCCGGAAAGTGCCGGCCGATGTACTCCCGGTAATGCTTGCCGATGGCGGGATAGGCCGCCACATACTCGTCCTTGTCCGTCACGTACCACGTCATGCGGACGATATGCTCGGGCTTCGCGCCGCCCTCGGCCAGGATCGCGACGATGTTCGCCAGCGTCTGGCGCACCTGCTCCGCCAGGTCGTCCGACTCGAACTGCTGCTGGCCATTCCACCCCACCTGTCCGCCCACGAAAACGAGCTTGCTGCCCACCTGCATCTCGGTGAGCACACCATTCGAATAGCCCCGGGGCGCCATCCAATCCGGCGGTTGCAGAATCTTCATAACGTCATCCTATTATCAAAAAAACAAACTACAGGGCGGTCCCCGCCGCTCAGGCGGCGGAAACCAGGTAGGCCTGCATCCGCTCGCGCAAGTCCGCGGGCAGCGGCATGGACTTCATCGTCCGCAAATCCACCGTCACGATCGTCAGCGTCGCCGCCAGCCGCAGCTGGCCGTCCGGGCCTTCGAACTTCACCAGCACCTTGAACGACGCCCCCCCGATGCGCTGCACCTCCAGCACCTGGCGCAGGCGCTCGTGCCAGCGGCTCGGCGCGCTGAAATCGCACTGCACCGACGCCGTCGGCGTGCCGATGTGGCGCTCCACGTGCAGCGCATGAAACGGCAGCCCCATCCCCTTGTCGAACCACTCCTCGACGAAATCGTTGATCATCTCGAAATAGCGCGGATAGAACACGATGCCCGCCGGATCGCAGTGGCGGAAACGCACCTCTACCTGGCTGATGAACGGAGCTGCCATGATGTTTCCTTCCGGCCTGTTCAAGCCATCTTGCGCAGCGCGAAGCGCTGCAGCTTGCCGGTCTCGGTGCGCGGCAGCGCATCCACGTACTCGATGGCGCGCGGATACTTGTAAGGCGCGATGGTGGCCTTGACGAACTGCTGCAGCGCCGTGGTGAGTTCGCCGCCGGCCTCGTAGCCCGGCTTGAGCACCACGAAAGCCTTGACCACCTGGCCGCGTTCGTCGTCCGGCGCGCCCACCACCCCGCACTCGGCCACGGCCTCGTGGCGCAGCAGCGCGTCCTCCACCTCGGGGCCGGCGATGTTGTAGCCGGCCGAGACGATCATGTCGTCATTGCGCGCCTGATAGAACAGATAGCCGTCGTCATCCTGCACGAAGGTATCGCCCGGCAGGTTCCAGCCGTCCTGCACGAAGCGCAGCTGGCGCTCGTCGGCCAGGTAGCGACAGCCGGTGGGACCCTTGATCGCCAGCCGGCCCACCGTGCCGTTGGGCACCGGCTGCATCTTGTCGTCCACGATGCGCGCCACATAACCCGGCACCACGCGGCCGATGGCGCCGCGGCGCACCGACTCGGGCGGGCTGGACACGAACACGTGAATCATTTCCGTGCCGCCGATGCCGTCGATCATCTCGATGCCGGTGGCCTCTTTCCACAGCTGGCGGGTGGCGTCGGGCAGCGCCTCGCCGGCCGACACGCTCTTCTTCAGCGAGGAAATATCGAACTTGCCCGCCAGCGCGGACATCTGCCGGTAGAAGGTCGGCGCGGTGAACACGATGGTGGCGCGGAAATCCTGGATCAATTGCAGCAGGCTTTCCGGCGTCAGCTTCTCGGCCAGCACGGCGCTGGCGCCTGCCCGCAGCGGGAAGCACAGCAGCCCGCCCAGGCCGAAGGTGAAGGCCAGGGGCGGCGTGCCGCAGAAAATGTCGTCCGGGCCCGGCTTGATGACGTGCCTGGGAAACAGGTCGCACATCGCCAGCACGTCGCGGTGAAAGTGCATGCAGCCCTTGGGCGCGCCCGTGGTGCCGCTGGTGAAGGCGATCAGGCAGACGTCGTCGGCGGCCGTGTCGCAGGCCTGGAAGGCGTCGTCCGGCTTGCCCGCGGCCAGCGCGTCCAGCGCGTCGGGCGCGGCATCGTTGAAATACATGACCCGCGACAGCGCCGGGCAATGGTGCTCGTGGCCGGGCTGCACGCAGAATTCGGCCTCGTCCTTCAGGCGCACGTCGCACAGCACCGCCTGCACCTGCGCCTTGTCGATGATCTGCTTGAGCTCCTTGGCGCGCAGCAGCGGCATCGTCGGCACGGTGACCAGGCCCGCCTTGATCGCGGCCAGCCAGGACGCCGCCATCATGGGGTTGTTCGGCCCGCGCAGCAGCACGCGGTTGCCGGGCACCAGCCCCATGTCCTCGACCAGCACGCGGGCGATGCGGTTGCTCAGCGCGGCCAGCTCGCGGTAGGTCATGGCGGCCGGCTTGCCGTCCTGGCGCCAGCGCAGCGCCACGCGTTCGCCATGCCCGCGGCCCACCATCGCGTCCACCAGCTCGACGGCGCAATTGAAGCGTTTGGGATAGGCCACGTCGGGACCGTCGAGCAGGAACTCGGGCCATTGTTCGGCCGGGGGCAGGTTGTCCCGGGCGAAAGTGTCGATGTGGGCGGATGCTTCCATGGAATTCCCCTTGGCGGAGCCGGTCGGCATTTTTAGGTTTTCAGCAGTTCGCGGGCAATGATCAACTTCTGCACTTCGGTGGCGCCTTCGTAGATGCGCAGCGCTCTGATTTCCCGATACAACTTCTCCACCGGCATGCCCGACACCACGCCGGCGCCGCCGAACATCTGCAGCGCGCGGTCGATGACGGTCTGGGCCGATTCGGTGGCGGTCATCTTGGCCATGGCCGCTTCGCGCGTGGTGCGCTGCTTCTGCACGTCGCGCATCCAGGCCGCGCGGTACGTCAGCAACGCCGAGGCGTCGATGGCGGCCGCCATGTCGCCCAGCGCCGCCTGGGTCAGCTGCAGGTCGGCCAGGGTCTGGCCGAACATGCGGCGCGAGCGCGCCCGCGTCAGGGCCTCGTCCAGCGCCCGGCGCGCAAAACCCAGCGCAGCCGCGGCCACCGAGGCGCGGAAGATGTCCAGCGTCATCATGGCCAGCTTGAAGCCCTGGCCGGCGTCGCCCAGGCGCTGCGAGGCCGGGATGCGGCAGTTGTCGAACGTGATGGTGGCCAGCGGATGCGGGGCGATCAGCTCGATGCGCTCGCTGATCTCGAAGCCGGGCGTGCCGGCGTCCACCACGAAGGCGCTGATGCCGCGCGCCCCGGGCGCTTCGCCGGTGCGCGCGAACACGCAATAGAAATCGGCGATGCCGCCGTTGGAGATCCAGGTCTTGGCGCCGTTGAGCACGTAGCGGTCGCCGTCCTGGCGGGCCTCGCAGGCCAGCGCGGCCACGTCCGAGCCGGCCTCGGGCTCCGACAGCGCGAAGGCGGCGATGGCCTCGCCGCGCGCCACGCGCGGCAGGTAGCGCTGGCGCACTTCCTCAGAGCCCATCAGCGAAATCGCGCCGCTGCCCAGGCCCTGCATGGCGAAGGCGAAGTCCGCCAGCCCTTCGTGGCGGGCGAAGGTCTCGCGCAGGATGCAGACCGCGCGCGAATCCACCTCGGGCAGCGCCCCGCCCCAGGCCCCGCCGGGACCGGCCGCCACGGCGTAGCGCAGCCAGCCGGCCTGGCCCATGGCCCGCACCAGCTTTTTGCATGCGCCGTCGGCGTCATGGTGATCCACGTCCCCCAGGGAGGCCTCGCACCAGGCGTCGGCCTCGCGCGCCAGCTTGCGGTGCGCATCGTCGAAAAACGGCCAGTCCAGCCAGCTTGCGTCGCGCATGATCAATTCCCTTCGAATACCGGCTTCTGCTTGGCCACGAAAGCCTCGTAGGCGCGGTGGAAATCGCGCGTCTGCATGCAGATGGCCTGGGCCTCGGCTTCGGCCTCGATCGCCTCGTCCACGCCCATGTTCCATTCCTGGTGCAGCAGCTTCTTGGTCACGCCGTGGGCGAAGGTCGGGCCCGCGGCCAGCTGCGCGGCCAGCGCCTGCGCGGCGTCGGCCAGCGCGCCGGGCTCGTGCAGCGCGTTGAAAAATCCCCAGCTGGCGCCCTCTTCCGCGGTCATGGCGCGGCCGGTGTACAGCAGTTCCGACGCGCGGCCCTGGCCGATCATGCGCGGCAGCAGCGTGCAGGCGCCCATGTCGGCGCCGGCCAGGCCGACCCGCGTGAACAGGAAGGCGGTGCGCGCCGCCGGCGTGCCCAGGCGCATGTCGGCGGCCAGCGCGACCATCGCCCCGGCGCCGGCGCAGACGCCGTCGACCGCGGCCACGATGGGCTGCGGGCAGGCGCGCATGGCCTTGACCAGATCGCCCGTCATGCGCGTGAAGTCCAGCAGCTCGGGCATGGACATTCTGGTCAGCGGGCCGATGATTTCATGCACGTCGCCGCCCGAGCAGAAGTTGCCGCCCGCGCCCGTCACCACGACCACCTTGATGTCGGTGGCGTACACCAGCGAACGGAACAGGTCGCGCAGCTCGGCGTAGGAGTCGAACGTCAGCGGGTTCTTGCGCTCCGGGCGGTTGAGGGTGATCGAGCCGATCTTGCCGTCGGCCGACACCTGCCACAGGAACGTCCTGGCCTGGTAGCCGGCCATCGGACGCTTGTGGTGCTTCATGGTGTGCTCTTCGGGCTGGGTGCTCATGGTGTCTCCATTCAGGGTTGTTCGGTGGACGCGACGCCGGCCTCAGCCGGTCATCACCTCGCCGCCGTCGACGGCGATGGCCTGGCCATTGATCGAGGCCGAGGCCGGCAGCGCCAGCCAGGCGACCGTCTCGGCCACTTCCTCGGGCTGCACCAGGCGGCCCTGCGGGTTGCGTTCGGCCAGCTTGGCGCGGGCGGCTTCGGGGCTCATGCCGGTCTTGTCGACGATGTTCGACACCGCCCCGCGCACGATGTCGGTTTCGGTGTAGCCGGGGCAGACCGCGTTGACCGTCACGCCCTTCTGCGCGGTTTCCAGCGCCAGCGAGCGGGTCAGCCCGACCACGCCATGCTTGGCCGCGCAATACGCGCTGACGTAGCCATAGCCGATCAGGCCGGCGGTGCTGGCCACGTTGATGACCCGCCCCCATTTCTCTTTCAGCATCCCCGGCAGGGCCGCCTGGATACAGTGGAACGTGCCGGTCAGGTTGACGGCAATCATGGAATTCCACAAGGCCGCGTTGGTCCGGTCGAAGCGTTCGCTGACCGCCTGGCCGGCGTTGTTCACCAGCACCAGGACCGGCCCGAATTCGGCCTCGGCCTGGGCGAAGGCCGCGCGCACCGAGGCCTCGTCGGCGATGTCGGCGCTGACGGCCTGCACCTGGCCCATGCGGGCCAGGCCGTCGGCCGCGGCCTCCAGCGCCGCGCCGTCGCGGCCCAGCAGCGTGACGCGGGCGCCGCGCGCCAGCAGCGCGCGGGCGCAGGCCAGCCCGATGCCGCGGGCCCCGCCCGTCACCAGGGCGTGGCGCCCGGCCAGGGGAAGCGGAGTTGCGTTCATTTGATGTCCAGTTGCGCCATGGCGGCGGCGCGTTCGAAATTGGTCTCCAGCTGGCGCTTGCCGGCGAAATACTGGCTCGGCCAGCCTACGTCACGGTAGCCCACCCGCGCCGCTTCGCGCAGCGTCCAGGAGGCGTCGGCCAGATGGGGCCGCGCGAGCGCGCAGAGGTCGGCGCGCCCCGAGGCGATGATGGCGTTGGCGTGGTCGGCCTCGAAGATCGCGCCCACCGCGATGGTGGGAATGCCGGCCTCGTTGCGCACGCGGTCGGCGAACGGAGTCTGGAACATGCGGCCGTAGACCGGCTTTTCTTCCTTGCTGACCTGGCCGGAGGAGCAGTCGATCATGTCGGCGCCGGCGGCCTTGAAGTGGCGCGCGATCTCCACCGCGTCGTCGGGCGTGATGCCGCCCTCGACCCAGTCGCTGGCGGAGATCCGCACCGACATGGGCTTGTTCTCGGGCCAGACGGCGCGCACGGCGTGGAACACCTCCAGCGGGAAGCGCAGGCGGTTTTCCAGGCTGCCGCCGTATTCGTCCTCGCGGTGGTTGGTCAGCGGCGAGATGAAGCTCGACAGCAGGTAGCCGTGGGCGCAATGCAGCTCCAGCCAGTCGAAGCCGGCCTGCTCGGCGCGCCGCGCCGCGGCCACGAAGTTGTCGCGCACCTCGTCCATGTCGGCGCGGGTCATGGCGCGCGGCGTCTGCGACACGCCTTCGATGTACGGCAGCGCGGAAGCCGAAATCAGCGGCCAGTTGCCCTCGGGCAGCGGATGGTCGATCTTCTGCCAGCCCAGCTGGGTGGAACCCTTGCGCCCGGCGTGGCCCAGCTGCATGCCGATGCGGGCGTCGCTGTTGGCGTGCACGAAGCCGACGATGCGGGCGAACGCGTCGCGCTGCGCGTCGTTCCACAGGCCGGGGCAGCCCGGGGTGATGCGGGCGTCGGGCGAGACGCAGGTCATCTCCACCATCACCAGGCCGGCGCCGCCCATGGCGCGCGCGCCCAGGTGCACCAGGTGGAAGTCGCCCGGCACGCCGTCGGTGCAGGAATACATGGCCATGGGCGAGACCAGGATGCGGTTCTTGAGCCGCACCCCGCGCACCGTGTACGGGGTGAGCATGGGCAGGGCCGGACGCTGCCCCGGGGCCGGGGCGGCGCCCGCGTGCTCGGCGATCCAGCGCTCGAACCCTTCGAGCCAGGCCGGATCGCGCATGCGCAGGTTTTCGTGCGAGATGCGCTGCGAGCGGGTCAGCAGCGAATAGGCGAATTGTTCGGGCTCCAGGTCGGCGTAGCGGGCGACGTTCTCGAACCATTCGGTGGAGTTGCGCGCAGCGTTCTGGATCTTCAGCACCTCGACGCTGCGTACTTCCTCGTAGTGCTTCAGGCCGGTCTCCAGGCTGCCTTCGGCGCCGCTCAGGCAGCGCGCCAGCTCGATCGCGTCTTCCAGCGCCAGCTTGGTGCCGGAGCCGATCGAGAAGTGGGCGGTATGGGCGGCGTCGCCCATCAGCACCACCGGCACGCGGCGCTGGCCGCGGGCGGTCTGCAGGCTGTTCCAGTGGACCCAGGTGTTGCAGATGACGCGCGGGAAGCGGATCCAGATGGCCGAGCCGCGCAGGTGGGTGGCGTTGCTGACCAGCCGGTTGCCGTCGAGCCACGGGGCGAACAGTTTTTCGCAGTAGGCGATGCCTTCTTCCTGGCTCATCTGTTCGATGCCGGCGGCCTGCCAGGTCTCCTCGGGCGTCTCCACGATGAAGGTGGACATGCCGTTTTCGTAGCGGTAGGCGTGGGCCTGGAACCAGCCGTGCTCGGTCTGGACGAAGGCAAAGGTGAAGGCGTCGAACACTTTCTTGGTGCCCAGCCAGACGAAGCGGCAGCGGCGCTGGTCGATGTCCGGGTGGAAGGTGTCGGCGTAACGGGTGCGGATGTTGCTGTTGATGCCATCGGAGGCGATGACGAGGTCGGCGTCGTATTCGCGGGCGATGGCCTGGTCGTCCTGCACGAAGCTCTCGAATACCAGCTTGACGCCTACGTCTTCGCAGCGGGCCTGCAGGATGTTGAGCAGTTTCTTGCGGCCGATGCCGATGAAGCCGTGGCCGCTGCTGCGCATGCTGCGGCCCTTGAAGTGGATGTCGATGTCGTCCCAGTGGTTGAAGGCGTCGCCGATGGTCTGGGCGGAAACCGGGTCGGCGTCACGGAGGTTCTGCATGGTGGCGTCGGAGAACACCACGCCCCAGCCGAAGGTGTCATACGGTCGGTTGCGTTCGATCACGGTGACTTCGTTCTCGGGGTTCTGCAGTTTCATGAGCAGACCGAAATACAAACCGGCGGGGCCGCCGCCTATGCAGACTATCTTCATTGCCGTATGCGCTCCGTGATGTGCGACGGATGTCTCTGTGTTCCGCGGTCGCGGAAATTTAAACCTTGATAGTTTAGGCTTGAAATATATACCTGATGGTGGGGGTGTGCAAATGGGGAAAGTATCTAGATTGTCTTTCGTCTGAGGGACATTAAATGGGGACGCATTTTGTCGCTGTGTTTTGGCGGGGGGTGAGGTTCTGTCGTTCCTTGTTCCTTGCTTCTTGCTTCTTGTTTGGGCCGCCCGTCGGGGCGGGCGCCGGGGTTGCTCGCGCCCACGATTGCGGTCCGGAGCCTTCGCTCCGGACTCCCCCCTCGTCATCCTCGTCCTCGCCTCCGGCGACTCCTTCGGATTCCCTCGGGCGCATCGAGGTTGCTCGCAACCCCGACACCCGCCCCGACGGGCTCGTTCATCTTGGATCGTGACGCTGCTGCGCCTGGGATTGCGACGAAATTTGCGGGGTCGCCGTTTTCGGCCGCGCGGGCGCCCGAAAACGGCATATGCCTATGTTTGTGGCGGGCGGTGGTTCGCTTGCGCGCTTGCGCTGAGGTGCTTGCTAATGGATCTTCAGTTCTTGTGGGGGTGGTGATGGGCGGCGCGCGGCGCAGAGCAGTTTGCGCATGCCGGCCTGTGCCGCGCGCCGCCCATCCAGCACTGGAGTTAACGTGACGGGTGTTCGCTGGCGCGCAGTGTCACCGCTGGATGCAAGACGCCGCGTATGCCCGCAGAGGCCGCCCGCGCGGCCTCTTCGGGCGGGCACCGCAAGATCTACTGTCATACCCGGGCGTCTTAAGAGCCCCACACGCCGCAAGAATTCAAAGTCAAGACCGGCTTCGCAGCCAGTCTTCCAGATCATCCGCGGGCAGTGGCGGAGAGAACAGGAAGCCCTGGCCGGCGGCGCAGCCTTGTTCGATCAGGAAGCGGCGCTGTTCCTCGTTTTCCACGCCTTCGGCCACCACGGGCAGGCTCAGGCTTTCGCCGATGCGGATGACGGCGCTGGTCAGGGCGCGGGCGGCGTCGTCGCTTTCCAGGCCCTGGACGAAGCTGCGGTCCAGTTTGAGTTCGTCCACGATCAGGCGGCGCAGGTGGCCCAGGCTGGAATAGCCGGTGCCGAAGTCGTCCATGGACAGGCGCACGCCCAGGCGGTGCAGTTCGGCGATGGTGCGCAGCGTGCCGGCGGTGGCGTCCAGCACCACGCTTTCGGTGATTTCCAGCATCAGGTCCGCGGGGGCCAGGCCGAACTCCGTCAGGGTCAGCTCTATCATGCGCGGCAGGTTGAGGTTGTGGAAGTTGGTCGCCGACAGGTTCACCGACACCGACGGGACCTGCAGGCCCTTGCCGCGCCAGATCGCCAGTTGCGAGCAGGCCTCGCGCAGGGCCCAGTCGCCCAGGTCGCCGATCAGGCCGCATTCCTCGGCCAGAGGCACGAAGCGCGCGGGGGAGATGTCGCCCAGGTTCGGGTGGCGCCAGCGGGCCAGCGCCTCCACCCCGTAGAGGGCGCCGTTTTTCAGGCCGACCTGGGGCTGGTAGTGCAGGCGCAGCGCCTTTTCTTCGAGCGCGTCGCGCAGGGCCGCTTCCAGCGCCAGGCGTTCCTGGGCCTGGCGGTTCATTTCGGCGCTGAAGAAGGAGATGCGGTTGCGTCCGGCCGTCTTGGCCTGGTACATCGCCATGTCGGCATGGCGCAGCAGCGTGTCCATGTCGCGGCCGTTCTCGGGGAACACGCTGATGCCGATGCTGACCGACGGGTTCAGCGTGATGCCGCCGACCGAGAACGGCTGGGCCAGCGTCACCAGCACCTGTTCGGCGGCGGCGGTCAGGCGGCCGTGTTCGAAGTCGGGCATCAGCATCACGAACTCGTCGCCGGACAGCCTGCCGACGATGTCGCTGGGGCGCACCAGCCGGCGCAGGCGCTGGGCCACGTCGCGCAGCAGCGCGTCGCCCACCGGGTGGCCGAGCGTGTCGTTGACCTGTTTGAAGCGGTCCAGGTCCAGGAACAGCACCGCCACGCGCTTACGTTCCGGTTCGGCGCGCGCGATGGCCTGTTCGGACTGCGCCAGCAGCAGGTTGCGGTTGGGCAGGCCGGTCAGTTCGTCGTAGAACGCCAGTTGGCGGATGCGGGCGCGGGCCTCTTCGCGTTCCAGCGCGAGCGCGCACAGGTAGACGCATACGTCCACCAGCCGGTGGTGGAAATCGTCGGGCAGGCGGCGTTCGCGGAAATAGAAGGCGAAGGTGCCGATTACGCGGCCGTCGCTGGACTTGATGGGCGAGGACCAGCAGGCCTTGATGTCTTCGGGCAGCGGCAGGTCGCGGTAGCCGTCCCACAGCGGATCGGTGGAGATGTCCGGCACGATGACCGGCCGGCCGAGAAAGGCCGCGGTGCCGCAGGCGCCGGCCTGCGGGCCGATGGCCGCGCCGTCGAGCGCGTCGGTGTAGGCGACCGGCAGGCTGGGCGCGGCCAGCGGACGCAGCAGGCCGGCCTCGTCCACGCGCAGCACGCAGGCCGCCAGCTCGGGGGCCAGGCGCTCGACCTCGCGGCACACCATGTTCATGACCTCGACCACGGAGGCCTCGTTCACCATGGCCTGCAGCACGCGGCGCTGCAGCACCTCGTGCACCTTGGTGGGCGTGATGTCGGTCAGCACGTCGACGATATTGACCAGCGCGCCGCGGTCGTCGAATACGGAGTTGGCCATCACCGACACCCACATCGGCCGCCCTACCCGGTCGTAGACCAGCACGTCCTTGTGGTAGCCGTCGCGGCAGGCGATGCGGCGCGCCAGCTCTTCGCGCGTGCCGCCGTCCTGGCGTCCGCCCGACAGCAGCTCGCCCAGCTCCTGGGCCACCGCGTCGCCGCGGGAGAACCCCAGCATGCGCTTGAAGCCGTCGTTGACATACACGATGCGGCCGTCGCGGCCCGACACGGCGACGGCGTTGCCGGTCTCGTTGATGCCCAGCAGCAGCAGGCGGATCTCTTCCTGGCGCTCGGCGTCGGCGATGGAGCGCCGCGAAATGACGGAAATCCGGGCGACCTCGCCGTCCTGGCCACGGATCGGCAGGTAGGTGGCCTCGATCCACAGGAAACCGCCCTGCTTGCAGCGGTAGCGGCAGGTGCCCGAGAAGTGCCGGCCGCCCAGCAGGCGCGCCCAGATCTGTTCGCCGCCGACGATGCCCTTGCCCTCGTCCATGCTGTCGCACAGCATGTCGTGACGCAGGCCGGGGACTTCGGCGCGGTCATGGCCCACCGCGGCGAGGAAGTTTTCGTTCGCGTTCAGCAAGGCGCCGGCCGGATCGAAATCGAACAGCAGCAGCGCCCGATCCATCGAAGTCAGGTAATGGTCCGTGCTCCAGGCGGCGCCTCGCTGCTGCTCTCGGGAAACGCCTGGATTGGATTCAAGCATAAGGGGCTCCATGCCGGATAGCGGCTGATCCGGTTTCATTCAACGCTTGGGAAAACCCAGCGCGACACGGTCGCGCCCGTCCTGCTTGGCCAGGTACAGGGCCTGGTCCGCGCGGCTCAACGTCTCCGAAAAAGTCTCTCCCAACTGGTGGTAGGCCATGCCTATGCTGATGGTCAGCCGCAGCACGCCGCCGCCGGCGGCGATGCTCAAGGCCCGCACCGCGCCGACCAGCCGGTCCATGACGCGCTGGGCCGCCTCGGCCTGGGTGCTGGGCAGCAGCACCAGGAACTCCTCGCCGCCCCAGCGGCCGCACAGGTCGTATTCGCGCAGGTTCTTGCACAGCACCCCGGCCAGCTCGACCAGCGCGCGGTCGCCGGTTTCGTGGCCGTAGCGGTCGTTGACCGACTTGAAGTGGTCCACGTCCAGCATCGCCACCACGAAGCTCTCGCCGCCGCGCGACGCGCGCTGCACCTCCTGCTTGATCATGTCCATCAGCGCGCGCCGGTTCAGCAGGCCCGTCAGCGGATCGCGGTTGGAGGTCTCCAGGAGCGCGACGTTGAGGTCGCGCATCATGCTCTGGTAGTGATCGGAGATCCGCGCGATGCGGGTAAGCCTGCGCAACTGCCGGTCGAAGCGGTCGCACAGGCCCAGTTCGCGCTCGTGCGCCATGCTCTGGTAGGCGTCGGACAGCTGCGTCACGCGCTCGATGCGCGCCATCTGCTCGGCCGTATGCCGCCACAGCGCCTCCAACGCCTCGCGCAGCGGATGGCCCGCGTAGGCGGGGTCGGCCAGCAGCTCGGCGATATGTTGGTCCAGCAGGGCGGCGTTGGGTTTCATTGGCGGCCGACGACGGAAAAGGGAAAGGTGCAGTCTTCCTTGAATTCTTCGGCCAGCTCGCCCACGCGTTCGTTGCGCATGTCGTAGTACCAGGTCACGCTGACCTCGCGGCCCTTGCCGTGCGCCGCCTCCAGCAGGTCGAAGATGTCCATGACGGACTTGATGCTGCTGGTGTTCAGGTACAGCAGTTCCAGCTCCAGCTTCAGCGGCGCCGTGCCGCCTTGCAGGTAGGCCTCGACCCATTCGATGACCGGGCCGAACAGCTCGAAGGAATTCTCGGGATAGGAGTCGCCGCGCATCGACAGCACGCCGGCGGCGGCATCCGTATCGATGGCGGGCGTGGACTGGGTCCCGGGAATGTTGAGGTCTTTCATGCGTTACTCCGAAAATATGGCTGGGGCGCTCGCGCTTTCAAATCACGACGCTCAGGCTGAAGAAGGCCTGCCCCGCGCCCGCGGCGGGCGTCAGGCTGGCTTGCAGCGGCGCGCCGGCGCGGCGGGCGATGTCGATCAGTCCCAGCCCCGCGCCCGAGGCGACGCCCTGGGCGCGCGGCTTGTGCAGCTGCTGCTTGTATTCGGCCTTCAGCGCCGGCTTGTCCAGCGCCGCCAGTTCCTGGATGCGCGCGACCAGCTGCTGGCCGTCCTCGTCCCTGACCAGGTTGCCGGCCGACACCACGTAGCGGCTGTCGTCGCGCCGGCCGATCACGACGGTGGCCGACGCATCGCCGTCGCCGCGCAGGGCGGCGTACTGGCGGATGTTCTGGATCATCTCAATGTAGACCGAGAACACGTCCATGGCCTCGGCCGGCCGGGCGTGCTCGGCGTTCAGGTAGTTCTTGAGCGCATTGCCGATTTCTTCGATCAGGCTGCGGGAAATCGGTCCGTTGAAGCACAGCAAGGTGCGATTCTGGTTGAATCGTTCGCCCAATGCGTAGAGATCGGAGGCATTCATGAGGGTTACGCCCTGATTACGATTATTCGAAACGGAACGACAGCAAGGTGATGTCGTCCCGCTGCGGCAGTCCGCCCTGGTACTCGGCCAGCGCCTGGGTGAAGGCGGCCGCCTGTTCGCTCAACGGCAGGCGCGCATGCCGCTTGAGCATGGCGGCGAAGCGCGTGTTGCCGAAACCGAAGCCATGCTCGCCTCCGGCCTGGTCCAGGAACCCGTCCGTGGCGAGGTAATAGGTCCAGCCGGGCTCCAGTTTCAATTCGACGTTCTCGTAGACGGCGCTGCGCTTGTCGCCCAGCGCGCGCCTGCCGCCGGGCACTTCCTGCAGCGCCTCGCCGTTGCTTGCGTACAGGCTGATCTTGGCGCCCGCGTAGCGCAGCCGGCCAGCGTGGCGGTCAATATATACCAGCCCGGCATCGGTATTGGTGGCCAGCGCCCGCGGCAGTTGCGCGTCCGCAAGCATGGCGCGGATCGCGCCGTCGGTGCGGCCCAGGATGGCCGCCGGATCGGCCGGTCCGGCCTCGGTGATGGCCAGGTCGATGGCCGCGCGCGCCAGCATGGTCATCAGCGCGCCGGGCACGCCGTGGCCGGCGCAGTCCATGATGCCCAGCAGGCAGTTGGCGCCGTCGGAACGGAACACGTAGAAGTCGCCGCCGACCACGTCGCGCGGCTTCCACAGCACGAAATGGTGCGCGCCCAGCGACTGCGTCATCTGGCGGTCCGGCAGGATGGCGCGCTGGATCAGGCTGGCGTAGTCGATGGAGTCGTCGATCTTCTTGTGGGCCGCGGCCATGGCGCGGTTGGCGTCCTCCAGCTCGGAGGTGCGTTCGCGCACCTTGGTCTCCAGCTCGGCCGTGTGCTGGCGCACCTTGTCGGCCATCACGCCGAAGGCGCGGCTGAGGTCGCCGATCTCGTCCTGGCCGCCCGGCGGCAGGCGCACGTCGTAGCTGCCGTCGGCGATGGCCCGCGCCGACTGCTGCAGGCGGCGCAGCGGGCGCAGCATCAGCCGCTCGATGGCGTAGCCGAAGCACAGCAGCATGGCCGCGAACAGCACCACCAGGCCGATCGCCGCCGGCCATACCCAGTCCGTGTTCAGCACGCGCGCCGCGCCCAGGTCCACCATGGTCAGCACGTGCCAGTGCAGTTCCGGCATGTAGGCCACCGACACCAGCTGGCGCACGCCGCCCATCGTCACCCAGGCCGACTGCACCGACTGCGGATCGGCCTGGGCGGCCTGCATGGCCGCGGCCAGCCGCTCGCGCCCGCCCTTGCCGTCGATCAGGTTGAACACCTTGCCGCGGCCCTGGTCGGCGCCGCCGGCGCCCGAGTTGTAGGCGATCAGCGAGGCGTCCATGTGCGCCTGGATCGCGCCGTCGGCATCGACGATGATGGGCGTGACGCCGGGCTGGCCGCTGTGCACGAACTCGCGCAGGAAGCCGCCGACGTCCAGCGCCGAGCCGGTCAGGCCCATGACCCGGTCGCCGTCGCGCACCTGCACGTTGATCCACACCTTGGTGGTCTGCAGCTTCAGGTCCGGGTTGACGTTGATGTTGTATTTGGCCGGCGACTTCAGCGTCAGGTAGAACCAGCCGTCGTCGGCCGCGGTCTGGCTGAGCGTGTAGCGCGGCGTCTCGGACAGCGGCTGGTCGTCGTTGAAGTAGTAATTGCCGGAAGCGGCGCTGGCGATGAAATAGGCCCGGCCCAGCAGGTCGCGGCGGTAGCCGTCGGCTTCGCGGAAGAACAGTTCGCGCGCGGCCGGATCGCTTTCGTGGCGCAGCCAGCGGCGCGTCACTTCGCTGTCGGCCAGCCGCAGCGACAGCGCCAGCTCGCGCGAGATCGGGGCCAGCACGCGCTGGCGGCTCAACTGCGTGAAATTATCGGCGTAGGCCCGTCCGAAGTATTCCCGGACCCCGTCCAGCACCTGCCAGCCGATCAAGGCCGCCGGCGCCAGCGCGACCACACAGGCCAGCAACAGCGCCATCAACGATTTTTTGCGCAAACCCCATTTCGCCATGCGAAGTCTTCCTGACAGCTCGAATAAGACGCGATGTGCGTAAAAAGGGGACGCGAGCTTTGCCGCAGCCAAAAAACGGCCATTTGCCGCGCGATCGCCCCGCCTTCCGGTTGCGGGCGCACCACGCGGCTTGCCCGGCGCGACAAGTGTAGATAACAGTAGATGTAAATGAAACAGTCGAAAACGAGTGTAAGCATTCACGGCGGGGGAAGTTTCAAATTTGCAATATAAATACTGATTTATTGCAATTTATATCAATCCAAATCCGCCGGGCATCATGCCACTGCAGCTTTCCCGCTACACGCCCAGATAGCGCTCCCACAGCCCGCGGTCGGCGTCCAGGGCCTGCGAGTCGCCGGTCCACACCACCTTGCCGCGCTCCAGGATCACGTGGCGGTCGGCCAGGCTCAGCAGTCTTTCGACATATTTGTCGATGACCAGGATGGTCTGCCCCGCCTGGCGCAGCCGCGCCAGGCAGTTCCAGATCTCCTCGCGGATCTTGGGCGCCAGGCCTTCGGTGGCCTCGTCCAGGATCAGCAGCCGGGGATTGGTCACCAGCGCCCGCCCGATGGCCAGCATCTGCTGCTCGCCGCCGGAGAGCTGGTTGCCCATGTTGCGCACGCGCTCCTGCAGGCGCGGAAACAGCTCGAATACGCGCTCGGGCGTCCAGGGCTCGCCGATGTCGGGGTTGCGCCCGGCCGTGAAGGCGGTCAGGTGCTCGCGCACGGTCAGGTTGGGAAAGCACTGGCGCCCTTCCGGCACGATAGCCATGCCGGTCCGCGCGATGCGGTCCGGGCTCCAGCCGCTGATGTCCTGCCCGGCGAAATGGATGCTGCCGCCACGCAGCGGCAGCTGGCCGAACAGGGTGCGCAGCAGCGTGGTCTTGCCCATGCCGTTGCGGCCCAGCAGCGTCACCACCTGGCCGGCGCCGATCTGCAGGTCCACGCCGAACAGCACCTGGCTGGCGCCGTAGCCGCTTTTGGCCGCTTCGATGGTCAGCATCACACGGTCTCCTCGTCGCCCAGGTAGGCTTGGCGCACCTCGGGATTGGCGCGGATTTCGTCCGGCGCGCCGGTCGCGATGACGCGGCCATACACCAGCACCGACAGGCGGTCGGCCAGGCGGAACACCGCCTGCATATCGTGTTCGACCAGCAGCATGGCGGCGCGCCCGCGCAGGGATTCGATCAGTTCGGTCAGGCGCACGGTCTCGTCCGGCCCCATGCCGGCCATGGGCTCGTCCAGCAGCAGCACGCTCGGCCTTGCGGCCAGCGCCAGCGCGAACTCGACCTTGCGCTGTTCGCCATGCGGCAGCGTGCCGGCCGGGCGCGCCAGCAGGCTGGCGTCGATGGCGCACTCGCGCGCCAGTTCGCGCGCCTGCTCGTACAGCGCGGCCTCGGCCGCGCGCGCCTTCCAGAAGCGGAAGCTGGAGCCCGCGTGCGCCTGCACCGCCAGCACCAGGTTGTCCAGCACGCTGGACTGCTTGAAGATATTGGTGATCTGGTAGGAGCGCGACAGGCCGGCGGACACGCGCTGGTGCGCGTTCATGCCGGTGACGTCGCGCCCGCCCACGAGCAGCGTGCCCGAATCGGCCGCCAGCGTGCCCGACAGCAGATGGATCAGCGTGGACTTGCCGGCGCCGTTAGGCCCGATCAGGGCGTGGATCTCGCCGGGACGGAGCGTCAGCGAGACGTTGTCGGTGGCCACCAGCGCGCCGAAGCGGCGCACCAGCGACGTGGCCTGCAGGGCCGGGGTTGCGGACGCGTTCATGATCCCACCTTGCCGGATTGCGCGGCGGCGCGGCCACCGAAGAGCGGGCCGAACAGGCCGACCAGGCCGCGCGGGGCGCCGAACACCACGCACAGCAGCAGCACGCCCAGCGGCAGGTGCCAGTATTCCGTCCACAGCCGCAGCACTTCCTCCAGGGTCAGCATCACCACCGCGCCCGCCACGCCGCCATAGCGCAGGCCGATGCCGCCGACCAGCACCATGATCAGCAGGTTGGCGGACTGGGTCCAGTGCATCAGGCTGGGCGAGATGAAAAGGTTGTGGTTGGCCAGCAGCGCGCCGGCCAGCCCGGCCACCGCGCCGCTGAGCGTGAAGGCGGTCAGCTTGAGGCGGTAGACCGGATAGCCCATGGACTCCATGCGCGATTCGTTCTCGCGTATGCCTTGCAGCGCCGTGCCGAAGCGCGAGGCCACCACGCGTCCGAACACCCACATGATCAGCGCGAACAGCGCCAGCACCAGGTAATAGAAACTGACGTCATTGGCTAGGTCGATGCCGGGCAGGCTGGAATAGCCCGGCAGGTTGAGGCCGTCCTCGCCGCCGTACTGGCGCAGCGAGATGAAGATGTAGAACAGCATCTGCGCGAAGGCCAGCGTGATCATGATGAAGTACACGCCGCGCGTGCGCAGCGAGATCGCGCCGGTGATGCAGGCCAGCACCGCGGCCAGCAGCATGGCGACGGGCCAGGCGACCAGCGCCGAGGTCACGCCCGACATGGCCAGGATGCCCACCGCGTAGGCGCCGGCGCCGAAGAACGCCGCGTGGCCCAGCGCCACCATGCCGCCATAGCCCAGGATCAGGTTCAGGCTGGTGGCGGCCAGGGCGTAGATCAGCACGCGCCGCACGAAGGAAATGTAGAAGTCCAGGCCCAGGGCCGGCGCGACCAGCGGGAACACCGCGAGCGCGGCCAGCAGGACCACGGTCCAGACGATCGATCTCATCCTCAACCCCGCGCCGGAAACAGGCCCGACGGCCGGAACACCAGCACCGCCGCCATCAATACGTAAATGGCGATGGCCGCCAGCGTCGGTCCGACGCTGGAAGCCACGGCCGGCGAAAAGACCTGGCGCAGCAGCATGGGCAGAAAGGCGCGCCCCGCCGTGTCGACCATGCCCACCAGCAGCGCGCCGACGAAGGCGCCGCGGATCGAGCCGATGCCGCCGATGACGATGCACACCAGCACCAGGATCAGGATTTCCTCGCCCATGCCCACCTGCACCGAGGTGATCGGGCCCAGCAGCGCGCCGGCCACGGCGGCCAGCATGGCGCCCAGCGCGAACACGCCCAGGAACAGCAGCGGCACCCGCACGCCCATCAGCGTGGCCATCTGGCGGTTGGACGCGCCGGCGCGCACCAGGACGCCGGCGCGGGTGCGCGTGACGAACCAGTACAGGCCCGCGGCCGCGGCCACGCCGAACACGATGATCATCAGACGGTAGGCCGGATACAGCAGGTCGGGCAGCAGCCGCACCGGCCCGGACAGGGCGGCCGGCATGTTCAGCATGACCGGGGCCGGGCCCCAGATCATCTTGACCAGGTCATTGGCGATGAGAATGACGGCATAGGTGCCCAGCACCTGGGCCAGGTGGTCGCGCAGCGCCAGGCGTCGGATGAGCACGAGTTCCAGCACCACGCCGACCAGGCCGGTGGCGACGGCCGCCACCAGGACGGCGGCGGTGAATGAACCCGTGCGCTGCATGGTCTCGGCCGCCACGTAGGCGCCGGCCATGTAGAGCGAGCCGTGAGCCAGATTCATGATGTCCATGATGCCGAACACCAGGGTCAGCCCGGCCGCGATCAAAAACAACATCAACCCAAACTGCAGACCGTTCAGCAATTGCTCGACGATCAGCGTAAACGTCATGAATTTTCCTCTGGAGAGCCCACCCCCGAAGCGCTGCGCGCTTCCCCCTCAAGGGGGCGTCGCGACGGACCGGCAAAGCCGGCTCCGTGCGACCCCGCACCGTACAACCGCAACGTCCTATAGCTTGCAGTCGCCCACGTACACGTCCTGGTACTTGTCGAACACCTTGCCCACCAGCTTGTTGGTGACGCGGCCGCTGCCGTCCTTCTCGACGACGCGCAGGTAATAGGCCTGGATCGGGTAGTGGTTCTTGCCGTAGGTGTAGCTGCCGCGCACCGAGGGATAGTCGGCCTTCTCCAGCGCCTTGATGATGGCGGCGCGGTCCGAGGCCTTGCCGCCGGCCTGCTTGACGGCGGCGTCCATGGCCATGATCACGTCGTAGGACTGGGCGGCGTAGACCGAGGGATAGCGGCCGTTGTATTCCTTGCGGAAGGCGTCGACGAAGGCCTTGTTCTGCGGCACGTCGAGGTCATGCGCCCATTGCGCGGTGTTGTACATGCCCAGCATGGGATCGCCCACCGCCTGGATCACGTCCTCGTCGGCGGAAAAGCCCGGACCGATCAGCTTGACGCTTTGCGACAGGCCGGTCGAGACGAACTGCTTGACGAAGTTGATGCCCATGCCGCCGGGCAGGAAGATGTAGACGGCGTCGGGCTTGGCCGCGCGGATCTGCGCCAGTTCGGCGGCGTAGTCGATCTGGCCGAGCTTGGTGTAGACCTCGTCGCCCGGCGGCGTCTTGTAGCCGCGCTTGAAGCCGGCCAGCGCGTCCTTGCCCGCCGGATAGTCGGGGGCCATGATGAACATCTTCTTGAAGCCGCGGTCCGCGGCGACCTTGCCGGCCGCCTCGTGGAAGGCGTCGTTCTGGTACGAGGTGCCGAACCAGTAGGCGTTGCACTGCGAGCCGGCGAACTGGCTGGGGCCGGGATTGTTCGACAGGTAGGGCACCTTGGCCGCGAACAGCGCCGGGCCCACGGCCAGCGCCACGTTCGAGCCGATGGGGCCGGTGAAGAAATCGATCTTTTCGCGCTGGATGTAGCGCGTGACCAGCTGGCGCGCCTGATCGGGGTTGCCGCCCATGTCGGTCTGCAGGAATTCGGCGGGCTGTCCGCCCAGCTTGCCGCCGAGCTGCTTGATGGCCAGGTTGAAACCGTCGCGGGCTTCGGCGCCCAGGGCCGAGAACGGGCCGGAGATGTCGTTGGCGATGCCGACCTTGATGGTGTCGGCGCCGGCCAGCGCCGGCGCCAGGGCCGCGGCGGCCAGAAGGGAAGTGATCAAACGCATGGTGGTGTGCTCCGTGCGCGAGCCGCGCAGAGGTTGTTCTTCTTCAGGGTGCGATGCGAAAGACTTCTGTGCCCGGCCTGCCGGCGTTTTGCGCCGTCTCCGGGGCTACCCCGATCCCCCGTCGTTGCACGGGGGAAAGCTGGCGTGGTTCATAGTTTAGGTTTAAAGTATCCCCCAAAACAAGTCTAGGGTTTTTACCAACGGGTTCACGAACCGCGACCGCCATGGCCACCCTCTACCGCAATTATGACCGCGCCGCGCTGGACGTCCAGTACAACGCTCGCGCGACAGTACCCGACATCCAGCCCATACTCAAGCAATACGCCGAGGACAGCGCGCTGGCGCGGCGCACGCTGGACTGCGTGCTGGACGTGTCCTATGGCGAGCATGCCGACGAATCGCTGGACATCTTCCCGGCCGCCGGCGGCGCGCGCGGCGCGCCGGTGTTCGTATACATCCACGGCGGCTACTGGCGCCTGCTGTCCAAGAGCGATTCCAGCAACATGGCGCCGGCCTTCACCCGCGCCGGCGCGGTGGTGGTGGCGGTGAACTATTCGCTGGCGCCGGCCGTCACGCTCGACCGCATCGTGGACCAGAACCGGCGCGCGCTGGCCTGGGTCCACCGCCATATCGCCGAATACGGCGGCGACCCGGCGCGCATCCACATCTGCGGCAGTTCGGCCGGCGGGCATCTGGTGGGCGCGCTGCTGGCCGGCGGCTGGCATGCCGGCTACGAGGTCCCGCCCGACGTGATCCGCGGCGCGGCGCCGCTGTCGGGCCTGTTCGACCTGCGTCCGCTGGTGCACACCCATATCAATGAGTGGATGCGCATGAGCGAGGCCGACGCCATCCGCAACAGCCCCGCCCTGCAGCTGCCGCAAACGGGCTGCCCGCTGCTGGTGAGCTACGGCGAAACCGAGACCGACGAGTTCAAGCGCCAGTCCGACGACTATCTCGCCGCCTGGCGCGAACGCGGTTTCCCCGGCCGTTATGTGCCGATGCCCGGCACCAACCATTACGACATCGTGCTCAGTCTGAACGATCCCAACAGCCCGCTGACCCGCGCCATCTTCGAGCAGATGGGTCTGGCAACCGTCCGGTAATCCGCCATGATCAACGCCCCCGACCTGGAATCCCGCGCCGCGCCGGACGACCACCATGCGCTGCGCCTGTGGCTGCGCATGCTGACCTGCGCCAATCTCGTCGAAAGCGAGATCCGCAGCCGCCTGCGCACCGAGTTCGACACCACGCTGCCGCGCTTCGACCTGATGGCGCAGCTGCAGCGCGCGCCCAAGGGCATGAAGATGGGCGAGCTGTCGCGCCACATGATGGTCACCAACGGCAATATCACCGGCATCACGGACCAGCTCGAAAAAGAAGGGCTGGTGGTGCGCACCAAGGTCGAATCCGACCGCCGCAGCTCGCTCATCAAGCTGACGCCGCTGGGCAGGAAGAGCTTCGCGCGCATGGCGCGCGCCCATGAATCCTGGGTCAAGTCCATGTTCGGCGACCTGCCCGAGTCCACCCGCAATGCGCTGTTTCAGGCCTTGGGCGAACTCAAGTTGCAGGTGGTCGCCACCCGCTCGGCGGCGGCCAAGAACTGAGCCGATGGAGGGCCGCCGATAGGCGCATAATTGCCGCCATGATTCCGGTTTCCCTCCCTGGCGGTAATTTCTACGTGCTGATGGCGGTCTCGCTGGCCTGCCTGTCCACGCTGCTGACCTGGCTGGCCGTGCTGGCCACCACGCGCAGCGCGCGCCGCTGGCTGGGCGGCCATCGCCGCACCGGCGCCACGCTGCTGGCGCTGCTGGCCGTCATCGGCTCGATTTTTCCCTACCAGCAATTCAGTATCTGGTTCGCGGCCCAGCGCGACGCGCAGGCCGACGCCGGCCGCAAGACCGTGCTGGCCCAGGCCACGCGGCTGGCCGGCGTGGAGATGCCGGCCGGCACCGAGCTGCGCCTGGCCACGCCCGGCGACCTGGGCTCGTTCGACCGCGCCGTCTTTCCCGAGACGCAGCCGGCCTCGATCCTGGGCGTCAGCGCCACGCGCCTGTTCCGCTACCCGGCCAACGCCAGGCAGCCCGAGACGCTGTCGGCGGAGATCGCCCGGGACCAGGCGCTGGACGGCTGGCTGTGCGCGCACGGCCACCGCGTCGAGTTCGCGCTGCACGACGGCAATCCGCATTTCGCCAGCTGCCACCTGGCCATCGGCAACACCCTCGGCCAGCAGCCCGTGCCCCCGGGCGCCTGGCTCAAGGCGCTCGACGCCGCCGCGCCGAACTCGCCGCGCTGGCTGCTGCGCACCGAGGGCAGCGGCGCGCTGGACGTCGCCGCCCTGCCGCTGCTCAAGGTCGACATGCAGCTCGACGGCCAGCGCCGCATGCTGGATTTCGAGGGCCTGCTGGCGCGCGAAACCGCGCTGGGCGACATGACCTATCCCGCCGGCACGCGGGTGCTGGCCGCGCGCGCCGGCCTGCCCGGCGCGCGGCCGGGCGACCTGCTGTTCTCCCCTTCGCGCGGGCGCTCGGCGCGGCGCGCCGGCGGCGAGGACGTGCCCGCCGGCCAATCGGTGCTGCAGGCGCCGGACGGCGCCGTGCGCAGCGTGCTCAGCAACCGGGAAGCGGGCGTTCTGGACGTTGCGGCGATGCGGATGGGGCCTTGATGGGGAGGTTTGGGCGGCTGGCGGCGCCTGATGGGTTTCGCGCGCTCGATATCGGGGTTCTTGCTCGAGGGACCTCGCGCTGCACCCATCCTACGAACCGACCGATGATCGTAGGATGGGTGCAGCGCGAGATCCTTTAAACAGGAACGCGACCATCGAGCGCGCGAAACCCATCGGGCGCCCCAAAGCGGTGGGATAATACAAAGCTTTCCCTCGTACGCCGCCTCGCCTGGCGGCGATTCCGTCCTGCTCATTCATGAGACGAAGTCATGGCCGTTAACCTGCAGATCCCCTCCGAGTCCGAAATTTTCCCTGTTGCCGGCGTAGAAATCGGCGTCGCCGAGGCTGGCATCCGCAAGGCCAACCGGCGCGACCTGACGGTGTTCCGCCTGGCCGAAGGCACCAGCGTCGCGGGCGTGTTCACGCGCAACCGCTTCTGCGCCGCCCCGGTGCAGGTCTGCCAGGCCCACCTGGCCGCCGGCGGCCCCATCAGCGCGCTGGTCATCAACACCGGTAACGCCAACGCCGGCACCGGCGCCGAAGGCCTTAAGAAAGCGCAGGACACCTGCGCCGCCCTGGGCCAGCTGCTGGGCGTGCCCGCCGCCCAGATCCTGCCGTTCTCCACCGGCGTCATCCTCGAACCGCTGCCGCTGGACCGCCTGGTCGCCGGCCTGCCCCGCGCCATCGCCGACCTCGGCCCGGACCACTGGTCCAGCGCCGCCCACGGCATCATGACGACCGACACGCTGCCGAAGATCTACTCGGCCCGCGTGCAGATTGAAGGCAAGACCGTCACCTTCACCGGCATCAGCAAGGGCGCCGGCATGATCCGCCCCAACATGGCCACCATGCTGAGCTTCCTGGCCACCGACGCCGGCATCGCCCAGCCGCTGCTGGCCAGGCTGGCCGGCGAGATCGCCGACGCCTCGTTCAACCGCATCACGGTCGACGGCGACACCTCCACCAATGACTCCTTCATCATCGCCGCCACCGGCAAGTCCGGCGTCGAGATCCTCAGCGAGTCCGACGCCGCCTACGCGGCCGTGCGCGAGGCCCTGACCGCCGCCGCGCTGGACCTGGCCACCAAGATCGTGCGCGACGCCGAAGGCGCCACCAAGTTCATGACCATCCGCGTCGAAGAAGCCGGCAGCACCGAAGAGGCGCTGAAGGTGGCCTACGCGGTGGCGCACTCCCCGCTGGTCAAGACCGCCTTCTTCGCGTCGGACCCCAACCTGGGCCGCATCCTGGCCGCGGTGGGCTACGCCGGCATCGACGACCTGGACGTGTCCGGCATCCGCCTGTGGCTGGATGACGTGCTGGTGGCCAAGGACGGCGGCCGCAATCCCGACTACCAGGAGGCCGACGGCCAGCGCGTCATGAAGCAGGCCGAGATCCAGGTGCGCATCGCGCTGGGCCGCGGCCAGGTGAGCGACACGGTCTATACCTGCGATTTCTCGCACGAGTACGTGTCGATCAACGCCGACTACCGTTCCTGAACCCCGCACTTTCCGGACCGCAGCCGTGACCGCAAACGAGTTCTCGACCCTCATCCAGCGCGCCGAGCGCGTGCTGGCCCAGCTGGAAGCCTGGCTTCCCCCCGCCCCGCCCGAAATCGACTGGACCGCCCACGCGTTCCGCTGGCGCAAGCGCGGCTCGCGCGGCTGGCTGGACGCCGTGCGCCACGTGGCGCGCATCGACCTGGAAGACCTGCAGCACATCGAGCGCCAGAAGGCCATCATCGACCGCAACACCCAGCAGTTCATCGCCGGCAAGCCCGCCAACAACGTGCTCATGACGGGCGCGCGCGGCACCGGCAAGAGCTCGCTGGTCAAGGCCATGCTGGCCGCCTACGGCGAGCGCGGCCTGCGCCTGATCGAAGTGGACAAGTCCGACCTGGGCGACCTGGCCGACATCGTCGAACTGGTGGCCGCCCGGCCCGAACGCTTCATCGTGTTCTGCGACGACCTGTCCTTCGAGGAAGGCGAGGCCGGCTACAAGGCGCTGAAGTCGGTGCTGGACGGCTCGGTTTCGGCCTCGGGCGACAACGTGCTCATCTACGCCACCTCCAACCGGCGCCACCTGATGCCGGAATACATGAGCGAGAACCTGGCGGCCAAGCACCAGCCCGACGGCGAGATCCACCCCGGCGAGACGGTCGAGGAAAAGATCTCGCTGTCCGAGCGCTTCGGGCTGTGGCTGTCGTTCTACCCCTTCAAGCAGGACGACTACCTCGACATCGTCTACCACTGGCTGCGCGAACTCGGCTGTCCCGAAGCGCAGATCGAGCCCTCGCGCACCGAGGCCCTGCAGTGGACCATCGAACGCGGCTCGCGCTCGGGCCGCGTGGCCTATCAATTCGCGCGCGACTGGGCGGCCCGGCATGTCTGAAAAAATCGTCGACGTCGCCGCCGGCCTGATCCTGCGTCCGGACGGCAAACTGCTGCTGGGCCAGCGTCCCGAAGGCAAGCCCTGGGCCGGCTGGTGGGAACTGCCGGGCGGCAAGCTCGAACCCGGCGAGACCGTGCTCGAAGCCCTGGCCCGCGAGCTGCACGAAGAGATCGGCATCCGCGTCACGCAGTCGCGCCCCTGGGTCACCTACGTGCACGCCTATCCGCATACGACCGTGCGCCTGGCCTTCTGCCACGTCACGGGCTGGGAAGGCGAGCCGCGCGGCCTGGAGAACCAGCGCCTGGAATGGGTGGACCCGGCCGAGGCCGGCGCGGTCGGCGACCTGCTGCCCGCCACGCTGCCGCCGCTGCGCTGGCTGCAGCTGCCCACCGCTTACGCCATCAGCGGCATCGGCTCGCGCGCCGGCGTGCCCGCGTTTCTCGGCCGCCTGGAGGCGGCGCTGGCGCGCGGCGTGAAGCTGGTGCAGCTGCGCGAGCCGCAATGGCCGGACGGCGTGGGCGCCAGCTCGCTGCATGAGGTGCTGCAAAGCGTGCTCAAGCGCTGCCGCGCCGCCGGCGCGCGCGTGCTGGTCAACAGCGTGCATCCCGCGGCCTGGTGGAAGGAAGCCGACGGCGTGCACCTGCGCGCCGCCGACGCGGCCCGCCTGCACGCCCGCCCCGCCCTGCCCGCCGGCGCGCTGGTGGGCGTATCCGCCCACGACAACGCCGAAGTCGTGCATGCGCGCGAACTCGGCGCGGACTTCGCCGTGCTGGGGCCGGTCCTGGAAACCGCCTCGCATCCGGGCGCGCCCACGCTGGGCTGGGAAGGCTTCGTCGCCGGCAACCGCGACGCCGGCATCCCGGTCTTCGCGCTGGGCGGCCAGTCCGCCGCCACGCTGTCGGCGGCGCTGCGCCATGGCGCGCACGGCATCGCCGGGATACGCGGCCTGCTCTGATTCGCGTTCCAGAAACGCCGTGCGCGCGGCCGCGCCGCGCACGGCGTCAATCGATCCTGTAATCCATCCAGGACGCGACCATCTCCCGCAGGCCGCCGCCGTCCTCGAAAGACTCGCGCCCGCCCTCGGCCTTGTTGCGCCCCAGCTCCAGGATGTACATATAGTCGGCCACCTCCGCGCAGCGCCGCACGTTCTGGTCCACCAGCACCACCGTCATCCCCTCGTCGGCGAACCCGCGGATCAAGCCGTAGATCTCCTTGGAAATCTTGGGCGCCAGCATCGCCGTGGGCTCGTCCAGCAGGATCACCGAAGGCTCGATCAGCAGGGCCCGCCCGAATTCCACGAAACGCTGCTGACCGCCGCTCATGCTCGACACGGGATCGTTGCGCTTCTGCGCCAGGATCGGAAAGCGGTCATAGACCGAATCGATCCGCTGGCGCACCCGCGCCTTGTCGCGCCGGAACGGCCAGCAACCCAGCAGCAGGTTGTCGTGCACCGACAGGTCCCCGAACAGGCTGCGGTGCTGCGGCACGAACGCCACGCCGTGGCCGGCGCGTTCATGCGAGGGCTGCGCGCTGATGTCCTGTCCGCGCAACACGATGCGGCCCGTGCGCGGCGGCAGAAAGCCGAACAGCGTCTTGAGCACCGTGGACTTGCCCGCGCCGTTGGGTCCGATCACGCCCGTGACCTTGCCCGCGCGCGCCTGCACGTTGATGCGGTTCAGGATCGTGATGTCGCCGTGATAGGCGACCGTCACGTCCTCCAGCGCGATGATAGGCGTGCTCATGTCAGGCTCCCAGATAGGCTTCGACGACCCGCGGATCGGTGCGCACGCGGTCCGCGTCGCCCTCGCACAGGATCGCGCCTTCGTTCATCACGATGATGTGGTGCGACAGCTGGTAGATCGACGTCAGGTCGTGCGACACCAGCACCACCGAGCAGTCATGCTCGGTCGGCAGCTCGCGGATCACCGAAATCAGCAGCTCGGCCAGCGCCGGGTTCACGCCCGCGAACGGCTCGTCCAGCAGCACGACCTTGGGCCGCGCCACCATGATGCGCGCCAATTCCACCAGCTTCTGCTGCCCGCCGGACAGCTCCTCGGCATAGTTGTGCCGCAGCCGGTGCAGCTCCACCTTGTGCAGCCAGTACTCCGACAGCGCATAGCGCTCGTCGGCGCTGCGGCCGGCCTGCTGCTGCGCCACGTCCAGGTTGTCCAGCAGGCTGAGCTGGCGGAAGATGCGCGGCACCTGGAAGGTGCGCCCGACTCCCAGCCTCGCCACCTCGTGGATCTGGCGGCCGGCGATGTCCCGGCCCTCCAGCTCGATACGGCCTTCGTCCGGCGTGTAGATGCCGTTGATACAGTTGAGCAAGGTGGTCTTGCCCGACCCGTTCATGCCGATGACGCCCAGGATGGAGCCGCGCGGCACGTGCAGGTCCACCCCTTGCAGGGCCACCAGACCGCCGAAGCGCTTCTTCAGATTCGTGACTTTCAACATGTACGGCTCCCGTTCAGCGCAGCGCCTGGCGGCCGAACAGGCCGCTGGGCTTGACGAAGATCATCGCCACCATCAGCGCGAAGCCGCAGATGGTGGCGATGGACGGGTTGAAGAACACCACCGACACCTGCTCCGTGATGCCGTACAGCAGCGCGCCCACCAGCGCCCCCACCGGATGGCCCAGGCCGCCCAGCACGATGACGATGAAGCCGATCAGCGTGTAGTCGTTGCCCATGAAGGGCGAGAACGCCGGGAACACCATCGCCACCAGCACGCCGCTGGCCGCGGCCAGGCCCACGCCCAGGCCGAAGGCCACGCCGGACAGGCGCTCGGCGTTGATGCCCACGATGCGCACCGCGTCGCGGTTCATGATGATGGCGCGCAGCGCCTTGCCCACCTGGCTGCGATACAGGAACACGGTCAGGCCGCCGATGATGGCCAGCGCGATGACCAGCGCCAGCAGGCGCACGGTGGGAATCAGCACCGGCCCGAACTTCAGGAACACCGGATCGATCTCGTACGGCAGCGAACGCGCGTCGGCGTCGAAGGCCAGCAACATCAGCGCGCCCAGCATGATGGACACGCCGAACATCAGCAGCAGCGAGCTGATCTCGGGATCGTCCGCCTTGTTCAGCCGCGGGATCAGCACGAAGTACAGCAGGTAGCCCGCCAGGAAGAAGGCGGCGAAGGCCAGCGGCAGCGCCAGCAGCGGATTGATGCCGGCGTACTCCATCAGGTAGTAGGCGAAATAGGCGCCCAGCACCAGGAATTCGCCGTGCGCGAAGTTCACCACGCGCAGCACACCGAACACCACGTTCAGGCCCACGCCGATCAGGCCGTAGATGGCCCCCAGGATCAGGCCGTTCATCAGGCCCTGGATTATCAGTCCGGTCATGGCGGCCTCCTCAGGCGATGTAGCGGCGCAGTTGCGGCTTGCGCTTGATCAGGCTGCCGACGATGCCGCGCGGCAGGAACAGCATCAGCAGCACGATGATCAGACCCAGCAGCAGCAGGTTCACCACCGGGAATTTCTGCCAGATCATGTGGTCGATGCCCAGCAGCGCCAGGGTGCCGACCACCGGCCCGAGGATGGTGCCGAAGCCGCCGGCCATGGCGTAGATGATGCTCTTGGCCGTGATCAGCACGTGGAAGGCGTACTCCGGGTCCACCACGTTCGTGTACCAGGCCTCGATGCCGCCGGCCAGGGCCGGAAACAGCGCCGCCAGCAGCCAGGCCTTCAGCCGCGTATTGGGCACGTGGATGCCGACGCAGGCGGCGGCGCCGTCGTCGTCGCGGATCGCCTTGAGCGCGCGGCCCAGGCGCGAGGCCGACAGCCACGTCACGGTGGCCAGCGTGGCGCCCATGACGATCAGCATGGCGTAGTAGCTGTGCGAGGGATTGTTGGCGTTGGACAGGATGATGCCCATGCTGCCGCCGGTGAAGGACTGCGGCAGGTTGGAGATGACCAGCTTGACGATGGTGGCCAGCGCCAGGCTGACGATGCCGAAGTACACCCCGCGCAGGCGCAGCGTGGGCGCCAGCAGCAGCGCGATCGCCAGGCCCACGCCGCCGGCCGCCAGCAGCGAGGGCAGGATCGGCCAGCCCAGGATCTTGTAGCAGATGCCGGTGGCGTACGAGCCCACCCCGTAGAACACCACATAGCCGAAAGGCAGGTAGCCGGTGAAGCCCACGCAGATGTTCATGGCGCTGGCCATGGTGATCCACAGCATCAGGTAGAACGCGAACGAGATGTTCGAGGTCGCCAGCGGGATCGCGGCCAGGATGGCGGTCAGCGCGACAAAGACGGTGATTGCGATGCGGGTGCGCAATCGCACCGCGCGCTGATCCTGCGCGCGATGCGAAGCCGCGCCCGCCGCCAGGGCGGGACTGCTGCTCATGGTGTCTTCCTCCGGGCCTGTCCGGGCTGGACGGCCGATTTCTTTGGAGGAGATTATGGCCTACACAACCATAACTTTAGGTTAAGTATTAACCCTGATTTTCGGCCGGAAAGGCCTCCGCCAGCACCTGGCGCAGCCCCTTGATGAACTCCACGGCGATCGCCGAGGGCTCGCGGCCACTGGCGTAGACGGCCGAGATGTTCAGCGGGATGCGCTCGGCCAGCGGCACGATCACCACGTCGGGCATGGTGTTCTGCATGACGGTGAATTCGTCCACGATGGCGATGCCCACGCCGGCGTTGACCAGGGCGCAGGCCAGCTGGCTCCAGGGCACGTCCGCGCACATATTGCACGGCAGCCCGGCCTGCTCGAACGCCCCCAACACCAGCATGCCGAAGGGCATGCGCGTGCCCACCACGATGTGCGGATGCGGGGAAAGGTCGGCCAGGCTGACCAGGCTGCGCGCGGCCAGCGGGTGCGATTTCGGGATCGCCGCCACCATGCGCCCCACGTGCAGCAGCTCGGACGTCAGGAAAGGATGATCCGCCTGCATGACCACCAGCCCCAGCTCCGCCTCGCCCTGCAGCACCTCGGTGATCAGGCTGGGCAGCGCGCTGGTGTTCAGCCGCAGCAGCAGCTCGGGATGGCGCTGTTGGAAACGCGCCACGGCGCGCGGCACCAGGAACTGCGCCAGGCTGGGGATGGAAGCCAGCCGCAGCACGCCGGTGCCGTGCTCGGACAGCGCGTCGGCCAGATCGTTGACGCGCTGCATCATGCGCTGGGTCTTTTCGATCTCCTCGAACAGGCTGTGCACCTGCGGCGTCGGCCGCAGCCGCCCGCGCACCCGCTCGAACAGCGTGAGCCCCAGGGATTTCTCGGTCTGCGCCAGCATCCGGCTGACCGCCGGCTGCGAAATGTTCAACAGGCGCGCGGCGCCGCTGATCGACCCGGCCATCACGATGGCCCAAAGCATTTCGGTCTGCCGGTAGTTCAATTTATTCAAGGCGTGCACTCCATGCCTATTTGTTATACGCTTTCTCGGGTGTTGGGCAATTATTGCCCAACACCGGGCCTGGCGCTCAAGCTGCGCGGGAGACAGGGCCCACGTCCAAAAACGATAGGAGACAACCCATGTTCGCGAAATCCTGGCTGTTCCGCTTACCGGCCGTGGCCCTGGCCCTGGCCGCCCTGACGCCCTCCCTCGCCGCCGCCCAGACCTCGGACAAGATCCGGGTGGGCATGACCGTGTCGTCCACCGGCAGCTTCGCGCTGGCCTCGCAATCCGGCGTGCGCGGCGTGGAGCTGTGGGTCGACGACGTCAACCGCCGTGGCGGCATCGAACTCAACGGCAAGAAATACCCGGTAGAACTGGTCAAGCTGGACGACCGCAGCGACAAGCAGATGGTGACCCGTGTTTACGAACGCCTGATTGTCGATGAAAAAGTGGATCTGGTGTTCGCGCCCTTCGGCTCCACGCTGACGGCCGCGGCCGCCACCGTGACCGAACGCCTGGGCAAATACATGATGGTCTGGTCGGCCGCCAGCGACGATCTCTACAAGCAGGGCTTCAAGAACATGGTGTCCGGCACGCAGATGCCGGTCTCGGCCATGCTGCGCGCCAACATGGAGCTGGCCGCCAGACAGGGCGTGAAGAAGGTGGCGCTGCTGTACTCGGACGAACCGTTCCCCGCCGGCCTGGCCGAAGGCGGCCGCGAACAGGCAACCAAGAACGGCATGGAGGTGGTGCTGTTCGAGAAGTATCCCAAGGGCCAGAAGGATTTCAGCACCATCCTGCAGAAGGCCCGCGCGGCCGGCGCCGAGGCGCTGGTGCCGACCTCGTACGAAGGCGACCTCATCAGCATGACGCGCCAGATGAAGCAGCTGGACATCAACTTCCCGTATGTCTTCATGGTCTATGCATCCACGCCGCAGTTCCAGGCCATCGGCGCGGACGCCAACTACATCTACAGCCACACCAACTACCATCCCGCCATCAACTGGAACGTCAACGCCGGCATGACGCGCGAGCAGTTCGCCGCCGCCTATGACCGCAAGTTCCCCAAGGCCGAGTTCCCGCCCGACTTCCAGACCGCGCTGGCCTACGGCGCGGGCGCGCTGACCGAGGAAATCGTGAAGAAGGCCGGCGGCACCGACGCCGCCGCGCTCAAGAAGGCCTCGCTGGACCTGTCCGGCAAGCTCACCGTCATGGCCGGTCCGTACGCCATCGACGACACGGGCAAGCAGCTCCTGATGCCCTTCCCCGTGGTGCAGCTGCTGCCCGGCAAGGGCATGGTGCCGGTGTGGCCGGCGGACGTCGCCACGCAGAAGCCGGTTTACCCGGCTCCTGACTGGAAGGCGAGGTAGAGGTCCCCCCCCTACGCGCTTACGCGCCCCCCCCAGAGGGGCGACACCTGCAGACCGGCGGAGCCGGATCTGGCGGTGTCCCCGCTTGGGGGGGGCCAGTTGCAAGTTGGGGCAGGAACTTTTTTTTGCCGGGGGGCACGGTGGTGCGTGCCGCTCGTCCATCTTCTGAGGAAAACATGTCTGACATCGCATTTGCCACGCTGGGCGAACTGGCGCGCGGGCTGGCCGCGGGCCGCTATAGCTCGGTGGAACTGGCGCGGCTTTACCTGGACCGCATCGACCGCGCCAATCCGGCGCTGGGCGCCTACGTCAGCGTCGACCGCGAAGGCGCGCTCAAGCTGGCCGAGGCCGCCGACGCGCGGCGCCGCGCGGGCTACGGGTTGCTCGGTCCGCTGGACGGCCTGCCCGTGGCCGTGAAAGACCTGTGCGACATCGAAGGCCAGGTCACCACGGCCGGCTCGCAGGCGTGGACGCAGCGCCGCAGCGCGGTCACCGCCACGGCGGTGACGCGGCTGGTCGACGCCGGCATGGTGGTGCTGGGCAAGACGCACATGGTGGAGTTCGCCTTCGGCGGCTGGGGCACGAATCCCGTGATGGGCACGCCGCGCAATCCCTGGGACCTGGCCCGCGCCCGCATACCCGGCGGCTCGTCCAGCGGCTCGGGCGTGGCGGTGGCCGCGGGCCTGGCGCCGGCCGCGCTGGGCTCCGACACCGGCGGCTCGGTGCGGATTCCGGCTGCGCTCAATGGCATCACCGGCCTGAAGACCACGCGCGGACTCATCAGCCTGCACGGCTCGGTGGCGCTGTCGCACACGCTGGACTCCATCGGCCCGCTCACGCGCGACACGCGCGATGCGCTGCTGTTGACCCAGGCCCTGTCCGGCCCCGATCCGCGCGATCCCGTGACGCAGGGCGTGCCGGCCTTCCGCTTCCATGAACCGGCCGCGGGCGCGCAGCCGCTGCGCGGCGTGCGCATCGCGCTCATGCCGCCGGCGCAATATCCGATCGCGGTGGACGCGGCCGTGCAAGGCGCCCTGGACGACGCGCGGCGCGTGCTGGCGGGCCTGGGCGCGGACCTGGTCGAGGCGCCCTTCCCCTTCGATTTCCACGACATGATGCTGCGCAACGGCCAGATCATCGCCGCCGAAGCCTATGCGCAGCATCGCGACTACATCGAGGACGGGAACCTGCCCCTGGGCCCTCACGTGCGCTCGCGGGTGCTGGCCGGCAAGCACGTGAGCGCCGCCGACTACATCCGCGCGCTACAGGCCCACGCCGCCGCCTGCGAGGACTGGCGCAACTGGATGCGCGATTACGACGCGCTGCTGGCGCCCTGCCTGCCCTTCGCCGCCTGCCCGCTGGAGGAAGTGGACGAGGCCGCCACGCCGCTGGCGGCCTTCACCCGGCCCGGCAACTACGTCAACGCCTCGGGCCTGGCGCTGCCCGCGGGATTCACCGCGGACGGCCTGCCCATCGGCGTGCAGCTGCTGGGCAAGCCCGACGGGGAAGGCGCGCTGGGCCGCATCGGCATGGCGTTCCAGGCGCAGACCGACTGGCACCTGCGCCGGCCCGGCCTCGCCGCGATCGGGCTGTAGCCGCCGTTGCCGCGCTAGTCGGCCGCGGGCGCGGCATCCCGCGCCTGGGCGACGGCCGGCTGCGGCTCCCAGCCGCCGCCCAGCGCCACGATCAGGTTGACGCTGGCGGCCAGGCGGTTGCCCAGCAGGCTCAGCGCGTTGCGCTCGCTGCCCAGCGCGGTGGCGTCCACCACGGCCACGCTGAGGTAATCCACCAGGCCCGCCTGGTATTGATTCTGTATCAGCCGCAGCGATTCGCGCGCCGCTTCCAGCGCGCGGCGCTGCACGGCCTGCTCCTGCTCCATGACGCGCAGCTGGATCAGATAATCCTCGACCTCGCGCAGGCCGGTCAGCGCCGTCTGCCGGTAGGCCGCGGCCTGGGCGTCGTAGGATGCGCGGGCCTGTTCGACCTGCGCCTGGCGCGCGCCGCCGTCGAAGATGGTCAGCGCCAGCGCCGGTCCCAGCGACCAGAAGCGTGCCGGCGCGGTCAGCAGCTCGGCGAACTGGCCGTTGCGAAATCCCCCGTCGGCCGACAGCGTCAGCGTGGGGAACCAGGCGGCCTGCGCCACGCCGATCTGGGCGTTGGCGGCCGCGGCGCGGCGTTCCGCCGCCGCCACGTCGGGGCGGCGCTCCAGCAGTTCGGACGGCAGGCCCACCGGGATCTGCGGCAGGCGCAGCGTGAACACGGCCGGCGCCAGGCTGAACTGCGACGGCGCCTGGCCCATGAGCACGGCGATGGCGTGCTCGAGCTGGCCGCGCTGCCAGTCCAGGTCGATGGACTGCGCGCGCGTGCTTTCCAACTGCGTGCGCGCCACGGCCACGTCGGCCTGGCCGGCCACGCCCACGGCATAGCGGTTCTGGGTCAGCTGCAGCGATTTCTCGTAGGCCGCCACGGTGGCGTCGAGCAGGCGTTTCTGTTCGTCCAGCACCCGCAGCTGCAGGTAGGACTGCACCAGCGCGGCCTGCGCGCTCAGGCGCGTGGCGCCCAGGTCGGCCAGGCTGGCCGCGGCGCTGGCTTCCGAGGATTCGACGCTGCGCCGCACCCGCCCCCACAGGTCCGCCTCCCAACTGACGCTGCCGGTCAGCGAATACTGGTTGGACACGTTGCCGCCGGAGGCGGAGGTCGCGCCGCCCTGCCCGCCGCCGCTGCCCGAGCGGCTCATGCCGGCGCCCGCGCCCACGGTCGGGAAGAAGCCGGCGCGCGCGCCGCGCACCAGCCCCAGCGCCTGCCGGTAGTTGGCCTCGGCCTGCGCGATGGTCTGGTTCGACGCGTTCAGGCGCGCGACCAGATCGTCCAGCACGGGATCGTCGTAGACCCGCCACCACTGGCCGCGCTCGGCCTCGTCGCGCGGACGGGCGGGCTTCCAGCCGTCGACCTGGACCTGGCCTTCCTTGTAGGCCGCGCCCACGTCCAGCGCCGGACGCTGGTAGTCGGGACCGACGGCACAGGCGCCCAGCAGCGCGCACAGCGCGGCCGCGGCGGCGCCGCGGGGAAGAAGGCGATTCACGGACAGCATGGCGTTGCGCATCATGTTTGTTCTATGGAGGCGGCCGATCCGTCGCGGCGGGCGCGTCCGCGCGCGGCCCACAGGCGGAAACGGTCCAGGTAAAGATAGACCACGGGCGTGGTGTACAGCGTGAGGATCTGGCTCAGCACCAGGCCGCCGACGATGGTGATGCCCAGCGGCTGGCGCATCTCGACGCCGGCGCCGGTGGCCAGCACCAGCGGCAGCGCGCCGAAGATGGCGGCCATGGTCGTCATCATGATGGGGCGAAAGCGCGTCAGACAGGCCTGGAAGATCGCGTCGCGCGGGCTCATGCCCTGGCTGCGTTCCGCCTCCAGCGCGAAGTCCACCATCATGATGGCGTTCTTCTTGACGATGCCGATCAGCAGGAAGACCCCGATCAGCGCGATCAGCGTGAAGTCGTAACGCAGCAGCAGCAGGGCCAGCAGCGCGCCCAGCCCGGCCGACGGCAGCGTGGACAGAATGGTCAGCGGATGCACGAAGCTCTCGTACAGAATGCCCAGCACGATGTACATGGTGACCAGCGCCGCCAGGATCAGCCAGGGCTGCTGCGCCAGCGTCTGCTGCAGGGCCGCGGCGGTGCCCTGGAAGCCCGCCTGGATCTGATCCGACGGCAGGCCGATGCGCGCGACCGCCGCGTCGATGGCCGCGGTCGCCTGGCCCAGCGAAACGCCCGGCGCCAGGCTGAACGAAATGGTGTCGGCCACGAACAGCCCCTGGTGCTGCACGCTGAGCGGCGCGTTGGTGTTCTCCAGCCGGGTGAAGGCCGACAGCGGCACGCGCGCGCCGGCCGCCGTGATCACCTCGACCTGCCTGAGCGATTCGATGTCCTGCGCGAACTTGGGGTCCACGCCCAGCACCACGTGGTACTGGTTCAGCGGCCCGTACATCACCGAGACCTGGCGCTGGCTGAACGAGTTGTTCAGCACCGTGGAGATGGTGGACATGCTGACGCCCAGCCGGGTCGCCGCGTCGCGGTCTATCACCAGGTCGATCTGGCGGCCCTTGTCCTCCACGTCGGCGTCCACGTCGGTGATTTCGGGAATCCTGGCCATGGCCTGCTGCACCCTGGGCATCCAGGTGCGCAGCAATTGCAGGTCGCCCGACATCAGCGTGTAGTCGTACGAACCCTGGCTCTGGCGTCCGCCGATGCGGATGTCCTGCTGCGACACCAGGAACATGCGCGCGCCCGGCATGTTCTGCAGCTTGCCGCGCAGCCGGTTGATGACCACGTCGGCCGAGACCTTGCGCTCCTCCAGCGGCTTGAGCTGGATCTGCATGAAGCTGCTGTTGCTGCCGCCGCGCCCGCCGGCGTAGCCGGTCATGCTCTGCACCGCCGGATCGGCCAGCACCACCTTGCGCAGCGCTTCCAGCTTGGGCACGGTGGCCTGGAACGAGGTGCCCTGGTCGACCCGGAAAAAGCCCAGCAGCTGGCCGGTGTCCTGCTGCGGGAAGAAGCCCTTGGGCACCACCGTGTACAGGTAGACGTTCAGCCCCACCGCGATGGCCAGGGTCAGCATCATCAGGCGGCCGTGCGCCAGCGCCCAGCCGAGCGTACGGCGATAGCCGCCCAGCATGGCCTCGAAGCCGCGCTCGGCCCAGCGCGCCAGCCTGCCGGGCGGACGCGGCTCGCGCGGTTCGTTTTGCAGCAGGCGCGCGCACATCATCGGCGTGAGGGTCAGCGACACCACCAGCGACACCAGGATGGCGGCCGACAGCGTCACGGCGAACTCGCGGAAAAAGCGCCCGACCACGCCGCCCATCAGCAGGATGGGTATGAACACCGCCACCAGCGACAGGCTCATCGACAGCACCGTGAAGCCGACCTCGCGCGAGCCGCGCAGCGCCGCGCGCATGGGCGACATGCCGCGCTCGACGTGGCGCATGATGTTCTCCAGCACCACGATGGCGTCGTCGACCACGAAGCCGGTGGCCACGATCAGCGCCATCAGCGAAATCGTGTTGAGGGTGAAGCCGCTGAGATACATGATGCAGAAGGTGCCGATCAGCGACACCGGCACCGCCACGCTGGGGATCAGGGCCGCGCGCCAGCGCCGCAGGAACAGCAGCACCACCAGCACCACCAGGCCCACCGCGATGATCAGCGTCAATTCGGCCTCGTGCAGCGAGGCGCGGATGCTGGGCGTGCGGTCCTGCGCCACGGACATGTTGGCGTCGGCCGGCATCAGGGCCTGCAGCACCGGCAGCTGGGCGCGCACCGCGTCCACCGTCTCCATGATGTTGGCGTCGGCCTGGCGCCGCACGATCATCAGGATGGCCTTGCTGTGGTTGTAGAAGCCGGTCTGGTACAGGTCCTCGACCGAGTCCTCCACCTTGGCCACGTCCGACACGCGCACCGGCGCGCCGTCGCGCCAGGCCACGATCAGCGGCCGGTACTGCTCGGCGCGGCTGAGCTGGTCGCTGGCCATGATCTGCCAGTGGTAGCGGTCGTTCTCCAGCACGCCCTTGGGCCGGTTGGCGTTGGCGTTGGCCAGGGCCGCGCGCAATTCGTCGAGCGACACGCCGCGGTTGGCCAGCGCCCCCGGCAGCACGGTGACGCGCACCGCCGGCAGCGAACTGCCGCCCACCGTCACCTCGCCCACGCCCTCCACCTGCGACAGCTTCTGCGCCACGATGGTCGAGGCGATGTCGTAGAGCTGCCCCTGGCTGAGCGTGTCCGAGGTCAGCGCCAGCGTCATGATGGGCGCGTCCGAGGGATTGGACTTGTGGTACGTGGGATTGCTGCGCAGACCGGTCGGCAGCAG
>Ga0182742_1000931_pt1 | contig 40948 bp, 41 predicted proteins | sample eDN5th37CBELigMG_FD_128880 | JGI IMG/M metagenome (GOLD analysis project Ga0182742, IMG submission 128880) | Enriched Miracle-Growth compost microbial communities from Emeryville, California, USA - eDNA 5th pass 37_C BE-Lig MG (version 2)... ... | reverse complement strand
TTAAAAAGCCTCGTTCAAATAATTGAAAAACCATAAAACTTTCGAACCGCCGTATACGGAACCGTACGTACGGTGGTGTGAGAGGTCGGCTAGCCAACTAATGGCTAGCCTCCTACTCGATTGAAAACGAAAGCTTACTACAGGAAATTGTTGCAGTAGAGCAACACCCATTGCCAAATCTTTTGTAAATAGAAATCTTTATTAAGTAATAAGAGAAGTAGGGGTATTCAATAATATATCGTAAATAGAACTGTTTTCTACTGAATTGAAATCCATAAAAGAACTTGTGAAGGTTAATGAAGCCCTACTAGAATATAGTGATTGGCATCGTCATTATTGATGGCTATGACAATATTATTCGTTAAAAAAGGTTTATAAAGCTATTAAGTAGTGTAAACAAAGTCGAATACTAGACTTTGTTTACATGAGGTGTCCATAATTCATAAAAAAGGTATACCCTGACTGTTTCGCACACTAATCAAAAGCAGTATAGACGAGCATGATGATTATAGGATATGTCCTGTGAGGTTATTCTTTAAGTTTCCTCCATAAAGTCGCTCTATTAATTCCAAGCCGTTCAGCTGTCTTAGATTGATTGAAATTTTCTTCCTTAAGAACGAGTTCAATAATTTCTTTTTCAATATCTTTCAATGTACCCTTTAAAGATAGTGCTTTAAGTGTAAGTTTTTCTACATTTAAAACTTTTTCAACGGTTTCATGTTGTATAACGAGATTATTTTCATTTAATACAATTTGTTTAATGATAAATCGTAAATCATCAATGTTAAATGGATAAATGGTCTCACTAAGTAACGATAATGATTCCTCTTTAATTTTCACAGCAATTGTCCCATATTTTTCATGAAATGTTGATAAGAAATAGTGTACAAATGCACAAATATCTTCTTTTCGATCCATTAGGGTTGGTAGTTCTACTATATTTGAAATCATACAAGAATAGCGCTCAAATTGGTTACTATTTTCCAGTAAAATAAAAACGTGTATTTTTAAATTGATGCACTTGTTAATAAAAGCAGATATTTTTTCATGATTTTCTTTCACTAAGGAAAGATTTTTAAATTTTATAGTACGAACATGTTTTAAAGGAATTTCTTCTAACTTTTGAACGTCGTATTTCTCGAGATTGATTGTTAAAAGCAATCCTTCTTCATATTGGAAATGAATATAAGTTGAGATAAAATCTTTTCCAGTTCCTTTTTCACCTATAAGTAAGATCGGCTCGTTATTTTGATAAACAGCTTTAATTTGTTGTAACGTAAATTGTGCTTTTTTTGAATGTGCAATTAAAGGTTGATATAAATTTTCAGTATGTACTGTTAAGCCTTCTTGATTTAAAAGCTGTTCATGTTTATGAAAGATAAATAATTTATAGCAAGATTTAGGTATAAAATGACCATTGATTTCAATTATTACATCTTCAAGTGCATATTTTTTTGTCGCTTTTACTCTTTTTGAATTAATTTCAGTATTTAGTATGTCTAATTGGTCCTTTATCTGTTGAGTTAACTCTAGAGTTGAAAAATATTCATATACAATATTATTTTCATTATCAAGAAGAACAATATTTTTATATTTACGCTGAACAATTTTCTCAAAGATTTCATTTGGAATGTTGACTTTATTTGTGTAATGATATAACTCTTTTGCTTGTTCTAAAGCCTGTATAATAGTTTGTTTACTAGCATGAATTAAAAATCCCTTAAGTCCATATATCTCACTTGTTTTACTTATATTAATATCACCAATAATTTGTTTATACCCCTGGTTTTTTAAATCCACTATTAAAGGTGCCACTTCGTCAATATGTTTAACTTCAAATACAGGAATTGGAAGTTCCATTATCTCAATAATTGATTGAGCAAAACCTATAATATGAGGAAAACTGATAAGCGCGGATTTCTCACTTAAATTTGTTGCTAATGAAAGTGAACGCATCATATCGTATCCTGTAATATTCATATCAATAACAGGAATCTTTACGGCCTCTTTAATGAGCTTTGCTGTGGTACTTCTACTAATGAAAATATCTGTTTGCGATTCTTTAGATAACGCTATATCAGCACCAGCCTGTAATTCGCCTACGGAAGTAGAAATATTCATTTCGGGGAAAAGTGGCGTACATTCTTTAATAATAGATAACATAGCTTCATATGGTGCGATAATATGTACATTTATTTTCATGCTTTAGGCCACCTTTCTTATTTGATACATTCTATATGTATTAACATGTAAACAAAATACTTTTATTGTTCATTGTATCACGAAGTGAATCTACTCGAAATGTATATTGAAAAAAATTAGGATATTGGTAGTGCATACTTTAGAAAGAGTAACAAATAATGGATTTAATTTGCGCAAAAATCCATTTTTTGTAGTTTTGTTGGTAAAATATATAAAAATTATATAATTATTTCATTTATTACAAATATTACATTTTATTTCTATTTTTATATCAATATGTATAATAATGTCATTCCACGGACAGTACTTAATTCGTAACTTTGATATAAATTACGAGTTTAATTGTCAGGAGGACTAAAATTGAAAACAAAATTATCTATCATAATATTATTTATCGTGTATTCAGTATCTACAATACATGTATCCGGAATGGAGATTGATCGTGCCATAAAGCATACAGATGATGATCAGGGAAGGTTAATCATTACTGGTCAATGGGACGAGTCTCTAAATAAGGATGATTTAGATCGTAATACAACTTTTTATAAAACCGTTCAACCAGAAATTTACCAAGTTCAAGAGGGAGATACCCTTTTCAGAATCGCTTACAATTATAATTTAGAATTAGAAGATTTAATGGAATGGAATAATCTATTGGACTATACAATCCATCCGGGTGAAGAGATCCTTCTTCATGAGGATGAAGAAGGAGAAAAGGTAAGTAAAAAGCATGTTAATAATGTAGCATTGAATCAACAAACAGTAGCAAGTTCAACAAAAGGACAAGCATCAACTAAGGAAATTACAGTAACAGCTACCGCCTATACTGCGTATTGTGAAGGATGTTCGGGTACGACTGCTATAGGAATAGATTTAAGATCCAATCCAAATCAAAAAGTAATTGCTGTTGATCCTAATATTATTCCACTTGGCACGAAAGTGTGGGTTGAAGGATATGGTGAAGCGATTGCAGCGGACACTGGCAGCGCTATAAAAGGACATAAGATTGATGTTTTTATTCCAACACGGAATGCAGCGCTTGAATGGGGACGTAAACAAGTAAAAGTAAAAATACTCAATTAAATTATTAGTGAAAGCTCTGGAGAATAGAACTCTCTAGAGCTTTCATTTTGTTTAATAATAAGTAAGAAGGAATTAAGATTGAAAACAGTTTATATTTATACAACTTCACTATGAATATTGTTAAGAAATGTTACATCTTTATATATTGCATACTGAAAATGTTGTAATGACTAATACGGAACTTTTCTCCCATAATTCATCGGTATAAATAAATAGTCTACGTAAGGAAATTTTACTGTATTTCATGTAATCGCATACATGTAGAAGCTATAAAAATCATTGTTTAACTGCAAAATACCTAGAGATTCACTGTTCATACTACGATGTAAACTTTTCTGACATTTGTGAAAATTATTTATGAGAATCGTATTGACATAAAAAGATTATCATGTAAAATAAAGTTAAATAAAACATGTTACATTTCCTAACATTATAGAATAATATAACGTAACATGATGAATCTTTTTTTAGAAGGGAGAATGAGTTTTATGGAAGCAGTTCAAGTACTAATGGATAACCTGTGGGTAGCGATTGGTGCAATTTTAGTATTCTTTATGATAGGTGGATTTATTTTACTCGAAGCAGGTTCAACTCGAATGAAAAATGCTGGTCACGTAGCCGGTAAAACGATATTTACAGCAGGAATTGGAACTTTAGTGTTCTGGGCAGTAGGTTATGGTTTTATATATGGAGAAGGAAATGCTTTTATCGGATTATCTAATTTCTTCTATGGAGATACAACAACTGCAGCAGATGCAGGAGGATTGACTCCAGCAGTTGACTTTTCATTCCAAGTAATGTTCGCAATAGTAGCACTTACGATTGCATTTGGTGGGTTTGCTGAACGTGCAAAACTATCAGTCTATGTCATTTTCGCTATTTTATTCTCTGCTTTAATTTATCCAGTAGTTGCACATTGGATTTGGGGCGGTGGCTGGTTAGCTGAGCACGGTAAACAAGACTTTGCTGGATCAACAGTAGTTCACTTAACTGGTGCAATGGCTGCTTTGGCTGCAACAGTGATCTTAAAACCTCGTATTGGTAAATACAATAAGGACGGTTCATCTAATGTCCTTGCTGGTCATAACCAAGTTTATACTACTTTAGGTGTGTTAGTACTTTGGGTAGGTTGGTTCGGTTTCAATGGAGCAAGTACATTCGGAGTTGCTGATGGATTCTTAGGATATGTTATTTTAAATACTCAATTAGCTGCTGCGGCGGGTGCGGTAGCTGCAATGTTTACTGCTTGGGTTAAAACAGGTAAAGCTGATGTACCTACAACTTTAAATGGTGCTTTAGCTGGTTTGGTTGCTATCACAGCTTCATGTGGATTCGTAGCACCTTGGGCTGCTGTAGTGATCGGTTTAATCGGCGGTGTAATGGTAGTATTCAGTATGCAATTATTCGAAAAGCTTAAAATTGACGATCCAATCGCTGCATTATCGGTTCATGGTACTGTAGGGGTTTGGGGTACACTTTCAAACGGACTATTCGCATTACCAGCCTTATCGACAGATATCGATTGGGGGAAAGCTGGTTTATTCTATGGCGGTGGCTGGGAACAACTAGGCGTTCAAGCATTAGGTGTAGTTGCTTCTGGAGCTTACGCATTCGTAGTGGCTTTCGTACTACTTAAAATCATGGATAAAGTTATGGGTGGTCTTCGTGTTACAGAAGAAGAAGAGATCATGGGTCTAGATATTTCAGAACATGGTAGCTATGGTTATCCAGAGCATATGGCTTTGGAGGAAGCAAAATTAACTACGGCTGCAACAAAAGAAAAATTCTCTTAAACTACGTAATAGAAAACTTTATACTTAAACAAAAAGCCTCTGTATGTCAGAGGCTTTTTGTATAAAGGAAGTGCAACCATTGGAAATGTATGAGTCGATTAAAGAATGGAAGAATACGAATATTTCGGCATTCTTAACAAATAACGTTTCACTTAACACATTCCATGATCAAGTGATGCTTAAGGTTTTAGAAGTTGCAATAGGGAATATGAAACAAACTGAAGTACCATGTAAATTTACTTGGTTTATCACTGGAAGTGGCGGTCGTTTTGAACAAGGTCTTATTAGCGATCAGGATCATGGCATAATTTATGAGAAATCTACTGCTGAGAATGATTTGTATTTTAAGAAACTAGGGGAAGAGATATCCTTAGGATTGGAAATTGTTGGATATCCCTTATGTAATGGGAATATCATGAGTTCCAATCCAGTCTGGTGTAAATCAATTTCAGATTGGGAAAACCAATTGACTAAGTGGATGGGCGAAGAAAGCTGGGAATCTATTCGTTATCTACAAATTTTCTATGATGCAAGGTCATTATATGGCGAAAGTGATTATGTCCAGAAATTAAAAACAATCATCCATCAATACCAAAACAATCATCCAACATTATTAAAACGTTTTGTTTCAAATGTAAAGCATGTCAAAAATGCCATAGGTCCGATGGGGCAAATTATAGTCGAACAACATGGTATTTATCAAGGTTGTTTAGATTTAAAATACTCAGCATTTCTACCTTATGTGAATTCCATTCGACTACTAGCCATTAAAGAGGGCATAAGTGAAACATCTACAATAGCAAGAATTAATAAGTTACAAGAAAACGTACAGTATAAAGATTTACTTAAATACTGTTATGAAAATTTTACATCATTGTTGAATTATCGATTTTCATTATTTGATGTGAAAGCATATGATGATACCCACTATTTAAATCTGAAAAACTTGTCGAGAGAACAAAGAAAAGAGATCAAACAGATATTGAAATACGGGAAGAAACTGCACGATGCAGTAATTGAATTAATAAGTACAAAGAGTGCATAAGAAAAGGGTGTTGTTATGGCATTTGAACCATTTATGCAATTATTAAGAGGGATACAAGGAAAGCGTGTACATGGAGGTATTGGTGGTATTCAGGATTCGCAAAAAATAGCTTATCTAAGGCATCTACAAAAAGAAATGGATAAAGATGATGCGATGAATAGCCCGTTGAATAAATTAAAGGTAGTAGTTTTTGATATTGAGACTACTGGTTTTTCACCTGAAAAAGGGGATTCCATTTTATCAATCGGAGCCATTAAAATGCAAGGGACAACAATAATTGATGAACAACAATTTTATTCACTTATTTACTATGAACAAGATATCCCACAAGAAATTGTCCAACTAACAGGAATTACAAATGATGCCGTGCGAAATGCACCAAGCCTACCGAATGTTCTTATGAGCTTTTTTGAATTTATTCAAGATTCCACACTTGTTGCACACCATGCAACCCACGAGCGAAACTTTATGCAGCATGTAAGCTCGAAGTTATTTAAAACCCCTTTCAAGCACCGGATAGTAGATACTTCTTTTCTATATAAATTGATAGATAGAGATTTGAACAATGTTTCATTAGAAAAGCTTTGTGAATTAAATAATATTCCGATGGTTCAGCGACATCATGCTTTAGGTGATGCCAAAATGACCGCTGAGCTTTGGCGAATCTATGTAGAAAAAGTAATGGAATTAGGTTGTGAATCTTTAAATGATGTATATAATCAATTTGCAAGAATTTAAAGGGGTTGGGATAAAGTGGAAAAGCGCATTTTTCTAGCGAGAAAAATGGTGCTTTTGTGTTGTTCTGAAAATTGATTTCCGTTTCGGGTACGCGCATCCGTTGGCAGTACCAGAGTCTGTAGTCTCAGGCTCTGTTCCCGCAGGAAGCTTTGAGGCCCATCTTTGATTCTACTTCGCTCTGCAGCGAAAGGTGTAGCCGTCAGCTACATTCGACCCTAAACTTCAATCAATTTATTTAGTGTCAGATTCTTATTTTGAATTTCCACTATTTCATTTAGAAGTTCTACTTTTGTCCAAGCCCTCTTTTATATAGTCATTTACGAACCCAACTTAACCCGATTGTTCCTTCGCCCGTATGGACAGCTATACAAGCGCTAATAGGCATGATTAAAAATTTGAGTGTAGGAAATTCTCTTTGTAATTCTTCTTTCCACTGATTCGCATCTTGTTCGTTGTGACAATGGACGACAGCAACTTCATCAATTACATATCGACTAGCTTGTTGTCTTAAATATCCGCTTACATGCTCTTTAGCGCGTTTGATCGTGCGAACTTTATCTTTTAGACCAACTCGACCGTTTTGGAAAGAAACAATTACTTTTAAATTAAGTAAATTTCCGATAATAGCTGCAATTCCTGGTACACGGCCGCTTTTATAGAGCTGAGTTAGGTTAGCTGGAATACCCGTAAGTTCTGAGCGATTTGCCATTTTATCGAGTTCCTCAACAATAGATTCAACGGAATATCCATTTTTAATTAGTGAATGTCCCGTTTCTATCATTTTCATCATTGGAAATGATACAATCTTTGAATCTATCGCATATAAGGTAAATCCAACTTCTTTTGCAGCATTAACCGAACTATTGAACGTATTCGATAATGCACTTGTAGGATGGACGGCAATACCACAAGTATAGCCTTCATCCTTTAAACGTTTATATAGGTTTACCATATCACCATAAATTTGTTGTGACGTTTTAGGAAGAACTTTAGATTTTCGCATTTTATCATAAAATTGTTCTTGTGTTATATCAATTGTTTCTCGATATGGTCTATCTTCAAAAATAATATTAATGGGAAGTACATATAGGTTAAATTTATTAATAAAGTCTTGATCGACGAGAGCTGAACTATCAGTAATCCAAGCAATTTTTTTAGTCATTACTTGATGCTCCTTTGTTCATTCTTTTTACTCATCATTAAAAACGATAGTACTACTAAAATTATATACCATATGAAAACGATTCATAATGTGACACTTGTCATAATGTGGGAATATGAACAGTAAATTCTAGTCACCTTGTGTGCATGCCTGCTTTTGATTTCATCTCCTACATAAGCTATATTTATAGTACGAACTTATATCTTATTAAAATAGTAAGAATAATAATATTTCGGTAAATACAATTGACCTAATAGGCTTATTATTATAAACTTAGTTACGAAAAGTAAGTTGAAATAGAATATTACTCGCTTAAGATAAAAAAGAGATAGGTGACCTATAAATGAAAAATCTTACAGATGTAAATATCGTATTAAAAGATAAAATGAATATTGTTTCGTTTAATGATAAAGAAAATTTATGTGTAGTAGGACCAGTAAAATTACCAGTTAAGCAAGGGGATTTTGAGTCAACTTTTCAATGGTATACATGGATAACTGTTGATAAAGAAGTGAATACAAAAGAATCAATCCTTAAATCGATTGTAAATGCGGAGCTAGCCTCTAAGCAGCAATCTTCAGTTCTGGTTTATGGAGATTTTGCAAATGCGGATGATGCAATTATCCGTATGCATAGTATTTGCCATACTGGTGATATCTTTGGAAGCCAACGTTGTGATTGTGGTTACCAGCTCCATGAATCCATGAAGATGATTACTGAACATGGATGTGGTGCCATCTTTTATTTAGCGAATCATGAAGGGCGCGGTATCGGATTGTTCTCTAAATCATTAGCTTATCTTCTACAAGAAGAGGGTTACGATACAGTTGAGGCAAATCATGCATTAGGTTTTGAGGATGATACACGAAATTATGAAGAAGCAATTCGTGTTCTTGAAACGCTTAGAGGAAAACCTGTAACGTTGATTACTAACAATCCAAAGAAACTGGCTGCGATGAAATCTCATGGACTACTTGCACATGACCACATATCGTTATGGGGCGGTTTAACAGAGACAAATCGTCATTACTTGGAAACAAAGGTGAAAAAATCTGGTCATATACCAGAAAAGCAATTAACTGTGTAAGGAGTGTGTGATTGTTGTGATGAAGACAGACAGTGAATATATGCAATTAGCATTGGATTTAGCTGCTTCAGCAAAAGGGAATACGAATCCAAATCCTTGTGTCGGAGCAGTTTTAGTCAAAGATGGTGTAATTGTTGGGACGGGCTTACATCGTAAAGCTGGTGAACCACATGCAGAAGTACATGCTTTTAAAATGGCAGGAGATCATGCAAAAGGGGCAACTTTATACGTCACACTTGAACCATGCTCTCATTATGGAAAAACACCTCCTTGTGCTAATTTAGTGAAAGAATCAGGGGTAAGTCGTGTTGTGGTAGCAACAATGGATCCAAATCCATCTGTTGCAGGTCGGGGCATAAATCTTTTGATAGAAGCAGGAATTGAAGTTGAAGTGGGCTTATTAGAGCAAGAGGCACGTAAGCTAAATGAGCGTTTCATTCATAATATGTTAACAAACAAACCATTTGTAATTTCAAAATTTGCGATGACAATTGACGGGAAAATTTCAACACATAACGGTCATTCCAAATGGATAACAAGTGAAGAAGCTCGCCTTCAAGTACACAAGCTTCGACATGAAGTAGATGCGATATTAGTTGGAGTTGGAACGGTTTTAGCAGACAATCCTTCGTTAACAACAAGACTCCCTCATAGAGAAGGGAAAAATCCAATACGAATTATTTTAGATAGTGATTTAAGAACCCCACTAAACGCTAATGTGGTTGATACAACCGAAGCTCAAACAATTATTGTTTGTCATACAGAAGCTGATCAAACAAAGATGAACAAATTGAAAGAAATGGGTGTTCAAATCCTTTCAGTTTCAAAAAATGAATGTGGATTAGATTTAGAAGAATCTTTACATCAGCTATATAAAATGGGAATTACGGATGTTTTAGTAGAAGGTGGAGCTGAAATTAATGCATCCTTCCTACGTGCTGGACTAATCAACAAGTTCTTAGTATTTATCGCACCTAAAGTATTAGGTGGTCGTAATTCGAAAACCCCATTTGCTGGACTCGATATTGATCATATGGATGAAGCGCTTCAAATAGAATTTGACTCTATTGAACAATTTGGACCGGATTTATGTATTACTGCGTATCCAAAGGGTGAACAAGAATGAAGTTAACTGCAGAAGTTTGTGTAGTTGGAGCTGGACCAGGTGGGGCTTTGCTTTCTTATTTATTAGCTAAAAAGAATATATCTGTCATTTTAATTGAACGTCATCCGACAATCGCCAAAGAATTTCGTGGCGAACATTTAAATGAAGAAGGCGAATCAATATTAAAACAACATGGTTTGTTCGATAAATGTGAGGATTTAGGATTGCTCCGTATGGAAAAGCTTGAATACTGGGAGAATGGGAATTTATTTAAAACGATTCTGCCTGACCCACAAGTAGGGCATCTCGGGATTCATGTACCCCAAGCCCATTTATTGCAAGTAATTACGGAAGAAGCAAACAAATTTCCGAATTTCACATTAATGACAAACACAAGAGTATTGGATTTGTTAAAAGATGAAGCGGGTTGCTTCAAAGGGGTAAAAGCGAGTCATAAGGGTGAAGAAGTGTTAATTGAAAGTAATTTAGTAATTGGTGCTGATGGAAGGTATTCAACAGTTCGAAAAAAGGCTGGAATAGATGTAACCATACGAAAACATGGATACGATTTGTTGTGGGCAAAAATTCCTGCTCCTAAAAATTGGGAACCTTCTATTAAAATGGCACTCATTGATAATATGCAAATATCGTTATTTACTCAAGCGAAGGGGTATATCCAAATTGGCTGGAATATTCAAGAAGGTTCATATAATGAACTAAGAAAACAACCATTTACACCTTTTATTGAAAAATTACTTAAAGCCTTCCCGCAACTTAAAGAAACCGTCGAAACTCATATTTCAACGTGGCAGGATTTTATCCTATTAGATGTACATAGTAACTATACAGATACTTGGGGAAAAGCGGGATTAGCTTTAATTGGGGATGCAGTTCATACAATGACACCAACTGGAGCTTTCGGTTTGAATAGCGCGATGAAAGATGCGGATCTATTAGCATCTATTTTAACAAAAGAGGCACTGAATGAATTAGACTTTATTCAATGCGCAACACAACGAAAAAAAGAAGTAGAAAAACTACAAGCGATTCAGATTGAAAAAGAACAAAACTTCGCGACACAATTTGTAATATATTCATAGGAGAGTTGGATATTTGTGAGATTTGGTTTCGATATAGATGATACACTCATTAATTTAAGGGAACACGCTTTTAATATTTATAATAAAAAGCTTAACCGAAATGTTGGAATTGAGGTATTTCGTGCACTAAAAACTGTAGAAATCCATGAAGCTTTTGGATTAGATAAAACTGCTGGTAGTCAAATGTGGAATAGTCTATTAGAGGACATCTATTTTACGGATTGCCCAGCATTTGATAATGCCGTTGATTTGCTAAATAGACTTGAGAATGAAGGGCATGAAATCTTCTATATAACGTCACGTCCAAAGGAGTACTGCTCGAGAACTCGTCAATGGGTTAAAGAAAAGGGGTTTCCTGTAATTGATAATCAGTTTTTCTGTGGTATGCAAGATCAAGAGAAGATTGACATTATTAAACAATTAAATCTAGATTACTATTTTGACGATAAACCTGCAGTTTTAGAAACGTTAAAGGATGTACCAACAAAAGTATATGTAAAAGATCAATCATATAACCAACATGTAAATATTCCAAGAGTTAAGGAATGGATGGACTTTATTTATTAAAAGATATAAAATGTACTACCCTATTTTGAGAAATAAGACTTATGTATGATGCTATTAGTGGTAACTATATGATATAGTTATTTCTCATACTTAGGATATGAAGTTTCCTTTGCAACATTCAACAGTGTGATATATAATTATATCCGCTGTTTTTATTTGGTTTTATCAATTATGATAAGCCTTTAAAACGAAAGATATACTATCAATATATCTTGCAAATATACATGATAGGTGGAATATAGATGGATTACAGAGTATTACTTTACTACCATTACACAACGATTGAAGATCCAGAAGCTTTTTCAGCTGAGCATCTGAAGGCGTGTAAAGAGTTGAATTTAAAAGGTCGTATTTTAGTAGCAAACGAAGGAATTAATGGTACTGTTTCTGGAACAATAGAAGATACAAATGCCTATATGGAAATGATGAAAAATCATCCGTTATTTGAAGGTATCGTATTTAAAGTGGATGAAGCGTATAAACATGCGTTCAAAAAAATGCACGTACGTCCACGCCCAGAGCTAGTGAACCTAAGCTTAGAAGATGATATCAACCCGCACGAAATTACAGGTAGATATCTTTCACCTGAGGAATTCTTAAATGAAATGCAAGACGACAATACAGTAGTTTTAGATGTTCGTAACACGTACGAATATGATGTTGGTCACTTCCGTGGAGCCATTCGCCCAGAAGTAGAAACATTCCGTGATACACCACAATGGGTTCGTGATAACAAAGAATTATTTGATGGTAAACGAGTTTTAACATATTGTACGGGTGGCATCCGCTGTGAGAAATTCTCTGGTTGGTTAAAACGTGAAGGTATTGGTGAAGATGTAGGACAATTACACGGTGGAGTTGCTACTTACGGTAAAGACCCTGTGGCAAAAGGCCAACTTTGGGACGGACAAATGTACGTATTTGATGAGCGTTTAACTGTTCCGATTAACCAAGTAGAGCATGTTATTGTCGGAAGAGATCATTTCGATGGTACACCATGTGAGCGTTACATTAACTGTGCTAATCCAGAATGTAATAAACAAATTATTAGTTCAGAAGAAAATGAATTAAAACATTTAGGTGGATGTACGATTGAATGTTCTAAACATGAACGCAATCGCTATATTGCAATTCATAATTTGTCTGAAGAATTCGTTCAACAACAAATAAAATGGCTTGAAGAGCAAGAAACAAAAGCTCAAATCTAATAAAATGGCAAGGAAAAGTAGTTCTTTTCCTTGCCATTTTTTGTTATATATTTTTTCGATGTAAGAAGTTATTTTCTTGTAAAATGCATCGATAAATATTGTGTGATAATATTTATATAAACACTCGGTAATAGGAGGTGAGGGCATGACAAAGACTCGTATTATTTTTCATGTAGATATGAATAGTTTTTATGCATCGGTTGAACAAGCGTATAATCCAGACTTAAAGGGAAAGGCGATTGCGATTGCAGGGAACCCAAAAGAAAGGCGTGGCATTATTGTAACGAGTTCTTATGAAGCGCGTAGTAAAGGAATATATACAACCATGAATGTAGGAGAGGCATTAAGGAAATGCCCTGAATTGATACTATTACCTCCTGATTTTCCCAAATATCGAGCCTCCTCTAAAGCGATGTTTACCATTTTAAGAAGTTATACAGAATTAATTGAACCTGTGTCGATTGATGAGGGTTATTTGGATATTACAGAAATTGCAACTAAAAGACATCCACTTGAAATAGCAAAGGAAATTCAAATGAGAATTTATCATGAATTAGACCTTCCTTGCTCGATTGGAATTGCACCAAACAAATTCTTAGCAAAAACTGCTTCAGATATGAAAAAACCAATGGGAATTACCGTTTTAAGAAAACGTGATGTTCCTCAAAAACTTTGGCCATTACCCGTAATTGAAATGCACGGTGTAGGGGAAAGTACTGCAAAAAAACTTGCTTCACTAAAAATTAATACAATTGGTGAATTAGCGCATATAGATGATTTTAACATCCGGCAACTGTTAGGAAAAAATGGTATACGTTTAAAAATGCGTGCAAATGGAGAGGATTCCCGAGAAGTGGATCCTAATTCAATCTATGAGACTAAAAGTGTAGGTAATTCCACAACGCTACCTTCAGATGAAACGGATATAGATGTTTTAGAGAAAACTTTCTTAAAATTAGCTGATAAAGTTGCAGAACGTTTAGATGCGAAAAAGTTGAGTGGTTCAACAATTAGCATACAAATTCGAGATGCTGATTGGCATAACCAATCTAAAAGTAAAACCTTTCAAAATCCTATATATAACAAAAATGTAATTTATGAAGAAGCATTAGAACTTTTTCATAAATCCTGGAATGGTGCACCTATACGGCTTTTAGGTGTTACAGTTTCAAATGTTATAGATCGAAAACAATCGGTCGAACAGTTATCTATATTTAACTTCGAAGAACATGCAAAACACGAACCAATTTTTGAGGTGATTGACGAAATAGAGAAGAGGTTTGGTAAAGGAGCCATTCAAAAGGGGATTGAAATTGATAAATCAAGTTATGCCTCAAAGACAAGCTTTAGCAAAGATTTCTTAGAAGATTTAAAAGATACATAGACCAAAATCTATACTATTTAGTATGAACGGGAGAAGTATAAATGCAGCTACAATTTCTAGGTACAGGCGCTGGAATGCCCTCAAAAGAAAGAAACACAAGTGCACTTGTATTAAAACTTTTAGAAGAGCGCGGAACAGTTTGGCTCTTTGATTGTGGGGAGGCCACACAACATCAAATATTGCATACAACAATACGACCTCGGAAAGTTGAGAAAATATTCATCACGCATTTACATGGGGATCATATTTTTGGCTTACCAGGATTCTTAAGTTCAAGATCATTTTTAGGCGGGGAAACGACATTAACGATTTATGGACCAAAAGGGTTAAAGGAGTGGATTACTGCATGTTTCCATGTATCAAAAACACATTTAACTTACCCAATTGAATTTGTTGAAGTTCAAGAAGGGGTAATATTTGAAGATGATCAATTTGTTGTACATGCACAATTACTTGAACATGTAATTCCTAGCTATGGCTTTCGTATTGAGCAGAAACCCCTTCAAGGTGAACTACTAATTGAGAAAGCGATTGAACTTGGCGTTCCAAAAGGGCCGTTATTAGGGAAATTAAAAAATGGTGAAGATATTACGCTAGAAGATGGAAGAACTGTATTAAGTAGCGAAGTCACTGCTCCTGCTAAGAATGGGTTTATCATCTCTATATTAGGGGATACAAGTTATTGTGAATCTGCAAAAAACTTAAGTGAAAATGCTGATATTGTGATTCACGAAGCAACATTTGATCATAAAACGGAACAATTAGCAGCAAGCTATGGTCATTCTACAAACATTGAAGCTGCAAAAGTAGCAAAAGAATCAAATGCTAAACATTTAATATTAAATCATATTAGTTCACGCTTTTTGGCAAATGATCTAAAAACGTTGTTAAATGAGGCAAAAGATATATTCCCTCAATGTTTTATCGCCCATGATTTTTCTTATTACGAGTGGAAAAATGGTCAATTATTTGAGAGTTAATATGGTGCGCATATACAGGAAATAGTGAAACTGAATGCAAAATTCAACATTGCTTGTGAGATTTAAGTAGAATAAAAGAGATTAATGTAAAATGATGAAGCAAAAAAATAAATGAAACACGAATTTCGACAAAAGTAAATAGTAAAAATCGACATTTCCTAGGAAATATTTGATTATAGGCGTATTTTTCAACAAAAAATATAAAATCGGAAGTGCGTTTTATCTTGTAATTGAACAATTTGTCTAGAGTAAAAGTAAAAGGAGCAATAAATTATTGCCCCTTTGCTAACTCACGAGATCTAGCCTCTGCACTTTTTATACAAGCATAGATGGCTTCGTTAAAATGATTACTTTCTAATGCATTTATACCAGCTTCTGTTGTTCCACCTGGACTAGTCACTTTTTTACGCAATACAGTTGGTTCTTCCTTTACAGATTGAAGCATAGCAGCAGAACCAGCGATAGTTTGTACCATTAATTTACGCACAACCTCTTTTGTTAATCCGAATTCTGTACCAACAGCTTCCCAAGCCTCTAGTAAGTAGTATAGATAAGCTGGCCCACTTCCTGAAAGTGCTGTTACCGCATGCAGTTTATCTTCCTCCACTTCAATGACGATTCCAACAGCTTCAAGCATTTGTAAGTATAATACTTTTTGTTGTTCATTTACCTGTTCATTAAAGGCAATGCCACTTGCAGACATTCCTATAGTTGCAGAAGTATTAGGCATTACACGTGCAATTGGGCGTTTTCCTAGACCGTCTTCAATCGTATGAATCGCGATGCCGGCAAGGACCGAAAGAATAGAAGCATCTTTGCTAATGTGGGGCTGTATTCTTTCCATAGCAGACTGTACATCTTTTGGCTTCATAGCTAAAATGATTAAATCCATTTCGCGTATATCTTCATTATTCTCTAATATATTTACCCCGTATTTCTCTTTTAGTATTAATAATTTTTCCTGATCTGACCGGTTTGTTACATAAATGTTTTCGCTTGGTATTACTTTTTGTTCTACCCAACCTTGCATTAGTGCCTCTGCCATCGAACCAGCACCAACAAAGAGTATTTTCTCCATAATTTATCCCTCCATCATGATATCTTAATCCCATAATTATCCAAAGGACGAAAATGCTATCTAAAGGATTTCTATATGTAGGATCCTCAAGTATCAATAAAAAAGCGTCCTCGTCCTTATACTAAGGACGAAAACGCTTGTAGATTTCCGCGGTACCACCTTTGTTTGCCTATAGAAGGCACAACTCAAATCCTCCTTATCGCAGAGGTGACGGTCATGTTTTCATGACAACTCCGAAGTAGGTTCAATTAATTTAGAGGGCTATGCTAATTGCACCAAATATAGCACTCTCTTCAACCATAAATTAATTTACTTGACTTCATCATAGTAATAGGTATTTTTTGAATTATGAAAATTATATGCATTGTTTTAGATTCTGTCAATTACATACGTGACGAAATACAAAAAAAGAGATAAAATGAATGAATAGCAATTCAGAATAAGAATTTAATCGTTGAGTTATATTTAAGGAGGCTTGTCCATGAAAATACATAAAATTGTTATTCCAACTCCTTATCCCATTGGAGATGTAAATGCTTATTTAGTAAAAGGAGATCGTTTATCAATTTTTGATGTGGGTCCGAAAACCGAAGACGCACTAGCTGCTTTAAAAAGGGGAGTCAATGAGGCAGGGTACAAGTTTGAAGATATAGAGCAAGTGATATTAACACATCACCATCCAGATCATGCGGGCTGGGTAGATGCCTTTCCCGATGCAGAGATAATCGGGCACGAATATAATGATCATTTTTTACGTAGGGTACCGGAATTTATGTCGTATCGTACGAAATTTTATCGTGAGCATTTAAAATTACAAGCTGTTCCTGAGAAATACCTTGAAAAAATTGTAGAATCCAAAGATGCTTTAAAGTTATATGGTACAACACCACTAACGAAGTTCCTAACTGATGGTGATGAAGTACCTGGTCATCCAGGGATGAAGGCAATTTATACACCAGGGCATGCTCAAAGTCATTTAATTTATTTAGATGAATATTCTAATGAAGTCATTGGTGGAGACCTGTTATTAGACCAGGTCGCGGCAAACCCATTAATTGAGCCACCTACAGACCTTTCTAATAGAAGACCAAAAGCTTTAATTCAACAACAAGAATCATTAATGCATTTACGTGAGTTAAATGTTGCTAAAGTATATGCTGGTCATGGAGAAAATATTGTAGAGGTAAATGAATTAATTGACAAACGTTTACAGAAGGATGAAATGCGCCTACAACAATTAATACAGCATGTGAATAGTCCAAAAACGGTTATCGAGTTAACTATGGACTTATATCCACTTCATTATAAGACTGAATTAGGGTTAACCTTGTCAAAAACACTAGGATACTTAGACTGTTTAGTCAGAGATGGCCTTGTTTCAGAAGAGATAATAAATGGGGTAATCGTTTATACACGTAACTAAAAATCCACACGTAGAGTTGATTGCTCTACATGTGGATTTTTTAATAATTATTTTGCATTTGCTAAAGATTCTAATGACATTGCAGGGCCAAAGAATTCGAAGTGAATGTTGTCACCAGGAACACCAAGGTCACGAGCAATTGAAATAACAGTTTCCATAAATGGAGCAGGCCCACAAATATATACTTCTGTATTTTCTTTTATAAATGGTGCTAAGTCTTCTTTCGTAACATAGCCATTTTGTTCAGAGAATAATACACGGTAAGTACCATTTAATTCATTTACTTTTTTATCAATTTGTTCTTTAAATGCTACGGCTTTTTCGTTTCGAGCACATTGTACAAATGCCACTTGACGTCCAAGTTCCATTGTTTGAAGCATTGTAACTAGTGGTGTTACGCCAATGCCACCGCTTACAAATAAAACAGGATTACTGTTTTGTTCTAAAGTAAATAAGCCGGCTGGAGCACTTACTTCGATAGTATCGCCTTCATTTACTTGTTCGTGAAGGTAATTAGATACAACACCTTTAGGATCAACTGCATCTTCTCGTTTGACAGAAATACGGAATTCATTTTCATTCGATGGTTGTGATAATGTGTAGTGACGGTTTGATGTATATTCGTCACCTGGTGCTTTTACACGAACTGTAATATATTGACCTGCTTTAAATTGAGGTAATTTACTACCATCTTCAGGAACTAAATAGAATGAAGAAACGAATTCATTTTCTTTTACTATTTTAGATACTTTAAATGGTTTAAATAATCTCCAACCACCATCTTTTTCTGCTTCTTTATATAAATCTTCCTCTATTGAAATAAATACATCCGCAATTACGCCATACGCTTCTGCCCATGCATTAATAATTTCATCAGTTGCTGCATCACCAAGTACTTCTTTAATAGCTGCTAATAAATTTTCCCCTACGATTGGGTAATGTTCTGGTAAGATCCCTAGACCACGGTGTTTGTGGGCAATTTGCATAACAGCTGGAACAATCGCCTGTAAATTATCGATATATTGTGCTGCTGCTAATACAGTATTTGCTAATGCTGTTTGTTGACGACCTCTCGCTTGGTTAGCGCGGTTAAAATAATTCAATAACTCTGGGAATTTTCTAAATAAGTTACTGTAGAAAGTTTTTGTAATCGTAACTCCATGTTGCTCTAATACTGGTACTGTTGATTTAATAATGTCAATTGTTTGTTGTGATAACATTATGATCACGTCCTTTCAAAAGTTATCTTACGCCTCGAAAAAATTAAAAGCAATATCACAAATACATCTTTAACAATTTTGCCACAAAGTAGTATTAAAAATACATGTTTAAAAAATTGACACAAATGATGTGTGTAAAATACATGTTTAAAACTACCTTAATTCGAGATATTTTTATTAAAACAACGAAATCCAATGGTATAATATTGAAAGAAAGAGTGGTGGTTTTAAGTGCGCTTAACTTTATATACAGATTATTCCCTTCGAGTGCTATTATATTTGGGCGTTAAAGGGTCAGATCGTTTATCAACTATACAAGAAATTGCAGATAGCTATCATATTTCAAAGAATCATCTAATGAAAGTAACCTATGATTTGGGACAACTTGGGTTAATCGAAACAATCCGCGGACGTGGCGGTGGCATACGTTTAAAAGTGCGCCCGGAAGAGATTAACATTGGACAAGTTGTTAGACATACAGAAGAAGACTTCCATCTCGTTGAATGCTTTGATGAGGAAAATAATTTATGTAAATTATCTCCTTCCTGTAAGTTGAAATTTGCACTCCGTGAAGCCTTAGATGCGTTTATTCAAGTGCTCGATCAGTATAGTTTATCTGACTTCCTAATATCAAAAGAGGAAATGTTTAAATTACTCGGAATTGAACAGTCTTAAAAGGGTATAGAGAATAATCTATACTCTTTTTTACTATTGCTAATAGTTTGGACATATAGTATCAACTTAAATGAGAGGAATATACATAAATCATGAATAATAAATCGGTCTTTATAACAGGAGCTACTAGTGGAATTGGACGAATTATTACAGAGCAATGTATTAAAAAAGGCTATATTGTTTATGCAACAGGCAGAAATGAATCCTCTTTAGTTACACTGTCAAGAATGGGGGCAAAAGTGTTCCAAGCGGATTTATCTATTCTAGAGGATATTGATAGGGTTTGTAGTCAACTTCCAATTATTAATATTGCAATTATTAATGCTGGAGTTGGTACTTTTGAAAATGCTGTCGGTTTATTAGATGAAGAGATAGATAATATGATAAATGTGAACATTAAAGCGCCTATCTACTTAACAAAACGTTTGGCACCGAAAATGATTGAACAACAATCTGGACAGTTTATCTTTATTGGTTCACAAGCTGGAAAAGTATCAACTAAAAAAGCAAGTGTTTATGCAGCATCTAAGCATGCCATTACAGGCTTTGCAAATGGTTTAAGAATGGAGTTGGCTCCCTATAATATCAAGGTAACTGCAATTTATCCAGGACCAATTGATACGCCATTTTTACAAAAAGCAGATTCAACGAATAATTATCGACAATCTATGAAGAAATTTTTATTAAAACCTGAGAAAGTGGCAAAGGAAGTCCTGAAAACAATTGATAAACCAGTAAGAGAAGTAAATTTACCTCGTGTTATGTCTGTAAGTAGCAAACTTTATGCAGTTGCTCCAACTTTAGTAGAAAAGCTTGGAAGCGGTTTCTTTAATAAAAAGTGATACATGAGAGAGTATAAGTACACATCTCTATATTTTTTAGATTTCACTTGTTTTAAAAATCTAATATTTTATAAAAATACACTTGAATTTATTTTTATAAAATGATACCATTCATGTATAAACAATTAATAAAATGTATAAAAATACATAAGAAATATTGGAGGCGCTAGATTATGGCGAACAAAAAAGTAGTATTAGCTTATTCCGGAGGACTTGATACTTCCGTTGCAATCCCTTGGTTAAAAGAACAAGGTTGGGATGTAATTGCAGTATGTTTAGATGTTGGAGAAGGAAAAGATCTTGAATTTGTAAAAAATAAAGCACTTCAAGTAGGTGCTATTGAGTCATACATGGTTGATGCGAAAGATGAATTCGCTGAAGAATATGCTCTTATCTCATTACAAGGACATACTTGGTATGAACAAAAATATCCATTAGTTTCAGCTCTTTCTCGTCCACTTATCTCTAAGAAATTAGTAGAAATTGCTAACGAAACAAATGCCGATGCAGTAGCTCATGGTTGCACAGGTAAAGGGAATGACCAAGTTCGTTTTGAAATCTCAATTAAAGCATTAAATCCTGATTTAGAGGTACTTGCTCCTGTACGTGAATGGGGTTGGAGTCGTGATGAAGAGATTGAATATGCTGAGAAACACGGAGTACCAGTTCCTGCAACAATCGATTCTCCATTCTCTATTGACCAAAACCTTTGGGGACGTGCAAACGAAGCTGGTGTAATGGAAGATCCATGGGTAGCTCCACCAGAAGAAGCATATGGTTTAACTGTTTCTGTAGAAAATGCACCTGACACACCAGAATACGTTGAAATCGAATTTGTTGAAGGTAAACCTGTTTCAATAAATGGACAAGAAATGAAACTTGCTGATTTAATTCAAGAGTTAAATAAAGTGGCTGGAGCACACGGTATTGGACGTATTGACCATGTTGAAAACCGTCTAGTTGGTATTAAATCACGTGAAGTATACGAAATTCCAGGAGCTAAAGTACTTTTAACAGCTCACAAAGAGTTAGAAGATATTACATTGGTAAAAGAATTAGCTCATTTTAAACCAATTATTGAACAAAAACTATCTGAAGTTATTTATGATGGATTATGGTTCAATCCAATTCGTGTAGCATTAGAAGGGTTCCTTAAAGAAACTCAAAAATATGTAAACGGTACAGTACGTGTGAAATTATTCAAAGGTCACGCAATTGTGGAAGGTCGTAAATCTCCAAACTCATTATATAGTGAAGAGCTTGCAACTTATTCAAAAGCAGACCAATTTAACCATGCTTCTGCTGTAGGATTCATCGAATTATGGGGACTTCCAACAGTTGTGGCATCTGAAGTAAATAAGAAAAATAAAGAAGTAGTTACTAAAAATTAGTTTATGGAAATCGATTCAATCCTATCAGTTTAAACTGGTAGGATTGATAGAAGTAGGTGTAGGGGATGACAAAATTATGGGGCGGTCGTTTCCAAAAGTCTGCTGAAAGCTGGGTAGACGAATTTGGAGCTTCCATAGGCTTTGACCAACAATTAGTAATGGAGGATATCGAAGGTAGTATTGCACACGTAACAATGTTGGGTGCTCAAGGAATTTTAGACTCTAAAGATGTAGAGCAAATTTTAGGAGGCCTAGCAGAGTTAAAAATTTCAGCAGAAGCTGGAGAACTCGAGTTTAGTGTAGCAAATGAAGATATCCATTTAAACTTAGAAAAAATGTTAACAGATAAAATCGGACCGGTTGGAGGTAAACTTCATACTGGCCGTAGCCGTAACGACCAAGTAGCGACAGATGTACACCTTTTCATGAAAAAACGGGTAGTTGAAGTAGTAGACTTGATCGAGGCTTTCCAAAAAACCATCTTAAATAAAGCAGAACAGCATGTAGAAACTATTGCTCCGGGATATACACATTTACAACGTGCCCAACCGATTAGTTTTGCGCATCATTTAATGGCATATTTCTGGATGCTAGAACGTGATAAAGAGCGTTTCAATGAGTCAATGAAACGTATTGATATTTTACCACTTGGTGCTGGAGCAATGGCAGGAACAACTTTCCCTATCGATCGTGAAAAATCTGCAGAACTATTAGGATTTAGTAATGTATATGCAAATTCAATGGATGCAGTAAGTGATCGTGATTTTATTGTAGAATTTCTTGCTAATTCATCTCTATTGATGACACATTTATCGCGTTTTGCAGAGGAAATCATTATTTGGTCTACTGATGAATTTAAATTCATCGAGCTAGATGATGCTTTCTCAACTGGCTCATCTATCATGCCTCAAAAGAAAAATCCTGATATGGCTGAACTTATACGCGGAAAAACTGGTCGTGTATACGGAAATCTAATGGGATTATTAACAGTGCTAAAAGGTACGCCACTTACTTACAACAAAGATATGCAAGAAGATAAAGAGGGCATGTTTGATACAGTTCATACAATCCTAGGTGCACTGAAGATTTTTGAAGGTATGGTTCGTACAATGTCAGTAAATACGGTAAGACTTCACCAAGCAGTTCATAGTGATTTCTCTAATGCAACAGAGCTAGCTGATTATTTGGCGACAAAAGGAATGCCATTCCGTGAAGCTCATGAAGTTACAGGGAAACTTGTGTTTACCTGTATACAAAAAGGTATCTTCTTATTAGATTTACCTCTTGAGGATATGAAAAAAGAAAGTGATTTAATTGAAGAAGATGTCTATGATGTATTAGCTCCTGAAGCTGCAGTAAGACGCCGTAATTCTTTAGGTGGGACAGGCTTTGATCAAGTTCGCTTACAACTTGAAAAAGCTAAAGCTTGTTTATAATTTGGTACAAACCTAAATTTTAGGATTGTCATATAGGCTGCTATTAATGGTGTACAGAGATGCCCAATAGTTAGCTCACTTTTATCGAGAAGCCAGAGGGTTACTTGATAAAAGAAAAACTTTATAAGAAACCTTTACTTTTCAAGTTTAGGTGTGCATATAAGGTTACATAAACCGTTTCCGGGGTCGCGGGGCGGTTTTTTTGTTTTATCCTTTGATAAAAGGAAAAATACTTCTAAAGAACTAACGCCTAGTACAGTTTTGAAGTTGGTTCGTTTTTCTTTACAGCAAAAAACATAGCATTTTTCAAATGATGAAAATGCTATGTTTGTTTTTTAGGCTTTAAATTTAACTAAATTTCGTCTTATATAAATCCTTATATATTTAGAATGGATATTCCCTTGGTTTAGTTTGGACGGAAATCCACTTTGTTACTGTAAATTCATCGACAATCCAAGGATTACCGAAGCGACCTACACCACTATCCCGCATACCACCAAATGGAGCTCTCGGTTCATCATTAACGGTTTGGTCATTTAGATGTGTCATCCCAAATTCGATATCAAGGGCATATTCTCGAGCTCGATCTAAATCACCTGCAAATATTGCGGAACTTAAACCGTAAATTGTATGATTTGCAAATTCTATTGCTTCATCATCTGAAGATGCTTTAATAAGAGGGACGATTGGACCAAACAGTTCCGTTTGTGCAAGTTCACTATCATTTTTCACATTCCCGAATATAGTCGGAGTTAAAACATTTCCGATTAATTCGCCATCTAAAAGTACTTCAGTTCCTTGGGCTTTCGCTTTGGCAATATTTTGTGAAGAGAATTCTAATTGTTTTTTATTGATTATCGGTCCAATAATCACTTCATGATCACGAGGGTCTCCGTATTTTAATGATTTAACACGTTCGACAAATTTCTTTGCGAATTCATCGTATAAATCCTCATGGATGATGATTCGATTTGTAATCATACAAATTTGTCCTTGATGAAGGAATTTTCCAAACACAGCAGCTTTCACAGCTTGGTCTAAATCTGCATCAGATAACACAACGAATGGGGCGTTTCCTCCAAGCTCTAAGGCAACTCTTTTAAATAATCCACCTGCAACGGTTCCAACATGTCTTCCTACTTCTGTAGAACCTGTAAAGCTGACAAGTCGTACAACTGGATGTTCCACCATTAAATCGCCTATGATGGATGTTTTTGTTAGTATACTTTGAAATACACCCGCTGGTATTCCACTTTCTTCAAATGCTTTTGCAATTAGAGAACCAGAGGATAGGCTTACTTGTAAATCAGCTTTATGGACCACAGAATTTCCTAGAGCTAATGCTGGTGCAATAGTTCGCATTGATAAATATAATGGAAAGTTAAATGGTGCAATTGATGAAATAACACCTAAGGGTAAGCGATGAATTTCATTTACTTTATTAGGGACAATAGATTGTTCTGTACGGACTTCGTGGACTTTATCGACTGTCGTAAGTGCTTCTTTCAACACACCGACTGTACTTCCATATTCAACATTTGCTTTAATAAAGCTACTTCCCGATTCAACAATTAGTAACTCAATAATTTGATCCTTGTGCTCCTCAAAGTATGTAATTGCTTTTTTTAGAACACTTCTACGTAATTCTGGTGATTTTCCCCATTCTTTTTGCGCATTATATGCATCTTGAAAAGCATCATTTACTTGTTCTTTAGAAGCCATTTTTACTGTAGTTAGTAATGAATCATCAAAAGGGTTTGTAATATCAAAGGTTTTTCCAGATTCACCCTCAACCCATTCTCCATTTATAAAGCTCCTATTTAAAGATGTGTATTGTTTCATATATATCCCCCCAAAATAATTTGCATATGATCCTCCATTAGGATGAACAAAAATTGATGGAATATGAGTGCATTCATTGTTATTTAATACATATTTAATAAATGAATAACCTCTTTCGATTAGAAAACACTAATCAAAAGAAGGAGTGAGGTCAGTTGAAATTAAAAGTAGCTGTTTCTGTGCTGTTAGTTTTAAGTACGATTACGGTTGGAAAGATATTGACAGTGCCTTCAGATGACGAAATAACGAGTGCGCAAGAAAATATACCCGCCTATGCAAAATGGGGAAGGTTAGCGATGCAAAAGGTGATGGAGAAGTATCCTACAGCCGATGTAATCGATTATTTGCATATCGGTAGGGAAGTGGGGACCGTCACTTCAGTAGAAAAATTTAAATTATGGTTAAAAAGAGATGATAACACTGAATTTGGTGTGTATGTCGATATTACTTTTAATAATCAAACTGAAGAAGTTGTTGATATCAAATATACTGAAACGAATCAATAATCCAAATCGATGATAAAAGAGGTGTAGAACAATTTACACCTCTTTTATCATGCGATTAAATTACTAATATCATTCATTTAGCTTACCTATCTAGGAGACAGATGTTTTATTTCACCACAATTTTCAATACATAGGAACTATCTCCACTTGTGTTCGATTCATCTTTTTCCCATAAACCATAAAAATTAATAATATATAGGCCTCTTTCAGTAGGGGCTTTAAATTGGTTGTTTTTTAAATCAATTTCCACCGTTTCCTTAGTGGTGAGATTGATAAAAGTAAGGGAATGTTCGAGTGGTTTTCTTTTCATTGACAAAGTAATTTTTTCCCCTCTTGAAACTTTTATGGGCTCTACATATTCAGTAATTTCAAATGGCGTACCATAATCTACACAACTTGCTGTTCTGCTATCCCCCCAACAAAAAGATCCTTGTAAAAGTGTATAAACAGATTCGTCCAATTTTACTTGTACAAGTGGTGGATCATCCTTTCCTACGTTATTTTTAGATGAAGCCGATTGAATTGAATGTGAGCAACCTGAAAGGAAGAATAAAATTGATAGTACCAATATAACTTTATACAAGTGACAACTCCTTCCTGTCATTTCAATATCCTTTTATGTACAAAGATTATTGTTTATTCAATTACAGGGCAATTCAAAAATGGATAGATAGTATTGTCTGACAATAATACTGTGTTAAATAAAAAATAAGAAAATTGATGTATTTGTCAATTTAATATTGAAAATAATTATCATTATCGATATCATTAAGATAATTGAGAATAAATATCGGGTTTTTAGGTTGGATATTTGGGGAGGTTCTTATGGAGCTATATGATGTAACAATTATTGGTGGCGGTCCTGCTGGTTTATATAGTGCTTTTTATAGTGGTTTACGAAATATGAAAACAAAAATTATAGAAGTACAACCTGTCTTAGGTGGTAAGGTAAATATCTACCCTGAAAAGGTATTATGGGATGTTGGTGGTCAGCCACCAATGCAAGCACAATTGTTCGTTAAAAATTTAATTAATCAAGCGAATACTTTTTCACCAACAATTTGCTTAAATACAAAAGTAGAACAAATTGAAAAGAAAGATAATATCTTTGTTATTACAACGAATACAGGCGAAATCCATTACTCAAAAACTATTATTGTTGCTGTAGGTGGAGGTATTCTAAATCCGATTAAGCTTGAAATTGAAGGCGCAGAAAAGTATGAAATGTCAAACCTACATTATACAATCTTAGGATTGGAACGCTTCCGCAATAAACGAGTTCTTGTATCAGGTGGAGGAAATGGAGCGATTGATTGGGCAGTTGAACTTTTGTTTGTGGCCAAAGAAGTGGTTGTCATTTATCGTAAGGACCAATTAACTGCTCATGAATCTCAAGTAGAAAAATTAAAAGAACATGGTGTAGAAATCATGTTAAATGCAGAAATTCAATCTGTCATTTCTAATGACAGTAAAACGGCTATCGAGCAAGTGATTATTTCACAAAATGGAGAGATACATCAATTACAAGTTGACGATGTTCTAATTAGCCATGGGTATAATCGTGAAGTATCATTAACATTTGCAGATGATATTCAACCAATTCGTAAAGATGATTATTATTTAGTTAGTCTAGGGCAATGTAAAACATCAGTTCCTGGTATTTTTGGTGCAGGGGATATTATTACCTATGATGACAAAGTAAATTTACTAATTGGTACTTTCCAAGATGCGGTGCTTGCTGTTAATAACGCTAAAAAGTATATTGATCCTCAAGCTGATCAATACGGAATGGTTTCCTCGCATAATGAGAAGTTTGCCGAGATGAATAAAGAACTTTTAGAAGAATTATTTTGTAAAGCAGAAACTAGTAGTGTGTAATTTTTAATCTTGTAGACATTTTTATTAAAATATTATCGTTAATAAAGAAAAGGCATTTGAAACAAATTTTGTTTCAAGTGCCTTTTCTGATTTATTCTCTTATTTGACCATTACCATAAATAAAGTATTTTGTTGATGTTAAGGCAGGTAAGCCCATTGGTCCACGAGCATGTAGTTTTTGAGTACTGATACCAATTTCTGCTCCATATCCATATTCAAAACCATCTGTAAACCGTGTAGAAGCATTATGGTAAACAGCTGCAGCGTCAACACAAGTTAAGAAAGTTTGTGCAGCAATTGGATTTTCTGTAACAATGGATTCAGAATGATTCGAACCAAACTTGTTAATGTGATTGATTGCTTCATAAACATTTTCGACAACCTTAACACTAATTGTTAGAGTTAAAAATTCAGTTGAGTAGTCTTCTTCAGTTGCAAGTTTTGCTGAAGGTAACACCTGACAAACATCTTTGTCACCGATAATTTCAACATTTGCTTCTTGTAGAGCAATTAAAAGCTCTTTTCCATGTTCTTTAAACCAATCTTGTTGGATTAATAAACTTTCTGCAGCGTTACAAACAGAAGGACGTTGTGTTTTTGCATTAATAATAATGTTTAGGGCCATTTCATAATTAGCATTAGAATCAACGTAAACATGGCAATTTCCAGCCCCAGTTTCTAATACAGGAACAGAAGCTTCATTGACAACTAAATCAATTAATCCTTTTCCTCCACGAGGAATAAGGACATCTAAATACTCTTTTAAATGGAATAGTTCTTTTGCTGTTTCGTGACTAGTATCTTCAATCAACTGCACTGCGTCTAATGGAAGTTCAGTGTGTGCTAATGCGCGATGGATAGTTTCAACAAGAACCTTGTTCGAGAATTTTGCAGATGAACTTCCTCGTAAAATTACGGCATTACCAGTTTTTAGACTAAGTGTTGCAGCATCGATTGTTACATTAGGTCTTGCTTCATAAATCATACCAATGACCCCAATAGGTACACGACGTTTTTCAATTTGTAGGCCATTCTCTTTTGTTATGGACTCAAGTAGTTCTCCAACAGGATCTTCAAGATGAACCAGTTGTTGGATAGCATCTGCCATCGCTTGGATGCGTGCTTCATTTAATTTAATTCGATCAAGAGTAGATTCCGTAAGACCCTTTTCCATTCCAGCAAGTATATCTTTTTTGTTTTCATCGATTATAATTGTTTGATCGAGGATTAATTGTTCAGCAATTTTTACTAAAGCGTCATTTTTTTCGCCAGTAGTTTTCATATTCATGATAAAGCTTGCTTGTTTAGCCTTTTTACCTTTTAACTGAACTTCACTTTCAGTTGTAACTTTCATACTTCAATTCCCCCCATATATAAATTGTTTTATTGAGAAACTTTGACCCACTTATCTCGATGGATTACTTCTATTGAAGAAGCAACAATTTCGCTTGTTTTTTTACCAAGCGCAAGCGTTAGTTCCTCACTTGAATAAAGTACTTCTCCTCGGCCTAACAAGCTTGTTTCACTATATACTTCAACAACGTCACCCTTGTTAAAATTTCCTTCTAGTTTGTATATTCCAGCAGGCAATAAGCTTTTTCCTCTAGATAAAATAGCTTCTGCAGCGCCATTGTCAATGTATAACTTTCCAGAAACTTCAGTAAATGAAATCCATTGTTTAGGGTTTGGCAGTGGAGTTTGATCTTCATTTTCTATATAAGTTCCATCACCAAGGCCATTGAGTATATCAATTAATTTATTGGCACCTTTTCCATTTCCGATAAATACCTTGACACCAGATTGAAGTGCTGTACGTGCAGCTAATAATTTAGACTGCATACCACCAGTACCTACTTTAGAACCTGAACCGGATGCAATTCTTAAAGAATCTTCTGAAATAGAAGATAAATGATGAATTTGTTTGGCATCTGGATTTTTTGGATTATCATCATATAAGCCATTAATGTCAGTAAGTATGATGAGATGGTCAGCATGAATAAGTCCACTTACTAAAGCTGATAGCATATCATTGTCACCAAAAGTTAATTCTGTTACAGATACTGTATCATTTTCATTGATAATTGGGATGATGTCTCTTTCTAATAATTCAGTAAATGTTGCATAGGCATTTTTGTATCGTTCTTTCTTTGAAAAGTCTGTTCGAGTAAGGAGAATTTGAGCGGTTGTAATATTTTTTTCGCTAAATAACTCTGAATAATATTGTATAAGTAAACTTTGACCTACTGCTGCTGCTGCTTGTTTTCCTTTTAATGTAACAGGTCGAGTTGGATAACCTAATTTTCGAAATCCTGCTGCCACTGCTCCTGAAGATACAAGTAAAACATCGTGACCTAGATGCTTTAATGCCGCAAGAGCAGAAATATGATCTTCAAGTTTGTCATGATCTATTTCTCCTTGTGTATTGGTAAGGGAGCTACTACCAATTTTCACAACAATACGTTTCTTTTCCACACAAAATTCCTCCTAAAAAATAAACAGATAAGACATTTACTAAAATTAATTTGAGCATTTCTAGACAAAATAAAAAGCCTTTTCCACCCTAATGAATAGGGCGAAAAAGGCTACTTTTCCGTGGTACCACCTAGATTGGAATGCAATAAGCATTTCCCACTTGAGCTCATAACGCTTGAGTCTGCGTCTAGTTTTGCTAGAGGCTGGCGAAGTAGGTTCAGTAATCCTTTTTGTACGATGTCTTGCAGCCGGTGAACATCGCTCTCTATCCAATAGGGTTTTACTTACTAGTCTTCGTTAAGCTGATTAATATTGAATATAATATGCTATAAATTTTATGCGTTGTCAATAGAGTGGTAGGAAAATTCGGAAATTACAAATGTTATTATTAGAATTTATTTAATTTATAATTAAGCAACTAAAGTTAATTTTGTATAAGAAAGAATAGCTGGTGTATCAAATTTACGTAATACCGTCATAGCCTCTTCTTTTGTGTCGAATTCAAAAATACGATAATCATTTCCTTCAAAAATTGTTACTACCCACATATCGGGTCGCCTCCTAATAATTTGATTTAATTTTATCTTTTCAACGGTTGAAACACTTTCAAAAATCACTTCAAAGGACTAAAGGTTACTTGGTATACGATAAAATGGCGGAGCCTTTTAATCCTTTGAGTACTTGATTAGCTTCAACTTCATTTTCAAATTCGAACATACGGTAACTATTTTTTTCAAATACAGTGATTACCCACATATTAGGATCTCCTCCATTTAAATCTATTTTTTTGTTATATAACAACGAAGGTTTTTTACTAGATTATTTCGAGTTGTTATATATCAACTTGAATTCATTGTACACCGAAATTTACGAAAAGAAAATACCTAGTGAAACATTTCACATTTTGTTCAATTTGATTACGGTTTCATAAAATTTTCCAAAATGGACAAACAACTAATAGTTAAAAAAATAGGGAAAATAAAAGCTCAAAAAATAATCTATACATGTACGAATTATTTTGCTCTTAAGTTCAATAATGATAAGAGGAAACTAAAATAAAATATGAAAACTTCTTCCGGTCATAAATTAATCATTTTATTTGCTTTCAAGTAGAAAGCATACTATATTATTGAGGGGTCAATCATTGATGCCTCAAATTATTACCTTTGCATAGAATGGAAATATGGCATCACACTAGGGGGGATAGACTTGAGTTCTTCCATTACAGAGAAAGAAGAGCTGTTGTTTCTATTTAAAACGCTCAGTAATCAACTAGGACCAAAATTTGAGAAAAATTCAAACTTCAGTTTGTCGCGCTTCGAGCTTTTATATCAACTAGTGCAATTTGATGAAATTTCTCAATCTAGCTTACAAAGAATTGTCAATATTGATCACGCAGCGATAACGCGGCATTTAAAGCAGTTAGAAGCTGATGGGTTAGTTTCTAGAAGACGTAATCCAAATGACAATCGAGAAACGATTGTTCACTTAACCATTGAAGGACATAAACAGATTAAAAACTGTCAAAAGGACAAACTCAGTTTTGCTAATCAGATGTTTCAAGAGTTTAGTGATGAAGAAGTACAGAGTTTAATGGATATGTTAAAACGTATTCAAGAAAATATAGAGTAAACTTTCAAGATTAAAAAACAAATACACTCTAGAAATTGAAAGTTGAACCAAAGGAGTTTCAAGTGATGAAAGATTATTTAGTAAGAGCAGTAGCATTTAATGGTCAAGTTCGTGCATTTGCAGCACGTACAACAGAGACAGTTGGAGAAGCTCAAAGAAGACACAATACATGGCCAGTTGTGTCTGCAGCACTTGGTCGATCAATGACAGCAAGTGTAATGATGGGGGCAATGCTAAAAGGGGAAGACAAAATCACGGTGAAAGTTGAAGGAAATGGTCCAATTGGTCCTATGGTAATTGACGCCGATGCGAAAGGCAATGTACGTGGTTTTGTCACAAATGGTCAAGTACATTTTGATTTAAACCAACAAGGGAAATTGGATGTACGCGCTGGAGTTGGGTCAGAAGGGTACTTATCCGTTGTAAAGGACTTGGGAATGAAAGATATGTTCTCAAGTCAAGTTCCGATTGTATCTGGTGAAATCGCAGAAGACTTCACATATTATTTTGCTACTAGTGAGCAAGTTCCTTCATCAGTAGGTTTAGGAGTATTAGTGAACCCTGATAATTCAATTTTAGCTGCTGGTGGGTTCATTATACAGTTAATGCCTGGATGTGAAGACGAAACAATTACTGCTCTAGAAAATCATTTAGCATCAATTGAGCCTGTTTCTAAGATGATTGAAAAAGGGATGACACCAGAACAAATTTTAGAAGCAGTATTAGGCGAAGAAGGAAAAGTACAAATATTAAGTACTATGCCTGTACAATTCGAATGTACATGTTCTAAGGAACGCTATAGTCGCGCATTAATAGGACTAGGAGTAGTAGAATTAGAAGCAATGATTGAAGAAGAAGGCAATATTGAAACTCAATGTCATTTCTGTTTAGAAACATATGATTTCACAAAAGAGGAATTACAGTCATTAGTAAATGAAATCAAAAACCAATTAAATTAATTACCCGGCCTATTTTGAACAATTGAATGTTTAAAATAGGCTTTTTTTGTATTCATTCGAAAAGTTTGGAGCTTCAATGCCACAAATTACCATAATTTTAAATAGAGATAATAAGAAAATGTATATTTGATATTTAATGGAATGAAGATACGGTAAAAAGTCAAAAATCCTAGAAAGTAGGGAAATTTCTAACAAACATGTACTGAATAAATTAATACGTGTTTACAAAGTTTGGTCTGTAATAAGTTGTTTTGAATAATATATAAATAACACATGATAAAATTCGTGGATTTCTTCATGAAACACTCATATAATAAAACTATAACGTGATGGTTTGGAGGGGAATAAATTGGGAACGAGAAATTGAAAATTGGTGAGTTAGCTGAAGTAACAGGTATTACAAAACGAACAATTGACTACTATACGAATCTAGGATTACTCAAACCTGAACGTTCTACTTCTAATTATCGTTTCTATTCTGCCGAAGCAATTGGACGTATAAAAGAAATTGAAGCAATGAAAGCTCAGGGAATGTGCTTAAATGACATAAAACAATCGCTCGAGAAAAACGTGAAAAATGAAGAAATTGACCTTCAACATATACGCTTGCACATGAATACCTTGCGTGACGAAATTTCAACTTTAGTTGAAAAAATGCAACAACAAGAACAGTCTAAAAAGGATTCAATTAAACATAAAGTTTCTTCAGAAAGTGTAGCGTTAATGCAATCTTTATTACTACTTATAACCTAGGAGGTGAAGTCTTACTTATTTATAAGTAAGACGATGATTGACCGGATTGAATTTAACAATATTTGTTATTTTATTAGCTTTAACTGCATTTTTTGTGGCAACAGAGTTTGCCATTGTAAAAGTAAGACATTCAAGAATTGATCAATTAGTAGCTGAAGAACGAAAAGGAGCTTTAGCTGCTAAACATGTAACAACCCACCTAGACGAATACTTATCCGCATGTCAATTAGGTATTACGGTAACAGCGTTGGGTATTGGTATGGTTGGAGAATCAACTTTTGAATTTATCTTACATCCATTATTTGAGTTGGTTGGTATTGGTGAACAATACATTCATTATTTTACCATTGGTGCGGCGTTTGTCATTGCAACGTTTTTACATGTAGTAGTTGGTGAATTGGCTCCTAAAACGGCTGCAATTCAAAAAGCGGAGAGCATTACGCTTTCTTTTGCAAAACCAATTATGCTCTTCTATAAAATTCTGTATCCTTTTATATGGTTCTTAAATGGAGCAGCTCGTATTTTAGTTGGAATCTTTGGTATGAAACCAGCATCAGAACACGAGTTAACCCATACAGAAGAAGAGCTTCGTTTATTATTAACGGAGAGTTATAAAAATGGTGAAATCAATCATAATGAACTGAAATTTGTTAATAATGTCTTTGAATTCGATGATCGAATTGCTCGAGAAATTATGGTCCCTAGAACAGAAATTATTGCTTTTGATAAAACCGCAACCTATGATGAAGTGTTAACGACAATTCAAGAAGAACGTTACACACGTTACCCTGTCTATGAAGAGGATCGGGACAATATCATTGGGTTTATCAATATTAAGGATTTTTTAACAAAAGGAATAAGTAATCAGATTACGATTGAAAACTTTGAAATTGAGCAATTTATTAATCCTGTAATCTACACAACGGAAGTAATACCAATCCAAGAGTTATTAACAAAAATGCAAAAAGAAAGAACACATATCGCTATATTATTAGATGAATACGGTGGTACATCAGGACTTGTATCTGTTGAGGATATTTTAGAGGTATTAGTTGGTGAAATTCGAGATGAATTTGACGATGACGAAGTACCTGAAATAAGAAAAATAAATGATGGTCATTTTATTGTCTATTCAAAAATATTATTAGAAGAGATAGCACGATTCTTGAACATTGAAATGGATAATCCAGATGTTGATACACTTGGTGGTTGGTACTATTCTCAAGATATGGAATTGAATCCGGAAAACTCTATAGAACATGAAGGCTATACATTCACCATTCACGAAATAGATGGTCTTCAGTTACGATATATTGAAATCAAACAAAATTCAAACATAACTGTTTAATTAGAAATCAACCTCTTTTGTCTTTCTAGACATAAGAGGTTTTTATTTCACCTGAAAAATCGCCAATTATTTTTGATGGATATGGAAAGAAGAATTCATGATTATCAGATAAAAGGGGAGGGATAAAGTGAACAAACATTATTATCTCGTTTTCCTTAGTTTAATGGTTTTCATACTTGTATCTTGTTCTAATTCTAATGATGAAGAGTACTTAACTAGAATAGATATCCAACAGGTACAAGAACATGATGCGTCTGAAGAAGAAGAAATGATCGTTGATTTAGTCACTTTAGACTCAATCAAAAGCATATTAGAAGAAGTGGAATGGGAACCAAATTCAGATACAGAAATTGTGGGAACAGAGAATTTAATTGCAACGCTATTTTATACAGATGAAGAGGAGAAGTCAGATCAGCTTTATTTATATCAAATTTGGTTTAACTCAGACGATTCCATTAGCATCGTTAGTTCCAATGTAGATGAAGGCTACGGAAGATTAAAGGAAGAATATGCTGATAAATTGAAAAACTTATTAGGAAGTTAGGAAATAATGTCATTCTAAAAATTACTAAATCATTTGTTGTAAAAGTTGATTTTCTGACTTTGACTTCATTTTAGGCAGCTTGCTATAGCTGCTTTTTCTTTTGATCTTAGAAGGGTACTGCCATAAAAAAGTAAAGCATATAATGTTGCAAATGATATCTGTTCCATTTGTAATAGAAAGTTTGTAACTTTTTTATACTAGGTAGGTGGAAAAGTGAAAAAGTTAGTTATTGATGAGGGTTTATTATTAACAGATATGGAAATTACATATCGAGGAAGAAAAAAGTATCTAAGTCGCGTATTAATCGATACCGGTTCTTCAAGTTCTATCATTTCATCAGATATAGCAGAATCAATTGGGATTTATCCTGAGGCAAGTGACCCAATTTTCCGTATTTGTGGAGTAGGGGGATCTGAAATTGTTTTTTCTAAAATGATAGACTCCATTAGAATCGGTGAAATAGAAACAGAACAAATTCAAATAGAAATTGGATCGATGAATTATGGATTTCATTTAGAAGGAATAGTTGGACTGAATTTATTAAAACAAATGAAGGCAATGATTAATATTGAAAAACTACAAATACAATGTGAAGGTTAACATACAATCATTAGAAGGTACCTGTACTATCATTGGAATTATATAGTCATTACGAACCATGATAACAAACAAACTCAAACCTTAGAGTTCAATAAACTAATATCTTTTCAATAAGCAAAACTATTTTTAGTGATGAACAAAAAGTTTTAACATTTTACAGAATTTATCGATATTTAAGACTAGTATGTTACTGAAAAAAGTGTAATATTAATCTATGGAAAGTTTATAATATTAAAATTTCTGAATATTCGAGTTTATTGGAGGCTATGAACAATGTTTGACATCAAAACAGAACTTACAACAAATCCAAAAGAAAAACCAGCTCCGGAAGAATTAGGTTTTGGTCACTATTTCTCGGACCATATGTTTGTACTTGATTATACGAATGGTATAGGCTGGCATGACCCACGTATTATTCCTTATCAACCAATTTCGCTCGATCCTTCATCAATGATTTTCCATTATGGACAATCTGTATTTGAAGGTTTAAAAGCCTATGTTACTGTGGATAATGAAGCTTTATTATTCCGTCCTGATCAAAACTTTAAGCGTTTAAATAGATCCAATGAACGTCTATGTATACCGGCAATAGATGAAGAGTTAGCTTTAGAAGGATTAAAGCAATTAGTAAAAGTGGATCGTGACTGGATTCCAAGTGCTCCAGGAACTTCTCTTTATATTCGTCCATTTATTATTGCGACTGAGTCTAATTTAGGTGTTCATCCTTCAAATAATTATCAATTTATTATTATTATGTCACCATCTGGTTCATACTATAAAGAAGGTATTAACCCAGTAAAAATTTTGGTTGAAGAACAATTTGTTCGCGCGGTTAAGGGTGGAACAGGAGAAGCGAAAACTGGCGGAAACTATGCAAGTGCCTTAAAAGGACAAGAAATTGCAAGTCGCGAAGGTTATTCTCAAACATTGTGGTTAGACGGCAAAGAAAATAAATTTGTCGAAGAAGTTGGTAGTATGAACATCTTCTTTAAAATTAATGGAACAGTTGTGACACCTGAGTTGAATGGTAGTATTTTACCTGGTATCACACGTGATTCAATGATTCAGGTGTTAAAATCTAAGGGGATTCCTGTTGAAGAACGTCGTATCTCAATTGATGAAGTAGTAGATGCATACCAGAATGGTACTTTAGAAGAAGTATTTGGTACAGGAACTGCTGCGGTAATTTCTCCAGTCGGGGAATTAAAATATTTAGAAGATAAAATGATTATCAACAAAGGTGAAATTGGTGAGGTTTCACAAATGTTATATGATACACTAACAGGTATTCAGTATGGAACAATCGAAGACGCTTTTGGTTGGACAATAAGATTATAAGTACTATTAACGCAGATAGCATAATTGCTTTCTGTGTTTTTTTATTGGCCTGTTATAATATTTTTGAGAGAACCAAGAATATCTATACCAACATAGCTCAAACTATCAGTGACTAAATAACGAGAGGAGAGTCACTTATGAAAGAGCATAAGCAACCACATGAGCAATTAACAGTTCAAGATAATCAATTAACTGCAACTCAAGAAGTACTTTATCATGATGAATTTAAACGTGCAGATAGTGCAACAAAAAAGGACAATCAAAACCAATATAAAAAGAATGTCTAAGAACCTACCCCAAGGTAATTGCTACTTTGGGGTTATTATTTTGTAAAAAACGCACTGCCTAGGACATACATAAACCAAAAGATACTATTCTTTTAGCAACTTCTAATTAATAGATATGGCGGAATACTTGTGAGAAAATATCCATATATTAGAAAAGAACATTAAGTTTATAGTATAGTAAAAAACCTCTAAAATTTTAAAAATTATGTAAGAACAATTCGATAGAGAGTATAAAAAGAAAATTATACCTATTCCAATACCTACCAATAATTCAAACAAAGCTCTATAATTAAATCTAAAGAAAAAAATGAAAGTGAGTTTTGGAATATGACGAATCATGAAAGTATTCAATTGAAAAATTTTTCTATAGGGTTACCTAAGATCATTAACTATGAAAAAGAGAAACAAATGGAAACGGGTATTTGTAAAGAAACGGTTGATGAAGCTATGCTGACAGTAGATGGATTTGTGGGCGATGGAGTTGCGGATTTAAAAAATCACGGCGGTCCAGATCGTGCGGTATGTGTATATCCTTTTGAACACTATGCACAATGGGAAAAAGAATTCGGAACGATATTACCGAGTTCAACTTTTGGTGAAAATATTACGGTAACACATATGTTAGAGGCAGATGTTTGTATCGGAGACATTTATCAGTTAGGTGACGCTATCATTCAAGTAACACAGGGGCGTGTTCCATGCAGTACAATCAATAAGCGAGTAGGCCTACCGCTTTTGATGAAACGCATGGTCGAAACAGGCTTTACGGGGTATCTATGTCGTGTCCTACAAGAAGGGAAGGTACGAAGAGATTCCAAGATTACTCTACTCGAAAAACATCCAAAAGGAATTTCTATACTTTTTGCTAATGAAGTGTATTTTAAACGTCCAAAGGATATTGAAGCCATGCAATCTATACTTTCAGTTGAAGAGTTAGCTGAGGAATGGAAAGAATATATGACTAAGAGATTAACAAAACTAGCGTCAATATAAAAAGTCATACTCAGTTCACCAAATGTGAACTGAGTATGAGCAATAATCTGCTTAGTAAAATAGTCATAATTTTACTTAGAATTATTACAATATTCGGAAAAACTGAAACCTTTTAGTCACCTATTACGTCAATAAATTATGAGAAGATTTTACAAAAATAAAAAATTAAATTGTATTTTCAGTTGAAAAGTTTTGAGGTGACAGCATGGACCGAGATTTCCTAATCCAAATTGTTTCGGAAAGTTTGAAGCACTTAAGAACAGAAAATCACTTTACTCAAGATAAGTTGGCCGAGATTGTAGGTGCCTCGAAGAAAACAATTATCCAAATAGAGAAAGGACGAGCACTTGCTGATTGGACAACAACAATTGCTATCTGTGCCTTATTTCGTGACAGTGAGGTACTACATAAACTTTTTGGTACAGATCCTATGGAAGTGATCGAACTAACAATTCAGGATGTGAATATTCGACCACAAGAAAAAACATTAGGCGGTCACATTATTTGGAAGAATATTACGGAGTATAAAGGATTTAAGCTTCAACGAAATTTGATTAGCAAACATTTTCGTATTTTAGATGAAGAAAATTATCGTTTAATCAGCACGTTTAATGAAGAAGTGGCAAGAGAAAAGTGGAAAGATATTCAAAAAACTATATAAGGTACGCAATACGAGAGATAATTATTTTGTTTCTTTATTTTCTAATCTTAATTTTATTCTATTAAGTCTAGGTCTATTATATCTTTGAATTAAACAAAAGGGAATTTGAATAATAAAGTTAATAGTCGAACAAATAATGGCCATCATCGCATAGTCACTAGGATTAACAAGTATACAAGCAAAACCCAAAATTGCCATACCTAAATGTCCAATTTCTGCATATTTCGTTTCTAAGATAAATGTATTAATATAGCTTATACTAAGATTTTGATTGAGATTTTTCTTTTCGAACTTAAACACACTTCCCCACTCTGGAAGTTTATCTTTCCATTTATCTACTTGAATTCTTTTATAGATCTTTTTCTCAAATCGGTACTCTTTGAAGAACCACTGATTTTTTTCATAAAACGATTTAGGGAAATATCTAACTAAAAAAGCAAAGCCAAAACACAATATTAACCAAAATGAAGTATTGATTACGACCATCCACAATGTAAACCAAGTCATTTAACATACCCCTTACACAAAAATATGAAACTTTATGTTTTGTAATTTCGTACTTTGAGAAAATCCCTCCAATATAATCTAAGTTTACCATATTTGGTTAAAATTTTTAGACAAAAATTGATGCAGAATTATCTATAATTTTTGTCATACTAAAAAGGATACTGCTTAAAGGGAGAGATCTTTCATGCGAATAGAACTTGGTAATGGGGTAGATATCATAGGAGATATTCATGCGTGTTTTGATGAATTCATGACATTACTAGAGAAGCTAGGATATCAACCAAATGAAGAAGGATTTTATGTTCATCCAGCTGGTAGAAAAATTTTATCACTTGGGGATGTAATGAGTAGGGGACCACAGTCAATCAAAACAATGCAATTTTTCTTAAACCATATAGAAAAAGGCTATGCATATATGATAGATAGTAATCATGGTTGGAAAATTGCACGATGGTTGGATGGTCGAAAAGTTCAACTAAGACATGGGGATGAAAATGTTGCAGAGGAATTTAAGCAGTTTGAAGAAGAACATGGAGAAAAAAAGACAAAAGAATTAAAAATGAAATTGAGAACCTTATTAATGGATTCTCCTTCTCATTATATCATTACTGATAAAGGGCAAGATAAAGTCGTATGTACACATGCAGGCATTAAAGACGAATATATTGGGAGAGAAAACTCTAGAATAAAAGATTTTTGTCGCTACGGTGATGTTGCAGGGATGGATGAAAAGGGAAAGCCAATTCGGAGAGATTGGTTTAATGACCATAAAGGTAATTTAATTATTGTATGGGGTCATGATCCGAAAAGAGAACCAATGGTGAAGAACAACACGATTAATATTGATCAAGGAGCAGTTTTCGGTGGTAAACTTACTTGTTTACGCTATCCAGAAAGAGAATTTGTTTTCGTTCCGGCATTAAAAAACTATTCAGGGAAAATAGGAACAGATAATCCTATTGGCATATAAAAGGAAAAGGGTCAGCTTGAACTGCACCCTAAATTTTGGACAGTTTAATAAAAGCAACCTTGATATTTAAGCAGCTATTAGATGACTTCGATATTCCATCGGAGTCATCTTTTTTAAATTCCATTGCCTTCTGGATTCG
>Ga0182742_1000930_pt1 | contig 40959 bp, 37 predicted proteins | sample eDN5th37CBELigMG_FD_128880 | JGI IMG/M metagenome (GOLD analysis project Ga0182742, IMG submission 128880) | Enriched Miracle-Growth compost microbial communities from Emeryville, California, USA - eDNA 5th pass 37_C BE-Lig MG (version 2)... ... | reverse complement strand
TCCATCATCATGCCGACGAGGTTCTTGCCGATGTCGTGGATGTCGCCCTTGACGGTGCCGATGACCATCTTGCCCTGCTTGGGGGCGCCGGTGGCGGCGAGCAGCGGACGCAGGATCGACATGCCGGCCTTCATGGCATTGGCCGAGAGCAGCACTTCCGGAACGAAGAGGATGCCGTCGCGGAAGTCGACGCCGACGATGCGCATGCCTTCGACGAGGGCTTCGGTCAGAACGTCGTAGGGTGCCCAGCCGCGTTCCAGCAGGATGTTCGTGCCCTCTTCGATCTCTTCCTTGAGGCCGTCGTAGAGGTCGTCGTGCATCTGCTGCACAAGCTCTTCGTCGGAGAGATCGGCGAGAATGATTTCGTCGTCAGACATGTTGTTTCCTCGTCTCCTTTGGCGCTGCGGGCGGCAGGCTCGTCCTACAAGGAATATCCTTCCTCTTGCGCGAACCTGATGTTGAAAGCGACGTCGCATACAGCGAAAAGCGACCCGTGTCGCGCTTGCCTCGACGATAGCCGGTAAAGCCGTGAATTGACAGGGCAAACAATGCAATGGCGCTACGATCTGCGATGCAATCCCGCTATAGTCCGGACAGGCCGGTATCCAGCGTGCGCCACCGCTTGGCGCTTTGAGAACCGCCCCGCCCCGGCGGCTTGCTAGCATAGACGAAGAAGCGCCCTCCGGCGCCGGAAAGAACAAGGAAAGACGGATCATGAGCGAGGATATTCAGCAGGTGGCAGGCGAAGGCGCCAGCGAAGGCGGGGGACGCCGTTCGCGGGAAGGCAGGGGTGCGGCCGCGCGGCGTGCGTCACGCACGGGGGGCGGTCCGGGCCCGTCGCTGCCCTACATCACCCGCAAGATCAGGGAATACGAAGTCCTTGACGAGGAAGGCCTGTCGCTGATCGAGGCCAATGCCGACCGGGTGCTGGAGGAGATCGGCATCGAATTCCGCGAAGATCCCGAGGCACTGCAGCTCTGGAAGGAAGCCGGCGCGGATGTGCGGGGCGAGCGCGTGCATTTCCCGAAGGGGCTCTGCCGCGAACTTCTGAAGAGCGCACCGTCCACCTTCACCTGGCATGCCCGCAATCCCGAGCGCAGCGTGCAGATCGGCGGCAAGGCCACCGTCTTCGCGCCCGTCTACGGCCCGCCCTTCGTGCGCGACCTCGAAGGCAACCGCCGCTATGCGACGATCGAGGACTTCCGCAATTTCGTGAAGCTCGCCTATATGGCGCCGTCCATGCACTCTTCCGGCGGCACGGTCTGCGAGCCGGTCGACGTTCCGGTGAACAAGCGTCACCTGGACATGATCTACAGCCATATCAAATATTCCGACAAGCCGTTCATGGGCTCGGTCACCGCGCCGGAGCGCGCGGAAGACACGATCGCCATGGCCAAGCTCGTCTTCGGCGAGGATTTCGTCGAGAACAACACGGTCACACTGAACCTCATCAACGCCAACTCGCCGATGGTCTTCGACGAGACCATGGTGGGCGCGCTGAAGGTCTATGCGCGGCATAACCAGGCATGCGTCGTCTCGCCGTTCATCCTGTCGGGTGCCATGAGCCCCGTCACGGTCGCCGGCACGTTGACGCAGATCCTCGCCGAGGTCCTTGCCGGCGCCTCCTTCACCCAGCTCATCCGCAAGGGTGCGCCGGTACTGTTCGGCACCTTCGCGGCCTCGATCTCCATGCAGTCGGGCGCGCCAACCTTCGGCACGCCGGAGCCCTCGCTCGTCTCCTACGGCGCCGCGCAGCTCGCCCGCCGTCTCGGCCTGCCGTTCCGTACCGGCGGTTCGCTCTGCGGCTCCAAGGTGCCGGATGCGCAGGCGGCGCACGAATCGGCCAACACGATCAACATGACGCTGCTTGCCGGCACGAACTTCGTGCTGCATGCCGCGGGCTGGCTGGAAGGCGGCCTCGTCTCGTCCTACGAGAAGTTCATGATCGACCAGGACCAGCTCGGCATGATGCAGAAGATGGCCGAGGGCATCGACCTTTCCGAAAACGCGCAGGCGCTCGATGCCATTCGCGAAGTCGGCCCCGGCAGCCACTATCTCGGCTGCGCCCATACCCAGGCCAATTTCCAGACCGCCTTCTACCGCTCGCCGCTCGCCGACAACAACTCGTTCGAGCAGTGGGAGATCGAGGGCCAGAAGCGCATCGAGGAGCGCGCCAACACGCTTTGCCGTACATGGCTCGAAAGCTACGAAGCACCCTATCTCGATCCCGCGATCGACGACGCACTGAAGGACTTCGTCGCCAAGCGTAAGGATTCGATGCCCGACGCCTTTACCTGAAAGGGTCCCGATCGCGCCAGGGAGCAAGGCGGTGCAGCGCGGGTGGCGGACATGATCCAGAAGGAGGTCTGGCGCCCGCACTACGAACTCAAGGGGGACGTCACCCGATGAGGGCGCGCCCTCCCGATCTGGAAACCATCCGTGCGGCCTTGCGGCCGCACGGTCTTTTTTTACGCGGCGCGGTGAATTTTCCCGACGGAGAGGGGGCACCTCGCCTTGCCGGCGGCGACCCGGCCGCAAGCGTCGTGCTCATCGGCAATATCGGCAGCTCCCTCTGGCCGGCCTTCGCGCGCTGGCGACAGGCGCAGCCGGATGGCGGCGGCAGCGATCCGCTCGACACCTGGTCGAAAGGCGTCATCCGCACGGTGGCGGATGCGGCGGGCGCGACCGCCTGGTTCCCCTCAGACCCGCCATGGCAGCCCTTCCAGCGCTGGGCGATGTGCGCGGAAGGCCTCAAGGCTTCGCCGCTCGGCATCCTGATTCACCCGGTCTACGGCCTCTGGCACGGCTATCGCGGCGCTCTCGGCTTTCCGGCTCCGGTCGCGGATGCGCCGCCGATGGCGTCCGCGCATCCCTGCGATCACTGTCCGCAAAAGCCGTGTCTTGCGGCCTGTCCCGCCGCTGCCATCCGGCCCGAGGAGTTCGACGTTCCGGCCTGCCGGGCCTATTTGCGCACGCCGGAAGGGCAGGCGGGCTGCATGGCGGGCGGCTGTCTCTCGCGGGCGGCCTGTCCGGTGGGTAGCGCCTACCGCTACAACAGGGAGCAGCTCCGCTTCCATATGGCGGCCCTCTCGCTTTGACCGGCGCACGCCGCTAAATTCGCCATATTGCCAGCCGAGCCAATGGGATATGCGCGTCCGTCCGTTCCTCTACCTTCTCTACGCCATCCTCGCCGCCGGGAGCCCCGCCATGGCCGAGCCGCCGAAATGCACTGAAATCGAACATCTTTCCGCGTGCTATACCGTGTGCACCTTCGACCCGGCGGAGGACGATATCCGGCTTTACGGCGCAACGACGCTGGGCACGCGCGGGGCAAGCTACGACCAGCTCAACACGTATCTCCTGCGCAACGGCGAGCATATGAGCTTTGCCATGAACGGCGGCATGTATCATCCCGATTACGGCCCCGTCGGGCTGCTGGTGGAACACGGCCGGCAGGCGGGGGCGCTCAACCGGGAAAATGCCTTCGGCAACTTCTTCCTCAAGCCGAACGGCGTCTTCTGGGTGGCGGACGGCAAGGCGGGCGTCATGGAGACAGAGGCTTTCGCGAAGGCCGGCCTTTCACCGGTCGAAGCGACGCAATCGGGCCCGATGCTGGTCATCGACGGCGATATCCATCCGAAATTCCTGCCGGACGGCACCAGCCTGCAGATCCGCAACGGTGTCGGCATCCTGCCGGACGGGCGCGTCGCCTTCGCCATTTCCAGCGACAGGGTACGCTTTCACGATTTCGCGACACTTTTCCGCGATCGCCTGCATGCCCGCAACGCGCTTTTCCTCGATGGCAGCATTTCCAGCCTCTACGCTCCGGAAATCCGCCGCCACGACCGCGGTGCCGTCATGGGCACGATCATCGCCGTCGTCAAGAAACTGCCCTGGTGAGAAAAATTCTCTCCGCCGCCCAAGGATTGCCGCTCGACATACGTCTCAAGGAATAGTGCACGCAATCGGGATGGGCCCGTGGAAACAGAACTCGTCGAAAAGGCGGCGTCCGGCGATCGGCAGGCCTTCGCCGCGCTGATCGAAAGCCGCTATGATTTCATCCATGCCGTCGCCTGGCGATGGTGCGGCGACCGGCAGGATGCGGAGGATGTTGCGCAGGAGGTGTGCATACGCCTTGCCGGCGCCATTCGCGGCTTCAGGGGCGCGAGCCGCTTCGGCACCTGGCTCTATACCGTGACGCTGAATGCGGCGCGCGACCAGATGCGCAAGCGCCGCCGGGCCGAATGGCGCGATGCGGCCTATCTGCGCGAGCAGGCGGTGCTGGAAGGCGGCCCTGCCGAGGACGGCAGCGAGGAATTGTGGCAGGCGGTGCGCCGGCTTCCCGACAAGCAGCGCGACGCGGTGCTGCTGATCTACGGCGAGGGCCTCAGCCATGCTGCCGCGGCAGACGTGCTCGGCTGCGCCGAAACGACCATTTCCTGGCATGTGCACGAGGCCCGCAAGCGCCTGAAGGTGCTTTTGCGCGATGCCGCCGCGTGACGGAAGGACAGACGATGACCGATCCCGACCTCGAAAAACTCTCCCGCCGCACGCCGCCGGCCCCCGATGCCTCCGCGCGTGCGAAGGCGCTGGCCGTCGCCATGCAGGCTTTCGACAGCGCGGAAGAAAATGCGGATGCTCCCCAAGGATCGCCGATGGGCGGGCGTCAAAGCTCCATCTTCAACCGGATATGGAGCCCCGTCATGAACCGCAGATTTCTCGCCGGCTCGGCGCTTGCCACATTGCTCGTCGTGCCTGTCGCCGGTCTTGTCACCTATGAGCTCGTGCGCAACGGCACGGTGCCGCTCGCCGGTAAGACGCAGATGGCTGAAAAGCGCGATGCCGGAGAGGCCGCCGGCAGGCAGGAAGTGGAAATGCATGCCACGGATACGGCGGCAAAGCCGCCGTCCGTTCAGCCGAGGGCAAAACTTGCCGAGCCCGCCCCGCTTGCCGAAAGCCGTGAAGACGATTCCGCCGCTGTCATGCCGGAACCTTTTGCCGTCGACTCCGCCACCGATGATATTGAAATCCTGAGCCGTTCGGTCGTGCCCTCTGCGGTGGGGGAGGCGGCAGTGAAGACCTTCGAGAATCGCGAGCGTTTCGCTTCCGCCGATCCGAATCCGGTAAAGAGCGTCGTCACCGATCCGGTCTCGACCTTCTCCGCCGATGTCGATACGGCGTCCTATTCCTATATGCGCCGCGCGCTGCTGGGCGGGGAACTGCCGGATCCGTCGGCGGTGCGCGTCGAGGAGATGATCAATTACTTCCCCTATGACTGGAAAGGGCCCGAAAGCGCGGAAAAGCCGTTCAAGGCCACCGTCACCGTCATGCCGACGCCGTGGAACAGGGATACCGAACTGCTGCATATCGGCATTCGCGGGTTCGAGACGGCTCCCATGGCGCAGCCCTCCGCCAATCTCGTCTTCCTCATAGACGTTTCCGGTTCGATGGACGAGGCGGACAAGCTGCCGCTCCTGAAGAGCGCGTTCCGCCTGCTCGTCGGCAGGCTGAAGGATACGGATATGGTCTCGATCGTCACCTATGCCGGCAATGCCGGCGTGGTGCTGGAGCCGACGCCGGCCAAGGAGCGGCAAAAGATCCTGGATGCCATCGACACGCTGCAGCCCGGCGGGTCCACCGCCGGCGCCGACGGTATCGAGGCCGCCTACCGGCTGGCCGGGAAGGCATTCAAGAAGGACGGCGTCAACCGCGTCATGCTGGCGACGGACGGGGACTTCAATGTCGGGCCGTCGAGCAACGAGGACCTGAAACGGCTTATCGAGGAACGGCGCAAGAGCGGCATCTTCCTTTCCGTGCTCGGCTTCGGGCGCGGCAACTACAATGACGGCATGATGCAGGCGCTGGCGCAGAACGGCAACGGCACGGCCGCCTATATCGACACGCTCGCCGAGGCGCAGAAGGCGCTGGTGGAGGAAGCCGGTTCCGCGCTCTTTCCCATCGCCAAGGATGTGAAGTTCCAGATCGAGTTCAACCCCGCGCGCATCGCCGAGTACCGCCTGATCGGTTACGAGACCCGGGTGCTCAACCGGGAGGATTTCAACGACGACAAGGTGGATGCCGGCGATATCGGTTCGGGCCACCGCGTCACGGCGATCTACGAGATCACGCCCAAGGGAAGCCCCGCCGTGCTCAACGATCCGCTGCGCTATGGCGGCGAACAGGCGGCGCCGGTCACCGCCGGCAGCGATGAACTGGCCTTCCTGAAGATGCGCTGGAAGAAGCCGGACGGCGAGACCAGCGAGCTCGACACCATGCCGGTCACGGATGCAGATGCTGTCGCCGATGCGACGGCTGCTCCCGTCGATGTGCGCTTTTCCGTCGCCGTCGCCGCCTTCGGCCAGAAGCTGAAGGGTGTGGCCGCCTTGCAGGACTATGCCTATGGATCGATCCTCGGTCTTGCGGAAGCGTCGAAGGGCAATGACCCCTTCGGCTACCGGGCGGAATTCCTCAAGCTCGTCCGGCTTGCCGGCGGGATTTCCGGCGAGAAGGCGCAGTAGAGGCCGTCCCTCACGGCGGCAGATCGGCAGGAGGCGAAAATCTGGCTTGATCGGCAAGGGTGGAGCTGCGCGCGGCGTTGCTCCACCCGTTGGCCGGCACGCCGGACGGCGCGGTCCCTTGCCGCCTTGGGGGCGATGGGGGCCTTAGCGGGATAAGAGGCGCTGTCCAGCGCCTCTCCTTCGTTTGCAGCAGGGGTTCGCAGCGCGGTTCGTCCGCGTCGACAAGGTTCAGCCCCGCGTCGCGCAGCAGGCGCCGATCCTTCCGCGCGACAAGCAGCCGCAACGCTTTTCTTTCCGCCTGCCGCTGGCGATAACGTGTCCATAGGTCGAAGAATCTGTCCAGAATGCCCATCGCCGCCTGCCCTTGTGATGCAATTCAACCAAGCAAAGCCGTAGACATTTCACAAACGAATAGCGATGATGGCAGGCATCAGGAAAAGCGATGGCGCCGATGTATCCTCCCCTTGAAAGCGACCTTTTGAGAATTTTCGTTGCCGTCGCCGAGGCGGAGAACGTCACCCATGCGGCTGATCGGCTTAGCCGCACGCAATCGGCGGTGAGCATGCAGGTGCGCAAGCTGGAGGATTCGGTGGGCATGGCGCTTTTCGAGCGCGGCCCGCGCGGGGTGACGCTGACGGCGGAGGGAAAGCGGCTTCTGCCCTATGCGCGGCGTATCGTCGGGCTCGTCGACGAAACCACGGCGGCGATGCGCATGGCCCCGCTCGACGGGCCGGTGCGGATCGGCATTCCGGAGGAATACAACCAGACGATCCTGCCCAATGCGGTGGCGGCCTTTGCCGAGATTCATCCCGGCATCGAGGTGACGGTTCTGTGCGGCTACACGTCCCAGCAACTGGCGGCGCTGGAATCCGACCAGCTCGACCTTGCCGTCATCTTCGATTGGTGCGACGGAATCGCCGGCGAGTTTCTTGCCCTCGACCCCACGGTCTGGGTGGCCTCCAGCACGCATGACCGGCATCTGGAGCGGCCCGTGCCGGTGGCCGTCTATTGGCGATCGAGCTGGTGCCGGGATTTCGCCTTGCGCTCGCTGGAGCGGCACGCGGTCGCCTATCGCATCGCCTATACCTGCGACACCAGCGGCGGCCTGCGTTCGGCGGTAACGAGCGGGCTGACCATCGCGCCGCTTTCGCGCAGCAATATCCCGCCCGGCGCGCGGGAATTGACGATCGCCGACGGTTTCCCGCCCATCGATTCCTCGCGCGTCGTGCTGAAGCGCAATCCGCGGCGCGGCGGGCCGGCCATCGACGGCATGGTGGACATGTTGCTCAAGGCCTTCGCGCCGCTGGCCGGTCAGGCCTTCGGATAGGCCCGTTCGAGGCCGCCGGCGCGGACAAGTCCCGTGCGGAAGGCCGCGTGGGCCGCGTGCTGGCTGGAGCGGGCGATTTCGGTGAGCCGCATCTGCAGACGCGCGGGCGCTGCCTGCCCCAGCCATTCGCCCAGCCGTTCGAGCTTCAGCGAATTGAGGAGACGGGATGCGGCGGCGCGGTTGAGATGCAGGTCGAGCCCTTCGAGCAGGTTCTCGTCCTGCTGGGCGTTTTCCATCAGAAGGCTGAGATAGGCCCGGTCGCTTTCGCCAAGCGCGGCAAGCTTGTCGGCTACGGTTTCCCGGTCCGGAAAGGCTGCAAGGTCGGCGCTCATGATCGTCCCCCAAGAATCGTCCTCCCTCTGGATAGGACGCGACAAAACGGGCTGCAAGCCCGTCGTTTCGTTTGGACTGAAAATCCAAACTTGACAAAAAGTCCATTTCTGGATTGTCTGCCGACATGTACGATTCATCGAATGCCGACCTGCTGCTTCGCCAGCATGCCGCGACGGCCGCGGCCATTTCGACCCTGTTCTATCCCCATGCCGAAGTCGTCCTGCACGATCTCGAAACGGGATTGATCGCCGGGATATGGAACGCCTTTTCCGGCCGCAAGCCGGGCATGGACTCCCTCATAGAAAACACGCTGGAGGATGTCGGCGAGGGAGGCGTCTACGGTCCCTATGAAAAGATCGGCGAGGATGGGCGCCGTCTGAAATCGGTGAGCGCCGTCCTGCTGGACGAGCACGGCCAGGCGGCAGGCCTTTTCTGCATCAACATGGATGTCTCGCATTTCGAGGCCGCCGCCAAGCTACTCGCCGCCTTTTCCGGCGCCGCCGCGCCGCGTCCGCCTTCGCTGTTCGCCGGCGACTGGCGCGAGGAGATCAATACGGCGCTGCATGACTGGTTGCGCACTCGCGGCCTTGCCTTGACCGCGTTGAAGAAGGGCGAGCGGGTGGCGCTCGTTGCCGCGCTCGACCAGCGTGGCCTGTTCCAGACGCGCAACGCCGTCGATCATCTCGCCGGCCTTATCGGCGCTTCCCGCGCCTCGATCTACAATTACCTCGCCGATGCCCGGCGCCAAAGCCAGAAGGACAAGACTCCGTGACGACGCTGCCGGATTTCCGCCTCGAAACCCATTTCTCGCGCTGGGAGTTCAAGGCGCGCCATCACATGACGGCGAGCGACGCCGAGACGATGACCATGTCGGACCTGCTGGCACTGGCCTGCCCGGAAGATCAAGATGCCTGGGAGCGCCTCTCGCTCGGCTATACCGAGACCTGGGGTGCGCCGGCGCTGCGCGAGACCATCGCCTCGACCTATGCGACGCTTTCCGGCGCCGACATCCTCACCTTCGCGGGCGCGGAGGAGGGGCTCTACTGCGCCATGCTGGCTCTGCTCGGCCCCGGCGACCATGCGATCGTCACGGTGCCGAACTATCAATCGATGGAAACGCTGCCGGTCACCATCACCGGCCATGTCACGGGCCTGGCGCTCCGGTCCGAAAACCGCTGGCAGCTCGATCTCGATGAGCTGCGTGCGGCGATCCGGCCGCAAACCAGGCTGATCGCCGTCAATTTCCCGAACAATCCGACGGGCGCCATCGCCGACCAGGCGATCTTCCGTGAACTGGTCGCACTCTGTGAGGAGCGCGGCATCCACCTTTTCTCCGACGAGGTCTACCGCGGACTGGAGGTCGACGGCGCAAAGCGTTTGCCGCAGGCAGCGGACCTGTTCGGCAAGGGAATTTCGCTCAATGTGATGTCGAAGGCCTATGGCCTGCCGGGCCTGCGCATCGGTTGGATCGCCAGTCGCGACCACGACCTGCTTTCACGCATGGAGAAGATGAAGCACTATCTCTCCATCTGCAATGCGCGCCCCTCGGAAGTGCTTGCAGGCATCGCGATCAAGGCCCGCGAGACCATCTTCGCCCGAAACCGTGCGCTCTGCGCGGAAAACATGGTGAAGCTCGACGCCTTCTTCGCCGAGCGCCCGAATCTTTACGAATGGAGCGCGCCGGACGGCGGCTGCGTCGCCTTTCCGCGCTATCTCGGTGCCGATGGCGTCGAGGAGCATTGCCGGCGGCTGGTTGAGGAGAAGGGCGTGCTGTTGCTGCCCTCCAGCCTTTACCGCTCCGACCTGCTGCCGGTGCCGGCGGATCGCTTCCGCGTTGGCGTCGGCCGGCGCAACATGGATTCCGGTCTTGCCGCCTGGCGGGAATTCCTGGCCGAGGGCTGAAGCGTCAGCCGCGTCGGCGGCCGCGCTCGCGGACGGGGGCGGCGTGCCCCTCGTTGGCGCTCTTGTTGCGCAGCGGCCCGATCTTCTCGACGATCGTTTCCAGCGTGGGGCGTTCGCGCGGCTCATGCGCGTCGAGCGCCTGGCGCATGGCGGCGAGATGCTCGCAGGAGGTGCCGCAGCAGCCGCCGATGATGCGCGCGCCGGCATCGCGGGCGAGGCGCGCATATTCGGCCATCAGCGGCGGCGTGCCGGAATAATGTATTTCCGCGCCGCGATATTCCGGGATGCCGCAATTGCCCTTGACGACGACCGTCGCAGCAGGGTCAGCGCCCGTCATGTCGAGCAGTGAGGAGAGGATGTCCGAGGCGCCGACGCCGCAATTGGCGCCGACGGCAAGGGGACCTTCGCCGATATCGCCGGCGACGCCGTGGATATCCTTGGGATGAAGGCCCATCATGGTCTTGCCGGCCGTATCGAACGAGCCGGTATAGACGAAGGGCAGGCCGACGCGGCTGGCCGCCTCGGCGGCCGCGCGGATCTCTTCCGGCGAGGACATGGTCTCGATCCAGGCGACATCCGCCCCGCCGGCCTTCAGGCCTTCGATCTGTTCGACGAAGGCGGCGACGGCGCCGTCATAGGTGAGTGCGCCGAGCGGCACCAGCAATTCGCCCGTCGGACCGACGGAACCCGCGACGATGACCTTGTGTCCCGCCTTGTCGGCAACGGCGCGGGCGATCTCGGCCGCGCGCTTGTTGAGCGCGAAGACGCGGTCCTCGGCCTTGTGCAGCTTCAGCCGGTGGCGGGTGCCGCCGAACGTATTGGTGAGGATGATGTCGGCCCCGGCATCGACGAAGTCCTGATGCAGCTTGGTGATGTTTTCCGGCCGGGCTTCGTTCCACAGTTCCGGCGCCTCTCCGGCTTCGAGCCCCATGGCGAAGAGCGAGGTCCCCGTTGCGCCGTCGGCAAGCAGGAACGGCTTTTCGGCAAGAAGCTGGGCAAGCGGATTGGTCGCGGTCATGGAGGCATCCTTCTGTTTGCCTCATCATATAAGGATTTCTTTATGTGATTGCAACGATGCATTGAGGCAAAGGGCGGCGGTCTTGCTCATGCCGACCCTGTCCAACCTCTTGACCGCCATGCCCGGGTCTTTCACGGGTATCTGCGACGTCTCGGTTTTCGACGCGGTGGCGGCACAAGGCAGATCAAGGCAGTTGAGGTGCGGTTATCGAAAAGGTGGGGCGCCCTCAGCGCCCCTCGTTTGCGGTCGGCTCAGGCTGCCTGTGCCTCGTCGCCGGCGGTCGTCACCATGGCGGCGATGATGGCGCTGAGGCTGATCGCGCCGATCGGCCGGCCGGCCTCGTCGACAACATGGGCGAGCGTCTGGTTGGAGGAGGTCATGGCGCGGGCGGCCCCTTCGAGGACGGTGCCCTGGGCGATCGGCATGCCTTCCGGATTGCCGGAAAGCGGCGCCATGATCGTCTCGACATTGACCACGCGGCCGCGGTTCACTTCCTTGACGAAGGCGGTGATATAGTCGTCGGCGGGGTTGAGAACGATCTCTTGGCCGGTGCCCTGCTGCACCACCATGCCGTCGCGCAGGATGGCGATCTTGTCGCCGAGCCGCAGCGCTTCGTCGAGGTCGTGCGTGATGAAGACCACCGTCTTCTTCAATTCCTTCTGCAGATCGAGCAGCACGGTCTGCATGTCCATGCGGATCAAAGGGTCGAGGGCCGAATAGGCTTCGTCCATCAGCAGGATATCCGCATCGTTGGTCAGCGCCCGGGCAAGGCCGACGCGCTGCTGCATGCCGCCCGAAAGCTGGTTCGGATAGTGGTTCTCGAAGCCGGCAAGGCCGACGCGGGCAATCCACTGCTTTGCGCGCTTCTCCCGCTCTCCGGCCGCCACGCCCTGGATCTCCAGGCCATAGACGGTGTTTTCCAGAACAGTACGATGCGGCAAGAGGGCGAATTTCTGGAACACCATCGCCGTCTTGTGGCGGCGGAACTGACGCAGGTCGTTCTCGTTCATGCGACAGACGTCGACACCGTCATAAAGCACCTCGCCGGCGGTGGGGTCGATCAGCCGGTTGATGTGGCGGATCAGCGTCGACTTGCCGGAGCCGGAAAGGCCCATCACCACCATGATGCCGCCGGCGGGCATGGCGATGTTGATATCGCGCAGGCCCAGCACGTGGCCGTATTTCTGGTTCAGCTCGGCCTTGCCCATGCCATCGCGAACGGCATCCACATAATCGCCGCCCCGAGGCCCGAAGATCTTGTAGAGGTTGCGGACCTCGATTGCGTGACTAACCATGAATTACCCTCCGAGTGTTTCGTGAACCGTTGTTCCAGGGGCCGGCTGGCTGTCGAAAGGCATGGCGGCGGCAGCGAGCGCACCGTCTTCCGCAGCCGGTCGTGCCGGACCGGTCGCAGCGGCGCGTTCTGAACTCGCATGGCCTGCCATCGTCTCCCCTTCTTCTACCGGCAGCTTGTCCCGTGCTGCAATGAGGCGATGCCGCATGGCAGGCGGGACGGCGCGCACAGGGATATTGTTCTTCTGGTTTCCCGGCTTGCAGCTCTATTTCGCATGAACTGTCGCGCGATATTGTACTGTTTGCGACCTCTTTGTTTATCTTGCCGGGCAGAAAACGAAAAGCCGGCGGTTTTCTACGTCAGAGCGATGTATTGATCTTCGCGGCGATCTCGGGCGAAATCCAGGTGGTCCACAGATCCGGATAGGTCTCGAGGAAGTGCTTTGCGCCGTCCTCGTTCGTTCCCTGGTTTTCGCCCATCCAGGCGAGCACCTTGCCGACGGTGGCGTTGTCCCATTGACGCGTCTTCATATAGTCCATCGCGACGGCGGCTTTTTCCGTGAAGGCCTTGGTCACGACGGTGAAGACGTCCGATGTCGGATAGGAATTGATCTTGGGGTTCGGGCAATCGGGAACGGCGGTGCAGCTGTCCCATTCGGCCTTGTCGTGGTCGACGCCGAAGGAGAGCTTGGTCATCTCGTATTTGCCGAGAAGGGCGGTCGGCGCCCAATAGTAGCCGAGCCAGCCGACCTGCCGATCGAAGGCGCTGGCGATCGAGGCGTCGAGGCCGGCGGCAGACGGCGTGTCGATGAGCTTGAACCCCTCGCCACCGGCGTTCAGGGCCTTGAAGAGATTGGCGGTGGAGATCTGGCAGCTCCAGCCGACGGGGCAATTGTAGACGGCGCCCTTGGACGGATCGTCCGGCGCGGGGAAGAGGTCTGGATGCTTCAGCGCATCCTGCACGGTCCTGATGTCGGAATTCCGGTCGGCGATGAATTTCGGGATCCACCAGCCCTCCACGCCGCCTTCCGAAAGAAGCGGGGCAAGCTGGAACAGGCGGCCTTCGTCGATTGCCGCGTCGAGCGCCGTCCGGACCGCGTTGACCCACATTTCCGGGGCGACGTCGGGCTCGCCCTGCTCGTTCATCGAGGTGAAGGTGTGGAGGGTGTCTCCGGGCACGAGCGTGACGGTGCAGCCGTAGCCCTTCTCCAGGATAAGCTTGTCCACATGCGCGGCGACGCCCGCCGAGGCCCAGTTCATCTCGGCGATCGAGACGCTTCCGCATTCCGCCGCCTGAGCGGCACCGGCAAGGCCATGGAGCCCGACGGCGAGGAAAGTGGAAGCAAGAAGCTTCTTCATGGACAAGACCTCCCAGTCCTGATGCGGCACCAATTACAGACGGCGACGCAGGGGGTGCTGCGTCGTCCCGTCCGCCCGAGAGTTTGACGGCAGCCCGGCACGGTCCGATGTTGTGAGGCGAGCCGATCCACTGCTGCTCGACGCTAAGCTTTTTATGATCCGCCGGCGGGACCCTTGCCGCCGGCGACGTGTTTCGTGCGTCGTGACGGCCAGCCTACGGGTTCTCATAGAGAAATCAACCTCCTGCGCGGTAAAGGCGCTGCTTGCCGGGCTTCTGCCGGGGCGGGCGACAACCCCTGGATGGGTGGAATGGGCGTTTGCCCGTATTGGGGCAAATGCCCGCCAAGCCGGTTTTTCGGCTTTGCGCGATCTTTGTCGTCAGCAAACCCGTTCTGGCCGGGGATAGCGGCATCCGGCTGAAAAATATTTCGAAATCGACCGAAAAAGACCGCGATTCATGTTTGCTTAAGGTCCTGATAACGGTCCGGTAACGATGTGCCGCTATTGATTTCGTCACGGCGGGGGACACCGCCGCCCGCTCCGGAAAGGTATTGCGTACCGGGGTGCCTGGGCTTCGACGTGTTTTTGTCAGAAGTCGCCATGCGTTTTTTGGCAAGCCGTGCATCTCCGCAAGGGATGCACGGCTTTCGCCGTTTCGGGGGGTGTCCAAGACGCAAAAACGCCGCCTCCCGGAAGGAAGGCGGCGCGGATGGATGGACCTTTCGTCGTGGTCCTTGCGCAGGATCAGCCGACGTTGCGCGTCCGGATGACGCCGAGCGGACCCTGCGGCGCGTCCATGACGATATTGCGCACGCGGGATTCGTTCTTGGGAGCTTGTCCGTTCCAGGCGATCTGTACGAAGTTCGGCTTGCTGAAGATGAACAGCATGGTCTTTGTCCTTGAAATCCGGGGCCACGCGCCCCGGCTGTCCGATGACCCTGATATAGGCCTGTCGTGGCGGAATTTCACGACGGTTCACGGCGCGGAATGTCGCAAATGGAACGTCAATCCAGCCATGCCCGCCTTGCATGGCGACCTGTTGCGGAATTACATCTGCGGACGATCCGAAATTGCGGCAAGATTGCGGTAAATCAGGGCTTTTCGGCGGCAGGGGGGAGTGCTAGGAAAAGCGCATGACCAGAACGATCATGCTTCAGGGCACCGGCTCGGATGTCGGAAAAACGGTATTGGTGGCGGGGCTCTGCCGTATCGCTTCGAACCGCGGCTTGAAGGTGCGCCCTTTCAAGCCGCAGAACATGTCGAACAATGCCGCCGTTTCCGACGACGGGGGCGAGATCGGCCGGGCGCAATGGCTTCAGTCGCTGGCCGCCCGCGTGCCGTCTTCCGTGCATATGAACCCGGTCTTGCTGAAGCCGCAATCGGAGGTCGGCAGCCAGATCGTCGTGCAGGGCAAGGTGGCCGGGCAGGCGAGGGGACGGGACTATCAGGCATTGAAGCCGAAACTGATGAGCGCCGTGCTGGAAAGCTTCGCGATCGTTGCCGCCGATGCCGATCTCGTGGTCGTCGAGGGGGCCGGCTCGCCCGCCGAGATCAATCTGAGGCCCGGGGATATCGCCAATATGGGGTTCGCCACGCGAGCGGACGTTCCCGTCGTGCTCGTCGGCGATATCGATCGGGGCGGGGTCATCGCCTCGCTGGTCGGCACTCATACGATCCTGTCCGACGAGGACCGGCGCATGGTGACGGGCTATCTCATCAACAAGTTCCGCGGCGATGTCTCGCTGTTCGACGGCGGCATCGCCGAGATCGGCCGTTTCACGGGCTGGCCCTGTTTCGGCGTCGTGCCCTGGCTGGGCGATGCGGCGCGTCTGCCGGCCGAGGATTCGGTGGTGCTGGAGCGCCTTTCCAGGGGCGGCGGCGGGGCGCTGAAGGTCGCCGTACCGGTTCTGCCGCGCATCGCCAATTTCGACGATCTCGATCCTTTGAAGGCCGAACCGCAGGTCGATCTCGTCTTCGTGCGGCCGGGTGAGTCCATTCCGGCCGATGCCGGTCTCGTCATCCTGCCCGGGTCGAAGTCGACGATCGCGGATCTTCGCGATTTCCGGGCGGCCGGCTGGGATCGCGATCTCGACCGGCATATGCGCCGGGGCGGCCGTGTCATCGGCATTTGCGGCGGCTATCAGATGCTCGGCGCGCGCGTTGCCGATCCGCTGGGCATCGAAGGCCTGGAGCGCGAGGTGGAAGGGCTGGGTCTGCTTGCCGTGGAAACGGAAATGGCGCCGGAGAAGACAGTCCGCAACAGCACGGCCCATTCCTTGCAATACGATGTGCCGCTGGAGGGCTACGAGATCCACCTTGGCCGCACCCGCGGGCCGGATGCGCTGCGTCCCTCCGTGCGCATAGACGGGCGGGCGGACGGCGCCACGTCTTCCGACGGCCGGGTAATGGGGACCTATCTGCATGGGCTCTTTTCTTCCGACGCCTATCGCAAGGGCCTGCTTGCCGATTTCGGCATAGAGGGGGGCGGCTTCGATTATCGCCGAAGCGTCGACGCGGCGCTTGACGGCGTCGCGGCGGAGCTCGAGGCGGTTCTCGACCGCCGCTGGCTGGACGGGCTTTTGCGCCGCGCTGATTAAACCGCGTGCCTGGAACGTTTCCTCTCGGCTCCCTCCGGTATCGGCCGGCGCACCAAAGTTGCGCCAGAATTCGATGCAAGGAGTGATGGAAATCCGTCCCGGCGTTGACTGGCGCCGATGGACCTGCGTGTTCCGAAAGGGTGAATATATGGGTTCTCGACCTCTCGCGCGATCCGTTCTGGCCAGGATCGGACTGGCCGGCCTCGTCGGCCTGTCGTTCGTCGGCCTGCCGGCGATCGCCTTCGCCCAGGCGGTCGGCGGCAAGGAAGCCAGCAGCGCCGGCAAGCGCTGGGAAGAGGAGTTCTCCCTCTGGCAGAAAGTCTCCGCCGGCCGCGACCTTGCGCAATATGAAGGCTATCTGAAGCAATATCCGAACGGGACCTTCGCCTCGATGGCTCGCCTGCGCATCGCCGAATTGCAGGCTGCCGAAAAGAAGCAGGCAGCAGCGGCGTCGGGCGTGGCGGCGGAAAAGGCCGGAGCCGGGGACGATGCCGCCGCCGACAAGCTCAAGGCGGCGGAAGAGGCTCGAAAGAAGGAAGAGGATGCCCGCAAGGCGGCGGAGGCCGGCAGGGCGAAGACGGATGCGGAAGCCGCCCGCCTAAAGGCCGAGGCCGAGGCGAAGGAGGCGGAAGCCCAGCGCGTTGCCGAAGACAAGGCGAAGGCCGACGCGACCGCCGCGGAAAAGGCGCGCGCCGAAGAAGCGGCCCGCCTCAAGGCCGAAGCCGACCGGAAGGAGGCGGACGCCCGCAAGCTTGCCGAGCAGCAGGCCGCCGAGGCCGCGCGCCTGAAGGCCGAGGCGGACGCTGCCGCCGAGAAGGCGAAGACCGAGGAAGCCGCCCGCCTCAAGGCTGAGGCCGAGCGCAGGCAGGCGGAAGAAACCGCCGCGGCGGAAAAGGCGAGGGCCGAGGAAGAGGCGACGGCCCGCCGGGAAGCCGAGGCCAAGCGCGTCGAGGCCGAGAAGGCGGCTGCTGCCGAACGGGCGCGGATCGAGGAAGAGGCTGCCGCCGCCCGCAAGCTGGCAGAGGAAAAGGCGGCCGAGGTGGAGCGTCTGAAGGCGGAAGCCGCACGGATCGCCGCGGAAGCCGATGCCAAGGCCGCCGAGGCGGCGCGTCTTGCCGAGGAGGCGAAGACGCGGGCTGAGGAAGCCGCTGCCGCCGAGGAAAGGGCGCGGACGAATGCAGCCGCCGCTGCCGCTCGTGAAAACACGGCGCAGGATGCTGAAGCAAGGGATCGGTCCCCGGCGCTGCGCGAGGCGGACGCGGCAAAGCGCGAGGAGGAGAGCTTCCAGAAGGCCGTGCTCGCAGGTTCCGCCAGGGCGTTCCGCACCTATCTGCAAGATTATCCGAACGGCCGTTTCGTCAAGGACGCGCGTGACCGTCTCGCCGCGCTCGAAAATGCGGGGCAAGCGGGGGCCGCCACGGGGGATGCGGGCCGCAAGGCCCAGCAGGAGCCGGTTGTCGATCCGCGCGAGGCCTATATGGACCGGGCCAATCGCGTGCAGGCGCAGCGCTGGCTAAGTCTCCTCGGCTTCAACACCTATGGTGCGGATGGCGTCTTCGGGCCGCGCACGCGCGCGGCGATCACGGCGTGGCAGGGCTCTTCCGGCTATCGCGCGGACGGCTATCTTTCCCGCCAGCAGTTCCGCGCGCTGCGGCAGGCCGCCCAATATGCCGAGGTCCGGCAGAATCGCCAGCGCCGCTACCAGCGGGACTACGACGTGCTGGAAGGCCCGGTCGGCGGCTATTACGAGCGCTACTACCGGGACGACGGCTATTATAACGGCGGCGGCGTGGTAATCATTCCCGGCTATTGAGTTTGCGACGGCCGGACGACGGTTTCAGCACAGGTGATGCCGCTGCCGGCCGATTGACTTCCCGGAGGGGGAAGCATAATCATCGGCGATATTGGATGGTTCCCGTGATCCGGCGACGGATTTGGGAGTAAATGGGAATGTGACGCGGCGGACCCAAACAGGGCGCTGCAATCACGGCCGACCCCGCGACTGTAGAGTGGCGAGGGACGTTTATCCGGCAGGGGAATTGACGCGGGAAAAGGCAATGGTGCCGCAGACCGCGCGCGAGGAACCGGCCGGAAAAGCCACTGGGTGGCATTGCGATGAGCAGGGGCCGGACGCCTCCACTTCTACGAATCGTCCGCCTTTCGCAATGCCGGGCCCGGGAAGGCGAGAGCGTTCCGCAGGCGTTTTGCGCCAGACGCTGCGAGCCAGGAGACCTGCCAGCCAATGAGGGCATATCGCCCGTCCTGGGGAGGGCTTCCCCAACGCCTGCACGGAGGTTGTCATGGCTGTTTCCAATACGTCTTCTGTTACCCTTTCCGCAAACGATCGTCTCGTCGCCGGCGTTATCGCGCTGTTTCTCGGCGCGTTCCTCGTCTTCGGCGCCGGCCTTGCGAACTCGTCTGTTCTGCACGACACGGCACACGATACCCGTCACTCCTACGGCTTTCCCTGCCACTAAGGAGTTCTGGATATGATCGTTCGTTATCTCCTGGCCGCACTGGTGGCCGGGCTGTTCTCCGGCGTCCTCATGACGGCCGCCCAGGAAGCGCGCGTCGTGCCGCTCATTCTCCATGCCGAGGAATTCGAAGGCGGCGATGAGGAAGCGCCTGCCGCCGATGGTGCGGCCCAGACGCAGGAGCATTCCTCGCTTGGCGCCGTTCTCCTGGATGTCGCATCCGCCCTCTCGCCGGTTTCCGTCGCCTATGCGCATGAGGGCGAGGAGCATGAGGACGGCGGCATCATGTTCGGCATGAGCCGCTTCTCCGGCACGCTGCTGGCAAACCTCGTCGCGGGCGCCGGCTTTGCGCTGCTTCTGGCCGGCTTCAGCCTCGTTTCCGGCCATCCGATCACGCTCGCCAATGGTGCGCTGTGGGGCGCCGCCGGCTGGCTTGCCGTGCATATGCTGCCGGCCGTCGGCCTGCCGCCGGAATTGCCGGGCTTCCCGGCGGCCGATCTCGGCGATCGCCAGGTCTGGTGGGTTGCGACCGTCGTCCTGTCTGCGGCCGGTCTCTACCTGCTGTTCCTCAAGCAGGGCGTGCTTGCCAAGGTGGCCGGCATCGTGCTGATCGCCGCGCCGCAGGTCTATGGCGCGCCGCAGCCGGGCGACATTTCCAGCAACGTTCCGGCCGTTCTCGGCGCGGAATTCGCCGTCGCCGCGCTCGCCACGACGCTGTTCTTCTGGATCGTGCTCGGCCTGTCGCTGGGTTTTGCCAACGAGAAGATCGCCAAGGCGGCCTGACATGAACATCACATCGCCCGGAGCCGTCCTGGTTCTGGGCGGTGCGCGTTCCGGAAAATCCGCTTTTGCCGAAAGGCTGGTCGCCGAGACCGGCCTTTCGCGTCATTATATCGCCACCGGCCGCGCCTTCGACGGGGAGATGCGCCAGCGTATCGCCTGGCACCGGGAAGATCGCGGCGATGGCTGGCAGACGCATGAGGAACCGTTGGCGCTTGCCGCCCGCATCAAGGATGTGGCGCGCCCGGACAGAGCCGTCCTCGTCGATTGCCTGACGCTCTGGGTCACCAACCTGATGCTGGAAGAGCGGGATATCGCCGCCGAATCCACAGGCCTTATCGAGGCCATCCGGCAGGCGCCGGGCCGTCTCGTTCTCGTGACCAACGAGGTCGGCCTCGGCATCGTGCCGGAAAACCGCATGGCGCGCGAATTCCGCGACCATGCCGGGCGGCTGCACCAGCAGGTGGCCGCCCTCGTACCGCAAGTCTATTTCGTCGCGGCCGGACTGCCGCTGAAAATGAAGGGTTGAGCCATGCTGCAACAGAAGATCCCCGCCACCGTCATCACCGGTTTCCTCGGCGCGGGCAAGACGACGATGATCCGCAACCTCCTGCAGAATGCCGGGGGAAAACGCATCGCGCTCATCATCAACGAATTCGGCGATCTCGGCGTCGACGGCGACGTGCTGAAGGGCTGCGGGGCGGAAGCCTGCAGCGAGGATGACATCATCGAGCTGACCAACGGCTGCATCTGCTGCACCGTCGCCGACGATTTCATTCCCACCATGTCGAAGCTCCTGGAGCGCGAGAACCGCCCCGACCATATCATCATCGAGACGTCCGGCCTTGCCTTGCCGCAGCCGCTCGTCGCCGCCTTCAACTGGCCGGAAATCAAGACGCAGGTGACGGTGGATGGCGTCGTGACCGTCGTCGACAGTGCGGCGGTCGCCGCCGGCCGCTTCGCCGACGACCATGACAAGGTGGATGCGCTGCGCGTCGAGGATGACAATCTCGACCACGAAAGCCCGCTGGAGGAGCTTTTCGAGGACCAGCTCACCGCCGCCGACCTCATCGTCCTCAACAAGACCGATCTGATCGACGCGGCCGGCCTCAAGGCCGTGCGCGAGGAGGTCGCATCCCGCACCGCCCGCAAGCCGTCGATGATCGAGGCGAAAAACGGCGAGGTCGCCGCCGCCGTGCTGCTCGGCCTCGGCGTCGGCACGGAGGGTGACATCGCCAACCGCAAGTCGCATCATGAACTGGAGCACGAGAACGGCGAGGAGCACGATCACGACGAGTTCGACAGCTTCGTCGTGGAACTGCCTGCCATCGCCGAGCCCGCCGCCTTCATCGAGCGCCTCAAGGGGGTGATCGCCGCGCATGACGTGCTGCGCCTCAAGGGCTTCGCCGATGTGCCCGGCAAGCCGATGCGCCTGCTCATCCAGGCCGTGGGCAGCCGTATCGACCATTATTTCGAGCGCGCCTGGGCGCCGGGCGAAGCGCGCGGCACCCGCCTCGTCGTCATTGGCCTGCACGATATGGACGAGGCCGCCGTGCGCGCCGCCATCGCTGCGGCGGCGTGATTTCGGCATGAGCATGCGGCAGTCCCTCCCTTCGGCGTTTCAGGTACGGTTTGGTCTTTTTGGGCGTGCCGTGCCGGTGGATCCTCGGGTCGAGCCCGAGGATGACGACAGAAGAGAGGGGCGGCTGACGACCGTGACGGGTCCGCATGCCGCGCCGCTGAATGGGCTCTGCCACCATTCCTCCCCTCCGTCATCCTCGGGCTCGACCCGAGGATCCACCGGCACGGCACGCCAGCAAAGCGGAGGCGTCGCATGCACCTCCTCCTAGCCCAGAAGGGCACCATCGCCGACGGCAAGGAGGCGATCGATCTCGGCCAGACACCGGGCGACATCCTCTTCCTTTCCGCTGCCGATACGGAGCTCGCCGCCATCGCCGCCGCCCATGGCGCGCGCGACACGCAAACGCGGCTGCGGCTCGTCAGCCTCGCCACGCTGTCGCATCCGATGTCGGTGGATACCTATATCGAACGCACCGCCCGCCACGCGAAACTCATCGTCATCCGCGCCCTCGGCGGCGCCAGCTATTTCCGCTACGTGCTGGAGGCGCTGCTGGCGACGGCGGTCGCCAACGGCATTGCGCTCGTCGCGCTGCCCGGAGACGACAGGCCGGACGAGGGCCTGATCCCCTTCAACCGCATAGATGATGCCGACCGCCAAAACCTCTGGGCCTATCTGAATGAAGGCGGCGCCGACAATGCCGGCCGCTTCCTCGCCTATGCGGATGCCCTGGTCTTCGGCGGTGAGAAGCCGAAACCGGCAACGCTGCTGGAAAAGGCCGGCCTCTGGTGGCCGGGACGCGGCGTCGTGGATATCGGGATGTGGCGGGCGCTGGCGGGCCTGCCCCCCTCCGGCACGCATCCGCAGGACGGACCCGCCCCGCCGACCGCCGCCATCTGCTTCTACCGCGCCTATGTGCAAAGCGGCGAGACCCGCCCCGTCGAAATGCTGATCAAGGCGCTGGCGGCGGAGGGCGTCCGCGCCTTGCCGCTTTTCGTCTCCAGCCTCAAGGACCCTCTTTCCATCGAGACGGTGCGCGCCGCCTTTGCCGAAGCCAAGCCCGGCGTGGTGCTGAATGCCACCAGCTTCGCAGTCTCCGCTCCGGGCGCGGGTTACAAGCCGACCGTGCTCGACGAGACCGCCTCCCCGGTCCTGCAGATGATCTTTTCCGGTTCCTCGCGCGCTGCCTGGGAGGCCTCCGGCCAAGGGCTGACGGCGCGGGACCTCGGCATGAACGTCTCGTTGCCGGAGGTCGATGGGAGGGTGCTTTCCCGCGCCGTTTCCTTCAAGGCTGCCGCTCGTTACGACGAGCGCGTGGAGACGAACATCGTCAGCCTCGATCCGGCCGAGGACCGTATCCGCTTCGTGGCCGCCCTTGCTGCCGGCTGGGCGCGGCTCAGGCGGGCGGAGCCGGCCGGGCGCCGCATCGCGCTCGTGATGGCGAACTATCCGAACCGCGACGGCCGTCTCGGCAACGGCGTCGGGCTCGATACGCCCGCCGGCACGCTGGAGGTGTTGCGCGCCATGGCGGCGGCCGGATATCCCGTTTCGGATCTGCCGGCCGACGGCGACGCGCTGATCGCCCATCTCATGGCCGGCCCGACCAATGCCGCAAGTGACGGACGGGAAATCCGCGAGACGCTTTCCATCAAGCATTACAAGGCGTTCTTCGCCTCGCTTCCCAGGTCGATTCAGGACGAGGTGACGGCCCGCTGGGGCGAGCCGGAAGGCGATCCCTTCATCGCGGGCAATGTCTTCGCCCTGCCGCTTGCCCGTTTCGGCGACACGCTGGTCGGCATCCAGCCCGCGCGCGGCTACAATATCGATCCCAAGGACACCTATCATTCGCTGGATCTCGTGCCGCCGCACGGCTATCTCGCCTTCTATGCCTTCCTGCGGAAGCACTACGGCGCGCATGCCATCGTGCACATGGGCAAGCACGGCAATCTCGAATGGTTGCCCGGCAAGGCGCTGGCGCTGTCCGAAGCCTGCTATCCGGAGGCGGTGCTCGGCGCGATCCCGCATCTCTATCCCTTCATCGTCAACGATCCGGGCGAGGGCACGCAGGCCAAGCGCCGCTCCGCTGCCGTCATCATCGATCACCTGACGCCGCCGCTGACCCGTGCGGAGACCTATGGGCCGCTGAAGGATCTCGAAGCGCTGGTCGACGAATATTACGACGCCTCGGGCGGCGATCCGCGGCGGATAAAGCTGCTGTCGAAGCAGATCCTCGATCTCGTGCGCGATATCGGCCTCGATCGCGATGCCGGAATCGCCCGCACGGACGGCGAGGCGGCGGCGCTGCAAAAGCTCGACGCCTATCTTTGCGACCTGAAGGAAATGCAGATCCGCGACGGCCTGCATGTCTTCGGCGTCTCGCCGGAGGGGCGGCTCCTCACCGACCTGACGCTGGCGCTCGCCCGCGTGCCCCGCGGCCTCGGCGAGGGCGGGGAGGCGAGCTTGCAGCGGGCGATCGCGGCGGATGCATTTGCGGACGCTGCATCCTCCTCTGCCCTGCCGGAGGCGGGCGGCTTCCGCTTCGACCCGCTCGACTGCGTCCCTTCCGATCCCTGGATCGGCCCGCGCCCGCAAATCCTTGCGGAGCAATCCGACGCCCCCTGGCGCAGCAGGGGCGATACGGTGGAGCGGATCGAGCTTCTGGCCGCAAAACTGGTCGAGGGCAGTCTGGCCTGCCCGCATGGCTGGTCCGCCACGCGCGCGGTTCTCGACACGATCGAGACGACCATCCGCCCCGCCATCGCGGCCTGCGGCCCGGCGGAGATCGCGGCGCTGATGAAGGGGCTGGATGGCCGCTTTGTCGAGCCCGGCCCCTCCGGAGCGCCGACGCGCGGGCGGCCGGACGTTCTGCCGACGGGGCGCAACTTCTACTCCGTCGACAGCCGCGCGGTGCCGACGCCGGCCGCCTGGGAGCTCGGGCGGAAATCCGCCGAACTCCTCGTTGCCCGCTATGCGCAGGACCATGGCGAATGGCCGACCTCCTTCGGCATTACCGCCTGGGGCACCTCCAACATGCGCACCGGGGGCGACGACATCGCGCAGGCCATGGCGCTGATCGGCGTCAAGCCGGTCTGGGACATGGCATCCCGCCGCGTCACGGGTTTCGAGATCATTCCTCCCGCCATGCTGCGTCATCCGCGCGTCGATGTGACGCTCAGGATTTCCGGCTTTTTCCGCGATGCTTTCCCCGAACAGATCGCTTTGTTCGACCGGGCCGTGCGCGCCGTCGGCGCGCTGGACGAGGAGGATGCGGACAACCCGATCGCCGCGCGCATGCGCGCCGAGACGGCGGCGCTGGCGGCCAGGGGTGCTTCGAAGGACGAGGCACGCCGGCAGGCCGGCTTCCGGATTTTCGGTGCGAAGACCGGCGGCTACGGCGCGGGCCTTCAGACCATGGTGGACGAGGGGCTGTGGACCGGGCGGGGCGACCTCGCCGAGGCCTGGCTTGCCTGGGGCGCGCATGCCTATGACGGGACGAGCGACGGCGTGCCGATGCGCGAGCGGCTGGAGGCGCGCATGAAGAGCCTCGATGCCGTCGTGCAGAACCAGGACAATCGTGAGCACGACCTGCTCGACAGCGACGAATATTATCAGTTCGAAGGCGGCATGGCCGCAGCGGCAGAGCATCTGTCCGGCAAGCAGCCCGCCCTTTACCACAATGACCTGTCGCGGCCGGAAAAACCCGTCGTGCGCACGCTGGAGGACGAGGTCGGACGGGTGGTGCGCGCCCGCGTCGTCAACCCGAAATGGATCGACGGTGTGATGCGCCATGGCTACAAGGGGGCGTTCGAGATCGCCGCGACCGTCGATTTCATGTTCGCCTTTGCGGCGACGACCGGTGCGGTGAAGGACCATCATTTCGAGGCCGCATACCAGGCCTATATACTCGATGAGCGGGTGCGCGGTTTCCTGGCAGAGGCGAATCCGGCGGCGCTTGCCGAATTGGCGGCCCGTTTTGCCGAGGCGATCGACAGAGGCCTTTGGACGCCGCGCTCCAACTCCGCGCGCTTCGAACTGGACATGCTGGGCAAAAGGAGAGTGTCGTGACGAACCTTTCAGGCCGCTGCCTCTGCCGGTCGCTGACATTCTCCATCTCCGGAGACATCGTCAGCACGGGCCATTGCCATTGCGAAAGCTGCCGGCGCGCCACGTCCTCGCCGGTCACGACCTTTTTCTGTGTGGCCGCGAAGGATGTCGTGTTCGAGGGTGGGACCTTGCGGCACTATGCGTCCTCGCCGGGCGTGCGGCGCGGGTTCTGCGGCAATTGCGGCTCTCCGATGAGCTACGAGACGGACAAGCGCCCCGGCATAATCGATCTCTACGTCGCTTCGCTCGACGATGCGACGGGCGTGGAAATCACCCAGCACGGCTTTTGGAATGAGCGGGTGTCCTGGCTGCATTGCGAGGATGACCTGCCGAAACGGGAAGGATGACATGACAGACGATCACGACGAGACCGCCGGCATGAGCGAAGCCGAGCTTGCCCGCCATTCGGAGAAGATGGCCAAGAAGAAGCAGGCGCGTGAAAAGATCATGGCCACCAAGACGGACGAGAAGGGCCTCGTCATCGTCCATACCGGCAAGGGCAAGGGCAAGTCGACCGCCGGCTTCGGCATGATCTTCCGCCATATCGCGCACAGGAAACCCTGCGCCGTCGTGCAGTTCATCAAGGGTGCCATGGTGACGGGCGAGCGCGATCTCATCGAGACGCATTTCTCCGATCTATGCCAGTTCTTCACGCTTGGCGAGGGTTTCACCTGGGAAACGCAGGACCGCGCCCGCGACATCGCCATGGCCCAGAAGGCCTGGGAGAAGGCGAAGGAGCTGATCCGCGACGAGCGCAATTCCATGGTGCTGCTCGACGAGATCAACATCGCGCTGCGCTACGACTACATCGATGTGGCCGAGGTGATCGCGTTCCTGAAGACCAAAAAACCCTACATGACCCATGTCGTGCTGACGGGCCGCAACGCCAAGGAAGAGCTGATCGAGATCGCCGATCTTGCAACCGAGATGGAGTTGCTGAAACATCCCTTCCGCTCGGGCATCAAGGCGCAGCAGGGCGTGGAATACTGATTGCGCGCCGGCGCGGGAGCCTTCTCTCCATGAAAGGGGAGAAGGGGGTAACGGCGAGCCCAAATCGTTTCTCGCCGCGCCTGCCGGGCGAGGATGCCGGCAGGCCGGCGAGGGCGTGGGTTGCGCGCTCTCCGGCTTCACCAGCCCAGCCAGACGCGGAGCGGATGGGTGGGGTCGGCCATCAGGCGGATGGCCAGCGCGATCGAGGTGACGACGAGGAGCGGCTTGATGATCTTCGCCCCGCTCCTCATCGCGACGCGTGAGCCGGCCTGCGCACCGAGGAACTGGCCGACACCCATGACGAGGCCGACCTTCCACAGGATGACGCCATAGGCGAGGAAGACGGCGAAGGCGCCGACATTGGAGCCGAAGTTCAAAAGCTTGGTGTGCGCCGTTGCCTTCAGCACGCCGAAGCCCGCCAGCGTCACGAAGGCCAGCATGAAGAACGAGCCGGTGCCGGGGCCGAACACGCCGTCGTAGAAGCCGATCACCGGCACGACGGTGACGGTGAAGAGGAAGACGCTCATGCGCCGGTGCTTGTCGACATCGCCGATATTCGGCTTCAGCCCGAAATAGACGGCGATGGCGACCAGCAGGAAGGGCAGGATCGCCTTCAGCACATCCCCCGGCACCACGGTCGCCAGCAGGGCGCCCAAGGCGGACCCGAGCGCCGAAAGAACCGCCATCGGCATCTGCTCGCTAAGCTTCACATGGCCGGCCCGCGCATAGGCGAGCGTCGCCGAGCCGGAGCCGAACAGTGATTGCAGCTTGTTCGTGCCGAGCGTTTCGAGCGGCGGAAGGCCGGCGATCAGCATGGCCGGAATGGTGATCATGCCGCCGCCGCCGGCGATGGAATCGATGAAACCGGCGAGAAAGGCGGCAAAAAACAGGAAGGCGAGGATGTGAAGGGCGGTGTCGGCCAAGATGATGCTCGAAGCGCGGGAGGGATCGATTCATCTTCTGTCAGAGTGCGGAGAAAAAGCAAAGCCCGCCGTGCGGCACGAGCATGGGAAAGCCTGCCGCATCCGGCATGGGCGATGGCGCAATCCGGTTTGACCGGCCGGTCGCGCTCCGCTACTAAGGAAAATGCGACGGTGCCCGCCAGGCGGGCCGAACGGTGTCCGGTGCGGCTGACCCAGAGGGGCCATATCCGGAACTGTCGGATGGACGGCAGGGCCGGGCCTTTCGCGTGGAATTTGCGAGAGACCGCATGTGCGCCGAGGCCCCATATCCCGATACCGGACGACGTTTCCTTGTCCTCGGCCTTGGCTGCGAACGCGGCACGCCTGTCGGTGAAGTCCTCGGTCTTGCCGTTTCCGCCCTTGAATGCCTCGGTGCGCAGCCGGAAGACGTGTTCTGCGTCGCGACGCTGGATGCGCGAGCGGAGGAGCCGGCCATACATGCCGTCGCCCGGCATTTCGGGGTATCGCTCGTAACCTTCCCTGCCGCCCGGCTGGAGATCGAGACGCCGCGCCTTGCCACGCCGTCTCGTCTCGTCTTTGCCATAACCGGCTGCCACGGCGTTGCCGAGGCGGCGGCGTTGGCGCGGGCCGGCGAAGCTTCGCGCCTCGTACTGGCAAAGACCAAGTCGGCCCATGCTACGGTGGCGATTGCCGAATCCTTTCAGCCGCTTGCGGCCTTCTCCTGCGATGCCGATTGCGCATCCTCGCATTTTGATTCAAACCCGGAGCCTGCCTGATGCACGCCCTGTTCTCCGCTCTTCCCGCCATGGAAAAAGGCACCGTCTGGCTTGTCGGCGCGGGGCCAGGCGATCCGGGCCTTCTGACGCTGCATGCGGCCAATGCGCTGCAGCAGGCCGATGTCATCGTGCATGATGCGCTCGTCAATGCCGAGTGCCTGTCGCTCGCCCGGCCGGGCGCCATGCTGGAATTTGCCGGCAAGCGCGGCGGAAAGCCCTCGCACAAGCAGCGCGACATCTCGCTGCGGCTGGTGGAACTGGCGCGCGCCGGCCACCGTGTGCTGCGGCTGAAGGGGGGCGATCCCTTCGTCTTCGGCCGCGGCGGCGAGGAGGCGCTGACGCTGATCGAGCACGGCATTGCCTTCCGCATCGTTCCCGGCATTACGGCCGGCATCGGCGGCCTTGCCTATGCCGGCATTCCGGTGACGCATCGCGAGGTCAACCACGCCGTCACCTTCCTGACTGGCCACGATTCCTCCGGCCTCGTCCCAGACCGTATCAATTGGGAAGGCATCGCGAAGGGCTCGCCCGTCATCGTCATGTATATGGCGATGAAGCATATCGGCCAGATCGCCGGAAACCTCATTGCCGGCGGGCGTTCGCCGGATGAGCCGGTCGCCTTCGTCTGCAATGCCGCGACCGCCGAGCAGCAGGTGCTGGAAACGACGCTTTCGCGCGCGGAAGCCGATGTCGCGGCCTCCGGCCTCGAACCCCCCGCCATCGTCGTGGTCGGCGAGGTCGTCCGGCTGCGTCCCGCGCTCGATTGGCTCGGCGCGCTGACCCACGGCCGCAGGCTCGTCAGCGATCCCTTCGGCTCGCGTGAAATCCGGGATCCGGCATGAGCGGATTGCTCATTGCCGCCCCGGCCTCGGGCTCGGGCAAGACGACGGTGACGCTGGGGCTTGCCCGGGCGCTTGCCGATGCGGGCCTCGGCCTCGTTTCGGGCAAGGCGGGGCCGGACTATATCGACCCGGCCTTTCACGCCGCCGCCAGCCGCAAACCCTGCCTCAACTACGATCCCTGGGCGATGCGTGCAGAGCTTCTGCGCGCCAATGCCGCCCGGCAGGCGGGCGAGGGGGAGTTCCTTCTCGTCGAGGCGATGATGGGCCTTTTCGACGGGGCGGTCGACGGGTCCGGTGCGCCGGCCGATCTTGCGGCGACGCTCGGCCTGCCAGTCGTGCTCGTCGTCGATTGCAGCCGCCTGTCCCAGTCGGTCGCCGCCATGGTGCAGGGCTATCGGGATTATCGCCGCGATATCCACGTCGCCGGCGTCATCCTCAACAAGGTCGGCAGCGCCCGGCATGAGACGATGCTGCGCGGCGCGCTCGAGGCAGGTCGTATCGAGATTTTCGGCACGCTGCGGCGCGACGATGCCCTGACCCTGCCGGAGCGCCATCTCGGCCTCGTGCAGGCGGGCGAGCATGGCGGTCTCGACGCCTTCATCACCCATGCCGCCGCCGTCGTTGCCCGCTGCTGCGATCTCGACCGTCTGGTCGCCGTCGCCGCGCGGCATCCCGCGGCAGCGCCCCCCGCGGCCGTCGATCGCCTCCCGCCGCTCGGCCAGCGCATCGCCATCGCCCGCGACAATGCCTTCGCCTTCAGCTACGAGCACCTGCTTTCCGGCTGGCGGATGATGGGAGCGGAGCTCACCTTCTTCTCGCCCCTTGCCGATGAAGCGCCCGCCAGGGATGCGGATGCCGTCTATCTGCCCGGCGGTTATCCGGAGCTCCACGGACCGGCTCTTGCCAATGCGGACGGTTTCCGCCAAGGCATGCACGAGGCGGCGCGCCGCGGCGCGCGTGTCTACGGCGAATGCGGGGGCTACATGACGCTTGGGGAGGCACTGATTGCGGCGGACGGGTCCCGCTACGGCATGCTGGGCCTCCTGCCGCTCGTCACCAGTTTCGCCGAGCGTCGGCGCCATCTCGGCTATCGCCGGGTGACGCCGCTTGCCGGCTCGGGCTTTGCCGCGCCGATGACCGCCCATGAATTCCACTATTCGACCGTGGTTCACGAGGGCGAGGCGGAACGCCTCTTCACCGTCACGGATGCGGTCGGCGATGATCTCGGCCTTGCCGGCCTATGCCGTGGTTCCGTCAGCGGCTCCTATATGCATCTCATCGATCTTGAGCAGGGGGCCGCATGAACGCGCCCCGCATCGTCCATGGCGGCGGCATCTCCGCGGCCGCAGCCCGTTTCGGCGGCAGGCCGGAGGATTGGCTGGACCTTTCCACCGGCATCAATCCGAACCCCGCTACCCTTCCCGAGGTGGATATCGCCGCCTGGCATCGCCTGCCGGATCGACACCGGCTGGATGCGGCACGCGCCGCTGCCGCCCGCTATTACGGCACGACGGGCGCGCTGCCCTTGCCCGTTCCCGGCACACAGTCGGCCATCCAGCTGCTGCCTCGTCTCGCGCCCGCCGGACGCCGCGCAGCGATACTGTCGCCGACCTATGGCGAATATGCCCGCGTGCTCGAAAATGCCGGCCTGCCGGTCGATCGCGTTGCCGGGCTCGAAGAGGTGAGCGACGCCCATGGGCTCGTGGTCGTGGTCAATCCGAACAATCCCGACGGCCGTCTCCTGTCGCAGGAGGCGCTGGAAGGCCTTCACCGCCGTGTCGCCGGCGGAGGCGGTCTTCTTGTCGTCGACGAGGCCTTCGGCGACATGCGCCCGCAAGCCTCTGTCGCGCCTATGGCGGGAGACGGCATGCCGGGTCTCCTCGTCTTCCGCTCCTTCGGCAAGTTCTTCGGCCTTGCGGGGCTGCGTCTCGGTTTCGTCATCGGCGAGGCTCCGCTTGTCGACCGCATCGAGGACGGGCTGGGGCCCTGGTCGGTTTCCGGGCCGGCGCTCACCATCGCGACCGGCCTCATGACGTCGGATACCATTGCCGTCCGGCAGGCCATCGAGGAGCGCAAGCGCGCGCTCGATGCCGTGCTTGCCGGCGCCGGCCTTGATATTGTCGGCGGCACCGGTCTCTTTTCGCTGGTCGCTGATGACGATGCCGCCGCCATCCATGAGGCACTTTGCTGCCGTCATATCCTCGTGCGGCCGTTCGATTACGATGCGCGCTGGCTACGCTTCGGCCTTGCGCCGGACGCGGCATCCGACGCCCGGCTTGCCGCCGCCCTGGCGGATATCATGGCCGCGCGATGACCGGGAGGCTCTTCCTGCTCGTCCTCGCTCTTCTGCTCGACCGGCTCGTCGGCGATCCGGACAGCATCTGGCGGCGCGTGCCGCATCCGGTCGTGCTGTTCGGCCGGGCGATCGGCCTGATGGACAAGCTGTTCAACGGCAAGCGCCTTTCGGCCGAAACGAAGCGCTTCAACGGGGCCGTCGGCATCGCGGTGCTTCTGGCCGCCTCCGGCTGCGTCGGTGTCCTGATCGAGCGTCTGCTCGCGCCGCTCGGTATCGCCGGCGCCGTCATCGAGATCATCGTCGTCGCCGTTTTCCTTGCCCAGAAGAGCCTGCACGATCATGTGCGCGCGGTCTCCACCGGTCTCAAGCGCGGAGGACTCGACGGCGGACGGCACGCCGTGTCGATGATCGTCGGCCGCGATCCGGCGACGCTGGACGAGCCGGCCATCTGCCGCGCCGGGATCGAAAGCCTTGCGGAGAATTTCTCCGACGGCGTGGTAGCGCCCGCCTTCTGGTATGCGCTTTTCGGCCTGCCGGGCCTCCTCGCCTACAAGATGCTGAACACGGCCGATTCGATGATCGGTCATCGAAACGCGAAATATGGCGATTTCGGCTGGGCCTCCGCCCGGCTGGACGACCTCGCCAATTGGCCGGCCGCGCGGCTTTCCATCCTCTTCATCGCCGCAGGTGCCTGGCTGGCCAAGGGCAAGGCGGCCGCGCGGGCGGCAATCGGCACGGCGCTGCGCGATGCGGGGCTCCACCGCTCGCCCAATTCCGGCTGGCCGGAAGCGGCCATGGCCGGCGCGCTCGGCATCGGCCTTGCCGGCCCGCGCATCTATGGCGGCGCGCGCGTCGACGAGCCGATGATGAATGCCAGCGGCCGCACCATCGCGACGGTGGCCGATATCGATCTGTCCTTGAGGATCTTCAAGGGCGCCTGCACGGCGCTTGCCGTGGCGACGCTGGCTGCAATGCTTCTTTCCGCGTTGCTTTGACGTCGCATTTACGCTTTCACTCGAATTTTACCTCTCGACTTCGGTCTCTTTTCGCCACCCGCATCAATATTATGGAAGGCTGGAACGTCTATGGTCTGTGCTGTCGTAAGACAGGACGATGAAGTCATGCGCAATCGAACAGAGGGGAAATCATGCGTATCTTCTTTGCGACCGCCGTCGCGTTCCTTCTTGTACTGGTCGAAGCCCAGGCCGCGTTTTCGGCCAATCTTGTCGCGCGGATCAGTCTTTCATCGCAAACCATGGTCGTCACCCACAATGGCGCCGTGAAATACCGCTGGCGCGTATCGACCGGCCGCAAGGGCTATGGCACGCCTGTGGGAAGCTGGTCGGCGAAATGGGCTTCGCGCAACCACCGTTCGCGCAAATACAACGATGCGCCCATGCCCTTCGCCATCTTCTTCCATGGCGGATATGCCGTGCACGCGACGTACGAGACGAAGCGCCTCGGGCGGCCGGCGTCGCATGGCTGCGTGCGCCTGCACCCGGAAAATGCGGCCACCTTCTTCCAGATGGCCAACAACAACGGACTGTCCAACACGCGGATCGTCATCGCACGCTGAAGCAGAGCGGGCACGGTTCGGGCCCGCATGCGCGCCGGTCAGGGGTCAGTCGTTGCCGGCGTAGCGCTTCAGCCGGTCCATGTCGGGAACGGTCACATGCCGGTTGTTCTCGATACGGATGACGTTTTCCTTGCGCAGCTTGGTGAACTGCCGGCTGACCGTCTCGATCGTCAGGCCGAGGAAATCGGCGATGTCGGCGCGCGAAAGCGGCAGGTCGAAGGACGACATGTCGACGCTTTCCGGGTCGATATGGGTGGCGATGAGGTAGAGGAAACTCGCCACCTTTTCCTGTGCGGTCTTGCGGCCGAGCGTCAGCATCCAGTCGCGCGCCTCGTCCAGTTCCTTGAGCGCCTGCCGGTGCAGCTTGTGGCCCAGTTCCGGCGTCTTCCTGACGAGACGGTCGAGAACGTTGCGCGGGAAGTTGCACACCTCGCTCTCCGTCGCCGCTTCCGCGGTGATGGCGCTTTCCTCCAGGAAAGGGCGACCGAGGAAATCGGGAGCGAACTGCAGGCCGACGATCTGCTGGCGGCCGTCCGCCATCACCTTGGTCAGCTTCACGACGCCGCGCATGATGTTGGAATAGTTCGATACCGTCTCGCCCTGGCCGATGACTTCGGCGCCGATCTCCAGCCGGTGGCGGGAGGAATGCTTGTTGAGTTCGGAAAGCTGCTCGGGCGTCAATGCGCCGCAAACGCCGCCGTGGCGAGCCTCGCAGGCCCGGCAGACCGCGGGAATGTCGGAATTATGGATATCTTGTCGGCGAATTTCCATATCGGCTTTCCTTTTGCCCAGCGGACATGCGGGGATTACGCACAGTGCCTATCCCACGCCGGCATGAACTTAAAGCGTATTACACAGCGGCAAAATAGCGCTTCCTGACTATTGTCAAATCCTAGCGCAGTCCTCGTGCCTGTCACTTGATCAAAATCAAATCACGGCGATCCCCTTCGGTTTATTTGCCTGACGAGCAAGGAGAAGACCATGCAGGACTCACTCGTAGAACGCCTTTCGTCGCCGGTCCCACGCTATACAAGCTATCCCACCGCGCCGCATTTCAACGAAAGTATCGGGCCGCAGGTCTATGCGGACTGGCTCGGGCGTCTCGGGGCGGAGAATCGCCTTTCGCTCTATGCCCACATTCCCTATTGCGACCGGCTGTGCTGGTTCTGCGCCTGTCATACCAAGCAGACGCTGCGCTACGAGCCGGTCGAGGCCTATCTGAAAGGCCTTTGTTCCGAGATTTCCGCCATCGGCGGCCGTGTTTCGCGCGAGGCGCCGGTGACGGCGCTGCATTTCGGCGGCGGCTCGCCCACCATGCTGCGGCCACATGACATGATCGCGCTGAAAAAATGCCTGGAAGAGAATTTCGCCTTCTCGCCCGACGCGGAAATCTCCGTGGAGATGGATCCGAACGATCTCGACGAGGCCAGGCACGACGCGCTCGCCGAAATCGGCATGACGCGCGCCAGCCTCGGCATCCAGGATTTCGACCCGAAAGTACAAAAGGCGATCAACCGTATCCAGACTTTCGAGCAGACCCGCGGCGTGGTCGAGGCGGCCCGAAAAAGGGGCGTGCGTTCGGTCAATTGCGACATCCTCTACGGCTTGCCCCACCAGACGATGGAGACGCTGGCGGAGACCGTGCGCGCCGTCATCTCGCTTGCGCCGGATCGCATCGCGCTCTTCGGCTATGCCCATGTGCCGTGGATGAAGAAGCACCAGACGATGATCGACGAAGCGGCGTTGTCGGGCGTCGTCGCCCGCTTCCACCAGATGGCGATGGCGGCGGAGATGCTGGTCGCCGCCGGATATGAGGCGATCGGTATCGACCATTTCGCGCTCCCGGCCGACCGTCTGGCCATTGCCGCTCGCAAGGGCACGCTGCGCCGCAATTTCCAGGGCTATACGGATGACCAGGCCGATGCCCTGATCGGTCTCGGCGCGTCTTCCATCGGCCAGCTTCCCGAAGGCTACATCCAGAACATGCCGGCGACCGGTGAGTATCTGCGCCGGGTGGAGGAGGGCGGCCTTGCGGCGGTGCGCGGCTATGCCCTGACGGAGGAAGATCGCGCCCGCGCCTTCGTGATCGAGAAGGTCATGTGCGATTTCGGCTTTTCCCTTGCTGATCTTGCCGCGCGCCACCCGGCCTTCACGGGCGTCATCCGGGCGGAAGCGACCGGCTTTGCCGCCGCCGACCGGGACGGCCTCTGCCGTATCGAAGGCGACCGCTTCGTGCTGACCGCGGCGGGGCGGCCCTTCGCCCGCACTGTCGCGGCGGTGTTCGATGCGCATCTGGCCAGCGGGCGCGGCCGCCACTCCATCGCGGTCTGACCGGGGATTGCGGCCATGCTGTTTGCGCAACACAGTATCGCCGACTGTGCAGGGCCCTCATCAAACCCATTGGCAATTGCGTCCGATTTCCATATAGGATCGCCCGACTATAGATTCATGAGGTATGGGCGTGACTGCTACATTCGACAAGGTTGCCGACATCATTGCTGAGACGAGCGAGATCGATCGCGAGACGATCACGCCGGACAGTCATACGATCGACGATCTCGGCATCGACAGCCTCGATTTCCTCGACATCGTCTTTGCGATCGACAAGGAATTCGGCATCAAGATCCCGCTGGAACAGTGGACGCAGGAAGTCAACGAGGGCAAGGTCGCGACGGAAGAATATTTCGTCCTGAAGAACCTTTGCGCCAAGATCGACGAACTGCGGGCCGCCAAGGCCTGAGGCAACCGCGCCCGGCCGCCCTGTGCGGCTTCGCACCGGGCGATCCCGGCGCAATGGCTTGTGGCCTGCCGCCCTCGGCAGGCCTTTCGATTTCCGGAACCTGCCGGAGGCACGAATTCTATGCTGCTCGAATATTTCCAGATGATCGACCGGGTGGAAGCCGTCGACGGCGCGCGCCGCGTGCTGAAGGCCCGCTCGGTCGTACCCTCGAAGAGCCCGGTCTTCGAAGGCCATTTTCCCGGCATGCCGCTCGTGCCGGGCGTGCTGCTGATCGAGACGATGGCGCAGGCCTCCGGTTTCCTCGTGCTGGCCGCCACCGATTTTGCCGCCATGCCCTTCCTGATGACCGTCGACGGGGCGAAGATGCGCACCTTCGTCGAGCCGGACGCCGTGCTCGACATCGAGGCGGCGCTGGAGCATGACGGGTCGGGCTATGCCGTGACGAAGGCGAAGATCACCTCGGCCGGCAGGAAGGTGTGCGACGCGCAGCTGAAGCTGCGCACCATGCCGTTTGCCGAGGTGCCGCTCGCCGATATCGTGCGCAAGCGCGCCGGCGAGGTGGGTTTGTTCGAGGCGCTGGCGGCGTCCGCGGAAGGAAAATGAGCATGGCGAACAACGATGTGGTGATCACCGGCGTCGGCATCGTCACCTGTCAGGGTGTCGGGGCCGCGGCGCATGTGGAGGTCCTTTCCGGCGCCAAGGCCCCGGCGCTGAAGATCGACACGGAGCGTTTTTCGCCCTATCCGGTGCATCCGATGCCGGAGATCGACTGGAGCCAGCAGATCCCCAAGCGCGGCGACCAGCGCCAGATGGAGAACTGGCAGCGCCTCGGCGTCTTCACCGCCGGCCTGGCGCTCGACGACGCCGGCCTCAAGGACGATGCGGAGGCCTGCGGCACGATGGACATGATCGTGGCGGCCGGCGGCGGCGAGCGCGACATCAATGTCGATTCCCTCATCGTCGACGAGGGCCTGAAGCGCAACGACCGCGAGCGCCTGCTCAACGAGAAGCTGACCACCGAGCTTCGCCCGACGCTCTTCCTCGCCCAGCTTTCGAACCTGCTGGCCGGCAACATCTCCATCGTGCACAAGGTCACCGGCTCGTCCCGCACCTTCATGGGCGAGGAGGCGGCCGGCATTTCCGCCATCGAGACGGCGTTCCACCGCATCCGCGCCGGCCAGTCGACGCATACGCTCGTCGGCAGCGCGCTGGTCGCCGAGCGGCAGGACGTCATCCTGCTCTACGAGGCCATCGGCGCCCATGCGACGGGCGGCTGGACGCCGCTCTGGTCGCGCGACGAGAAGGCCGGCGGCGGCATCATCACCGGTTCGGCGGCGGCCTTCCTCGTGCTCGAATCCCGCGCCCATGCCGAGGCCCGCGGCGCGCGCATCTATGCAACCGTCGAGGCCATCGGCGGCGACCGCGGCCAGCGCGACGAGGGCCGGCTCGAAGCCCGCCTCGACCGCCTTTCCGAGGGCGCGGCGGCCGGTGCCGGCACGCTTGTCTTTTCCGGTGCGTCCGGCCAGCACGGCGTGACGGCGCGCGAGAAGACCTTTCTCGACGCGCGCTTTGCCGGTAGCCCGGTGCGCGGCTATAGCGGTGTGATCGGCCAGTCGCTCGAAGCGCAGTTCCCGCTCGGCCTCGCGCTCGCCGCGCTGACGCTCGGCGCCGGCGTTAAGGTCGCGCCGTTCGATGCCGAGGCCGAGGCGGCGATGGCCGCGCCGGCCGAAACGGCCGTGGTCACGACGGTCGGCCATTCGCGCGGCGAGGGCGTCGCAATCCTTGTCGCAGAAAAGTGAGGAGCCGGCCATGACGAACGCCGCCTACAGGGATCATCTCGGTCGCCCCATCGTCGCCGTCACCGGCATGGGCGTCATCACCTCGCTGGGGCAGGGCCTCAAGGACAACTGGGCCGCGCTCACCTCCGGCACCTCCGGCATCCACGCCATCACGCGCTTTCCGGTCGATGGGCTCAACACCCGAATTTCCGGCACGGTGGATTTCATCGACCTGCCCGTCGAAAACCCCGTCGAGCGCTCCTACGCCTATGCTCGCGAGACGACGGACGAGGCTCTGGCGCAGGCCGGCCTTTCCGGCGATTTCGGCGGCCCGCTCTTCCTCGCCGCCCCGCCGATCGAGCCGGACTGGCGCGACCGTTTCGCGCTTGCCGACCGGGCGAAGCCTTCCAAGCGGCCGGGCGATGCCTATGACCGCTTCCTCGCCGTGCTGCGCGAAAATCCGAGCCCCGCGCTGCACGAAGCCTGGGCCTTCGGCGCGATCTCCGAACGCCTCGCCGACCGTTTTGGCACGCGCGGGCTGCCGGTGACGCTCTCCACCGCCTGCGCCTCCGGCGCCACGGCCATCCAGCTCGGCGTCGAGGCGATCCGCCAGGGCCGCACCGACCGGGCGCTGACCGTCGGCACCGACGGTTCGGTGACGGCGGAGGCGCTGATCCGCTTCGCGCTGCTCTCCGCCCTTTCGACCCAGAACGACCCGCCGACAAAAGCCTCCAAGCCGTTCAGCAAGGACCGCGACGGCTTCGTCATTGCCGAGGGTGCAGCGACCTTGGTATTGGAATCGCTCGAATCCGCCGTCGCCCGCGGGGCGAAGGTGCTCGGCATCCTCAAGGGCTGCGGCGAGAAGGCCGACCATTTCCACCGCACGCGTTCCTCGCCGGACGGCGGCCCGGCCATCGCGACGATCCGCGCGGCGCTGGAAGACGCCGGTATCGACGAGGGCGGCATCGGCTATATCAACGCCCACGGCACCTCGACGCCGGAGAACGACAAGATGGAATATCTCTCCATGTCGACCGTCTTCGGCGACAAGCTGGCGGGCATCCCCGTCTCCTCCAACAAGTCGATGATCGGCCACACGCTGACGGCGGCCGGGGCGGTGGAGGCGGTGTTCTCCATCCAGACCATGCTGACCGGCACCCTGCCGCCGACCATCAACTACACGAACCCCGATCCGACGATCCCGCTCGACGTCGTGCCGAACGTGAAGCGCGATGCGCGCGTCACGGCGGTTCTTTCCAACTCCTTCGGCTTCGGCGGCCAGAACGCCAGCCTCGTGATGACGGCCGAACCCGCCTGACAGGAATTTTGACGATGCGCGCCCTCCAGCTTCTCGACGACCGCAAGCTCGAACTCACCGACATCCCGGAGCCGGATGCGCCCGGCCCCGGCGAGGTGACGCTGCGGGTGAAGGCCGTCGCGCTCAACCATATCGACGTCTGGGGCTGGCGCGGCATGGCGTTTGCCAAGCGCAAGATGCCGCTCGTCATCGGCGCGGAGGCGGCCGGCGTCGTCGAGACGCTGGGCCCGGGGGTCGCCAACGTGCTGCCCGGCCAGCTCGTCTCGATCTACGGCGCGCGCACCTGCGGCCTCTGCAAGCCCTGCCGCGAGGGCCGCGACAATCTCTGCGAACATGTCGGCGGCGTGCACGGCTTCCATCTCGACGGTTTCGCGCAGGAGAAGGTCAACCTTCCCGCCCGCCTGCTGGTGCCGGCCCCGCCCGGCGTCGACGCGGTCGGCGCGGCGCTCGCGCCCGTCACCTTCGGCACGGTCGAGCACATGCTGTTCGACAATGCCAGGCTCGAATCCGGCGAGACGATCCTCGTCCATGCCGGCGGCTCGGGCATCGGCACGGCGGCGATCCAGCTTGCAAAAAAAATCGGCTGCACCGTCATCACCACCGTCGGCTCGAACGACAAGATCGAGAAGGCGAAGGCGCTCGGCGCCGATCACGTCATCAACTACCGTGAGGACCGCTTCGAGGGTGTCGTGCGCAAGCTGACGAAGAAGAAGGGCGTCGACGTCGTCTTCGAGCATGTCGGCAAGGATACCTGGGCGGGCTCGATGCTTTGCCTCAAGCGCGGCGGCCGTCTCGTCACCTGCGGCTCCACCTCGGGCGTCTCGACAGACATGAACCTGATGATGCTGTTCCAGCAGCAATTGAAGCTCCTCGGCTCCTTCGGCTGCCGCATGGAGAACATGGCGAACGCCATGCAGAAGATGGCGCGCGGCCTCGTCCATCCGGTCATCGACACGGAGATCGGCTTCGACGGCATCGCGACGGCGCTGGAGCGGATGGAATCGCGCCAGATCTTCGGCAAGATCGTCCTCAGGCTGGATTGACGCCGTGCGGATGATCGTCACGCGCCTCGTCCTGGCGCTCAGGAAGTTCAAGCAATGGCTGGTGGCGCAGTTCGCCTTCGGCCTGCTCAATCTCCTGAAGCTGCTGCCGGCGGACGGCGCGATCGATTTCGCCGACCGTCTCGCGCGCTGGATCGGCCCGAAGACGAAGCGTCACAGGCTGACGCTCACCAACCTGCGCAACGCCTATCCGGAAAAATCCGCGGCCGAGATCGAGGCCATTGCGCTCGATGCCTGGGGCAATATGGGCCGGCTTGCGGCCGAATATGTCTTTCTCGACCGGCTGTTCGATTTCGATCCCGAGCGCCTGACGCCCGGCCGTATCGAAGTTTCGGGCGTCCCGCTCTTCGTCGATTTGCGCGACAATCCGCGGCCCTTCATCGTCTTCACGGCCCATACCGGCAATTTCGAGCTGCTGCCGGTGGCGGGCGCCGCCTTCGGCCTTAATGTGACGGTGCTCTTCCGTCCGCCGAACAATCCTTACGTCGCCGACCGGGTGTTCGAGTTCCGCCGCGCGCGCATGGGCCACCTCGTGCCCTCGCATGCCGGCTCCTCCTTCACGCTGGCGCGCAAGCTCGATGCCGGCGGTGCGGTCGGCGTGCTGGTCGACCAGAAGTTCAACAAGGGCCTGCATACCAAGTTCTTCGGCCGTGACGTGCAGACCAATCCGCTGCTGGCAAAGCTCGTGCGCCAGTTCGATTGCGAGGTCTATCCCGCGCGCTGCATCCGTCTGCCCGGCAATCGCTATCGGCTGGAACTGGAGCCGGCGATGGCGATTCCCCGCAAGGAGAACGGTGCCGTCGACGTCGATGCGACCGCCCAGATGCTCAATGACAAGGTCGAGCAATGGGTGCGGGAATATCCCGGTCAATGGCTGTGGTATCATGACCGCTGGAACATCAAGCACGGCCTTATTACTTGAGCGCGTCGCATTTGTTGCTGCCGTTTCCGGCCGCAATACGTCTCGTTTTCCGTTTCTCGCAATTTTAGGCCGATTTGGGGTTTGACATCCTCGGGTTCGCTGTTACCATTTTTCTAATGTAAGGGTTTCTAACAGCATTAAGCAGGAGGTGGCGACCGGATCCGTGTCGCATTCTTGAGGGCTTCGAATACTATAGTGATACAATTGCTGTAATTGACAGCAATTCAGGGGGCGTGAATTGAAAGCTCTGGTAGAGTTGTTCTGGTTGAAGTATTCACAGCTCCAGCATGCCTTGAGGACCGGGAACGAGAGGCTCGTTTCCATGTTGGACAAGGAAATGGAGCCGGCGCTTCTTGCGGTGTTGCAGAAGGAAGCGGCCGACGTCGATGAATTGCGCATCCAGTTTCAGCTCGTGCTGGACCTCCTGCGGGAGGATGCGGAAGACAAGGCCTG
>Ga0182742_1000929_pt1 | contig 40977 bp, 31 predicted proteins | sample eDN5th37CBELigMG_FD_128880 | JGI IMG/M metagenome (GOLD analysis project Ga0182742, IMG submission 128880) | Enriched Miracle-Growth compost microbial communities from Emeryville, California, USA - eDNA 5th pass 37_C BE-Lig MG (version 2)... ... | reverse complement strand
TTAAAAAGCCTCGTTCAAATAATTGAAAAACCATAAAACTTTCGAACCGCCGTATACGGAACCGTACGTACGGTGGTGTGAGAGGTCGGCTAGCCAACTAATGGCTAGCCTCCTACTCGATTTAGTACTTTAAATTGATTCAGAATCCACTCAATAAAATAATTTATACTAACTTTCGCATTTCCCCTAAAAGTTCTTCGGCAGATAGATTTCTTTCTCCTCCACCTTGAACGAATGCGTCATTTCCGCCACCTTTTCCGTTGATTAGTGGAAGTATCATACCGGAGACTTCCTTCATACTTTTTTCAACGTGATTACCTCGGGCAGCGATAAATTGAAGTTTCTCCTCATTCTCTGCAACAAGTAGACAAATCCCATCATTCATTTGAGAAATAACAGCGCGACCAAGTTTTTGGAGTGTTTGAACAGTTCGATTTTTAAAAGTAGCGGCAACAATTCCGTTACTACTAGTTGCTACTAGCTCTTTCGCCTCGTATTCAAGTAATTGGTTTTGTGCCTCTTCTAAAGCTTTTTCCGTCGCTTTTCCCTCAATTAAAACTTTCCGTAACGTATCCGCTGCAGATACCTCAGGAACACTCAATTGGCGAGCAATATCTGACAATACATGCTTTCGCATAGCTAGCTGACTTAGCACACGGTTTCCACAAACAAAGGAAATGCGGATATTCTTCTTCATTTTTTCAGTACCCAAAATTTTAATAGAACCGACTTGGCCAGTTGAAGATGGATGGGTACCACCACAACCGTTGTAATCATAATCTGGAATAATCACTAGACGTATATCTTCATCTACAGAAACGTCTTTTCGTAAAGGATAATTGGACAATTCATCTTTAGATACCCACTTTGTTTCAATCGAACGATTTTCTAATACAATTTCATTTGCTCGTTTTTCTACTTGAGCCAATTGTTCTTCTGTAATTTGGGAAGCGGAAAGATCAATCGTAACGAGCTCCGTTCCTAAATGAAAGCTGACCGTAGGCAAATCAAATAACTCCACAAAAGCTGCTGTTAAAATATGTTGGCCACAATGCTGTTGCATATGATCAAAACGACGTTCCCAATCAATACGTCCGGTTACTACACTATCAAGATTGTCAAGATTTCCCTCCACGTAATGTCGAATTTCTTCATCTACTTTTTCTACATCTACTACCTTTAGATTATTAATCATTCCTATATCATGGGGTTGTCCTCCTCCAGTCGGATAGAATGCTGTATTTGAAAGAACAATATATGGTCGTGTGCTTTCAATTCCAGTTCGTACGACTTGAGCTGTGAATTGTTGCATCATTGAATCTTGATAATAGAATAACTCTCTCATAACTGAAAAACTCCTTTGCCGAATTACTTTTTCTCATTGTTGCATATTCAGTAGAAGGTGTCATCTGAATTACCAAATTTATCTTTATTATAAGATTTAACTATTTTCATAGTAAAAACCTTCATGTAAACTTAGGTAATGCAAAAATATTAAATATATACTGTTTTTGTAATTTTTAGATAATAAGTGGAGACTTTTTATTAAATAAATGTACATTAGTAGGAGTTGAAGTTATGAGAAAGTATACTATTTTATTAATTTTGGGAATTTGTGCAGTAATCCTTTCTGCCTGTTCTGAAGATAAAGAAAGTACAACAAAAGACAATTTGCATGTTGGAATCATGCTCTCGGATGCAGGATTAGGAGATCAATCCTTCTCTGATATGGGGTTTTCAGGACTTGAACAAGCTCGAGATGAACTAGGAATTTCCTTTGACTATCGTGAACTGCAAGACATGGGAACGTATGAAAAAGGATTAGAAGAATTAGTGGAGCAAGGAAACGATTTAATTATCGGGTTAGGGTTTTCAATCCAAGAGGATTTAGAAATCGTCGCGAAAAAACACCCAGATGTTTCTTTTTTATTAATTGATTCACTATCTGAATTACCAAATGTTTATAACATTACTTTTAAAGAGGATGAAGGCTCATTTTTAATTGGCTTAGTGGCTGGTATGAAAACAAAAAGTAATGTGGTTGGATTTGTTGGTGGTCAAGACGTAGAACTGATTCACAAATTCGAAGATGGATTTGTAGCTGGCGTAAAGGCTGCTAATCCAAACGCTCAGGTTTATTCTAGATATGCAGGAACTTTTGATGATGATAAATTAGGGGAGAACATTGCAAAAGAAATGATTACAGCCGGAGCAGATTATATTTATCCAGCTGCTGGATTTACTGGGGCTGGAGTTATCCTTGAGTCTCAAAGAGCTGGAACGTATTCTTTTGGTGTTGACAGTGACCAATTTTATCTTGCAGAAAAATCAGTAGTTTCCTCAATGGTTAAAAAAGTGGATGTAGCCATTTATGATACTGTAAAAGAATTAGTTCAAAATGGTTCTATTCATGATAAGAATCAGCAATTAGGTCTAAAAGAAAATGGGGTTGCAATTGCACCTATTCGAGTAGTTGATTTATCGCCAACAGAGCAAAACATGCTCGATCAGTACATCGAAAAAGTCTCTAATGGAACAATTACAATACTAGAATAGAGGGTGCAGAAGATGAAGTTAAGACAAAGAATCCTACTACTATCAATTATTCCTTTATTACTTTCAGCATGTATTATTGGATTTAATATTAGTCAATTATTTACATTGCAATCTTCTACAGAAGAAATTGTAAATTCTTTAGTATCTGTAGAAGAACTAAATAGCTCCGCGAAAAGCTTACATAATTCATTGGATAGTTATGCTTTTAATATTTCTGAAAGCAATAAAAATGAAATCAATGAAGATTTACAGCTAGTTAAAGAGAGTTTTAATGAATTATCACCATTTTTAGTAAGCAAAGAGCAAAAGGAATATGCTGAAAAGATTACGCGTAAATATAATCAAATTTTTAATGAGTCTACGCAAGCAATCGAAGCGACGAATCAAGCTGAAATTAAAAGACAATCCTACCGAACAAAAGGATTAATTAATGATGTGATTGAATTAAAACGGAATATTACTTCACAATATGAAGATATGCAAAGTGAGATACAAAGTAATATTGATAAAATTATCTATATATCAGTGATCTCAATAGTCATTCTGATAATAATTAGCATTATAACTGCCTACTTGCTAACAAATCGTATTGTTGGTCGTATTGAAAAAGTGACTCGAAATGCAAAGGAAATCGCAGATGGTAATTTAGCGGTGGAACTAGAAGATGTTAAAACTAAAGATGAAGTTGGAACTTTACAACAGGCTTTTAATAAGATGTCACTTAATTTAAGGGAATTTTTATCCCATGTTCAAGATAGCTCAAGCCAGGTTGCAGCATCAGCAGAGGAACTGATGGCAAGTGCTGATGAAACGATGAAGGGAGCAGAATTGATTTCGGACTCTATTCAACAAGTTTCGAGTGGGGCAGAAAAGCAATCCATTATGTCAATTGAGTCTGTTCATTCTTCTGAAATAAGTAAATCATACGTAGATGAAATATCAAAAAATGCTAGGTTGGTACATGAGTTATCAGTTTCAACAGGCATGAAAACTGAACAAGGATCAAACTATGTGGAAGTAACTGTAACGCAAATGAATCGAATTAATGAATCTGTTGAAGAAACAGATCAGGCATTATCAGTTTTAAACAATCAAACGAAAGAAATTGTGAAAGTATTATCGCAAATTACGGAAGTTGCCGATCAAACGAACCTACTTTCCTTAAATGCATCGATAGAGGCTGCAAGAGCAGGAGATGCAGGTAAAGGATTTGCTGTTGTTGCAGATGAGGTCAAAAAACTGGCCGAACAAACGAGAAATCTTGTAGCGAATATTACAGGAATTGCGAAGCAAATTGATGTGGATACAGAAAAAACCGTTAATTCTATCAATGATGTGAAAGAACGTGTTGAAAAAGGATTGGAAATCGCATCAGATACACAAACTACCTTTGGAGAAATTCAAGAAGCGGTGGGACACGTTCAAATGCAAATTGTGAATATCACGACAGTTTCAAGTCATATAGAAGCTGAGGTTTCAAAAGTATCCACACATGCGAAGGAAATGTCAGAAGTTACAAAATTAACTTCTGATAACTCGACATCTGTTGCAGCAACTTCAGAAGAGCAGCTCGCTTCTATGGAAGAAATTTCTGGTGCAGCAGTTTCACTTGCAAATCTTGCGGAAGAATTACAATTACGGTTATCAAAATTTACAATTTAAATAAGGTATGTGTATTATAGAGCTATACAATAACGTTTATAGTACTTAGTGACACAAGGATAAGGGAGTTTGAGTTATGGAAATTACACAATTTTCTATTGAAGAAATTAAAGATCCAACCAACATTATTGAAGGAAAACGTTTTGAATTCTTACTCGATGTTGAAGTTGATGAAGAGGACGAGCTTTATACAGAAGCGGGTATCGAGATTCGGGTGCTAGTTGGCCAAAAAGCAGAGAATGAAATCTTTATGCTTAATTACTTCCTAATCAATAAAGGTGATAATTCATATTTAGATTTTGAACTGGAAGAAGACGAAGTAGAAATCATTCTGGGCTTCTGTAAAGAAGAGTTAACAAAAGAAAACTTATAATTAATCATAAAAGGGGTGCAACAATAGTTGTGCCTCTTTTTAGATTAGTAAATCTTAAATAGGAATTAATAGTTACGGCCTTAGAGGCTGGGCCATAAGTGAAAAACTCAAAGAAATACCCAAAACGTAATATTAAAAAACTGATACTTTGAAAATTGATTGGAATGGAGGGCCGACTCCTGCGGGAACAGCACGCCGCCTGAGACTAAAGGCTCAGGCCGTGCCCGCGGAAAGCATACCCGGAATGGAAATCAATTTTTATTGGAACGTAAAAATAGCATTTTTCCTAGTGTGGAAAAATGCTATTTTGGCCTTTGTCCTAGCCTCTTTAATTTTTTATTATCTATACATATATTGGAACTGAAAATTACAATGATTAATGGATTAGTAGAAAGAGGAAAAGGTTCTTTTATGCCAAAACAACCATTCATAATTTTCTATTTTTACCCATATAATTTTCAGATAATTTAAACTATAATATTTCTATAATATATAAATTGAGTATAACTCCATGGCAATACATCTAAAAAATGAATAAAGTAGTATGAAAAAAATAGTTCAACTGTTAAAATTCAAAGTTCATTTAGTAATCAGGGGGATGGAAATGACAATTTTGAATGGGTTAAAGATTCTTGATTTTTCTTCACTATTACCAGGTGCTTTTACAACAATGATGTTTGCAGATTATGGAGCCGATGTTATCCATATTGAATCCTCACATAGAGTAGGCATGATGCGGATAATGCCACCGTATAATGAGGATAAGGAGTCCTATATACATCAGCATTTAAATCGATCTAAGAAATCACTTACCCTCAACTTAAAAACACCTGAAGCAATTGATATCGTAAAGGAGTTAATTCATGAATATGATATTGTTATTGAAGGTTTTAGGCCGGGAGTTATGGAGCGATTAGGAATTGATTATGCATCTTTAAAAGCGGTAAATCCAAAGCTTATTTACTGTTCTATTACGGGCTATGGGCAAACAGGACCTTATCAACAACGTCCTGGACATGATAATAACTACCTTTCCATTGCAGGTTTCCTTGATCATTCTCGATTTAAAGGAAAAAAGCCTGTTGCGATGGGAATACAAATTGCCGATATTGCTGGGGGGACTTTGCATGCAGCAGTCGGAGTGCTGGCAGCAGCTTTACATCGTGAAAAAACAGGTAATGGACAATATATTGATATTTCTATGACGGATGCTGCTTTTACTTTCAACGCTTTGTATGGAACTTCATACTTAGCAAGTGGAGAATTGCCAAAGCCTGAAGAAGAAGTATTAAATGGGGGCACTTTTTATGATTATTATCAAACAAAGGATGGTCGCTATTTTTCAGTTGGAAGCCTAGAACCACATTTTAGAAAGTTGCTCTGTGAGGCATTAGAAATACCTGAACTGATTCAAAGTACATTTAATGATTCGCCTTATACGCAAAAGCGATTTAAAGAGGCGATAAAGGATGCATTCCTAACGAAAACTTTTGACGAATGGCTTCCGATTATAGAAAAGTATGATAGTTGTATCGAGCCAGTTTTAACTTTTGAAGAAGCTTGTAATCATCCACAAATTCAAGCCCGTCAAATGATTATTGAAGTACCTGACTCAACTGGTAAAATGCAAAAACAAATTGGTGCAGCCATTAAGTTTGACCAAAATGAGCCCACATATAATTTCGTAGGGACAAAATTAGGTGAACATACAAATGTAATTTTGACCAACATTGGTTACTCTGAAGAACAGATCAATCAATTAAAAGAAAGTGGCGTAATAGAATAATATATGCCTAATAGTGAAAGGGTCGTCTTGTTTACAAGACGACCCTTTTTGAAACTTAATATCGATTGAAACGTAATCAATATGGTAGAAAAGAATCTTAATGAAATATTTATAATTAATAGCGGGACTTTTCATATTTTTAAGTTAATTTGAAAAAAATTTGTGGGGTGATGAGATGAGCAAAATGATTTATATTGTGTTAACAAAGAATAAGACAGTTTTATCAAGGGCCATACAAATATATACACAACACGACTTTAATCATGTCTCAGTCTCCTTTGATGCAGAGTTAAAAGAAATGTATAGTTTTGGGAGGAAACATATCAATAATCCTTGGATAGGTGGTTTTGTACATGAAAGTCCAACTTCATCCATATTAAGAAATTCTAAATGCATTATTCTGTCGTGTCCGGTTACGGAGGAACAATATAAAATTCTGCAAAGTAAAATTACTTATTACAAAGAAAATAAGGATCTATATAAATATAATTTTATTGGTCTTTTTGGTGTAGCATGCCGTGTAAAAATAAAAAGAGAGAGAGCTCTTTTTTGCTCTCAGTTTGTAGCAACCTTGTTTAAGGAAGCGGAACTCCCCCTATATGGAAAATGCCCATATTTTACGAAGCCAAATGATTTTATTCATTTACCATACTTAACATTTATCTATAAGGGGAGGATAGAAAGTTTCATTGGGTATGAAGAAAAACAAAAGAAAAAGAAACCCCTTTCTACTTTACATGCACTCGCTATATCAGCTCTTTACATGGGCAGAAACAAAATCTCGTAAATCTTCGAAATGTTTATCTATCTTTAGATATTTTGAATAGACTTCCATTAACTTCTCAAAAAGTTCAAAGTGTTCGGTTACAAATAGAGACTTTAATATGTTACATATATGCTTAGACGTCATAAGGGTAATTTCATAATAAGAGCTTTTCTCATTTTGATAGGTTTGTAACCATACATCGATGGACTGTACAACTCGCTGAGGTGAATTATGAACCAGATAAGCAATATCACGTTGGACAGTAGCTTCTACTTTAAAAATTGCATCTTGGTCAAATTGCTCACGATTAAAATATCCATATAGACTTGTACATGATGCAATTTCATGTTGTTTTAATAGGTCAATTACATCATGGAATTTATTATTCTGAACAAGTGCATCGATTAGAATGTAAAAGAGTTGCTCTAAATAGTTTTTATTATATGATTTAACTAGCGTACTTGGTTCTGGTTTTAAATTTGGTAAGACATCACTATACTCCAAAAGTAATTCGATAGCATGGTTAATCAATCGATCATTTGCTATCAAATATTTCCCATGTTCAATCACTTTTGCTGTATCATTGTGCTCGGCAGCCGTAATAGCTTGTATATAACATAAAAGCGTATATTCCTTCTCTGATAATGCCCATTTTCCATTTCCCCAGGAAGCCATAAGTTGTTCAATAAGTGCATCTACTTTTTGAAAATGGCGCTTTCCTCCGTTAAAGTGAGAAATCAAATTAAAAAAATGTAGTTCTTTTAAATGATAAGATCGAATATTTTCATTATCTAGAAATGAAATAAGGCGATTGGTAACGATTACTGACTGATTTAATGTAAAATGATTTTCTAATAATAACCTAAAATGTTTAATTAATTTATTTGCATTGTGAACTTGGTCTAAAGAGGACTGCATAAAAAGGGAGTATATTTTTTTGATAAATAATACTTCCCAAAATTTGTAGCTTTCTTTAAGAATAGTATGTAAAAAGTATTTACCTCCAACTTGATAGAGATATATTGTTCTTAATCCGCCGACTGATTTTGACTTTGCAATCTTAACTTCCTTCCCAAAAACTAGACCAATTAGTTGATTAAACTCTAATCGATTATGTATGGTTATATAATCCCAAATTGCTTTTTTTGCTAGGGGGGATGAAAAAAAGGCCTCTAAACGAGCATTTGCATTTTCAAGGTCTATTGATGTTTCTTGTAGGGAAGCATGTAAGAATAAATCGACATTTCCCCAGTATTTTTGAGCCGATGCAAAAACGAGGTTTTGAGCCCTTGTTTCGGATACTAGCATTAAATTAGTTGGAAGTAATGCGCCAAAAATGTCATGTTGATATTTCTTGTTTAGGGTAAGGCTTAAAATCGCATTTTCAAGAGGTTGGCCAATCAACCCTTTAGAATCGTTCAATAATTTTTCATCGACTTTTAGCATCGTAATCTTCCTTCCAAAGAAAATCTTACTCAAAATATATCAAATTATCTTCTTTCATTGTAAGAAAACTAAGAATTTACATAAATTTGTCCTTAGTAACCGTAAATCTAGGAACAAACTTCTAACAAGAAGATAGAATCCTTGTAATAGATGAAGAGAAATGCTGGCTACAAATTCATCATTTCTATTAAAGAGGAATTACTGTATATGAGGCTAATCTAAATAGAAGGCTATGGCTGTATGTTAAGACATAGTTTTCTATTATTTCAAATCCACTTGTAAAGAGGTAGAATAGGGATACAGAATTCTGAAATTTGGAAAGGAATAGTACACAATGACCTACCTCTCGATGATTTTCTTTCAAATTGTTGCACCTATTTTAATATTGTTAGTGATTGGTGTAGGGTTACAGAAGAAGTTTCAATTTAACTTAAAAGCTATGTCACAATTGATTACCTATTGCTTTATGCCAGTTGCAGTTTTTTTAAATATATATGAAACTTCTATCAAAATGTCTGTACTTGGAGAAGTTGCCATCTTTATTATTCTTTTTATTGGTAGTCAAATGATTTTAAGTCACTTTATAGCGAAGCTACTAGGTCTTGATAGAAAAGAGTCTGCTGTTTTTAAAAATAGTGTAGTTCTCATAAATTCTGGAAACTATGGAATCCCAGTAGCCCAAATGGTCTTTGCTACGCAACCAATAGGGGTAGCGATTCAAGTAATTCTCGTGATCTTTCAAAATATGACGACCTATACATATGGCTTGTATAATTTAATTTCTACAACGAAATCAGGGATTGAGATTTTTAAAAATTTCCTGAAAATGCCGATTGTCCATGCACTTATTATAGGAGTCCTTCTAAATGTATGTAATATTGAAATACCACAAACTGTTCGAATTCCACTAGACCATATTTCAGAAGGGTTTGTTGCAATGGCACTAATTACGCTTGGTGCACAGCTTGCTCAAATCGAACTAAAGACGATGCTAAACAAAACAATCCTCATCAGCTGTTTTACACGATTAATTGTAGGGCCATCAGTTGCTTTACTTGTAATTTTCTTACTTGGAATCGATGGCGTAGTAGCCCAATCATTGTTAATTGCGAGTTCATTCCCGACTTCTCGAAATAGCTCAAGTCTAGCCTTAGAATATGATGTGGAGTCTAACACGGCCGCTCAAACAGTTTTATTCTCAACAATTGTTAGTTGTATTACAGTTACATTTGTTATCTATATTTCTACCATATTGTTTTAATCAATAAGAAAAAACATCATTTTGAATCTATCAAAATGATGTTTTTACTATTATAAAATACTAATGTTGATTTAAACTTTAAATCGATTTGTTTCTTCTTGAACCGTCATGGCACCTTCACTTAGAGATTTAGCAACAGAGTTGATTTCATGCATTGTAGCTGATTGTTCTTCGACAGAGGCTTGAATAAGACTCGATTGTTCTGCTGCCATATTCGCTGCATTGGCCATTTCTGCAACAGAAGCTGCCACTTGTTCAGTACTAGCTGAAATCTCTTCAGTAGAGGCAGATACTTCTTGAATCTGAGCAGTCATCTCAGAGACAGCCTCAGCTATTGAGTTAAATGAAGTTTGGGCATTTTGTAAATAGGCAACACCCTGATCGACATTTTGTACTGTTAAATTTACACTATCTTCTACTTCTCGCGTATCTTTCTGTATGATTGATGTTAAACCTACGATTTGGTTTGCTGAGTTCTTCGATTCTTCAGCTAGCTTACGAACCTCATCGGCAACTACAGCAAATCCTTTTCCATGCTCACCTGCACGAGCGGCCTCTATGGCAGCATTTAAGGCAAGTAGATTTGTTTGTTCTGTGATATCAGTAATAACTTTTGTAATGTTCTCAATTTCTGCAGATTGGATACTTAATTGTTTAATTCGTTCCTTTGTTTCATGGGACGACTTTTGGATAATTGCCATTTGTTGTTCGGCTGTCTCAAGTATATGTCCACCATCTGTAGCAATCGACTGTGTATCCATCGCTTTAGTATGAAGTGCTTGTGCAGCTTCAGCAATTCTTCCTACACCATTGGCCGTTTCATCCATTGCAATAGCACAATCATTACCAGTTGCAGCTGCCTGGATACCAGATGAAGAGAGATCCTCTACCCGCTTAGCAATTTCATTGGTAGTTGCTGTTACTTCATCTGTACTAGCAGCTAATTCTTCAGCGGCAGCTGTGGTATTTGATACATTGGATGAGACATTATGAATAAGTGAATACAAATTACTTTTCATAGAATTAAAGGTTTGTGCTAATTCATTTAATTCGTCTTTTGTTTTAACTGTAATGTCTTCTCCTCTTAAATCACCTGTAGCAATAATACGAGCAGAATCAGTCAAGCGTTTTAAAGGAGAAGTAATGTTTCTTATCATTAATAGAGTTAAACTTATTGCTATTATTGAACCGATAACCGATATCAAAATGAGTAGTACTTTACTTGATGAAGCACTAGAAGTTGTCTCTTTTTGTGAAGTAGCCATCTGTTCCGTTTGGTAATCGACAATCGTATTAATCGAATCTTGGATTGCTACATTTGCTGGCACAGCAAAGTTAAATAGCAGATTATGAGCTTTGTCGGTTTCATTGTTATCAATGTATTCAATTATTTCATCGACATAACCGTTGTATGCAGTTTGTTGTTCCTTTAGGTTACTAAATTCATCTTGCATTTGTTTGACTACAAAAAGTGGTTCTATGTCATTAATGATTGTTGAGACTTTTTCTCTTTGAGCATAGAGGTTATCTAAATCCGAACTTTCTTGACGTAGTACATATGAGCGTATGTATAGTCCCTGTAATGAAGAAGCGTTTTGAATCTTCTGCGCTTCGATTACCTTATAGGCACGATCATCTAACAGATACGTATAATTTTTATTTATATTCGATATCTGATAGATAGAAAAAGCAGAGAGTCCGATAAGAATAAGAATAATTAAACCAAAGCAATTAAGCATTTTCATTCTAATTGACGACATAATTTTATTCATCTCCTAATTTTATTTTTTTAATAAGTTAATAGTAAAGTTATTCATGATTAATATATCGACATATTACGACATTAATATAGAGGAAATTAATAACTTCCAACTAAATTTATATAAAAATGTTAGGGGAGGAGGGGAGAATAGTGGCATAGAAAAAACCTGAGTCAAAATAGACTCAGGTTTTTTGGATTGGATATCAATGTAAACGTAAGTAAGCGATTTACTGGACTTAAATGAAATTCAATTATTGACCTACTTTAGTTAGATAAGGGTTTGAAAGGTCCATACCATCTAAAGTTAAGCCAAGAGCTTTTGCAACACCTTCACCGTAAGCTGGATCAGCTAAGTAGCAGTGTAAGATGTGACGGCGTTGAATGAATTCCTCAACACCTTGTAAGTTTTCTGCAGTGTTTTGGAATAAAGCTTCTTTTTGTTCTGCAGACATTAAGTTGAATAATTTACCTGGTTGCTCGAAGTAGTTGTTGTCATCTTCACGGAAGTCGTAGATGTCAGCACCACCATCTAATGCTAGAGCAGGTTCTTTATATTGTGGTTGAGCTTGTAAAGCACCATAACTATTTGGATAGTATGATAAAGCACTACCGTTATTTCCATCAACACGACCTTGTCCATCACGGTGGTAAGCGATGAATGGGCAACGTGGTTTGTTAACAGGAATTTGATAGTGGTTTACACCTAAACGGTAACGAGTTGCATCTTGGTATGCGAATAGACGCGCTTGTAACATACGGTCAGGTGAGAAGCCAATACCAGGAACTACGTTAGATGGAGCAAATGCTGCTTGCTCTACATCAGCAAAGTAGTTTTCTGGGTTTTTATTTAACTCGAATTCACCAACTGGAATTAGTGGATATTCAGATTTGTACCAAACTTTTGTTAAATCGAATGGGTTATCTTTAGAATTACGAGCTTGTTCTTCCGTCATTACTTGGATGTACATTTTCCATTTAGGGAAATCGCCTTTTTCAATTGAATCGAATAGGTCACGTTGTGAAGATTCACGGTCTTGACCGATAAGTGTTGCAGCTTCTTCACCTGTTAAGTTTTTAATACCTTGTTCAGTACGGAAGTGGAATTTTACATATACGCGCTCGTTGTCAGCGTTAATCATTGAATATGTGTGAGAACCGAATCCGTGCATATGACGGTAACCATCTGGAATACCACGGTCAGACATTACGATTGTTACTTGGTGTAATGCTTCTGGTAAGCTAGTCCAGAAATCCCAGTTACTATTAGCGTTATGCATATTAGTTTTTGGGTCACGTTTAACAACGTGGTTTAAATCTGGGAAGTGTAATGGATCACGGAAGAAGAATACAGGTGTGTTATTACCAACTAAGTCCCAGTTACCTTCTTCAGTATAGAATTTAAGTGCGAAACCGCGGATATCACGTTCTGCATCAGCTGCACCACGTTCTCCTGCTACTGTAGAGAAACGAGCGAACATTTCTGTTTGTTTTCCAACTTCAGAGAAGATTTTTGCTTTTGTATATTTAGTAATGTCATGAGTTACTGTGAAAGTACCAAATGCACCTGAACCTTTAGCGTGCATACGACGTTCTGGAATAACTTCACGGTTAAAGTTAGCTAATTTTTCAATTAAAAATACATCTTGTAATAGTATTGGGCCACGACGACCAGCTGTTAATACATCGTCATTACTTACAACTGGAGTACCAGTAGTAGTAGTCAAACGTTGATTATTGTTTGTCATGTTTGAACCTCCTAATATAATAAAACTCTACAAAAATGAGTATATCAAAACCAAATCATAATTTCTACTAAATTATAATAATTCTTTTTAAGAAATTCGTATATTCGTCTGACTATTCAAATTTTTAAAGGTATTTTTTGAGGAGAATATGTTGATTTCAAATAAATAGATGACAATGGATAGTGCGGAATGTACTTGTTTATCTTTGTTATAAAAACTTTTTTAAGTATTTTAATCAATAATAATTAACTATGCTGTGAGAAATATCACTCTTATTGAAAATAGAGAGGTCTAATTGAAAATAACTAAGATTGTTTTATTTCAATTATTGATAACTATTATTATATAAGATAGTTAATTATTTTAGAAAGTAAGTAGACTACTTTTATTATCAGGGAAATTCAAAAGTTTATGTTGATTGCAAGGTGAGAGGTGCACAGAGGACGTTATCAAAGTTGTTAGGATTTTCATAATTCAAAGCAGAGCACCTTAAAAAAATTTGTCCATTCTTAGTCATATATATGATTTATATCTTTTAAATAGTCTCACTTTCATTGAGTTTGTGAAAATTCTTCCTATAAAATAAGACTATGGAGGAACAGACCATGACAACATATCACGAGCATAGTGAAAAGCAACGAAAAGAAGCAATTGAATTTTTAAATTTATATAAGAGTGAGAACGCTTTACCAGATTATTGGTTAAGTAATCGTTTAAAAGAAGTAATGGAGGACCAAGAGTATATTCCAACAACTGATGAACTTACTTTTGGTGCCAAAGTTGCTTGGAGAAATAGTAACCGATGCATAGGGAGACTTTTTTGGAATTCATTACAAGTGTTTGATCAACGTGATTTAAATACTGAGGAAGAAATCTATGAAGCGCTTCTCCATCACATCAAATATGCTACAAATGGCGGGAAGATTCGCCCTACAATTACCATCTTTAAGCCGAAATCGGTACGAATTTGGAATTATCAATTAATCCGTTATGCAGGATATGAAAGTGAACAGGGGATTATTGGTGACCCCGATTCCATCGAAATAACAAAAATATGTGAACAATTAGGATGGAAATCGGATAGGACACCTTTTGACGTGTTACCTTTAATTATACAAATAGAAAATCGACAACCTATGTTATTTGAGATACCAAAAGAGTATGTACTAGAAGTACCTATTCAACATCCGCAATACGAGGGGATATCCCGGCTGAACTTGAAATGGTATGCGGCGCCAATTGTTTCAAATATGAAGTTGAGTATAGGGGGAATTGAGTATCATGCAGCACCATTTAATGGTTGGTATATGGGTACCGAAATTGGTGCGCGAAATTTGGCTGACGTGAATCGATATAATTTATTACAAACAGTTGCCGAAGTAATGGAGCTTGATACGAAGTCAAATATAACTCTCTGGAAGGATCGTGCTCTTGTAGAACTGAATGTAGCCGTTTTGAGTTCTTTTAAAGAAAAAGGGGTTAGTATAGTAGACCATCATACTGCCACTCAGCAGTTTAAAATATTCGAACAGCAAGAACAAGAGGCAAATCGGCAAGTGACAGGGAATTGGTCGTGGCTGATTCCACCGGTTTCACCAGCAACTACGCATATTTTTCATAAACCTATTGAAAACCTAATAAAAAAGCCAAATTACTTTTATCAAAAAAATCCCTTTTAAATGAGAAAGAGGCTGGGCCATAAGTGAAAAACTCAAAGAAATACCCAAAACGTAATATTAAAAAAATGATACTTTGAAAATTGATTGGAATGGAGGGTCGACTCCTGCGGGAACAGCACGCCGTCTGAGACTACAGGCTCAGGCCGTGCCCGCGGAAAGCGTACCCGGAATGGAAATCAATTTTCATTAGAACGTAAAAATAGCATTTTTCCTAGTGTGGAAAAATGCTATTTTGGCCTTTGTCCCAGCCTCTCTTCAATAAAACGTAAAATTCACTTTTCTTAATTATATAACTTTCAAAGTTTGAATGAAAAACCAATAAGATTTCTATGCAAACCGTATTAAGCTAACGTTTTTTTAAAATCATATCAATTAATTCATCTCGGTCGATTAAATAGACATCGTTTGACTCGGCTAATTTTTCGGCCTGCTTTGTAAAATAACTATTAGTTACAACCCAGCCTTGAGTTGCTTCATACATTTTTAAAGCACCGATGATTTCTTGAACAGCCTTTACACCTACAGTTCCCGAATAACGTTTTGCTTGGACAGCAATAATATCATCTCGGTCTTCTAAGATTAAATCTGCTCCGTAATCTCCAGATGCTTTAGTATAAAATACATCATAACCGCGCTTTTTAAAAAGATGACCTAGGTATTCCTCAAACTCTTCACCTGTCATCTCATCAATTTCTCTAATACCTGCTTTTCTTAATCGAGCGGACCCTCTTGTACTTAGCCAAATTTTAAAAGTAATGAGAAGGAATAAGACAATCACCACTGCTGCAATGGCCCCATTGGTAGTACCGGTATAATGCCAACCAGCATATGCGATTGCTAAAATTATGAGTATCGGAATTAAGCGGATTCGTGACTTCTTTTTTTCTTTCTTCTTTCTCAACAAGGTAAACCCCTTTAACTTACAATTTAATCTATTGTAACATAAAAAGGGTACATATGTTTGCTTGTAATCTTTGAAGAAATACTTCTTATAAATAACGATCTTTTGCGCTAATGAACGCGGTTAGGAATAATATGAACACAGCTGCTATAAATAGAAGGTTAGGTACATTCCAGCTACCAGTGATATCATGGAAAAATCCAAATAATACGGGTCCAGCCGCCGCTAGAAGATAACCGACTGATTGTGCAAAACCAGAAATTTGAGCCGCTTCATAGGCAGTTTTTGTTCGGAGGGTAAATAGCATCATGATGATTCCAAAGGATGCGCCACCTGCCAAACCAATACAAATCATCCAAAGTACAGTGAAGTGTGTAAGGTTAAAGAAGAGACCAACAAAACCAATTAGATAAAGAATAGTAAAGATGTAAACAAAAGGCCGTTGAGAACGTAATTTCTCGGCAAAAATAGGAATTAAAAATGTCATAGGAATTTGTGCCATCTGCATGACTGATGTTAAATAACCTGCTTTATCGGCATCATAACCTTGTGATATTAATATTTCTGGTAACCATGCTGTGGAACAATAGAAAAGAAGGGATTGCAGTCCCATAGTAATAGCAATTGCCCAAGCTAATGGTTTTCTCCAAATTTTAATTTCAGATAAGTGTGCGGAACTAGTTGAAATATGATTCGGTTGTACTTTCTCTCCACGTAGCAGTGGAATCCAAATAACTAATGCAATTAATGTTAAGATAACAGAAATTGCTAGAGCCCCTTGCCATCCCCAATTAGAATTCATAGCAATTGGATTGCTAATACCTACTGCAATTGCTCCTGAAATATTCATTGATACGGTATAGATACCGGTTAATAACCCTATACGTAATGGATATTTTAATTTGAAAAAGCTTGGGACAAGAACATTACCAAAAGAGATCGCCACACCAATTAAAATAGTTCCGAATATTAATAGCGGTGTTGTTCCAAGTGAACGTAAAATAATGCCAACGGTAAGTAAAATAATTGAATAGAATAATGTCTTTTCAATACCGAAACGATGTGAAATACGAGGTGCAAAAGGTGATACTACCGCAAATGCAAGTAAAGGAATGGTAGTTAAAAAACCTGCAAGGACATTTGAAATTCCAAGTCCATCTCGTATTGAGGATATAACGGGTCCAACGCCCGTTAAAGGAGTTCTAAGTGTACTGGCAAGGGAAATGATTGCAACAACGAAAATAAATGTTGATGATGTAATATACTGCCTCTTACTCTTGTGAATTGCGTCTTGAGTAGCCATATTATATCCCTCCGTTATCTTTGTGAATATTCTAGAAATTAAGAATGGGAATTTTTCATGTTAAACTAATAGTTAAAACAACTTCTATCTTACATCTAAATGTAATATTAGGATAGTGGTGATTTCAATAAAATCACATATGCTTAATGTATGTATACCTAGTGTTTATTATTTTTATTTAGGCAAATTTCCAGAAAAAATTATTTGCCAAAATGTTGTTAACTTGAAAAAACATCTACGTTTTAGTGGCTAGATTGGACATACTGTAAGTGAGTGTATTTTAAAGGAGATTTTTTTGTATGAGTGACAAAAAAGGAAAGAAGAGTACTCAACCTGAGCCTGAGCTAAAAAGGGGATTGAAAAGTAGACATATTACGATGATTTCCCTCGGAGGTACAATCGGGACAGGCTTATTTTTAGCTAGTGGAGCTTCAATTTCACAAGCTGGTCCAGGGGGAGCACTGGTTGCATACGCTGTAATTGGGGTAATGGTCTATTTCCTAATGACAAGTCTTGGGGAAATGGCAGCTTTCATGCCAACTTCAGGATCATTTAGTACATATGCAACAAAATTTGTAGACCCTGCTTTTGGATTCGCAATGGGATGGAATTACTGGTATAACTGGGCAATTACAATTGCAGCTGAAATTTCAGCTGTATCTCTTATTATGAAATATTGGTTTCCTAATAGTTCCTCAGCACTTTGGACCGTGTTATTTATAGCGGTAATTTTAACTTTTAACGTGTTATCTGTAAGAGCTTATGGGGAAAGTGAATATTGGTTTGCGATGATTAAAGTTGCTACCGTTATCGTATTTATCATTGTTTCCTTTTTAATGATCTTTGGCATCCTAAAAGGACATGATCCACTTGGTTTTGAAAACTTCTTTGTGGGAGACGCACCATTTAATGGAGGATTCCTTGCTATTTTCGGAATTTTTCTAGCAGCCGGCTTCTCATTCCAGGGAACTGAACTATTAGGGATAACTGCTGGAGAAACGGATGATCCAGGTAAAAATATTCCTAAGGCAGTACGTTCTGTATTTTGGAGAATTTTATTATTCTATATTTTAGCGATTCTAGCTATTGGCTTATTGATTCCTTATACTGATTCAAGATTATTATCAGAGGATATTGCGGTATCACCGTTCACACTGGTATTTGACAAATTAGGAATTGCTTTTGCTGCGTCAGTGATGAACGCCATCATTTTAACAGCTATGTTATCAGCTGGTAATTCGGGATTATATGCATCTTCTCGTATGTTGTGGCAATTAGCGGTTGATGGAAAGGCACCAAAAGTATTTGCTAAGCTCTCTAAAAGAGGGATTCCAGTGTATGCATTACTTGCAACATTAGCTGTTGGATGTCTTGCGTTTTTATCATCCTATTTTGGCGATGGTGTTGTATACATGTGGTTGTTAAATGCATCTGGTCTTTCAGGATTTATAGCGTGGGTTGGCATAGCAATTAGCCATTATCGTTTCCGTAAGGCGTATATTTTACAAGGACATGATTTAAAGGCACTTCCTTATAAAGCGAGATTATATCCATTTGGACCGCTCTTTGCATTAATTGTTTGTATTATAGTTATAGTAGGACAAAATTACACTGCCTTTTCATTAGATTCGATTGATTGGTATGGAATAGCTGTATCCTATATCGGTATTCCGCTCTTTGTTGTGCTATGGTTAGGGTATAAAATTAAACATAAAACGAAATTCGTACCTTTAGAAGAGTGCGATATTGAAACACATAGATAATGATTAGTCGGTAAAATTCTGCTTAATGAGTTTTACCGACTTTTTTTATGGAAAAGTATAATTAAAGAATTTCCATATTATAATTGAAAGATATCCATGTTTATAATGAACGTAGTAAATCTAGATAGTGAAGTAAAGGGAGTAGAGAAAATGGCAGTTTCAACAGGCTTTTTTAAGAAAATCCAGCGATGGGTAATTGATAATGAATCGGGCGAACTCTTATTCTTACCATTTCAAACTGAAGGGAATCCCTATAAATCCAAAATTCTATTAGTAGGATCAAATTCAGAACCACTATTAGAAATGAATGCTTCGGATATTCAGTTGTTAGCAGATACACTGGTTGATACGAAAAAATTCCAGGATGTATTTCAGAATGAAGTTGCAGAAGCGTCAAGGGAGTTTAAAGGGTCTTTAAAATTTGCAAGTTGGGTAAATGAAAACTTTGGTGAACAGGTTGTCCTTTCAAGTATCAACTGTTTAAATTCGAAAAACACAGATATAAAACGATTGAAAAAAGAGAATGACCCTCTGTATTTAAAGGGCTTTGAGATATTTAAAGAAGTAATCAATGAATTCCAACCTGATGTACTAATTATCTAGGGTTCCGCAACCCTTAAACTATTTTTGGAACAGTTTGAAAACCAGTTATTGAATTATCAATTAGATGACCTAACAATGTCAGTTCAGGAGTTGGAAGAAAAAGAGACAATAACTAAATTAAGTTTAAATAGTGGCAAGGAAGTGAACATATTAGTTAGTAGAAGTATGGGTGCCTTCGGTAAGGAAGGAAGAACTTTCAGAAAATTTAAAGAGAATTTGAAACAATTATTATAGTAATCTAGGTAAAAAAGAGGTATTTTTAGTGAAAAAACGAACATTATTCGAAAAATTAGTTTGATTTTCATCTAATTTCCGAATAATTAGAATCGTTTTATTATTTTGGACGTTATTGCATTCCGTTCAATCACTGTTTATAATGAGGACATTCTTAAAGAAGATTTAACATTAAGCTGTTAATAACAGCTTCTATATTTCACTCATATAATAGCGAGAATATGGCTCGCAAGTTTCTACCAACTTACCGTAAATAAGTTGACTATGAGAGAGACAATGTTTAGAATCGAATGCCTTATTATTGGTGAAATTGGATTCTATTAACTTTCGAAATTTCCAACTCGAAAGACTTGTTCCCTCATAGGAATAAGTCTTTCGGGTTTTTTTATTTTTAACCCGTTTGTACAAACCATAAAGAGAGGAAATCTGAGTATGCAACTATTAAAAGACAAAATTATTAAAGAAGGTAAAGTTTTATCAGATACAGTTTTAAAGGTGGATTCCTTTTTAAATCACCAAATTGACCCACTTCTAATGAAAGAAATTGGTGAAGAATTTGCCAATCGCTATTCAAATGAAGTCATTACAAAAGTATTAACAATTGAATCTTCAGGGATTGCCCCAGCGACAATGCTTGGACTTACAATCGGTGCACCGGTAGTCTTTGCACGAAAAAGAAAATCTTTAACTCTTTCAGGCAATCTTTATTCTTCTAATGTACATTCATTTACAAAGAACGAGACAAGTGAAATTTCAGTTTCGAAAGACTTTTTATCAGAAGATGACAATGTATTAATTATTGATGACTTTTTAGCCAATGGTGAAGCAGTAAAAGGTTTACTTGATATTGCCGAGCAGGCAGGGGCCAATGTAGTGGGCGTAGGAATTGTCATTGAAAAAGGTTTCCAACAAGGTGGCATGCTTTTACGCGAACAAGGAGTTCGTATTGAATCTTTAGCAAATATTAAATCTTTAGCAAATGGACAAGTTGAGTTTTTCGATTAATAGCACATCTCAGGTAAAACTAGGAGGAGATTGTTCACATGAATAATGTAAAAGCAACGACACTTGGAATTCAACATTTACTAGCAATGTATGCAGGAGCTATTTTAGTACCACTTATTATTGGTGGTGCATTAGGGTTTGATTCAACACAAATGACGTATTTAGTTGCAATCGATATTATGATGTGTGGAATTGCAACTCTTTTACAAGTAATGAGAGGTAAAGCATTCGGTATTGGTTTGCCTGTTGTGTTAGGTTGTACGTTTACAGCAGTAAGTCCTATCATTGCTATTGGCTCAGATAAGGGAATTGGTGCGATTTACGGAGCAATTATTGCATCAGGAATTATTATTATATTAATCTCTGGATTCTTCGGGAAATTAGTAAAATTCTTCCCGCCGATTGTAACAGGATCTGTTGTAACAATCATCGGTATCTCATTAATTCCTGTAGCAATAAACAATATGGGTGGGGGACAAGGAGCAGAAGACTTTGGATCAGCTTCTAATATAACATTAGCAATGGTTACCCTCGTTATTATCTTATTAATCTATCGTTTTACAACTGGGTTTGTTCGTTCTATTTCAATTTTACTTGGTCTAGTAGTAGGGACAGTAATTGCTGCTTTCGTTGGGAAAGTTGACTTTACACCAGTAGTTGATGCTTCTTGGTTCCATATGGTTCAACCGTTTTACTTTGGAACACCAACATTTAATCTTGGTGCGATTATTACAATGACTCTAGTTGGAATGGTTTCTTTAGTAGAATCATCAGGTGTATATTTTGCACTTAGTGATATTACAAAAAAACCTTTAGAATCAAAGGATCTTTCTCGTGGATATCGTTCGGAAGGTTTAGCGTCTATCATTGGTGGAATCTTTAATGCCTTCCCATATACAACTTTCTCTCAAAATGTCGGGTTAATTAAAATGACGGGAGTAAAAGAACGAAAAGTGATCTTGATTACAGGTTCTATGTTAGTTGTACTTGGTTTCTTACCAAAAGTAGCAGCATTAACAACAATTATTCCAACTGCTGTATTAGGCGGAGCAATGCTTGCGATGTTTGGTATGGTAGTAACTCAAGGTATTACAATGTTAGCTCCGGAAATTATGCGTTCACCTGAAAGTGCTATGATTGCTGCAATTGCAGTAGGCTTAGGTGCAGGGGTTGTATTTGTACCAAATATCTTTGCTGTATTACCAGAATGGATTTCAGTTTTAACATCAAATGGAATTGTATGTGGCTCTGTAACGGCAATTGTTTTAAATATCCTCTTCAATATGGTAGGACCGAAAAAGGTAGATGCCATGCAAACTCAGACCTTAAAAGTAGAATAAGAATATGCGGAATCTCAACGGTACTTTGTAACCTTGAGATTCCTTTTTTTATATGCTTTGAACTTCCGCTAATGAAGGTAAAGCTTCGATGGCCCCCATTTTCTCACATACTTTCGCGGCAACTTTGTTACTAAAAAGAACAATTTCCTTCCACTCCATAAAGCTTAAGGATTGAACATTCTTACGTTGACTTAGTTGAAACAAACTTGCTCCTACAAAGGCATCGCCAGCTCCAGTCGTATCCACCGCTTGAATAGGAATACTAGGGATAATAGATGAATTCCCATCATAAGACAGTAAGGTTCCTTCCTTTCCAAGAGTTACGGCAATACATTTAGCACCTAATGTATGAAGACTTGTAACAGCCTTGGACATATTCGGTTCGTTCGTAAGTATGAGTAATTCTTCATCACTTACCTTCAAAAAGTCACATTTGCCCACAAAATCTTTTGCCAACTCAACAAACTGAAGCTCTTTTCCCTTCCATAAATCAGCTCTGAAATTGGGGTCAAAGGAGATAAAACATTGGTTTTCTTTAGCCACTTCCAGTAAAGATTGATAAGTTTGTTGCAAGGGACCTGGGAGTAGGGCGGTTGCTGAACCAAAATGAACAAACTTCATTGTATGAAAAATACGAAGAGGAACCTCATCTATCGATAAGAAACTATCTGCTCCGCGGTTAAATATAAAATCGCGCTGCCCATCCCCATATATTGAAACGAATGCTAGCGTTGTAGAATGAGTGGAATCTTTTAATAGAAGATCTGTATGAATATTTAACTGTTCCATGGTATTTTGAAGAAATTCACCAAAGGAATCATTGCCAACTTTACCACAAAAATGAGCTTGTCCCCCGAGTCTTGCAATGGCTGCGCAAACATTTGCAGGTGCGCCTCCAGCTTTTTTTATAAAAATCTCACTGTCTACCAAATTTGCATCTGGATGGGTACTGAAAAAATCAATTAAAAGTTCCCCAATACATAATATTGGCTGATTCATCTAACTAGCTCCTTTTAGGTTAGTAATTTTTGCAAATAGTAAAAACCAGGTGGGAAACTTTATGTTTCTCACACCTGGTATAGTTCTAGTTTTCACAGACGAATTATTCTGCGTTTGGATAGATCATTTTTGACGGATCAATATATTCATTAAACTGCTCTTCAGTTAATAGACCTAGTGAAAGGGCAGCTTCTTTCAATGTTGTTCCTTCTTTATGTGCTTTTTTTGCAATTTTAGCTGCATTTTCATAGCCGATATATGGATTTAATGCTGTTACAAGCATCAATGAATTTTCAAGATTACGTTCTAAAACCTCTTTATTTGGCTCAATACCGATTGCGCAATTATCGTTAAACGATTTCATAGAATCTGCTAGAAGACGAGCAGATTGTAAGAAGTTATAGATGATGACTGGTTTAAATACATTTAACTCGAAGTTACCTTGAGATGCAGCGAATGCGATTGTTGCATCATTCCCAACTACTTGTGTAACAACCATTGTCATAGCTTCACTTTGAGTAGGATTTACTTTACCAGGCATAATGGAACTACCAGGTTCATTTTCTGGTATTGTAATTTCCCCGATTCCACTACGAGGGCCACTTGCTAACCAACGAACATCATTAGCAATTTTCATTAAATCAACCGCAAGTGCTTTTAGTGCACCGTGAGCTGAAACGATTTCATCATGGCTTGTTAGTGCGTGGAATTTGTTTTCTGAAGACTTAAATGATTGACCAGTTAAATTGCTAATTTCTTCAGCTACCATGTCACCAAATTTAGGATGTGCATTGATACCAGTACCTACTGCCGTACCACCAATCGCAAGGTCTTTTAAAAATTGTGTATTAACCATAATCATTTTTTCAGCTTTCACAAGCATATGGTGCCAACCACTAATTTCCTGCCCTAATGTAAGTGGAGTAGCATCCTGTAAATGGGTACGTCCAATTTTAATAATTTTGTTAAATGCTTCCGATTTTTCTTTTAATGTTGCTTTTAATAGTTGAAGTCTTGGCATTAAATAATTTTCAACTATTTCTACTGCCGCAATATGTAAAGCAGTAGGGAATGTATCATTTGAACTTTGTGATTTATTTACATCATCATTCGGATGAATACGATCTGTACTACCTTGTTCTTTTAATAGTTGGTTGGCACGAAATGCAATTACTTCATTTACATTCATATTTGATTGCGTACCACTACCTGTTTGCCAAACGACTAGAGGGAATTGATCGTCCCATTTACTAGCAAGGATTTCATCTGCTGCAGCGACAATTGCATCAGCTTTAGTGTCTGAAAGTTTACCTAACTTTTTATTTGTAAGGGCCGCTGCTTTTTTTAGAGTGGCAAAAGCATGGATAATTTCAATCGGCATTTTTTCTTCACCAATTTGAAAGTTTTGTTTACTACGCTGTGTTTGCGCACCCCAAAGTTTATCTGCTGGTACATGTACTTCGCCTAGTGTATCTTTTTCAACTCGAAATTCCATTCTATTATCTCTCCTTTAATCCTTTATATGTATATTATACCCAAGTTTAGAATGCATAATTGGAAATGGCAAATCCTTAGTAGATTTGCCATTTTCGCTAATAATTATTCGAGAATTTTGAGGGGTTCGTCTCGAAAAAGAGTAACAATATACGATAATGATAATCATTATCATTAGAATTGTCAACAAATTTTGGGAAAATTATCTAGAAGTTTTCAACAACATTTTAAATGTATGCGAGATAATCTAAATTTATATCAAATAGTTCACAGAATTTTTTGTATACAAAATTGATATTGTAATATAGATTATTTTAATGTAATATAAACTTATCGTTTTACTAAGGATTTAAAAAGGGAGTGAGATTTGTGTCTTATATGATAATTACAGGACTACTTTGTGGAGCATTGCTCGGTTTTGTTATGCAAAGAGGGCGTTTTTGTTTAACAGGTGGATTCCGTGATATGTATATAGCAAAAAATAACCGCATCTTTTACGCATTGCTGTTAGCAATTGCAGTTCAAAGTGTGGGTGTGTTTTTACTTATAGATTTTGGTGTCTTTGAATACTCTGCTGGTTCATTACCTATTTTAGCAGTAATCATTGGATCATTTATTTTCGGTATAGGGATTATTCTAGCAGGTGGTTGTGCAACAGGAACATGGTATCGTGCGGGTGAAGGTTTAATTGGTAGCTGGATTGCTCTAGCGGGGTACATGTTAATGAGTACTATTATGAAATCTGGTATTTTAGCACCGTTCAATCAACGAGCACAAGAAACAGCTGTGTTACCATCTAACTCAATTGCAGAAACTTTTGGAATTAACCATTGGGTAATCATTATTCCATTTGTTGTGATTGTAGGAGTTATTTTATATAAACAATTAACAAAACCAAAAGTAGTGATTCCATCATTAAAGCCAAAGCGCACAGGATTGGCACATATTTTATTTGAAAAACGTTGGAATCCATTTGTAACAGCTACTTTAATCGGTTTAATCGCATTTATTGCGTGGCCATTAAGTGCTGCAACAGGTCGAGTATTTGGATTAGGGATTACAACACCGTCTGCCAATATACTTCAATATTTAACTACAGGGGATAAAGGATTCCTTAATTGGGGTGTATTCTTAGTATTAGGTATTTTTGCAGGTTCATTTTTTGCAGCAAAAGCAAGTAAAGAATTCCGCTTCAGAATGCCTGATGTAAAAACAGGAATCAATAGCTTTATCGGTGGTAATTTAATGGGTATTGGTGCGAGTCTTGCTGGTGGTTGTTCAATCGGAAATGGTTTAGTAATGACTGCAATGATGACTTGGCAAGGTTGGATTGGATTAGTATTTATGATTTTAGGTACTTGGACTGCATCATATTTTGTTTTTGTACGTCCACGTCAAAAAGCAAAGGCTGCTAAACTAAAAGAACAAATTAGTGCCGTATAAAGTACCAAGATTTGAGGAGGAAATAGAATGGAAAAGAAATTAGAAGTAAAAGGAATGGTTTGTCCATTTCCATTGATCGAAGCACAACAAGCAATCGAAGAGTTAAAATCAGGTGATGTACTAGTTGTAGAGTTTGACTGCACACAAGGAACGGAGTCAATTCCAACTTGGGCAGCAGAAGCTGGTCATACAGTTACTAATTTTGAACAAATCGATGAAGCAGCTTGGATAATTTCAATTCAAAAGAAATAATATAATTTAAACACCGCTTGAAGCGAAGCGCCATAGGCATTCGATCAAAGCGGTGTTTTTAATTGGTGTTCACCTTATTGTCACCTCAAAGTAATTAAATGATTTTAACATAGAAGTCTTGACCTATGACGCCATTAACATGCATTTCTTTAGTATTTTGATAGTAATTTACAATACTTTTTGCTAATCCAGCATGGCCATTTAAATAAGTACCAGGAGCAATTTTTTTCCCGGGATTATGGAATTCAAAATAAAGCTTTGTATCATGAGACATGTTCTCTAAGATTTCTACAAAGTCTTGATAAGGAATATGAATTCCTCGTGTATAGCGGCACTCTCTCCTATACGTGTCATGAGATACATTAATTGGTTTTTTTTCATATACAAATCTAATTTCTTGCATAGCATCCTCTCCTTTGAAATATAAAAGTGTATTTCATATCATTATAACAAAAATTGTATTAAATGTCAGAAAATTTAATAAATATTTTTATTTTTGTTTTAAAAGATTTTTTGAAAGGATTTGAAGAATGAAAGAAGGAGGCATTAAACTATGGAATAATGGGTAAATCCATCGAATTATAGTACGAAGCAAGAAGATACTACCATTCTTCTCTTTGCATCTCCTCAGCAATCGCTTGCAAATCGTAAGCGTTAATTTCTATAATTCTATAGTTATGCTGATCTTCATATTTTTGTGCGAGTTTTTTAACATATTTTGGGGACCCTTCATTATCCTCATCATAAATAAGAAGTAAACCATCTGTATTTTGAATGATAAACTTATCCTTTTCAATAAATTGCCAAGGTGCCTCATATGGTCTTTTCGTTACACTTGTAACAAAGTCTGCCTTTGAGACTATATAATGGTACTTTTGTTGTTTTTGCTCATTCCAATTCTTTTCCTGTTCTAAAAAGGGGGTAATAATAGAATATTTTAAATCAGGATATTCTGTTTTTAAATCAATTATGACTTCTGCTGCCCAAGTTTCTACTCCTTGTTGTCCACTAATCACTACCCATTCAAGCCCTTCATCAAACAACATTCTTAATTCATTTTCAATAGCTTTTTTGATAATCGGTATTCCAGGGTGATTGTCATTAAAAATACCGAGTTCATGAGGGCGATAACCAGACAGATAAATTGTTTGCATTCTTTTGAACTCCTTTTGTTTTTCTATATCTTAACGAAAAAAAGGCCATTCGAAAACAAATCGAGTAGCCTTTTCAAAATAGTATTAAACGAATACTGATTTAATTTTTTCTAATGCCCAGTCAATTTCCTCTTTTTGAATAATTAGTGGGGGAGCAAGCCGAATTACGTACTCATGTGTTTCCTTACATAATAGACCTAACTGCATTAATTGCTCACAGTATGAACGAGCGGGAACAGTTAGTTCCACACCGATAAATAATCCACTACCACGTACTTCTTTAATATAAGGATGATTTATAGAACGTAATTGTTCTTGGAAATAGTTCCCTAATTCTAAAGATCGTTCAGTCAGCTGTTCCTCTTCAAGCACTTCTAATGAAGCAATTGAAACGGCACAGGCAAGAGGGTTACCCCCAAAAGTTGAACCATGAGAACCAGGATTTAATACGCCAAGAATATCACGATTGGCAACAACAGCAGAAATTGGTATCACACCACCACCGAGTGCTTTACCAAGAATAATTACATCTGGAGTTACCTCTTCCCATTGATGGGCAAACATTTTACCTGTACGAGCAAGGCCTGTTTGGATTTCATCCACAATCAATAGGACATTGTTTTCGTTACATATCTTCTCTACTGCTTTTAAAAATCCTTTTGGAGGAATAACGATACCTGCTTCACCTTGAATAGGTTCTATAATCAATGCGGCTGTATTTGGTGTAATGGCTGCCTTGAGTGCTTCAGCGTCACCATATGGAATTAGTTTGAATCCTGGTACAAGTGGTCCAAATCCCCGCTGATACTCTTTCTCGGATGATAAAGAAACAGCACCCAATGTTCGACCGTGGAAGTTACCGATACAGCCTATAATTTCAGCCTTATTATCTTCTACACCTTTTACTTCATAAGCCCAACGACGAGCAACTTTTATGGCAGATTCCACAGCTTCTGCTCCAGTATTCATCGGCAATATCATGTTCTTACCAGTTAATTTAGTTAACTTCTCATACCATGGTGCAAGTTGATCATTATGGAAAGCGCGTGAAGTTAATGTTGCGCGATTTGCTTGGTTTATTAAGGCTTGAATAATTTTCGGGTGACGATGACCTTGGTTAAGTGCAGAATAAGCGGAGAGCATATCCATATATTTATTACCTTCAGGATCCTGTACCCATACACCTTCTGCCTCTGAAACAACAATCGGTAGTGGATGGTAGTTATGTGCACCCAAATTTTCTGTTTGTTCAATGATACTAGCTGATCTTGTCTTCATGTAAATTCCCCCTTTGAAATTCTTGCTGAACTGACAATAGACTTCAAGAAAATGTTAAATGCGAAAAAAGAGTTCTTACGTATTTGTTCTTAATTAAACTATGAATATAAAAGGACAATTAATTTTCTTGTTACATAATTAAAATAAGCAAGTTTCATGCCAACTTTGAAGGGCTGTCTGTATTAATAGTTTATTAAAATTGCCAAAAAATTTTGCGCAAAATTTTTGAAAATTAAGCTTTTTCTGCACGGTTTTTTTACAGTATGATAAAAATGAGGTGATATAAAGTTGAATCACAATGAAAGCGTATTAAAAAAGTTGTATGAAGAAATCATTGAACGAGTAGGCGTAGGAATCCATGCTGTTAATCGAGATGGAAAAACCATCATTTATAATAAAAAAATGCGAGAAATGGAAGTAATGGACAAAGAAGATGTGTTACATAAAGATGTTCGAGAGATTTTCCAATTTCAAGAAAATCAGAGTAGTACGTTATTAGATTCATTAAAAAATGGTGAGGAAATCGTCAATGTTAAGCAAACGTATTTTAATAATCGGGGTGTAGAGATTACGTCAGTAAATGATACTTTTCCTCTTATTATAGATGGAAGTATTTGTGCTGCTGTAGAAATGGCAACAGATGTGACAAGAATAGAACGATTAATGAGACAAAATCGAAGACAAACAAAACTAGACTATAGGTTTGAACATATTATTGGTGAGAGTAGTGAACTGAAAGAAGTCGTAGCTTTTGCGAAAAGAGCCACTAGGACAAATTCAAATGTCTTAATCATTGGTGAAACAGGTACAGGGAAAGAATTGTTTGCACAAAGTATTCATGCAGAGAGCGAACGTTCAAGCGCCCCATTTATCACTCAAAATTGCGCAGCATTACCGGATACCCTTATTGAAGGAATTTTATTTGGTACAACGAAAGGGGCTTTTACAGGCGCAATTGATAATCCAGGGTTGTTCGAACAGGCACAGGGTGGAACGTTACTATTAGATGAGTTGAATTCGTTAAACATAGCCTTACAGGCAAAACTATTACGAGTCTTGCAAGAAAAAAAGATACGTAGAATTGGTGGCTCTAAGGAAATTTCAGTCGATGTTCGTGTCATTGCTACGGTTAATGAGGATCCAATCGATGCTATAGCAAATAATCGTTTAAGAAAAGACTTATATTACCGTTTAGCCGTAGTTACTTTGTTCATTCCTCCGTTGAGAGAGCGTAACGAGGACATTCCGGTACTCATAGAGGAGTTTATTAGAAAATATAATCAATTATTCAGATTGAACGTAAAATGTGTATCAGATGAAGTACTGAAATTTTTTGAATTCCAAAGCTGGCTAGGAAATGTTCGAGAACTGGAGCATGTGATTGAGGCGTCTATGAATTTAATCAATCATGAACAAGTGATACAATTTGAGCATTTACCTTATCAATATCGAAAAAGTAATATGAAAAAAACCAATCCATCAGAAGCATTGATAGAATCATCTCGAAATATAAGCGGTAATAGTTTAGCAGAACAATTAGCCAACTTTGAAAAGCAAACAATCGAGTCTTATTTAAACAAACATCACTATCATATTACCAATACGGCATCAGCATTAGGTATTAGTAGACAAAGTCTGCAATATCGTATGAAACGATTAGACATAAAAGTTCCAAGGAATTAGGGAAGGGTGTGAAGTTTGGTGGATGTGTCTTTACATCTACAGCAAAGACTAGACACAAAGCTTGCTTTAACCCCTCAGTTAAAACAGTCGTTAGACATATTAAAGTACTCTTTAGAAGAGTTAGAACATTTTATAAGAGAAGAAGCCAATGCCAACCCTCTTATTGAATTAAAGGAAGAACAAAATACGCTGTTGGAAATGGCCCATGTCAGTACTATTAGTGATTCAAGGACTGAAATGACTGAATCATTTAACCTACTATTACATGTTTCTGACATGGATGATTCCATTGAGACATATTTAAGAGAGCAACTCATAGACCTTAAAGAACTTACTCAAAGAGAGAAGGAAATCCTGCTCTACTTAATCCGAAATTTAAACGAACTAGGATATTTAGACCACGATATCGAGGATACAGCAGACAGATATTCCATTTCTGTAGAAAAATGTGAAGAGCTTATTTCTGTACTACAAAGTTTGGAGCCAGCAGGGATAGGTGCTCGGAATTTAGCGGAGTGTTTGTATTTGCAAGCAATACGGGCAGGGGATGCACCCAAACTTGCAAAGGTACTTATCCATGACCATTTAGAGGATTTAGCTGAAGGAAATGTTAAAAAATTAGCGACGCTCTATCATGTTACAAATTCTGAGGTGGAAGAAGCGTTTTCCTATATCAAGCAGTTAAATCCCCGTCCATTAAATATACAATCAACGAAACAACAGGTTATTATTCCAGATATTCTTGTTGAGTTAATAGGTGGCGAGATTGTCATACAAATCAATGACATGTTTCTCCCTCAAATTTCGATTAATTCTTATTATGAAGAATTCCTACGAACAAATGCTAGTGGGGAAGTACAGGAGTATTTAAAAGTAAAACTATCCGATGCATTCCTATTGATGCGCGGAATTAAACAACGACATAAAACTTTATATAGGGTGACTGAAATTGTATTGCAGAAACAATTTTGCTTTTTACAAAAGGGGAAGAATGCATTAGTTCCACTTCGACAAAGAGAGGTAGCTGAGATTATGCAGCTTCACGAATCCACTATTAGTCGCACTATCAGTAATAAGTACATTCAAACTCCTCAAGGGACATTTCCTTTAAAAATGTTTTTTACACGAGGTGTGAAAAATCAAAGTGATAAAGAAGAATCGCCATTTTTTATTAAGGGAAAAATAAAGGCCATCATAGAAATGGAAGACAAGAATAATCCCCTATCTGATCAGAAAATAGCGAACATTTTATTGTCGGAAGGTATACCAATTGCAAGAAGAACCATTGCAAAATATAGAGAAGAACTAGGTATTCTGCAATCTACAAAACGAAGAGTTAGAAAGTAGCACCACATCTTATTATTAAGATGGGTGCATTTTTTAGTGAGGAAGGTATTTGTTTTAATAGATTAGTATGAGATATGTAAAAGGCTTATATCTAATATAATTTGCCATTGAATGACTTATCTAATTCCTTTTATCCGATGTTCAGCACCACGTATCTGGTCTTGAATAAAGATGTCAATCATATCGATAATTTCCTCTGGTGTTTGATCCATTTCCCCAGTTAACCAACTCTCAACAAGCCCTGCCAGTGACAGCGTATAGAAATGTGTTAGAAATGCTATAAACTCTTCAGGTGCATTTAACTCTTCTCCATGTGATTTAATGACCCTTCCGAAAATAGTAGAAATATCAGAGTAAAAAAATCGTTTTAAATGACCTCTCCCTAGGGATTGTAAGGCACATAAACAAAATTCTTTATTCTCATCCAAATATTTGAATAGCCGGAGCAGTCCTTCCTTCCAAATTAATGAACTTTCATGGACATCAAGTAAATGAAGGGTTTCCTGTTGTAAGGTCCACTTAAGCAAATCGTAAATATCCTCGAAATGATAGTAAAAGGTTTGACGGTTTACTTTTGCAGTATCAGCTAGCTCGCGAATTGAAATTTTTTCGAGGGATTTATTCTTCATTAATTTTTTTAGGGAATCTGCAAGTATTCGTTTCGTTTCATCACTATGCCTCATAAATAATATCCACCCTCTAATAAAATGAATTTTTAAACAATTCGACCTTCATTGTCTATATTTTAAATCTTTTTATCATGTTAGTGTATTATTTGAGTTTTCATGAATCTAAATTTTTGGGGGAAAATGAATAAATAGAGGAAAGGTGATTATTTTGAAAAATTGGCTGAATATACGTACTGCATCATTTCTAATATGGGTCGTTATTTCAATCGTTATGATTGTCACCATGCCAAACTTAGATACACTTGTGCGTGAAAAAGGTCAAACAGAAATCCCTGATTACACGCAAAGTCAAATCGCTTCTAAGTTGTTGACGGAAATGGCGGATGAAGGAACGGATACTTATCAATTTATTGCTTTATTTACTAGTGGTAATAATGAAGCATTAAATGAAAAACAGATTGAAGAAGTGAATCAGGCTATCCAAACACTAAAAGATAAAAGAGAAGAATTAGGGATAACCGATATGTTAGCCCCTTCAGATAGTGAGGAAGCAGAAAAGCAACTTGTATCTGAAGATGGTACAACGATGTTAGTACAAATCTCTGTTGACGAAAAACAGGGTACCGTTGAAGAAGCTGCTCAAAGCTTACGAGACAATACAGAATTACAATCTGTAGAGTCCTATTTTACTGGGACAGATATAGTCATGGATGATTTTGCAAAATCCTCTCAAGATGGGATTAAGAAAACAGAAGTCATTGCAATTGTGTTCATCTTAATTGTATTAATTTTAGTATTCCGTTCGCCTGTAGTACCTTTAATTTCATTAATTACAGTGGGGGTTTCCTACATTGTTTCGTTGGGGATTGTTACTCAACTTGTAGATAAGTTTAACTTCCCATTCTCAAATTTTACGCAGGTCTTTTTAATCGTTATTTTGTTCGGGATTGGAACCGACTATAATATTTTACTTTACACGCGATTTAAAGAAGAGCTTGGTAAAGGAGAACCCATTTTAAAAGCGATATCGCAAACTTATAAAACTGCAGGGAGAACCGTAATCTATAGTGGAATTGCGGTATTTATTGGTTTCATTGTTTTGTATTTAGCAGAGTTTAAGCTATATCAAGCAACATCAGCTGTTGCAATCGGTGTCGCCGTTTTATTACTAGTATTACTTACATTAAATCCATTCTTTATGGCTGTATTTGGCATTAAAATGTTCTGGCCAGCAAAATCCATTAATGGTCATAGTGAAAATAAGATTTGGTTATTTTTATCGAGACATTCGTTTTTTAGACCAATCGCTGCGTTAGTCATAGTAGCCGTGATTTCGTTGCCATTAATATTAAAGTATTCAGGTGAGCTGAATTATAATGACCTAGTTGAGATTAGTGATGAGTATGAATCTAAACAAGCTATAAATATAATTGAGGATCACTTCCCATCTGGATTCTCTTCACCAACAACCTTAGTCATTAAGGCTAAGGATTCGCTTGCAACACAAAAAGGTTTACAGGATATTGACCAATTAGCCGATATTATCTCCAACGTTAATGGGGTTTCCAAAGTTTTATCTGTAACACGTCCTGCAGGAGAAAAAATACAGGATTTATATATCAAGGAACAAACAAATACGTTAAATGAGGGCCTTGGCTCTGCACAAGAAGGTATAGGCACAATCAATGAAGGTCTTTCTGAAGCAGAGAACAAACTGGGTCAAGTAGATAATAATAGTTTTGATAGTGTCCAACAGCTTATCGATGGTACTGCCAAAATGGAGCAAGGAGTTGGACAATTAGGTGATGCTTTAAACCAAGTAGCTCAAGGCTTTAAAGATGGAGCAAATGGAGCTACTACGATAGCGAATAATCTAAGCACTTTAGAACAAAGCGTTAGCGATTTAAGTAATGGTGCATCACAATTACAGAAAGCTTATAGTGATATTGAAAATGGATTTAGTGCATTTAGTGAACTATTCACTACAATAGAAAATGCGGTAGCAAGTAGCTCACAAGCCTTTTCAGCTATCGAACAATCGATGAATGCCTTAGTCCAAACAAATCCGGAATTAGCCACTGATGTGAATGTACAAACGGCAATTGGTACTGCTCAAGGTGCTCAAGCACAGCTTGCACAATTATCGGCTAAATTAAAGGAACTCGTACCTCAATATAATGTGGCTGTTGCATCTCTTAAAGAAGCAAACAATGCCTTCTCCCAAATTTCAAATGGTTTACAGCAAGTTGAATCGGGTGTAGGACAATTACAGTCAGGTGCTAATACATTGGCAACTGGACTAAAATCGGGTGAAGCAGGGGTAAATCAAATTACTTCAAAAACTGGAGAGCTAGAAACGGGGTTATCTACAGTAAATCAAGGGCAAAAACAATTACAAGATGGGCTAGCTACACTTCAAGATAAAATGAAGCAATTGCAAACAGGTTTAGCAAAAAGTACAGATGGCTTAACTGAAATTAGTGAAGGCTTACTAGATGCCCAGGACTATCTTGGAGAAGTAAGTAGTTCAGATTCAAATAGTGTGTTCTATATCCCACAAGAAGTCTTAGAGGGAGAAGAGTTTACGAAAAGTTTAGAGATGTATATGTCTGAAGATCGGTCAATGACAAAAATGACCATTATATTAGACGTTAACCCATATTCTAAAGAAGCAATGACAATTATCAAAAATATCGACGAGCAAATTAAAGCAACAGTAAAAAATTCAAGTTTATCGGATGCAGAAGTTGCTTTAGGTGGTAAATCAACTGCCAATGTAGATTTGCAAAAAATCTCGAGTGATGACTTTACACGAACAATCTTAATTATGATGATTGGAATTGCGATCGTATTAGTCGTCATTACACGTTCCATTTGGCAACCTATTATTATTATTGCTTCCTTAATTTTGGCATACTATGCATCACTCGGTCTTTCGGAATTACTGAGTGACTCCCTATTAGGGCAAAGCGTTCTGAGTTGGAATGTACCGTTCTTTAGCTTTATTATGATTGTTACATTAGGAGTAGATTATAGTATCTTCCTAATGATGCGTTATCATGAAGTGAAAGAGCAGGGAAGTGTAGGAATTATTGATGCAGCCAAACATATTGGTGGGGTAGTTCTTTCAGCGGCATTAATTTTAGGAGGTACTTTCGCAGCATTAATTCCATCGGGTATTGTTACTCTTATGCAAGTTGCCATTCTAGTTTTAGTGGGCCTTGTCTTATTAAGTTTCATCATGCTACCAGTATTCATACCAGCTGTAATGGGCTTAAGCGATAAGTTGAAAAATCTATTTACGAAGAAAAAGGAATAAAACAATAGGTGCAGGATGAGGAAAAATAATGATTTTTCCTCATCCTTTTTTTATGAAAAATATAATGGAAATGAATTTTGGAAGGAGCAAGAATAAATTTATAGCATAAAAAGATGCCTATTAGCTCCGGACTAATAGGCATTAAATAGGTTGTATTTTAAAATGGGTTAGTGGAAAAAATTTTTGCACGCACTTTATTAAAAAGAAGACACTCTTTAATAAAGGTAGCCTTTTTACGAGTAGTTTAGGGTACTATTTCGTAAAAATTTCGGGTTGAAAAAGGTAGTTTTAAGAAATCACAAGTGTCAATAATGTCAGAAAGGAGGAGGCATTCATTATTAGTGTTGTGATTAAAGACTAAATTCTCTCGTGATTCGTCACTTGAGAGAAGGCTATGGAAAAATTAAATCTAGATGACTAAACTAGACTTAATCATCCTAAAAGAGAAAAGATGCTGGAGGCAAAGTTTTCTCTAACCGTAAAATTATGGGATAGCTATAAGAGGCTAATTAGAATTCGGATTCTAATTCCTCAAACTGAGTAAATGGACAATCTACATGATGTTGACATGTGCTAGAATATTTTCCCCTACACATTCCTAACTTTGTTGGAAAAATATTTTCATGCATCTGTTCTCATCACCACATTGCCATTTCTCTCAAAAATCTACACCAAATTTAAGAAATGTTATTTTGCATATATTCCCATCATTATAGAGTTACGCTTTAAGAGGGGGGGAAGAAAATGAATTTGCAGACGTAGCTCAGTCGAATCTACCAGATGACTATGTTTCCCAACAAGTATTCATTTCTTTTTGGTAGCTCTACTCTTTCAGGTCATATGCCATTTCTTAAAATATGAGCTTACGAATCTATAGGTTGGATTGTCTAGCTACTGATCTTCTTTGTCTTAGTTGAGGAGTGTTAACTGGACAAGAAGGAAAGCTAAAGAACAATCACACCCTGTTTCACCTCCTTTCATTACCATAATATTCTGTTGCTAGATTTGGTTAATGGACATATAGCCAATGAAAGTTAAAAATGTAGTAGATTTTAATATAAATCTTGAGTAATTTATCTGCTCCTTTATAGAAGATGGGAGATTGTCTAGACAAATTGGACGAGGAGATACAGCAGAAGTTAATGAAACGAAAAAACAGTTTCTCATTCTAGAAGAGAAACTGTTAGAAAGATGGTATTAGATTACTTGGGGGTATGAAAAACTTCTATGCTTTTAGTAATCTCTTTTCGCTCACTATACCATTTACCTACTAGTAAGATAGCTAAGGCAAATGTAACAATGGAACCTGCAAATGTAAGTGGAGCTTTAAAGCTTTTAAAGTAGAATTCAGTCCAACTAGCTAATATAGGTCCAAGAATTTGACCTAGTGCATAGGAAGTTGTTAAAGCAGAGACAACGACACCACTTTGCTTTGGAAATAATTCTCTTGCATAAGCAGTTGAAAGAGAAACAATTCCAACAAAAGTGAAGCCAAACAAAAAAGCTGATAGAAGAACACTCCAAGTGGTCTGGGTTAATACAGGTAATAAAATACCGATGATCTGTAGTATGTATGCGAGTGATAACACTTTAACTGTTGTGTATTTTGATATTAACAGCATCCACAATGGTGCAGCCGGTGCAGCAGCAATTCCTGCGATAACCCAACTAAAACTCGCAAATGCTCTCAAACTCTCGATATTGTAAATGATATCTACTAAAAATGTCCCAGTAATAATATAACCAAGCCCCTCTAAACCATAGGCAAGAATTAGCCATGGCATAAATCCTTGAAGAATTTTGGTATCATTTGATTTCTCGACTTTCACACCATCTTTAATAGAGATATTACGCCACAGAATAAGTGTTATGACCAAAAACAATGCGGATAAAATCCCAAGTCCTAACCATGTTGTTTCCCATTCAAATACCCCTTCAATCATAGGAACGAGTAAACCAGAAATCGTAATTCCTAAGCCAATCCCTGAGAATAAAAAGCCTGAAAAACGAGTTTTATAATGCGTTGCTAAGTAATCCATAATAATACTAGAAGTTAGTACAAATATAAAACCACTTGTTGCCCCTGCGATGAAACGCAACATCCCCCACAAAATAAACGAATGTGTTAAACCCATTATGAAAATTGAACAGATATTGAGTACAACATTAATCAATAGAAAGTTCTTTTTCTTGCGATATATAAAACCAGCGCCGAGAGCTCCTACAAAATAACCGATATAATTACTAGAGGCTAAGTAGCCACCTTCTTTAAAGGTAAGTCCCTCTTCAATTCGCATAAAAGGTAGTATGGGTGTAAAAGCAAAACGACTAATCCCCATTGCAACAACTAATAGCAATATTCCCCCGGATAGAACTCCGATATGTTGTCTACGCAAAGAATACATTCCTCTCTATCATTTGTTAAAAAATTCTAAAACTTTATATAATTGTAACACTCAATTATTTTGAATCAAGAACATTTGTATTCATGATTACGGTAGAGAAGCTTCCTTTGGATGTGTCATTTTTAAAAAGGGGTGAAGTTACAAGTCGATTATTCAACTTTCAATTGAAGAAGTTGTATATTTAAACTACCCTACAAAATTATCTGTACATGAAAGGTAGGGTCCACAGAAGGTTGCCTTTAACACTGTTCCTATACTTAAAAATACATTCAAATTCATCATATGAATTTTTGAAGCAAGCTAATTGACTGATCATAAAGGAAAAGAGGAAAACAATGAAAATCAAAGAAGTGACGATTCACCACTTAAAAATGAAGCTTAAAAATCCTTTCTCTACAAGCTTCGGCACAATTGTTGATAAAGAATTATTATTGCTAGAGGTGACTGACGAAAAAGGGACAGTTGGATTTGGAGAATCCGTTGCCTTTAGTGCACCTTGGTATACCGAAGAGACATTAAAAACGAATAGACATATGCTAGAAGATTTTTTAATTCCATTAGTACTAAATAAGGAAATTTCCCACCCGGACGAACTTCTAGAATTGTTCAAAGGGATTCGAAAAAATAATATGGCAAAGTCAGCGATTGAAGGAGCAATTTGGGATATATATGTTCAACAAACCCACCAATCATTAGCCCAAGCCATTGGTGGGAATAAGAAAAAAATCGAAGTCGGTATTAGTCTTGGCATTCAAGAGACAATTGAAAAACAAATTGAAGTAGTCGATAAGGCCATCAAGGACGGTTATAAACGAATTAAGTTAAAAATTAAGCCAGGCTGGGACGTAGACGTGCTACGTATCCTTCGTGAAAAGTTTCCCGATGTGCCAATGATGGCAGATGCCAATTCGGCTTATACATTAAAGGATATTAATGTTTTTAAAGAGTTAGACAAATTTAACTTAATGATGATTGAACAACCGCTTGCTTCAGATGACATTATTGATCACGCAATCCTACAAAAGCAAATTAAAACACCAATTTGTCTTGATGAAAGCATTCATTCCCTAGAAGATGCAAGAAAGGCAATTGAGCTAGGTAGCTGCGGTGTGATTAATATAAAAATTGGTCGCGTTGGGGGCATTACAGAGGCGAAGAGAATTCATGATTATTGTGAAGAAAAAGGAATTCCTGTTTGGTGTGGCGGTATGTTAGAAGCAGGCATTGGTCGAGCACATAATATTGCCTTAACATCACTTTCTAATTTTGTTTTGCCAGGTGACACTGCTGGCTCAAATCATTACTTTGACCAAGATATAATTGAACCCGAGGTAATTGTTGAGGATGGTTATATCAATGTTCCGCAAGTGACGGGTATTGGATATAAGCCAAATGAAGAAGCTATTAAGAAATATACAGTATCTAGTAAAACTTATAAATGAGTACTGAAATCGCAGAAGAAACGATACAACATTTCCTTCTGCGATTTTTTCGTCGAAATTTGAAAAACATTTAATTGCAACCATAGACGTATGTATAAAGAGAGATCATACCAATGAAAGCTTGGTTTAGAGGTCTCTAATTTTAGAAAAGAGGGAATTGGTGAAAAAGAGTTTTCAAATCGGCGGTGCATTTGTTGGTTTAGTTGTTGGAGGAGGCTTTGCATCTGGCCAAGAAATCATGCAATTTTTTACTGGCTTCGGTATTTACGGGATTATGGGGGCCATCATAGCATTGTTTGGCTTTGCATTTTTAGGAATGAATATTGCCCAATTAGGTTACGAACTACATACTAAATCACATAAAGCGGTTGTTTATCACATAGCAGGACGTTCACTCGGAGCAATCTTAGACATCTTAATTACATTCTTTTTATTTGCAGTAACTGTTGCAATGTTCGCAGGAGCAGGAGCAGCGTTTTATCAAATATTAGGCATTGATCCAATTGTGGGTAGTTTATTTATGGTGATCATCACAGTCTTGACATTAATGTTGAATGTAAAAGATATAATAAATGTCATTAGTGTAGCTACTCCGTATTTACTGGCAGTTATGTTGATTATTGCAATTTACTCCATCTTCACAATGGACTTGTCATTAGCTGAGCAAAATATATTAGCTCAACATCAACGTGTAGCTGCTCCGAATTGGTTAATGGGTGCACTACTTTATGTTTCGTATAATATTGCCACAAGTGTTGCGATGATGACCGTTATTGGAAGTACAGCAAATAGTCGTAGAGTAGCTGGTTTTGGTGGGATAATTGGGGGCGTCATGCTCGGAATTTTAATTATCCTAATCAATGTAGCTATGTTAGCTAAAATGGATATAGTTGCAGGAAAGGATATGCCAATCCTTGAAATTGCATCTAATATGCATCCAATAATCGGACTTATAATGGCAATCGCATTAATAGGTATGATTTATAATACAGCCGTGGGGCTTCTTTATTCATTCATAATTCGGTTTACGCCCCCTAAGGACCCAAACTACAAAGCCATTGTGATTATGGTTGGGGCAATTGGATTTATGGCAAGTTTTGTAGGATTTACAACACTGGTTGGTCAAGTCTATTCGTTAATGGGCTATTTAGGTTTTGCAATCATAATTGCGATTATTATTTCATGGATAAACAAGCGATAACCTCCTATAGGGGGTTATTTTTTTTTGTGTGCCAGGCATGGCAACTATCTAGGTGGTGAAAGTCCACTGTGGGGGTACACATCAACCAACCACTAAGGAAGCGCAAGGTACTTATCGTGAGGTAAGGGCTAGAGGAAGCGTGGAAT
>Ga0182742_1000928_pt1 | contig 40982 bp, 37 predicted proteins | sample eDN5th37CBELigMG_FD_128880 | JGI IMG/M metagenome (GOLD analysis project Ga0182742, IMG submission 128880) | Enriched Miracle-Growth compost microbial communities from Emeryville, California, USA - eDNA 5th pass 37_C BE-Lig MG (version 2)... ... | reverse complement strand
GAAGTAGAACATTTAAACAAAGAATTTAAAATTGCAAAAAGAGAAACAGGTTTTGTAGGGGCCTTAAAAAGCGTCGTAAACCGCCAGTTTGTCACGAAAGAAGCAGTAAAAGATATTTCCTTTTCCATCGAAAAAGGGGAAATGGTTGGATATATTGGACCAAATGGAGCAGGGAAATCAACTACGATCAAAATGCTTACAGGTATTCTTGTTCCATCAAACGGTTCCATTATTGTAAATGGGATTGTGCCGTATGAAAAACGTAAGGAGAATGCGAAAAACATTGGTGTTGTGTTTGGTCAACGGACACAGCTGTGGTGGGATCTCCCGACAATTGAGTCATTTGAATTATTAAAGGAAATATACCGCGTTCCTGATGCGCGTTATAAAGAGAACATGAATACATTCTCGGATATTCTTGGCTTAGGCGAGTTTTTGAACACGCCAGTTCGACAGCTATCATTAGGTCAACGTATGAGAGCGGATATTGCAGCGTCACTTTTACATGACCCTGAGATTTTATTTTTAGATGAACCAACGATAGGACTGGATGTTGTTGCAAAAGAGAAAATGCGTGAATTTATACAGGAAATTAATAAACTTCGCGATGTGACGGTGATCTTAACGACACATGATATGGAGGATATTGAAAAGCTTTGTAAACGAATGATTTTAATTGATCATGGCCAAAAGGTGTATGACGGTGATATAGCAGCAGTTAAGTCTCGTTTCGGAAAAATGCGGACTTTGATTGTTGATGTTGAGGAAAATGGCGTCGATTTACACGTTTCAAATGGTGAGCTCATGAAAGAGGAAGGGAACAGAAAGTGGATCCGTTTCAACCGTGATGATTTTTCCGCTTCGGACGTGATTTCGCAAATTACGCAAACCCATAATATTACTGATTTAACAGTGGAAGAGCCGGAAATTGAGTCGATTATCAGCAGAATATATCAAGAAGGATTTACGAAAGAAGAGGTTCCTGTGAAAGTTTGATATTTTTGACGTGTTTCAGCCCTACAGAGGATTACTTCGTGGGGCTTATTTTTATATCATGGTCGATAAATTTGTGTTATGGCTGTTAATCAGAATTTATGGCTGATATTTCATATTTTTGGCCAATAATCGTGATTTATGGTTAATACATAAAAAAGCCCCGAATCAGCTTCGGGGTTTAACCTATTATTTTAAAAAAACAAATATGCCATGCCTACAATGATTGGTAAGGTAATTAACGTACGAAGTAAAAAAATGAATACTAAGTCCAAAAAAGAAACCGGTAATTTTGAACCAAGTAACAATCCACCAACCTCTGACATGTAAATTAACTGAGTGATAGATACTCCTGCAATCACAAATCGTGTCAAATCATTTTCAATATCCGCACCAATAATAGAAGGTAAGAACATATCTGCAAATCCAATGACCATAGTTTGGGCTGCAGCAGCAGCTTCTGGTACTTGAAGAAGCGAAAGAATCGGTACAAATGGAGCCCCTAAATAGGTGAAGAACGGCGTGAATTCCGCAATAATAAGTGCGATTGTTCCGATTGCCATTACGACTGGAACAACGCCCAGCCACATATCCAACACATTTTGAACCCCACCTTTTAACACTTTTGAAAAGTCTCCACTTTTTCTCGCTTGTATAACTGCTTGCTCCACGCCCCACTGAAGTCGTCCTACATTTGCCGGAATGGCTTCGTCCGCCTTTTGAGTAGTGCCTTCATAGTACGTATCCGACTTCCTAGATAATGGTGGGATTCTCGGCATGATGATGGCCGCAACCAAGCCTGCAAATAAGATTGTGAAATAAAATGGTACAAACATATGCTCTAAACGCATTTGGGCTAAAATAACGACTGTAAACGTGATGGAAACTACAGAGAATGTCGTACCAATAATAGCTGCTTCCCGTTTTGTATAATAGCCATCTTCGTATTGTTTATTGGTAAGAAGGACCCCAACGGTTCCATCACCTAACCATGAAGCGATGGCGTCAACAGATGAACGTCCAGGTAATCTGAAAAGAGGACGCATTACCTTTGTTAACAATGCTCCAAAAAGCTCTAATAAGCCAAAATCAAGTAACAATGGTAAAAAAAGTCCTGCAAATAAAAATACGGAAAATAACACGGGAATCAAATCAAATAGCAAAGTTCCACCAGTTGTATCTGACCAAATCGCGGAGGGACCAACCTTGTATAATGTCATGATAGAGAAAATCATTCCAAGAATCCGTGCAATCACCCATATTGGAGATACATAAAAAAGTCCAGATAAAAAGGGAGATTTTGTAATGAATGATGGTTTAAAGAATACTGTCAAAATAGAAAAAATCCCTGTGATTGTAATTAATGCCGTCATAATATAAGGAATTGAACCGCCTAATAAATCTTGAACAATGCCCGCCAAAATCGCAACAGGGATCGTGAATGAATCTTTATATTGAAATGGTACAATAAATAAAATAATACCGATTAAAGAAGGGATTAGGAACCTTAAATATTCTGTTACTGCAGTTTTTTCTTGTTGTTTTTGGATTGCCATGTTGTATCACCTCAAATACTATTCAGAAAAAGTCACAATGATTACTTTATAACAATTTTTATAAAAATGCGAGTGATTTTTAAATAAAAATGCTTCCAAACGTATAAAAATACTATTCTGAAAACGGTTATATCTACCAGCTTTTTTTGTAGCATTCCCAACTCAAACTAAAACATATATGGGGACATTAAAAAGAAAGGAGTGGATCCTGATGAAGAAACGCCAACAGAAGGGCGATGCAACCATTGCAGTCGGAATGGACACAGAAAATGATTTACAAGAGGAAGCGACATCAGAAGAGATAGAAAAAGGCGATTACACACAAGTTACGACCCTGTCTTATGACGAAAATGATCCTAGTTGAAGAAGTCGTTAAGAAGCATATCACTGAGGTGAATATGCTTCTTTTGTGTGCCAGGCATGTTCATTAACTTGGCGGTGAGAGTCCGCTATGGGCGTTGGGATATGCGAACCATTAGCCAAAGGCAAGGGTGTCCGTGGCGACGCGGAATCTGAAGGAAGCCCAAGGCAAATCCTCGGTCTGAGGTACACGAATCACATTTGAGGTTTACGTTTCAGGACGAGTTTGCAAAACAAAACAAAGTCCAAAATATCCCCAGATGAACCGTAAATAAATGTGGCAGATATATGAGGAGAAAGTGAATGAACTTACCCTGGGAGGTCTCTTGGTATCCTGGAAAGGAACCCACTTAGTGATAAGTAGCTGAATCAAGAGAAGTCAGCTGATGTCATAGTATCAACCTTGCGGTTGAGAAGGACGGAACGAAAGGAGTGGCCATGTTAGACTACTTTACAAAGGAACGAAGACACAGCCAATCGTAAGACTACATTAGAGCTAGAAGGGCGGAAACCGACGAACTCTATTGTAGAGTGGAGTTCTCTTTGTGCAAAGTCAAGAACATGGGAACGATATGGAATATAATAACGAATTAATTGAGAGAATCATAAGCCGAGAGAACATGAATCGAGCCTTTCAGAAGGTAAAGAGAAACAAAGGAGCAGCAGGAGTCGATGAGAAAGATATAGAAGCTACTCGCCTTTATTTGAAAGAACACGGACAAGAAATCATTCGACTTATACGGGATGGGCAATACAAACCTCGAGCAGTTAGAAGGGTAGAAATCCCAAAACCTAACGGTGGTAAGCGTAATTTAGGAATCCCTACAGTAACCGATCGAGTTATCCAGCAAGGAATTATTCAGGTGCTGACCCCAATTTTCGAGAAACAATTTAGCCCTCATAGCTATGGATTTAGGCCTAATAAGAGTGCTCATCAGGCTATTGAGCAAGCTAGATTATACATCGAAGATGGGTACCAATATGTTGTAGATATGGACCTAGAAAAATTCTTTGATAAAGTACAACACGATAAATTAATGTCTATCGTAGCTAAGACCATTACTGATAAACCGACATTAAAACTTATACGTCGGTACTTACAAGCAGGAGTCTTGGAACATGGTGTTGTGTCTGTAAATAAAGAAGGTACTCCACAAGGAGGACCACTTAGTCCACTACTTAGCAATGTCATCTTAAATGAGTTGGATAAAGAACTTGAAAAACGAGGGCATAAATTTGTCCGTTACGCCGATGACTGCAACATATACGTGAAGAGTCAAAAAGCTGGTGAACGAGTTAAAAGCGGAATAACCGACTTCATAGAAAAGAAGCTAAAACTCAAGGTGAATGAAGAGAAAAGTGCGGTGGGAAAGCCCTTAGCACGTATATTCTTAGGGATGAGTTTCTACCGAAGTAAGGGAAAAGTCAGGGTGTACGTGCCAAAGAAATCTAAACAAAGGTTTGAAGGTAAGCTAAAGAAACTTACAAACCGCAATTGGGGAGTAAGTATGGAGTATCGCATTCAAAAGATAAACCGACTAATTCAAGGGTGGGGAAACTATTTCAAAATCGCTGATATAAAGAGATATACATATCTATTAGACGCACATATCAGAAGAAGATTGAGAGCCTGCCGATGGAAAGAATGGAAGAAAACGAGAACCAAATACCGAAACCTAAAGAAATTAGGCATCTACTCAAGAACTGCTTGGAAATGTGCAAACTCCCGAAAGGGATATTGGAGAACGTCTAATAATCCTGTCTTGGATTCAGCTATGAATAAAGAATACTGGTTGAAACAAGGACTGAAACAATTGAATCAAATTATTACATAAACTTTCGAACCGCCGTATACCGAACGGTACGTACGGTGGTGTGAGAGGTCGGCGCGGTAACGCGCCTCCTACTCGATTTAATTAATGTTATATTTTCTTACATAATTAATCTAATAATTTCAAAAAGTAGTTGATTTTAATCTATATTTTAGATTATTATTAATAATCATATACATGATGTTATGTTTTATAACATCTAATGTAATGTAAAATAACAATTTGCGTAAAAGGGGGAAGATGAAAATGGACGTTTCTTATTTAATGAACAGTCTATGGGTAATGGTTGGAGCAATTTTAGTTATTTTTATGTTAGGTGGATTCATACTACTTGAAGCAGGTTCAACCCGAATGAAAAATGCAGGACATATCGCAGGTAAAACGATTTTTACATTCGGTCTTTCGTCATTAGTGTTTTGGGCAGTCGGATTTGGATTTATCTTCGGTGGCAACGCAAACTTTTTTGTAGGGTTATCAGAATTCTTTTATTCTGGAAAAGAACTCGATTTAGGTCTTAATTCATCTGTCTTCTTTTTATTTCAATTAGCTTTTGCGGGAATAGCGATTACGATTGCAACAGGGGGTTTTGCCGAAAGAGCGAAATTATCAGTGTACGTTGTATTTACCATTCTTTTTGCAGCAATTGTTTATCCTGTGGTTGCTCACTGGATTTGGGGTGGCGGCTGGTTAGCAGAGCATGGAAAGCAAGACTTTGCAGGATCGACGGTTGTTCATTTAACAGGTGCAATGGCAGCTTTTGCAGCCACAATTTTATTGAAACCGCGTATTGGAAAATACAATAAAGACGGGTCATCGAATACTCTTTTTGGACATAACCAAGTGTATACAGCGTTAGGGGTATTAATTCTTTGGATCGGTTGGTTTGGATTTAATGCAGGCAGTACGGTATCTGTTGATGCAGGATTCTTTGGTTTCGTTGCACTAAATACGAATTTGGCAGCAGGGGCTGGAGTGGTAGCGGCATTATTCATTTCATGGATTGTATTAGGTAAATCAGATATTCCGACCATGTTAAATGGCGCATTAGCGGGGTTGGTTGCGATTACAGCATCTTGTGCATTTGTTGATACATGGGCAGCTGTGGTGATTGGTTTTGTAGCTGGAATCCTTGTTTTTTATAGTGCACGATTCTTTGAAAAGAGAAAGATTGATGACCCGATTTTTGCCTTATCAGTTCACGGAGCAGCTGGTATTTGGGGTACATTATCGACTGGATTTTTTGCAACACCAGAGCTTGCTACAGTTGGGCAGGCGGGATTGTTTTATGGTGGTGGATTCACGCAATTAGGCGTACAGTTCTTAGGAGTTGCAACATCAGGTCTCTATGCATTTATTGTTTCTTTTATCATTCTTGCTGTTCTGAAAAAGGTTATGGGTGGTCTACGCGTAACTGAAGAAGAAGAAATTATGGGCTTAGACATTAGCGAGCATGGCAGCTATGGTTATCCAGAAGTTTTCTTAGCTAAGGAAGATAAGTTAAGTTCGTAATCTAATATGCAAGCCCTCTAGTAATAGAGGAGCTTGCTATCATTATGGTTTAGGGGGTGTATCGATGAATAAGAACATGCAAACATATGATTCAATTAAAAATTTAAGGGAGAAGTTGATTTTCCAATATCAGATTGATGCAGATTCCCTAAACCATTTTCATGATAAGGTGATGAAATATGTTTTTCATTTGGCGCTAGAGCAACAGGTGCAAAAAACAAAAATTCCTCCCTGTGAATTTGTATGGTTTATTACTGGTAGTGGAGGTAGGTTGGAGCAAGGGTATGTAAGCGACCAGGATCATGGAATTATATTCGCCGAAAATTCAATAGAAGCTTCTCATTTTTTTTATGAATTAGGAAAAGAGCTTTCTTATGGTTTATACAAAATTGGATATCCATATTGTGAGGGTAAAATCATGCCGTCCAATCCTTTATGGTGTAGCTCGGTAGAGGGTTGGCAACATCAGATATCATTATGGATGGAAGAGGAAAGCTGGGAGGCCATGCGATATTTGCAAATTTTTTATGATTCACGAGTTCTTGTAGGAAGTAGTCAATTATTAAGTGAACTTAAGTTCCATATTCTTGCCAATCAGGAGGCCAATACTAACCTGTTAAGAAGGCATATGGAAAACATTATGTTTGTCAAAAAAGCGATTGGTCCACTCGGTCAACTTGTGGGAGAAGAAAAAGGAGAATATGAAGGATCTGTCGATTTAAAGCAGACCGCTTTTCTACCTTATGTAAACGCAATTCGAGTGCTTGCGATAAAGGAAGGCTTATTAGAGACATCTACGATCGATCGTATTGAAGCTTTACTAAAGCGAGGGTATCCCCCTGAATTTAAGGGGTATCTTGAACATTTCAAGCTTTTACTTGAACTTAGGAATAATCTTTACAACCATACTCAGTCTTACGAAGCGAGTCATTTTATTCCAATTAAGAGTTTAGATAAAAGACGAAAAAAAGAACTCCGCGACATTTTGAAGAGTGGTTACAAACTACATCAGTATGTTCGTTCAATTATCGTGTAGAGGAGTGGTTGAAGTATGGCATTTGAACCATTTGTTCAATTTGTACGGGGGCTTCATGGAAAAGTAAATACAAGTGGAATGGGTGGAAATCAAGGCCTTAGCTTTCAACAGGTTGCTTTTCTACGTCAAATTCATAGAGATCTTCAGCAAGAGGATAAGTTGACAGTTCCGTTAGATGAGCTATCTGTTGTCGTGTTTGATATCGAAACAACGGGCTTCTACCCAGACCAAGGGGATGAAATTATTTCACTTGGTGCAATTAAAGTGGAGGGCGGCACAATTCGTGAAAATGAACTATTTTATTCGCTTGTATTCACTAAAAATGAGGTCCCTGAGAAGATTCAAGAATTAACGGGAATCAACTCTGAAATGTTAAAAAATGCCCCACTACTTTCGGAGGTTCTCATTCAATTTTTTGAATTTGCGAAAGGGAATCCCCTCGTGGCACACCATGCAAATCATGAAAAAGCTTTCATGCATACAGCAAGTTGGAAGCAATTTCGTACCCCATTTAAACATCGAATTATCGATACCTCCTTTTTATACAGGTTAGCAGAACCTGATTTACGATTGACTAGATTAGAAGATTTATGTGAATATCACCAAATCGCTGTAACTGATAGACATCATGCGTTAGGAGATGCTGTTTTAACAGCTAAGCTTTGGTCACTTTATATAAAAAAAATCCAAGCGTTAGGATGCCGGACATTAAGGGATGTTTATGATCGGCTAGCAAAACTTTAAGGAATTGAAGCACTCATTTAAGGTGTTTCTTTTTTTATGTTAATTTTACCCAAATTTATGTTGGACAACTACTGTCGTGCTAAAATTGTAGTATACTAAAATAACGGTCTTGTGAAACGATACTCAGTCCTTAGGAGAATGATAATGTTACAGAAACTTAATAAAAAACTAGAAAAACTTATGCCGCTCATTACACCTACAAGTGTAGTACTTGGTGTCTTATTAACTGCATACTTAGCGCCGTTTTCATATTTAGTACCATGGATTTTTGCATTTATTACTTTTTCCGGAGCGTTAAGTTCAAGTTTTAGTTCTTTAAAGAGAGCTCTCACTCATCCATTTCCAATCTTGATTGCACTTATTACTTTACATTTAATTATGCCTGCGTGGGCTTGGGTTGTCGGGCATTTATCCTTTCTGGGTGACAGTTTTACGATCACCGGAATGATTTTAGCAGTTGTGATACCAACGGGAATATCGAGCTTTATCTGGGTGGCGATGAAGCATGGCAATATTGCATTGACGCTTTCTATTATATTAATTGACACATTAATTTCCCCATTTGTAGTGCCATATAGTTTAACTTTGTTTGTCGGCAGTAATGTTGAAATGGATATTCTTAGCATTATGCAAGGTCTCCTTTTTATGGTCGTGTTACCCTCTATCCTTGGTATGCTTGTCAATCATTTTACTAAAGGCAAATGCACTAAAACACTTAGTCCGGCTTTGGCTCCATTTTCAAAGATTAGTCTCGGTGTCGTTGTGATGATTAATAGTGCAGATATTGCTCCTTATTTAAAAAATGTGGACTTGAAACTAATCATGACTGGCGCAGTTGTATTTTTTATTGCGTTTTGTGGTTATATGATTTCATGGGGGATTGGTCGCCTTCTAAAGCTAGAATCTGATGTCATTATCGCCCTTATTTTTACGGGAGGTATGCGTAATATTAGCGCAGGTGCCGTCATTGCCATTGCATTCTTCCCAGCCGAGGTTGCTGTTCCTGTCGTTGTAGGAATGCTCTTCCAGCAAATACTAGCTTCGATATATGCATTCTTCATTGATCGCGTATATTCATTTGAACGTGTTGAACAAAAATTCACCGCATAACAAACGTTAGTCATTTGGCTAACGTTTTTTGTTTAAAAAGATTGAAAAATTTAGTCCGAAAGCATACGATTATATGTTGGGAGGTCATAAAACCTCCTTATGCTAATGTATCGGGGGATACTCACTTGACAGTGACCTTACAAAAAATCACACGTGATAATTGGGAAGAATGTATTGATTTAAAAGTAAGTAAGGACCAACAAGGTTTTATCGCGTCAAATCTTTATTCACTTGCAGAGGTACAGTTTTTGCCAAACTTTGAAGCGCTCGCTATTTATGCCGATAAGAAAATGGTTGGTTTTACGATGTACGGTTTAGATGAGGATGATCATAATTACTGGATTTATCGTATTATGATTGATGAAAAATACCAGGGGAATGGCTACGGCACTAAAGCTCTATTACAGGTAATTGAAAATATCAAACTTAAACCAGATGCCAAAGAAATCATAATCGGGTATATCCCAGATAATATTGAAGCAGAAAGAACGTATTTACGTGCAGGCTTCCAATCAAATGGGTTAGCTCCTTGGGGAGAAAAACTAGTTAGTTTGAAATTGATCTAAAACGTGAAGAATATAAAAAAAACGAAGGAGGGCTTACATATGGAAGAGGCAAAGTATTGCAGAGAATCCTTTGTTGTGAAAACAAGTAATGTTTTTCCGCCTGATACAAATTATCATGGTACCATGTTTGGTGGTAAATTGATGGCTTATATTGATGATGTTGCTTCTATTTCAGCAGTGCGTCATTCACGTTCACCTGTTGTAACAGCATCAACAGATTCAGTGGATTTTCTTCATCCGATTAATGAAGGAAGCTCTGTTTGTTTAGAGGCTTTTGTTACCTACACAGGGCGATCATCTATGGAGGTTTTTGTGAAGGTGATTGCTGAGAACTTATATACGGGAGAACGACATATTTGCGCATTGTCGTTTCTAACCTTTGTTGCCTTAGATGAGAATGGGAAACCCAAACCCGTTCCAAAGGTCATTCCAAAGTCTGAGGAAGAAAAGATGCTACACGAATCAGCAAAAGATCGTGCAGAGAATCGGAAAAGACGTAAAAAAGAAAACGAAAAAATGGCGTCTAAATTTAGTATTGCATTACCATGGGAAGTATAAAAAAGGTTGTCCGGAGTCAATCACGACTCGGACAACCTTTTTTAAATTAGCTGCGTTGCTCTTTTAATAAATCACGAATCTCAGTAAGTAATTGCTCCTCTTTTGATGGAGTTGGTGCAGCAGGCTTTTCTTCTTCTTTTTTCTTAAAGCGCTGGAAAAAGCGAATAAAGAGAAAAATAGAAAATGAAATAATGATAAAGTCCACGACTGTTTGTAGAAAAGCACCGTACATAATTTCTTCACCATTAAAAGGGATAGAAGCTTTGGAAATATCAATCCCGCCTAATAAGAAACCAAATAGTGGCATTATGATATCATTCACTAGTGATGAAACGATTTTTCCAAATGCTCCACCGATGATAACCCCAACAGCAAGATCAATCACGTTACCTTTGAGGGCAAATTTTTTAAATTCATTAATCATGAGTAAATTCTCCTTTCAAACCATTTCTTATTTTACATAAATCATTGGAAAAGAAAATAGTACATAAGGCTTATCCCTTAAATCTTTCTAGCTGATGCAGCATGTTTTCATTTCTTAAAATTTCAATTTGTCTCTCACCTAATAAATCAAAGTGAGGAAATCCGGTCCGGTTATGAATGTATTTTGAAGGAATGCCGTATTGTTCGCCCCAGCTTTTAAGTTTTTTAAGGTCAGCACAGCCTACTTTTGTCACGGTCTTCATCCCCGGAAAACGGTCATCAATCCAATAATGTGTCAAAAATGCAATTTCTCCCTGTGAAACTTTACTTTTCCACTCGAGAAGTTCCTTGCGTCTAATTCCAAAAGCCATAAAAAGTCTCTCCTCTATACAAACATCTATTTTTATTTTACCCATTATACCAAAAAGAAATTTTACCAATAGACTATGACAGTTGTCTTACGATTTATCATTTTAGTTCTATAACAAATTTTTGCTAATAAAATTGTAACATCATCTTAGAAAAAATCGTTAGGAGTGGGATTTTGAAAAAAGCTGACAAATTTATCGTACATGCAGACCGAGAAAGTGTCTATTCTGTATTTATTGACCCAATGAAATTAGGCCCCTGTTTTCCTGGTTGCAAAAAAATTAAACAATTAAGTCCAACAAAATATGAAACATTGGTAGAGGTCAAGGTACAGTTTGTCCCAATCAAAATTCAAGGAATTGGAGAGTTAAAAGAAACAATTGAAAATGAAAAGATTGTCGTAGAAATGAAAGGGAAACCAGTTTCGCTTTCGGGTTCATTTACAAATACCCTTACGGCAAACTTAAAAACAATCGAACCGAATCAAACCCTTGTTGAATACGAAATGGATTTTGAGATGACCGGTAAATTAGCCTCAATTGGGGAGCTTTTGATGAAAGGGTCAAGCAATAAACAGTCTGAGGAGTTCATGAAAAACGTAAAAGAGCTGTTTCAACACACGTAAATGAGTGGTCTTTCCGATAATTGAAAAATATGGCTAATAATTTAAATTTATGGCTGATATCGTAAAAATATGGCTGATACTCAAAAAATATAGCCAATAGGTAAAATTAGTAACGAAAAAAGATTAGTAGGAGGAAACCTACTAATCTCTTTTCTGTTTATCTAGTAGCTTCAAACGATTCCTGAACAATTCTTTCTGGATGTGAATAGACATTCAGCTTACCTCCACGGATGAAACCAACGGCCGTTATATTCAGTTCTTCAGCCATCTTAATGGCCAAATCAGTTGGTGCAGATTTTGATAAAACAATCCCAACTCCAATTTTCGCCGCCTTTAACAATACCTCTGAAGAAATCCTACCACTAAACACAATCACTTTATCACGAACAGGAATTTTATGATTTAAGCAGTATCCATAGATTTTATCGAGGGCATTATGTCGGCCAATATCGGTCCGATTGATAATCATATCGTTTGGTGTGCAAAGTGCTGCATTGTGCACACCGCCTGTATCTTTAAAGACAATACTTTTTTGCTGCATTTCGTTCATTAAGGCAATGCATTCTTCAGGTGTGAGGGTAATGGTTGATGTTGAGGTTTTGGCTGTTTTCGAGTCATTCACAAAATAGAATTGCCTGCCTTTTCCACAACACGAACCGATAAAACGCTTTGAATAATATTCCTGGCTAGTTGTTACTTCAGTCATCGTATCGACATACGCATAGCCCTGGCCTTCGTCGATATGGAGACTTTTAATTTCGTCTCTAAAACGGATGACTCCTTCTGAAGCTAAAAAGCCAATTACCAGTTCATCAAGCTCTGAAGGGGTACAAACCATCGTTGCAAATTCCTGTTGGTTCAAGACAATCGTCAAAGGAAATTCGGTCACAATTTGATCTTCCTCGTCAAAAAGCTGACCATCTTCAAATTTGATAATCCCTTTTCTAACAGTAATGGAATCCACCATCTATACACCTCACTCTCCTAAAAAATCTATATAACGCATCTAGTTACTAAATATATAATCATACTTTTATTGGAAGGACAACAATAAAAATTTTTCACTACTCGAAATAGTTAAATAAAAGTTATTGTTTTATTTTGCTAGCTTTGGTAATATTTTATTATATAGTTCACAATATTGACACACTTTTGTCACAGGATAGCGTACCTGTCTCTGCTGCTAAAGGTGCAGTATTGGAAACGATAACTGTTAATTTTGTAGTAGCGATCCTGCTAGGTAAATTAACCGTCATCACCCTTTTTATGCTTATTTAAGCATTGGGCTGCTGGCGGTTTTTTGTTTTTACAACTACTGCAAAATATAACCTATCATTTCATAATAAAGGAGAGAAGAAATGGAAAAAACAAAAAATCGTTGGCTCATTGCTGCCTCTGCCGTTGGAATTCACTTATCAATCGGTTCTGTTTACGCTTGGAGTGTATTTACAAAACCACTACAATCAGAATTCGGATGGGATTTAACTGACATCAGCATGACGTTTAGTATCGCGATTCTTTTCTTAGGATTATCGGCAGCTTTCCTGGGGCATTTCGTTGAAAAATATGGCCCTCGAGCATCTGGAATTCTTGCTGCCATATTCTTTGGCGTCGGTATCACAGGATCTGGTCTTGCGATTAACCTAGAATCATTGCCATTATTGTATTTATTCTATGGTGCGTTAGGTGGAATTGGTTTAGGTGTTGGATACATTGCTCCAGTATCGACACTTGTAAAATGGTTTCCTGACAGACGTGGCATGGCAACGGGCCTTGCAATCATGGGTTTTGGATTTGCGTCATTAATCAGTAGTCCTATCATGCAAAAACTCATCGTTTCTGTTGGAATAGCAAATACGTTTTTTATTTTAGGAGTTTCTTATTTTGCCATTATGATAATTTCATCACTATATCTTGCCCCACCTGAAGCAGGTTGGATGCCAGCAGGATTTAAAGAGAAGGTCTCGAGTGGAGCTAAAAAGGTAAAACAGGATTTATCACAATTAACGGCAAACCAAGCGATAAAGACAAAACGTTTTTATTATTTATGGCTGATGCTCTTTATCAACGTTACGTGCGGAATAGCAATTATTTCTGCTGCTTCTCCACTTGCACAGGAGAGTGTAGGCTTATCTCCAGTTGCAGCTGCTGCGTTAGTAGGAGTTTTAGGTGCTTTTAACGGGCTTGGTCGTATTGGTTGGGCGTCGGTGTCTGATTATTTAGGAAGGCCCAATACATATACAGTATTTTTTGTTATCCAATTAATTGCGTTTCCATTACTGCCACATGTGTCGAACCCAGTGTTATTCCAAGTATTACTAGCCCTTATTTATACATGTTACGGTGGTGGTTTCTCTGCAATCCCAGCATACATTGGGGACTTGTTTGGAACAAAACAACTAGGTGCAATCCACGGCTATATTTTAACAGCATGGGCAGCAGCAGGTCTTGCTGGTCCAATGTTTGCATCTTGGATTCGGGACACAACTGGAAGCTATACACAAAGCTTAACGGTATTTACTGCGCTCTTTGCGGTGGCACTAGCGGTTTCCCTTTTAATTCGTTTGGATATAAAAAAACTACGTAAGCAGCAATCCGGAAAAGGGTCTGAGCTTGCTAGTTGACAATCATTGGTAGTTTGATTAACTTAAGGTTAATGAAGTTACTAGTAAAGGGTAGACATAAAATGAATAAATACGAAGCTGAGTTTAGTAATCTAGTAAGGTCGTTCCGTAAAAAGCACATGGGGAAAGGACCAAGCAAAATCACAACAACCTTTTGTAAAAATTGGGCCATATGTGAGATGGAAGGAAATCTATCTCCAGTTGAAAAGTTTATTGCCGGTGCAGATGAAGGAAAACAAATGCTTCGTGCGGCAAGAACCGAAATGGTAAAAGAAATGTACCGAAAAAATAGACCAGTTGAAATGGAAGAATTTTTAGGTTCAAATCTAGTAGATTTATTTGTTGATATTGATATTGATCGAGACTTCGGAATGTCAGTCTTTGTATTTGATCAAGATCTAGAGAAGAAATTTAAAATTAAATAACAATATAATGTGTTCAAAAGAAGGTTAAAAAGGACCGAGAATTCAAGGTGCGCGAGCTCCCGAGTACCAGAGCGAGGCAACTGCTTGAGTTAACTACATTGCAGCCTTGCGCTGAGGAATTTACTTCGTGAATAAACGAGTAGACGCAAGCGCATAACTTGGTTATTCACCCTGTTCTCGGAGCAATGTACGCAGAAATTTGATGCGTCATTTTAGGTCGAATTTTTGAACAACCTTATGTGTTGGCACTTGGTAGCGACCCTGCTAAAGACTAACCACCGTTCATTATTCTAACAACGTAGAATCATGTTTCGGTGGTTTTTTCTATAATTTTAGAGTTTTAGAAGGATTAAGCAGTTTAATGCCGAAAGCATAGTTAATATATGTTAACTTTGACCATAGACATAGTTATAACTGAATGTGTATAAGGAGGAGTTAAATTTGGGAGAAACAAAGCATCAGGGACCTATTAAATCAACAAAAATGCCACAACCAAAGCATTGGGTAAGTCCGATTCCATTTGGTTTAGGAAAAGTGAAGCCAAAACACATACGAGATACAATGAAAGTTGCTTGGGAAAACAAGGACAATCTAGGGTATGCGACACGTATTTTAACTCAAGGTGTTTGTGACGGATGTGCACTTGGTGTTTCAGGTCTTTATGATCAAACATTGACAGGTCCACATATGTGTACGACACGATTAAATGTACTGCGTTTAAGTACAATGCCGGCGATTCAATCAGATATTCTACATGCAGATATCGATGAGCTTCGAAAGCTTAATAGCACGGAACTAAGAAAGCTTGGCAGAATTCCATATCCGATGATTCGTCGTAAAGGAGAAAGAAAGTTTTCTAGAATCTCCTGGGATGAAGCGATGGACACGATTGCAAATAGAATGAAGAAGTTGAACCCGAAGCAGTATGCATTTTACCTGACTTCCCGAGGGATTACGAATGAATCTTATTATGTGGCTGCTAAGGTTTCTCGTTTCTTAGGGACGAACCATATTGATAACGCTTCCCGTATTTGTCATTCGCCTAGTAAAACAGCGATGAAGCGTTCTATCGGTGTTGGGGCATCGACTGCCAACTATCAGGATTGGATTGGTACAGACGTATTGGTATTCTGGGGAAGTGTTGCATCAAACAGTTCACCTGTTTCAACGAAGTACATGCTTGAAGCTAAAAAGCGTGGTACAAAAATTATTGTAATTAACCCACACAGAGAACCTGCAATGGATAAATACTGGATCCCATCAAATATGGAATCTGCCCTATTTGGAACAAAGCTCGCAGATGATTTTTACCAAGTTAGTATTGGTGGAGACATTGCCTTCATGTTTGGTATTATGAAGCACTGGTTTGAAATGGAGGAAAAGCAACAAGGTTCTGCAATTAATCATAAGTTCGTGAAGGAACATGTAAATGGGTATGAAGAACTGAAAGCGCACGCCAAAGCGCAAAGTTGGGATGAAATTGAAAAATCATCCGGTGTATCAAAGGAGAGAATCGGAGGACTTGCAGAACTTTTAGCTAAGAGTAAAAATGCCGTGTACACATGGGCAATGGGATTAACAATGCATTCATTTGCAACAGATAATATTTCACAAGTCGCCAATCTTGCCTTGCTTCGTGGCCACTTAGGTCGCAAGTATAATGGTCTTATGCCATTCCGAGGGCACTCTTCTGTACAAGGTTCTGGTGAAATGGGAGCAGATCCATTCGTGCTGCCAGGTGGCGAATTTGATGAAAAAAATAGGAAGCGCCTGGAAGAAATTTGGGGTTTTGAAATTCAAAAATGGCAAGGAGATATTGTGGGGGTTACTCTTGAAAATATCGTGCTCCCAGAGGACCATGAACGAAAGGTAAAGCTCTATTATATGTCTGGTGGCAATTTCCTTGAAACGATGCCAGACCCTAAGTTTGTCGAGAAAGCATTGTCTGAACTCGATATTCGTGTGCACCAAGATATTATTTTAAATACATCAACACTTGTGGATGCAAAAGAAGCGGTCATTGTTTTACCGGCTAAGACACGTTATGAACAAGAGGGTGGAGGAACATCAACATCAACAGAACGTATGGTTTATTTTTCACCTGAAATTGGAGGAAATAAAAATGAAATTGCTGAAGCTCGCGCTGAGTGGAAAATCTATGTAGACTTGGCCAAGCGGGTGAAACCTGAACACGCACATTTAATTGATTTTAAAAGCGGGCAGGAAATCCGCGATGAAATTGCCATTGCCAATCCGAACTATAACGGTATACAGCTCCTTAAGAAAAAAGGGGATGTATTCCAATGGGGAGGTGCATGGCTTTGCGAAGGTGGAGTATGCCCGACCCCGGATGGAAGGGGTAATTTAATTCCTGTTGATATCCCTGATTTCGGTAAGAAAGAAGAACAATTCGTACTCACGACTCGCCGTGGAAAGCAATTTAATTCTATGATTTATAAAGAAGTTGATCCATTCAATGGTGCCGGCCGTTATGATGTGCTGATCAATCCAATGGATGCGAAGGAGCTTCGTGTTACAGACGGGGAAGCAATCGTTGTCCACAATGGTTTTGGAGTCTTCCAAGGAAAAGCCAAATTTGCTGATATCGCCAGAAAAAATCTAGGCGTTCACTTCCCAGAAGGGAACTTTTTATTACCACGAGGACGTTATGAAAAATTTGCCGGTATTCCCGATTACAATATTGCGGTGTATGTTGAAAAAGCAGAGCGTTTCAATGCACGAAAAGATACAGAATATCAAGAAAAAGAAATCGCGGATGATTTAAATATTGATCCTCCAGCATAAAACTGTTGCCCCCAAGCCAAAATTGGGGGCATTTTCATGTGCAAAACTGGGAATGGCTAACAATATATTCTGATTAAATGAAGGGATGTTACAGTTGATTTCGTTTCGTGGAGATGCACATAAAATTTACCTTAGGCTAAAAAAGAATATTAATCATGATTCCACCTTCCACCATGTTAAAGAAATGGTAGAAGTTCGAGATATTAAGTCCTTTTATGAAAAAATTGATTCAAACACGTTACAAATCATTCATTACCGCATGTTAAAAGAGCAAAATGGTTCTGGCATCATTCCCATTTTAATTACGGCAATCCCTTGGTTTTTGTTTCTTTTTGCAAGCCAATTGCAAAAGTTTTTGTTTGGAAAAGGCTACTTGTATTTAATCCTATTTAGTATCATTTATTTTGCTTTGCTTTTCTTTAGTGTAATTCTTCATTTTCGTGAAAAAGCATGGGCTTCCTTTCACATCCAAATGATTAGTGACATCTTGGAGGAACGAAAAGAAGTTGGGAAACAGACTAGATAAAAAATTTGGTAATACACGATGCTTGGTTATTTTTATCAGGAACAAATAGATAAGATCTAACACGAAATTCAGAAGGGTAAGTCAAAAAGTCTATAGATTTTGACAGTCGTTGCAGGAAATTAACAAGTAGAGTTGAATCAGCGAGTGATTCGAACAGTCAACGTTTGAATTAATCAAGTAGAGTCTGAATTGGCTAGGGATTCTGACAACAATCCCCGGAACTTATGAAGTAGAGTCTGAATCAGCCATGGATTCTGACAGCCAACGCCTGAATTAATCAAGTAGAGTCGATATCAGGGAGGAATTCTGACAACCAACGTCTGAATTAATCAAGTATAGTCCGAATCAGCGAGTGATTCTGACAGCCAACGCCTGAATTAATCAAGTAGAGTCGATATCAGGGAGGAATTCTGACAACCAACGTCTGAATTAATCGAGTAGAGTCCGAATCAGCAAGTTATTCTGACAGTCAACGTCTGAATTAATCAAGTAGAGTCGATATCAGGGAGGAACTCTGACAACCAACATCGAAACTATTCTATATAAGGCAAAATTACCCCACAATCCCTACGATAAAGTAATAATAGAAACTGGGTTTAATTAAAATGCTTCGTAAAGAACATAAAAAAGCATGTCAACCTAATTAAAAGGTGACACGCATTTTTTTAACCAGAATATCACTTATTAACGTACTCCTCCGAAGGAAAACCTCACTTTCTTTCCTAATAGAGAAGTTGAATTATGGTTAGAGTTAACAGTCCCATCATGACAGATGATAGTAAACCTAGAAATAATGGACGAAGGCCAACTGATTTGATTTTTTTGAAATCAGTACCAAGACCCACACTTGCCATGACCATAAGGATTAGAAATTTGGCAACCCCATCTGTTATGCTTGTAATCGATGTTGGAAGCGAGAAGATGGTATTGACCGCCACCGCTCCAGCGAAAAATAAGATAAAAATCGGAAATACCTTACTTATCTTCACTTTGCTGCCCGCGGCTCCCTTTGATTTTATAGAAATAATGATAGATAGAATGAGAGTAACAGGCACTAGCATGAGTGTTCGGATCAACTTGATGATGACAGAAGTATCGCCAGCAGCATTGCTATAGCTATATCCAGCAGCTACTACCGATGATGTATCGTGTATTGCGACCCCTGCCCATATTCCAAAAATATGGTCTGGCATGGAAAAAAGTTGTCCTATTAATGGGTAGAATAACACCGCCAATACATTAAAAGCAAAGATGGTATTAATCGCATAAGCTGTTTCTTCCTCTTTTGCACGAACAATTGGGCTTGATGTAACAATAGCTGTTGCACCGCATATTGCTGTTCCTAGAGAAACCAGAATTGGAATATTTCCACTCAACTTAAAGAGTTTGGCCAATAAAAATGTAAAAAGAATTCCTGCTAAAACCGCTACAACAACTAATAGAATTGCTTCATACCCTAGTTGAAAAATACTGGCATAACTAAGACCAAAACCAAGAAGAACAATCGCAGTCTTAAGTAACATTTTTAACGTATAGGAAATTCCTTCCAAAAAAACAGTCGGTATTCCCAAAAAGTTTCGGATCATGATTCCGATGATGATTGCAATTACAGCTCCACCAATCAACGGAAAATCCTTACCTAATGAGTTCGCCAAAACGCCTATAATAAAAACGAGAGCTACACCAGGAAGCTTATTTCGGAGTGATTGTGTGTGCTCTAACAAAAAAGATCTTTTTTCGTAAGTTTGTGATACTTGTAGATTTGCATTACCCACGTGTTCCATCCCTCAATATATATAATAAGTTTTATCTTACCATATCGTGGACACCCTTCACACCTTAAAGTTCTTCCTTTATAATTTAGATAAGATGAATGTCTAATAATACAACTTCTTTGTGACCCATATCGTTGGAACAAAAAAGAGGAAGTGAATACTCACTTCCTAACACGAACAGATAAAGAATAAGGAGCTAACACCACACTGTATAGTATGCACAAGGTCATGCGGACATGTGGGGTAGTACACTACGTCAAACGCACATTTTTGCAGAAATTAGAAAAATAAAATTAAAAAGGTGTTTTTTTATGATTGAACAAGCAAAACAGGTATTACAGTCGTATTTTGGATATTCTTCCTTTAGACCTGGGCAGGAATCCATTATAGAGAACATTTTAGAAGGAAACGATACGCTTGCGATTATGCCAACTGGAGGCGGGAAGTCTTTATGCTATCAAATTCCAGCCTTGATTTTTGATGGAGTAACAATCGTCATTTCTCCTTTGATCTCATTGATGAAGGACCAGGTAGACACTTTGCTCGGAGTTGGAATTGCTGCAACTTATATCAATAGTAGTATTTCTTTGCAGGAAATACAGGAAAGACTGCAGGATGCAAGGCTTGGCCGTTTTAAAATTATTTATATTGCTCCTGAACGACTCGAATCCTCTCAATTTCGATCCCTATTATCTTCTATCCCAATTTCAATGATTGCTGTTGATGAAGCGCATTGTATTTCTCAGTGGGGACATGATTTCAGGCCTAGTTATCGAAACATCCAATATATGATTGCAGAATTACCGAAAAAGCCCGTTGTTGCGGCATTGACTGCAACCGCTACTGTTGAAGTTAAGGATGATATTTGCAGCCAATTGCAAATTACCCCATCTGCTGTTTTTATTACCGGGTTTGCTAGAGAAAATTTAACATTTAATATCCTAAAAGGTGAAAATAAGAGAGATTTTGTCAAAAGTTTTTTAAAAGAAAATAATAACCAATCCGGAATTGTGTATGCTGCAACGCGTCGTGAAGTTAATGAACTTCATTCGTTTTTAGAAAAAGAAGGACATTCAGTAGGAAAATACCATGCAGGCCTTTCCGATGAAGAGCGAAAAAGGGCTCAAGAGGATTTCTTATTTGATACTGTTAATGTTATGATTGCAACAAATGCGTTTGGGATGGGGATTGACAAAAGCAACGTAAGATTTGTCATTCACTATAACCTTCCGAAGAATATTGAAGCGTATTACCAGGAAGCGGGACGAGCCGGGCGTGATGGTGAAAAAAGTGATTGTTATCTATTATTTGCTTCACAGGATATCCAACTACAAAAGTTCCTGATTGAGCAATCAACAATGGATGAAGGTAAAAAAGAGCAAGAATATTACAAGCTACAGCAAATGATTGATTATTGTCATACAGAAAAATGCCTACAAACCTATATTTTAGAATACTTCGGAGAGAACGAAAGTCCCGAATGTGGTAGATGTTTTAACTGTACCGATAACCGTGAAAAAATAGATGTAACCACAGAAGCGCTAATGGTGTTTTCCTGTATTAAACGAATGAAAGAACGATTTGGAAAGACGTTAGTTGCTCAGGTGCTGAAAGGATCAAGAAACAAAAAAATCCTTGAATTAGGATTTACAACATTAACCACATATGGCCTGCTCAAGCAGTATTCCGAAAAACAAATTGTGGGTTTAATCGACTATTTAGCTGCCGAAGGATATGTCAAATTGACAAACTCTCAGTATCCAGTGCTGATTCTTGATGCAAAAGCACTTCCTGTCCTTAAAGGGGAAGTAAAAATTTATAAGAAGGAACAGGTGACGAAAAAACAGATTGTTACTGATAATACATTATTTGAAATTCTTCGAGAGGTCAGAAAAGAAATCTCTAGTCGAGATCAAGTGCCACCATATATCGTCTTTTCGGATAGTACATTACGTGAAATGAGTGAAGTGGCGCCGATTGATGAAAAAGAGTTGCTTGAAATTAAAGGCGTTGCTAAGACAAAACTGGAACGTTACGGGGAGGATTTCCTTTCTGTGATTCGCAAGTACGTTGAGGAGAAAAGTGCAGTGGTTAAATAAAATATAGACAAAAGGCACCACAGTAAGTTGTGGTGCCTTTCATTATGCTTGGAATAGTTCCACCATTGCAAGATTACGCTTTTGTTGTTCTTCTTCAGACATTAAATCATATTTCTTTAATAGGTGAAACAATTCATTTAATGTTAGTTGTGTTTGCCCATGCTCTAAAAACTGAGCAGCCTTGTGATAGAGCTCTTTGGGCAAAAAGCTTTCCTGGCTCTGGAGCTTTTTAACAACGTCATCTTTTGAATGATCGATATTACATGTAGACATCAAATTCCCTCCATTTTACTTATTTCTATATTAATTTTAGCACGTATGAAAGTAGATTAGGATGATAGAAACTAATATACAGCAAATGAGTAGCCACTGGGATGAAATTAGGAGAGAGCGAACCAGCAAACCTGTTAACATCCTAGCACTCGAAAGAATTTAGGGGAGATTAAACCATCAAACCAAATCTATAATCCCCCACAGATGCAAAAAAATAGAAGAATTTGCTCCTGTACTACAAGTACATCTAGTGACATCACACACAACTAGTTTTCTTACTATCTGATAAAATGGGAACTAGATAGAAGGGGAGGTAAGAAATGGCCTATTATATTTGGATTATTATAAATGCGCTACTTGTGATTAGTACAATTATATATATATGGATTTTTAGGTTGCATGACTCGCAAATCATCACACTAGGGCAGGTTTTCGCTCAAATCGCAATCATCCTATTTATCATAAATGTGAATATGTATTTTATCTTTCTTGTCATCCGCAGGACGAAGGTACGGAAATTCAAAATAACACTTGCGAAAATGTCACGACAAATGATGAAATCTCATATCAAGCTTGCAATCATCGGTACGATATTAATACTGTTTCATGGAGGAATCATGCTCGTAAAGTTAGGGGAGCTAATAGGGTATGTAAATCCAAAGATTATGAGCGGGATGTTAGCTATTCTATTATTAGCAATTACTCTTTTTGCGGGATATCTACGTCATAAAAAATCCTCCGGTTTTCGCCGGAAGTTTCATTATACATCGGCTTTTCTTTTTACTATTCTCTTTATGGTGCATTTATTTTTACCCATTTAAACACATAAAGAGACCGCCCGCATTTCCGTTCTGGTTAGTCCCGCAACGATGCGAAGTTGGAAGTGGTGGACGGTCTCAAATATAGTATATGTTTTAGTGTTCAATAATTATGCGTTTTTTATTGTAGCAATTATGCTATTTTTAATATCTCTCCAAAGCACTTCGTCTGTAGTGATACGTTCTGTGAACGATTTAATAAATGCTTTGAAAGCCGCGTCGTATTGAGGAGAATCTTTATCAGGTATATTTGCCTTTAATTCATCAGCAACAGCTTGTGCCTCTGGAGATCTAGGTCCCCATTTACCAACCTCTTCAAACTCTTTATTAACGAAAATGATGATTGGAATCGAACGGGCTTTTCCATTTGTAAGGTATTGATCCATCAACTCTAAATTTTCATCACGGATTAGATAGCGAGTTTCAAGTAAAGCCTCGTCCGCAATTCTCATTAAAATTGGGAGATTGACCATTGCATCTCCGCACCAATCAGCTGCTAAAATGATTGCTTTTAACTCTTTTTCTTGAAGCAGATGCAGTAATTCCTTGTCAGCTTCGTCTAATTGAAACCCATTATATACTTTTAATAGGTTCTCCTTGTGAACTTGCATGCTGTTAATGTATTCGTATTGGTTCATGCCTTTTTCAAACCATGGTTTTAAGTTTGTCATTATGTGCTCCTCCTCCAAATATGATTTGTTTAAATTTACTATAAATGAAAAAGGAAAATCTAACCACAAAGATGCTTATGAAAAGTCTGAAACCGTTTCGTAGAATTCATAGGAATCCTTAGTAGGAAAACTTGGTATAACCGGTTCCCCTTCTATAAGTACATCTGTTACCACGTTATAGTCCCCATTGGCTGATGGCATCTCTGTTTGTTCCCATCTCCAACATGCACCTGAAAAAGCGATTTGATTTCCAGCAAGGAGTCTAATTTCATGAAGTACCCCATTTAATTCAACAAATCCATATCCATTATTTAATTCAAGTTTTTGGACTAACTCTTGTTTCGAAGTTTTCATTTTTCATTCCCCCAATTATTGATAGTTTTACCTTTATGTACGCCTATAACCAATCCAAGTATTGTTATTTAAACTGTTCATATTTAGTCGAAAAACGTGACAAAATAGTGGAGCCAAGGAAGAAAACTGAAAGCGACTCGCCCAGAAATGAGAAAATTGGCCGATAAAGGCTCCAGGTCCTGTAGCAAATTCGGCACTAACATTCCTGTGCGTCGGAGATCCCGACAGAGAGGCGCCTTTTGCCTCTTTTCGAGGAGTTAAAATTTCTCTAGTTTCTAGTCGCTTAAACTAGACAAGTAATCATCCTTTGGTTATTATGCATGAGGAGTTGAGGATGCGTGAGATGGCAAAGGTCACTTATGGGTTTACTTAAGGACCGTAAAGGTAAAAAAATAGCATTAGCAATTGATACATCAACAAATCAGGTCCGTTCAGTTTTAATTAACAATATCATAAAGTTTTTTGGTGAAATGATCCCGGAAACTCAGCTTGTCCAAGCTGATTTTAAAATAAGAACCATCACACCGATTCAAAACCCTACCATTAAATATTATACGCATGGCAAGTCCTCCTATACTGAAGTGCTGGAATGGGCGGACGAAGAGAAAATTGATACTCTTTTTTATATAACCGATGTTACCGGTTATTTTTACGATGAGTTAGATGTAAAAGCTGAAGTGTTTTGGCTTGTTCCGGATGATTATGTACCAAAAGTCCCGTTTGGAAAGGCTATAAAAGTTGCATAAAGATTGGATGGCGTCTAGAATCATCAATTGATTCTAGACGTATTAGTTTTTGAGAGAAAATCCTTTTATATTTTTACTTAGGCAATTTTGTACTTGACGTATCGTGAGTAAGCAATTATATTTTAATACATTAGTAAATAAAAAGGGGGTAATACATATGAGTTTACTTGGTATTGTAAATATCGTTTTGATGGTCTTATTATTACTATTATTGTTTTATATGCAGAAAAAACATGTCTCATTTTCAAAACGTGTATTTGCAGCACTAGGACTAGGGATTGTCTTTGGTCTCGTCCTACAACTCATTTATGGTGTTGATTCAGAAATTATTTCCGAGTCAATTAGTTGGTTTAATATCGTCGGAAATGGTTATGTGAAGTTTTTACAAATGATAGTTATGCCACTAGTGTTTATTTCCATCGTATCAGCTTTTACAAAAATGAAGATGGCAAATAACATCGGAAAAATTAGTGTTTTAATCCTTGGAATTTTAGTGGGAACAACTGCACTTTCAGCACTTGTTGCAATTGGAACAACGGTTGCATTTGACTTAGAAGCTATTCAAATTGAAGCTGGAGAAGCAGAACAAGATAGAGGAGCATCGTTGGAGGAACGATATGCGGGTATTCAAGATAAAACATTCCCAGAACAGATTGTTGACTTATTGCCTGCAAATCCATTCTTAGATTTTACTGGTGCACGTTCCACATCGACTATTGCTATTGTTATCTTTGCAGCTTTCATAGGAATTGCATTCCTTGGAGTTCGTCGTAAAGATCCTGAGAATGCAGAATTGTTTGCGAAAATTATTGATGCACTTTACTCGGTTATCATGCGCGTTGTAACGTTAATTTTACGTTTAACTCCATATGGAGTTCTTGCGATTATGACACGAGTGACAGCTACGAGTGATTATGGTGCGATTTATAAGCTTGGTAAATTTGTTGTAGCATCATATGTTGCGTTATTGATTGTGTTTGCGATTCACTTATTGTTAATTACATTAGCCGGATTGAATCCAATTACGTATGTTAAAAAGGCTTTTCCTGTATTAACTTTCGCGTTTACATCTCGTAGTAGTGCAGGTACATTGCCACTTAACATTAAAGCACAAACAAATGATTTAGGTGTTCCAGAAGGAATTGCAAACTTCGCAGGTTCATTTGGACTTTCCATTGGACAAAACGGATGTGCAGGTGTGTACCCTGCGATGCTCGCGATAATGATTGCACCAACAGTGGGTATTAATCCGTTGGATCCAAGTTTTATCTTAACAGTGGTAGTGATTGTAGCGATTAGTTCCTTCGGTGTTGCTGGTGTTGGAGGAGGAGCAACTTTTGCTGCCATCCTCGTATTATCAGCACTTGACCTTCCAGTAGCATTAGCAGGTTTATTAATATCTGTTGAACCTTTAATTGACATGGGACGTACAGCACTTAACGTTAGCGGTAGTATGACAGCAGGTGTTCTTACAAGTAAAGTAACAAAAGAACTTGACACTGAAACCTATACAAACCCAACTCAACAACTAGGTGCATAACAGAAACGAAAATAAGACCCTGATTATAAGGGTCTTATTTTTTTGGTAAAATATAATAAAAATCCGCTAGGGGGAAGATTTGTTGGATATACGTTTTGACCATGTTGTCCATTATGTAAATGATCCATTTGAGGCAATGACAGCGTTTAAACTTCTTGGTTTCCATACGGCAAAAGGTGGTAATCACGAGAATTGGGGTACCTATAATACGTTATGTTATTTTAAGAATCTTACTTATATCGAGTGGATTGGGATTAACAATCTAGAGGTTACAAAAGAAGGTAGCCACCCATTTAGTCGTCATTTATATGAGGATTACAAACGAGGAGAAGGACTATCACAAATTGCCTTCCGGACCAACTCAATCGATAAAACCAACCAAGAGCTTACACAAAAAGGAATCAAAACAATTGGACCCTTACCAGGCTCCAGAAAACGTCCAGATGGGACTATTCTCAAATGGTCGATGCTCTTCATTGATCATACCCGACCAATGCCATTTTTTATTGAGTGGAAAGGTGTTGATAGAATTAGGGAACAAGAGCTTAATGAAATAGGGGTTTATGTTCCAGACTCAAAATCCATTTCCTTCATTGCATACGCTGTGAAACAACCGGAAAATCTCGCAGACATATGGGCGAAAGTATTAAATGGTAAAGTCCACATTTCAACACTACCTGGCACTGAACAAAAAGCATTTAAGGTCCATTTTGACACAATTGATGTGTATTTTAGCTTTAAGGACCATCCGAGAGGGGAACGCCCTTTTCTAGTTGGGATAGAACCAAAAGCAACAAGGGCGATTATTCTACATGGCGCTAAGTATTTAATGTAAAATAAAAAGAACCAACCATAAATACACGGGTTGGTTCTCACTTTTTGGGCGTAATAAAACTTTAGATACATAATTGATGATACATACATGCCGCGGTAGATTTGAAAATCTTAAACAACGAAAGCCCTACCTCTCTTTCGTCCTTTCGGCTCCGAAGCCGGTCCAGTGTGAATAAGTCTTTCTCAAATGTAAAAGATAAAACGTAAAATTAAATTTATCTATATCTATATATAATAATTATGTTAAAGTTAATAGGGAACAAATTTTTATTATACAGAAAAATATTCTTGTTGTCAAATGATAATGGGGTGCTTGTCATGTCTGTAAAAACACTTTTCAAGAAGAGATTGTTGCTTATCTATTTCTTGGCAAGCCTAATATGGATAACTTTCTCTGAATACGTAATTGATCGTTTTCCCTCTGAATATGCTAATTACTATCAAATTGGGAAGGGGTTAATTTTTGTCGCTTTCACGACCATACTAATTCATCTTATTATTGAGAAGAATGATGCATATGTTCATGCATTAGAAGAACAGAATGAATTGTCGACACTTATTAATGCGATGCCTGATTTTGTCTGTTTCAAAGATGGGAAGGGCAGATGGATTCGAGTGAATCGGTATGCAAAAGAACTATTCCAACTTGACTTTGAAATTTATAAAAACAAAACGGATTTTGAAATGGCTAAAATGTATCCAAGGTTTGAGAAATATCTAATTGAGAATGCACAATTAGATGAAGAGGCTTGGCAAAAAGGGATAAAGACCAGGGTAGAGCAAACCATCATGATCCCAAGTGAGGAACATAAGACTTTTGATGTCATACGAGTACCTTTATTTGAAGAGGGACAAAGAACGGGGCTAGTGCTAATTGGAAGGGATATTTCGAACTTAAAAGCCGCTGAAGAGCTTGCGCTTAGAAGGGAAAAACTTTCTGTAGTGGGGGAATTGGCAGCAGGAATAGCCCATGAAATCCGCAATCCACTGACAACGATTAAAGGCTTTGTTCAATTGCAAAAGGAAAAGAATGAATCAACATCTCAAATTTCTAATATTATCCTTTCTGAACTTGATCGGATTAATCAGATTGTTAGTGAATTACTCGTATTTTCCAAGCCGCAAAGTAAAATTTTAAAGGAATTTGAATTAAAAGAATTACTCGATTATGTCATCAAGCTCACATCACACGAAGCTACCCTTTATAATGTCAAGATTATCATTGAAAATGATGCAGATCATGCAGTTCTTTATGGAGATATGAATGAACTAATCCAAGTGTTTGTCAATGTCATTAAAAATTCAATTGATGCGATGCCAAATGGAGGAAGAACAAAAATTCGTACTAAAAGAATAGAGGACAAAGTTCAAATTGAAGTAATCGACACAGGGGTAGGTATCCCTAAAGAGCGCCTTGAAAAAATTGGAGAACCATTTTTCACATTAAAAGAAAAAGGAATGGGACTTGGGCTCACGATGAGTAACAAAATTATCCAAGACCATAAAGGAATATTTGAAATTAAAAGTAAGGTTGGGTTCGGAACAAAAGTCGTCATTACTTTACCTGTCAGACATCACAAAAAGGATAGTTGAATTAAACTCCTTTTTTTATTCGTACACTTTGTCTTCTTATGACTTACACAATTCATTAAAAGGTAAAATTATTGATTTCTTTTTCTTGCTCATATACGATATGAATTGTATGTCTAAGATAAAAAGTGGGGAATTAAGATGCCTGTCATTACTATATCTAAAGTGTTGAATAATAATGTCGTCATTGCAGATCACTCCGATTATGGGGAGGTCGTTTTAATAGGAAAGGGCATCGGCTTTAACCGAAGGCAGAAAGAAGTGCTCGATGCGACTAGCGTAGAAAAGCTGTTCGTCCTTAAAAATGAAAAAATACAAACTAACTATATTAAGCTTCTACCATATTTAGAAGATGACTTACAGAGAGTGATTATTTCTGCCATTGAGTTAATCAAAAGCAGGACAGATGCTTCGTTGAATGAACATATCCATGTAGCCTTGACCGATCACTTGATGACTACTGTTGCCAGGGTTTCACAAGGGTTAGAAATCCGAAATCCCTTTTTAATAGAAACGAAAACCATGTATCCTAGGGAATACGATTTAGCAAAGGAAGTAATGAATTTATTTAAAGTAGAATGTAATATACACTTGCCAGAGGGAGAAGCTGGTTTTATTGCTCTTCACATCCACAGTGCAATAACCAATAAAGATTTATCTGAAGTAAATCAGCATTCTCAACTAATGACAAAATTAGTTCAATTGGTAGAGGAACAGTTGAAAATGGTGATTGACAAACAGAGCATTGATTATATGAGACTTGTACGACATCTGAGGTTCGTTATTGAACGTGTAAAAGTGGGAGAGAAAGTAGAAGAACCAGAAAAAATCACTTCACTCTTGAAAGAAGAATATCCATTATGTTATAATCTCTCGTGGAAACTCATTAAGGTAATACAGCAAGCGCTGAAGAAACCAGTTTTTGACGCAGAAGCAGTCTATATAACGATGCATCTGCAAAGGCTTCAGAAGAAAATTAAATAGTATACATTGTTTTTAACGTGTTACTGATTCGATCAGGCATGAGTAAAGAGAATGATTGAAGTAAGTTTAACAGGATATATTGCGCCCTTTATTGGGAGAATATTATTCATGTAACTTCTTTCGATTATCCTCTTTCTCATGCCTTTTTTATGTTTATGCGATTACCTCATGAGAATGAAAAATTAGTAGGGGGTTTTGAACCGTGTTTAAAAAAGTTTTTGGTGTCCTGCAAAAGATTGGTAAAGCGCTTATGTTACCTGTAGCTCTTTTACCAGCAGCAGGTCTTTTACTTGGAATAGGAAATGCGATGCAGCAAGAAACGATGCTTCAATATCTTCCATTCCTGGAAGCAGATTGGATTCAACTTATTGCTTCGGTGATGGAGGATGCTGGGGGGATTATATTTAGTAATCTAGCCCTTCTCTTTGCAGTTGGGGTAGCGATTGGTTTAGCTGGAGACGGTGCAGCAGCACTAGCTGCTTTAGTCGGATATTTAGTTCTAAATCAGGTAATGAGTTCATGGCAGGGAGTTACTCCTGATATGCTTACTGATAATCCTGCTTTTGCATCTGTATTAGGAATTCCTACATTACAAACAGGTGTATTTGGCGGAATTATAGTTGGTCTTATAGCTGCTTTTGCTTATAACCGCTTTCATGACATTGAAATGCCTTCGTTTCTTGGATTTTTTGCAGGGAAACGATTTGTTCCGATTGCAACTGCCGCGTTTTCTTTTATAGCCGGTCTTTTATTATTGGTCGTATGGCCACCAGTACAAGATGCAATGAATAGTGCATCACTTTGGCTGATAGAAGAAGGTACGTATTTTGCTGTGTTTTTCTTTGGATTTATAAAGAGATTATTAATTCCGTTTGGTTTACATCATATTTTCCATGCGCCGTTCTGGTATGAATTCGGTTCTTATACAACCGCATCTGGCCAAGTCGTCCGGGGAGATATGACGATCTTTTTTTCACAATTGAAAGATGGAGTGGAAATTACCGCTGGTAACTTTATGGCTGGTGAATTTCCAATTATGATGTTTGGTTTACCGGCTGCTGCGCTTGCTATGTATCATGCTGCACGTCCGGAAAATAAAAAACTTGTAGCCGGTTTATTAGGTTCAGGTGCCCTAACATCGTTCTTAACGGGTATCACAGAGCCACTTGAATTTTCATTTATGTTTGTGTCACCTATTCTTTTCTTAATCCATGCAGTGCTAGATGGATTATCATTTGTTTTAATGACAGCGTTGAGTGTTAATATAGGCTACACTTTCTCCGGTGGAGGAATTGACTTTTTCTTATTTGGTATATTGCCAGGTAGAGAGCCTTGGTGGATCGCAATATTATTAGGTCTCGTTTTTGCAGTTATTTATTATTTTGTTTTCCGTTTTGCAATAAAGAAGTTTAATCTCATGACACCTGGACGCGAAGTAAAAGGTGAAGAGGAAAAGAAAGGGCAGGCTGGAGATCTCGCTTATAACATTCTAAATGCAATGGGCGGACAAGAAAATATTGCCCATCTTGATGCATGTATCACCCGACTACGTGTTTCTGTGAACGATATTAAAAATGTCGATAAAGATGAATTGAAAAAACTAGGTGCAGCTGGTGTACTAGAAGTTGGAAATAATATTCAAGCCATCTTTGGACCACGTTCTGAAACCATTAAAAGCCAAATGCAAGACGTAATGAGCGGGAAAAAACCCCGTGAATTAGAAACGAACCAAATTGAAAAAACAAATCCAAATATAGTAAGTAATGAACAACAAGGTGCTGATCATTTTAATTCGCCTATTAAAGGTGAAATAAAGCCAATTACGGAAGTTCCTGATGCTGTGTTTTCTGGTAAAATGATGGGTGATGGGTTTGCAATTGTACCATCTGAAGGTGTCATTGTTTCACCTGTTGATGGAAAAGTAATCAACTTGTTCCCCACAAAACATGCGATTGGTATTCTATCTGATTCAGGCCGAGAAATTCTGATTCATGTTGGGATTGATACAGTTAATCTTAAAGGACAAGGGTTTGAAACGTTTGTGAGTGAAAATGATAAGGTCGAAAAAGGTCAACAACTTTTAAAAGTTGATTTAGACTTTATTAAGAAAAATGCAACGTCCATTATTACACCGATTGTCTTTACAAACCTTGCAGAGGGAGAAGAAATCGTTCTTAAAAAGCAAGGTAACATTAATCTTTCTGAAGAAAATATCATCGAGATTACAAAAGGATAATGAATGCAACAGGCAGACCATTGTTAATTCTAGGGGTCTGTCTGTTTTTATTTATAGTCCAAAATAATTATTTATGTTGGAAAACATCTATTTATTTGATAAATTTAAATTGTCACATGATTACCAATTCAATAAAAACAGGGGGCAATTATGTCTGCAAAAGAGAATGTTTTAAAAATCAAAGAGAATATTGGGAAAGTCATCATCGGGAAGGACGAGGTGATAGAACTTGTCCTAAATTCCCTTATTAATAAAGGTCATATTTTACTAGAAAGTGTGCCTGGTACGGGGAAAACGATGCTTGCTAAGAGTTTTGCAAAGTCTATTAGTGGTAATTTTAAGCGCATTCAATTTACACCGGACGTGCTACCTAGTGATATTACTGGGATTCAATTTTTTAATCCGAAAGAGCAGGAATTTCAACTGCGCCCGGGTCCGGTAATGACTCATATTCTATTAGCCGATGAAATTAACCGTGCAACTCCTAGGACTCAATCGAGTTTGCTTGAGGTCATGGAGGAGCGTCAGGTGACGATCGATGGAGAAACTTTAAAACTTCCATCACCGTTTGTAGTAATCGCAACTCAAAATCCAATTGAGTCACAACAGGGGACTTTTCCATTACCAGAGGCGCAAATGGACCGTTTCTTTGTCCAAATTGATTTGGGTTATCCAAGCTTTGAAGAGGAAAAGCAAATTATGAGAACCTATCGTCAAAATAATCCGATTGAGGAAATTTTGGAGGTCCTTACAAAAGAAGAGATTATATCGATGCAAGCTGAGGTCGGGCAAGTGAAGCTTTCCGATGAAGTAGAAGACTATTTACTTAGAATCGTACACGCAACAAGAAAGCATACGGATGTTGAAGTTGGAGTCAGTCCAAGGGGGACTCTAGCACTTATGAAGGCTGCTCAAGGAAAAGCGTATTTGGATGGGCGTATGTTTGTAACCCCAGAGGATATTAAATATATAGCTCCATATGTTATTTCCCATCGCCTTGTGCTTACGATGGAGGGGTCACTTAAGAAAACGAATCGCCAGGTTATACATGAACTGTTATCAACGGTTTCTGTCCCGGTGGAAGCCGGAGCAGTGAAGTAATGGACTGGAAACGACAAATATCCATTGGAAATGAATTGTCGTATATGTCTTTTCTTTCTTCTGTTTTTATATTTGTAGGGATTCTTTCACAGGTGTTTTTGCTTCTTTTTGTAGGGGTATTGTTTCTTTTATATGTATTTGTGAACAAATATTATTTAAAACATGTAGGAAATAAAATCAACGTTTCGATCGATAAAGAAACCGTAAAGCTCTTTAAAGGGGAAGATGGTGATTTTTCACTAACATTAAAGCAAGAAGGTCGTTTACCAATCATAAATGGCCAAATTCGGCTAACTGTGGATCACGTAGTAGGATTTCAGAATGAAAGAAAAATACTAGAGACAGAACAAATCGAACTATCACTACCACTTACTCTAATAGGAAGACAGGCTCAAACCACAATGTTGCCTTTTGAAGGGAAGCAAAGGGGAGTTGCGAAAATCCGTACGCTTGAGCTAAGAATTCCTCATTTATTTGGCATTGGTGAGGCATATCTTCAATATACGAAACCGGTTGCCTTTGAAACGATTATTTATTCTTCCCCGGAAACGGTTGGAGGGATTGAAAAAATTGTTCCGAAAAATCAAGGAGAGTACCCAATTCGGAGTTCGTTTTTTGAAAACATGACACAAATAATCGGAACGAGAGGTTATGTGCCAACAGATCCATTTAACCGGGTGCATTGGAAAGCGAGTGCTCGTACGAATCAATTACAAACGAAGATTTATGATAAAACAGCTCAATTCTCTTGGACTATTATCATTAATGTGCGCGAACGAAAACTAGAAGAGTATTTAAGCGGGTTAACGTATATGCTTGAAGCAGCTACGTTAAAAAACATTCCATTTGAAGTGTATGTAAATGTCAGAAGGGCAGGGAGAACCCCTTTTATCCACCTACCAGTAGGAAAAGGAAAGGAACATTTAGCGAAAGCACTGGAATTAATTGCTCGTCTCAGTAAGCATAGTGTAACAATACCATTTCATTTTATGATTCACGCTATCGAAAGACAGCAACAACTTTCACCTTACGTCATTATGATAGGTGAAATAGAAGAAAATGAGGAACTGATTCTCAGTAGGTTTGCAAGAAAAGGTGTCGATTGTTTTAAACTAATTGAGAATAATGACTCCATCTTATTACAGAAGGCATCCTTGGCAATGAGGAGGGGGAAATCCCATGCGATATAGTCAGTCTTTACTGAAGTCGTATCAATACGTAATGGAGATGATCCTTCTCTATATTTTACTAATGTTGTTCTATATTCACACAGACTATTTGCCGCCCATTATACCATTTCTGTTTCTAACGGGCGTCGGAGCAGTCATCATTGCATTCCTGTTATCACTGATGAAATCAAATACCCCGTATTTTTTCATTATGTTAATCGTTCCATTGCTTGCACTTGTTAGCAGTGAAATAAGGCTATCGTTTGGTCAAAGCATTGTGATTGCGGCTGTTGTTTGTTATCGAATCATTATCCATTATCACAAGAATCCTAAGCTGACGGAAGCTATGATTTTAAATGGTAGTTTAGTATTTGGTGGGTTAACTTATTTTGCTGCAAAGGTCCAAGGGTATGTCCACAGTGACCTTATCTTATATTTACTTGTGACTCAATTGCTTTTCTTTATGATTGGAAAAATACTAAACAGTGTAAGTACAAGTTCACTCGTGAAGAAAACAATCGCTACAAAACAGAACTCCTGGTCCGTTGTCGGGCTGTTTAGTGGCTTGTTTGTGGGTGCTATTGGTGTCGCGGTTATTTTTCCAATCGTTCTTGTTAAGGGTTTGTCTTTGATTACATCCATTATCGGAACGGGCTTTTACTGGGTTTCAAAGCCACTTTTTAATGCTGTCGAAAATATCGATTCCTATAGAAGTTCTCAAGGTGAAAGTGTTGGAACTTTGAACTGGGAAGAAACAGAAAAGAAAAATACATTCTTTGAGTTGCTTGGCAGCTTTGATATTTGGTTATATTTATCCATTCTTGGTCTACTCCTATTAGCAGTGATTCTTTTCTTACTAGCAAAAAAGAGATTTGTAAAAGAAGCTGCTGTGGTTGGCGACGTATACCAATATGCAACGATTACAGAAGGGGTTACAAGCCCTACTGCAAAATGGAGACGTTCAAAACGACAGACACCACAAGTAAAGGTACGAAAGCTTATCCTTGAACTTGAGGTGCTCTCAGCAAAGCATGGATTTGGACGATACCATCATGAAAGTGTATCAGAATGGTTAGGAAGAACCCATTTCCTTGACTTCCGACTTGTTGAACTCTATGAGAGAGTACGTTACGGGGATGGAGTATTAACCGATGAGGAAAACAAGTCTTGTGAGGAGATCGTCCAGAACCTAAAAGAGAAGATTAAATCGTTAAAGAAGTTGAAATGAAAGAAGAAGAACCTGGGTGTCCAGGTTCTTTTTTCATGTTGCTTATTTTTTCTTCTTTTTCTGTTTTTTAGGTGTTCCGCTAATTTCTTCGCCAAATTCTTCGTTATGTGAGACAGTTGGGTTTGCCACTTCTTGGCTTACCTTATTTTGTCTTCCTTTTTTAGCCATTATGTTGACCCCCTTATTTAAATTTTTGTTCGATTATTAGTATGTGTTATCTTACGGTATAAAATGAACGAACGATTATAGTTTTTCTATGAATGTCTCAATTAATTGATTGAATGTATGTGCATGTCTCGTCGGTACTTGATGTCTAGCTTTATTAACAAAGACTCTCTCTGCATTTGGAATTTCCTTCTCTAAAAAACGTTGATAGGAGTGCATGTAGAAATCGAAGGAACCATCAACTAATAGAACAGGGACTTTTATATCTTTTAATCGATGTGAACAATTATATTCGAGTCCTCTTATGTACATTTGATAGAGAATATTTACATTTGCTTTTTTTACATATTGTTCAATTTCCTTTTTATATTCTTTTGTTGTACCATGTGCCTTCCCTAATACCTTTGCTAAAACAGATAATCCTTTCATTTTAACGGTGGAAATTCCAAGCTTAAATTCTGACCGTAATAAAAATGTGTTCACCTCTGAAAAACCACCAATTAATATGATGCCTTCAACACGTTCGGGATTGGAAAGGGCAAATTCCAATGCAATGGATCCGCCATTGGAATAACCGCATACAACGACTTTTTCGAGAGCTAGTTGATCTATCAGTTGCAGAATATCAGTTGCTAATAATGAAATGGTGATATCCTCAGTTCCTGGAGCACTATTCCCATTTCCACGTAGATCAAATGTAATAACTTGAAATTTTTTTGAAAGGGGTTGTTGCAGTTTAAAGGTTACATGTCCCATTCCAGGAGGGTGAATGAAAACAATTGGTTTCCCTTCACCATGGGTTTCATAGTAGATTTGGGTCTGATTCGTACCTGTTATATATGGCATCTCTTCTTCCTCCAACAAATCAGTGCAAATGATTTTATTTAGTTTTTGGTTAGATGCATTCTTTTATAACATAAAAAGACCCGAATCTCTTCGAGTCTACTTAAACACTTTGTTTACTATTTTCTTTTAAGATCATTTCAACCGCTTCTGCCACAGATTGAACAACGAATTTTGCTTCTTTTTTCACTTCTTCATGTGCAGTCTCCATCACAAAACTGTAAGGAGTTAAGCGGAACATCGGAATATCATTAAAAGAATCCCCAATACATGCAATTTCCTCTGGATTTAAAGAAAGATCCTCGAGAAGTTTTATAATTGCATTCCCTTTGCTAATTTGCTTTGGCATAATATCCAAAACATGTTTCTCGGAAATGAACAAATCAATTTCATCGGAATAATCATTAGAAAGTGTTTCGTACGTCTCAACAATATCGTTTTCGAAACCAATCAGGGTAATCTTTGATGGTTTAATTTCGCTAAACTTCGTACTTATTTCTGGATCAATGATGATAGGATGGAACATTCTTTTTTGAACACCCTCAACATACTCATTATTTTCATGGGTGTAATTTGTGTCATAGCTACAGACAATCGTTACGAACTTCGGATTCAATACGTTATTATAGATTGTTTCTGCGATTTCGGTTGTGAAGGTACGAGAAAAAATGGACCGATCATCTAAGGTTGATGCAAATGCCCCATTTTGGCTAATTCGATGGAAGTTTTGCCCAATCGATTTTAATACTTCTTTTATCTCTGTATCCATTCGACCCGTGGCGATGCTAATTTGAAGTCCATCTTCTGCGGCCTTGGTTAATGCTTTAGTATCTTCAGGATTTACAGAATTGTCTTCCCGCAATAGTGTTCCATCTAAATCACTAACAATCAGTTTGATCAATGAAAGCACCTCCAACTTATTATGTAGATAAAATACAATATTTGCTTATTATACATGACTACCTTTAAGGATTGTAATCTTTAAATGCACTGTTTGTAAAGAATAGTACATTTGAATAATAAGTTATTGTTAATGAAAAACATTCTCAATTTTCGTTTTAAAACGATTATTTGCCTTTCTGTTGAAATAAGTTCTATTCCTATGCTATACTTTTTCGTGTAAAAGGTTAGGTATAAAAGGTAAGAGCATTTTAACCAAATCATAATCTAAAATTTACATAATTGTATGTATTACGTGTTACTGACTCGATCAGGCATGAGTAAAGTTTTGATAAAAGCTAGGCGAAAATTACATTTTTTTTGCATAGGTTTTATCGTCTTTCTCATGCCTTTATTTGTTACAATCAGGGAGCACAATAATACTCTTTCTTTACATATCTACCGGAAACGAACAAATACTACAAGTAATTATTTTTAAAATTAGTGAAAAGGGGAAATAAACATGGCAGAAAAAACATTTAAAATTACAAGTGAATCAGGTATTCATGCACGTCCAGCCACAGTATTGGTACAGGCTGCTAGTAAATATAACTCAGACATTCAATTAGAATACAACGGAAAGTCCGTAAATCTTAAGTCAATTATGGGTGTTATGTCTCTTGGGATTGGACAAGGTGCAGAGGTAAAGATTGTTGCAGAAGGGTCTGACGAAGAAGAAGTAATTGCTAACTTGACAGAAATTATGGCAAATGAAGGACTTGGTGAATAATGTCTGAAATGATTAATGGAATTGCTGCTTCAGCGGGTATCGCCATAGCAAAAAGCTTTCGTTTAGAGCATCCAGATCTAACCGTTGAAAAACTAACAATTAGTGACAAGGATGCTGAAATTAAGCGTTTTGAAGAAGCAGTTAATCAATCAAAAGAAGAATTAGAAGCGATTAAGAATCGAGCAAATGTTGAACTAGGGGAAGACAAAGCGGCAATCTTTTCAGCCCATCTTCTTGTTTTAAGTGATCCGGAACTCCTTAATCCAATTAAAGATAAAATAAGCTCTGAAAATGTGAATGCAGAGTTTGCGTTACAAGAAGTAGCGAATATGTTCATTACCATGTTTGAAGGAATGGAAAATGAATATATGGCAGAGAGAGCATCTGATATTCGTGATGTTACAAAACGTGTATTGGCTCATCTACTGGGTGTTACCATCTCTAATCCGAGTATGATTTCAGAAGAAGTCATCATAATTGCGGAAGATTTAACACCTTCAGACACGGCACAATTAAATCGAAAGTATGTAAAAGGCTTTACCACTGATATTGGTGGCCGTACTTCACACTCTGCAATTATGGCTCGTTCCATGGAGATTCCAGCAGTTGTTGGAACAAAAACGGTTACTTCTGATATTGAAACTGGGGTAATGGTTATTGTTGATGGACTTGATGGTGCTGTGATTGTAAATCCATCTGAGGAAGTTTTAGCTCAGTACCGTCAAAAGAAAGAGCAATATGAAGCACAGAAAGCGGAATGGGCTAAATTAAAAAATGAAAAAACTGTTACAAGTGACGGAGAGCACGTGGAACTTGCTGCAAATATCGGAACTCCTGAAGATGTAAAAGGGGTCATCGAAAACGGCGGAGAGGCGATTGGACTATACCGTACAGAGTTCCTTTATATGGGTCGTGACCAACTTCCATCAGAGGAAGAACAATTCGAATCTTATAAAACAGTTCTTGAAAAAATGGAAGGCAAACCTGTTGTTGTTCGTACACTAGACATCGGTGGGGATAAAGAGCTTCCATACTTAAATCTTCCGAAAGAATTAAATCCGTTCCTAGGTTTTAGAGCAATTCGTCTTTGCTTAGAGGAACAGGAAATTTTCCGTACACAATTACGTGCGTTACTAAGAGCAAGTACTTATGGAAACTTAAAAATTATGTTTCCAATGATTGCAACACTTGATGAGTTTAGACAAGCTAAAGCGATTTTACTTGATGAAAAAGAAAAGCTTGTTGCGAGTGGAACTTCTGTATCCGATACAATTGAAATTGGAATTATGGTCGAGATTCCGTCCACTGCTGTATTAGCTGACCAATTTGCTAAAGAAGTAGATTTCTTTAGTATTGGCACAAATGATTTAATTCAATATACAATGGCTGCCGACCGAATGAACGAACGCGTCTCATATCTTTATCAGCCATATTCACCATCAATCTTACGACTTATTTCAATGGTGATTGAAGCGGCACATAAGGAAGGCAAATGGGCAGGTATGTGTGGTGAAATGGCCGGTGATACGATCGCAATTCCAATTCTGTTAGGATTAGGATTAGATGAATTCAGTATGAGTGCAACTTCAATCTTACCTGCAAGAACTCAAATTAAGAAGCTTTCTAAAGCTGAAATCGCAAGCTTCAAAGAAAAGATTCTTTCTATGAGCACAACGGAAGAAGTAGTTGAATTTGTAAAAGCTAACTTCATGAACTAAAGAAAAAACGAATCTACCTTTTATATAATGGGATTTCGATTCGGGTTCAAAACAAGTAAATCATAAATCATTTTTAGCGTGAATTCATATATGAATTCACGCTTTATTTTTTGAACATTTATGTGGATTTATAAAAAACACAGCAACGGACATCCCCCGGCTTATTGTCTATGCGCTTGGTTGAAGATACCGAAATATCGGACCACACGGGCTGATTGTGTCTTAGGTGTTTGAAGCTTCCTTAATTTCGGACCCAGAAGTGCTGATTGAGCGTGCGCTTGTCCAAAGATTCGTTAACTTCGGACACAGATGCGTTGATTGAGCGTGCGCCTGTCCAAAGATTCCTTAACTTCGGGCACAGTTGTGCTGATTATATGTTTGCTTGTCAGAAGTTACTTCAACTTCGGACTCAGAAGTGATGATTGTATGTTTGCTTGTCCGAAGATACTTCAACTTCGGACACAGTTGTGCTGATTGTATGTTTGCTTGTCCGAAGTTACTTCAACTTCGGACCCAGAAGTGTTGATTGAGCGTGCGCCTGTCCAAAGATACCTTAACTTCGGACACATGTGTGATGATTGTATGTTTGCTTGTCCGAAGTTACTTCAACTTCGGACCCAGATGTGTTAATTGAGCGTGCGCCTGTCCAAAGATACCTTAACTTCGGACACATGTGTGATGATTGTATGTTTGCTTGTCCGAAGATACTTCAACTTCGGACACAGTTGTGCTGATTATATGTTTGCTTGTCCGAAGTTACTTCAACTTCGGACACAGTTGTGCTGATTATATGTTTGCTTGTCCGAAGTTACTTCAACTCGGACACAGATGTGATGATTGTATGTTAGCTTGTCCGAAGTTACTTCAACTTCGGACACAGAAGTGTTGATTGAGCGTGCGCCTGTCCAAAGATTCGTTAACTTCGGCCCCAGAAGTGCTGATTGTATGTTTGCTTGTCGGAAGTTACTTCAACTTCGGACCCAGAAGTGTTGATTGAGCGTGCGCTTGTCCAAAGATTCGTTAACTTCGGACCCAGAAGTGATGATTGTATGTTTGCTTGTCAGAAGTTACTTCAACTTCGGACCCAGAAGTGATGATTGTATGTTTG
>Ga0182742_1000927_pt1 | contig 41063 bp, 38 predicted proteins | sample eDN5th37CBELigMG_FD_128880 | JGI IMG/M metagenome (GOLD analysis project Ga0182742, IMG submission 128880) | Enriched Miracle-Growth compost microbial communities from Emeryville, California, USA - eDNA 5th pass 37_C BE-Lig MG (version 2)... ... | reverse complement strand
GTGTTCGTCGACTTCTGCGACGGCCTATCTCTGACCGATCCGAACACCGGCGAGCGCATTCGGACGCAGCTGTTCGTCGGGGCGCTGGGGGCGAGCTCCTACACGTTCGCGATCGCCACGCTCTCGCAGGAGCTTCCAGTCTGGCTCGACTGCCACGTGCGGATGTATGAGTTCTTTTCCGGCGTCAGCAGCCTGACGATCTGTGACAACCTCCTCGCCGGTGTGACGCACCCGGATCGCTATGAGGCGGAGCTGAATGCGTCTTATCGCGAGCTGGCTACTCATTACGGCACGTGCGTGATCCCTGCGCGTGTACGAAAGCCGCGCGATAAAGGAAAAGTTGAAGCCGCGGTGTTGGTCGCGCAGCGCTGGATCCTGGCCGTCCTGCGTCATCGTCGCTTCCATCACCTGGATGAGCTGAACGCCGCCATCGCCGGGCTCTTGGAGAAACTCAACGACCGCGTGATGCGCCACCTGAAGCAATCACGGCGACAACTCTACGAGCGGCTGGATCGTCCTGCTCTCAAAGCGCTTCCGGCCTCCCCCTACGAATACGCCGAGTGGAAGCAGGTCGGCGTCAACATCGATTACCACATCAGCTTCGAGGATCACTACTACAGCGTGCCGTACACGCTGGTGGGCGAGACGCTCTGGTGCCGTGCCACGCATCACACCGTGGAGCTGATCCACAAGGGAAAGCGCATCACCAGCCACGTGCGCAGCTTCGTGAAGTTCGACTACAGCACGAATCCCGAGCATCGACCCGCTTCCCACCGGGCGCATCTGCAGTGGACGCCGTCGCGGCTGATCAACTGGGGCAAGAGTATCGGGCCTCACACCGCTGCGGTCGTAGAGCATGTGTGAGCACGTTCGCGCTTTCTGAGGCACTCCCGATCACGCATTTTGAGGTTCGTACCGGTTCCCGTTCCCGCACGCTGTAGAGCATGCCGGAACGGGAACGGGGAACGAGGGCGGGGTTTGGATTGAGCTGGTCGCTGACGCGCTGAACCGGTCAGGTGGCGGCGAGTCGATAACCTTCGGTGCCGCGCAGGAGCTTTCCGGCCTCGGTGAGCGCGGCGAGCCGTTCGTGCAAGGTGGCATTTCGGACGCGGCAGAGCGCGCGCAGCTCGGCGATCGGCAGCGCTCGGTTGGCGTTCATGAGCGCCGCGGTGATGCGTTCGTCGACGGAGCTCGGCGGTGGTGAGGGTTCGGCAATCGGCTGTCGCACTTGCAGCGCAAGCGCGTGGTCTCGTTGAACGAGCTCCAGCGCCATGCCCGGCAGTGAAGGCGCCGCTCGATGTTCGACAGTGAGAGTGAGATCGTTCCCCGAGCGACGCAGATACAGGTTGGAGTCACCCCAGGCGTGGAACTCGGAAGAACCACGCAGCGCCTGTCCAGCGCGCGCATGGCCGGCGGACTTCTTCGCGTGATGAACGACGAGCACGGACAGATGATGGCGCCGCTGCAGTTCGCGCAGGAACGCGAGCAGCGGTGCCACTTCACCGCTGGCGTTTTCATCGACACGGTGAAGGCGCACGAAGGGATCGAGGATCAGCAGGCGTGGGGCCAGTTCCACCACGGTGTGCTCGAGACGCTCACGATCGGCCGGCAGATCCAGTCGCAGCGAGGGCGCGGTGATGACCTGCACGTCCAACTCCTCGAGGCGACAACCAACGGCGGCGCAGATGCCTTCGAGCCGGGCGCGCACGACATGCAGCGCGTCTTCCGCCGCATAGAGCATCACGCGCCCGGGATGCGGCACTTCGAAGCGCCGCAGACACGGGCGACCCGAGGCCACCGCGACGGCCAGATCGAGCGCCATGAAGGACTTGCAGCACTTGGGCTCGCCACCGACGATCCCGACCGCTTCCTGCGACCACAGATCGGTGACGAGCCAGCGCTGTTCATCGGCTTGCGGTGACAGACGCCACGCTGGTTCAACCGGCAGCGTCTTCACCGCCGCCGTGCGCTGGCTGTCTTGGCCTGGGCCGTCGAAGGGGTGGCGAAGACCTCGAAGAACAGCTTCTCGTCTATCTGAGGCGCTTCGGTCTGCGCGGCAAGCGCGAGCAACTCTCCGGCCATGTTCATGAGCGCACGCGGATTGCCCTGCGCGTGATCGCACAAGGTGGCGATGAGCTCGGGCGTCATCAGTTTGGCGGCACCGGCCTTGTGAAGGGCGTGCTGCAGGGTGACCTGCAGCTCTTCCGGCGTGGTGCGCTCGAGCGTGAGTCGCACGCGCATGCGGCTGCCCAGCGGTAGGAGTTCTTCGCAGCGGAAGCGCTCGAGCAGTCGTTGATCACCGGCCAGCACCACGGTGAGCAGCAGATGCGAGTCGAGCCGCGCCGAACACAGCAGGCGAAGCTCATTGAGCACCGGCAGGAGCATCTCCTGCGCCTCATCGACGATGAGCACGGGCCGGCACGTCGAGGCATCGATGTGTGACTGCCAGCGTTCACGCAGCAGCTTCGCGCCACCCCAGCGGTTGTGCGGATGAAGCTCGACGCCGAAGAGCTCGCCGAGCTCCCGATAGAAGTCGGCAAGCCCCGCCTGCGGGCGGCTGAGGATACCGACCTGCACGTCGCGCAGCCCCGAGAGCCGCTCGGCGAGCACGCGGAGTGTTACAGACTTGCCCATGCCGGGTGCGCCGGTGACGAGGGCAAAGCCACCTTCGCCGACGAGTTGTTCGACCCGCCAGCAGAAGGAGTCGGTGCGCGCCGCGACGTGCAGGGCCTCCACCGGGACCTCGGGCACAAAAGGGTTCCACTTCAGTCCATACAGCGAGAGCAGCTTTTTGTTCACGTGTCGTCTCCTTCATCCGGGGGTGGGTTGTCGTTGGGGAGTTCATCTTTGGGCAGATACGCCGGCGGCAGGCCCGTGGCGGTCCGTTGCGCCATGAGTTGAGCCAGCAGCGGCGCGATGCCGGTTGCCGGAGTGACGCTCGCCGGATCGATGGCCACAGGCTCGACACGACGCGAGGCCACCGGCTCCAGCGGCCGGCGTATGCCCTGGGCGTTATGTGTTTTGTCCTGAGGATAGAGCCGGCAGAGCACGTTGCCGGTGCGCTCATCGACCAGATGCACCTGGGTCAGATCCCAGCTGGCGTAACGCACCTGCAGCCGGGTGAGATGGCGATAGCAGTTGGGAACTTCGAAGCGGCGCGCGTCGATGACCAGCGTGCCATCGCTGATGCGCTGGGTACGCGTCTCGGTCTTGGTGAACGCCAGACGAAGCGCAGCGCCGTCTGGGCTCGGGCGAGTCACCGCGGGGCCGGCCAGGAAGCGCGCGAGTGGCGTCTGCCCGGTCTGGCTGTGGACCTTGCGGTTGTACTCGAGCTCGACCCACGCCTGGGTGGCCTCGTTGAGCCGATCGAGCGTGAGATCGGTAACGCCTTCGAGCATGGCCAGAAGGCGTCCTTCCACGTTCGCCCACAGCACCTCGATTTTCCCGTTCTGCGCTGGGCTGTACGGCAACGTCGTCTCATGAAGGATGCCCAGGCGTGCAAGCCCTTCGGCGACCTCCGCCGCACACATGGCAGCGCCGTTGTCGCTCATCGCTGCGCGCGGCAGGCCCCGGCGCATGAACGCCTGCGACAGCCCGTGCACGATATTCTGCGCGTTCTCCGCCAGGTACCACTGCAGGTGGCAGGCCAGGCGCGAGCGGTCGTCGAGAACGCCGAAGAGGATCGGCGTGATCCACTCGCCTCGTGAAGTGAGGACCTTGTGCGATCCGTGGTGGCAGTCCCAGTGCCACAGCCCGTTCACGTACTCGGCTTCGTAGCTGCGCACCTCGCGCATGGCCAGGCGGCTCTCGGCGCGCTCGGCGCCTTCGGTCTGCCGTGAGGTGAGGCGACGGCGCTTGCGCAGGCCCTGCGCCTTCAGGAAGCGCTGGATCGTCGAGTAGGACGGTATCGGGCGCAGCCGCTCGTGCTCTTCGGCCAGCGCGACCAGGTTCGCGTGGTGAAGCAAGGCGGTCCAGCTCGGGTGGCCGGCATACTGCGCGATCAGTGCCTGCCGGATCGCAAGGCTCATCGAGCCCTGCGATCCCAGATCCTTGCGCACCTTGCGACGGAGCACACGCACCGGATCCTGGCGCTCCTTGCGGGCGCGGTGGTACCAGCGCTCGATCGTGGAAAGGCCAAAGCGCACCGGCTCACCGCTGACAGGGTGGCGCCACTTTCGTGCGGCGAGCCGCTTGAGCTCCGTGCGTAACGAACCCTTTGGCGGTGGCGCGGCCAACAGATGTCCCACCACCGAGAAGCGAAAGTGCGCCCAGTGCTCATGACTCGAGGCGTTGTCCGGTCCGCTCATGCCACACCTGCATGCCTTCTTCGAGGTGGGCGGACCCTAAGAGGCACCTCGCCAACGGCGCCAGACGCATCTTCTGCGGATCGGCGATGTCCGTTACAAAGCGCGCACGGCAGAAGTGCCTGCCGTCGCCGGCGCAAGGAAGCGCAGGAGTGCGTTGAGTTGCTCCGGGACCTGTCCGACAAAGCGCACAAGCAGCGAGGCCGGCAGCTCCGCCGTCTCAACCGGCGGCATGAAGTCCGCGCAGACGGCACGCCAGAAGACGCTCTGCGTGAACACCTCCCGCCACCACCGCCGCCAGCGCAGAACGGTGCGGCGGCTGACTCCGACGAGTCCCTGGAGCTGTGTCAGCCGCGTCGGCGTCGGCCCACAACGCAGGGCCGATATCAGCACGACGAGTCCACCCAGATACACCTTGCGACCCAGAAAGCGCAGCGACGGCGGGGTGGCGCGCTGACGACAGCCATCCTTCGCGCAGCAGAAGCTCAGACGCTGGCGATGCTCCCGACTCAGCCGCACCTGCACCCCGCGGGGCTTGCGGGTGAAGGGGGCCAAGTGAAGCACGGCGCTGCAGGTCGGGCATCCACCCGCTCGCACGGGGGCGGCCAGATCCTGATCCAGTCGCAGTAGCAGTTCGTGGAAGCGTGCGTCGTTCAGCACCGTCGTCAGGGTCTGATGCATGTCCGTTCTCCTTCTTGGTAAAGTGCCTGCCACGATGACCAAGACGGGCCGCAACGATCCCTGCCCCTGCGGCAGCGGCAAGAAATACAAACGCTGTTGTCTGGAGAACGACGAGGAGGCCGAACGAGATGCCCGCGCCTCCGTCAATGCGACCCGACAGGCCGGGTACGACACCCTGTACGAGTCACTCTCCCAGGAGCTGGATGAGGCCGAAGCGCTCACCGCCGCATCCAACGGCGTGATCGACATGATCCGCGCCGGCAAACTCGATGAAGCCGAGGCCGCCGCGCGCGATCTGCTCGTGCGCTACCCCGAGGTGCATGACGGCTACGATCGACTCGGGATGGTCTACGAGGCGCGTGGCGATCACCAACGCGCCGCCGAGTGCTATCGGCAGGTCATCGACTTCGTCCGCGCACACCCGGATCAGTACGAACCCGAGTTCGAAGACACCTTTCACCGGCTGATCGCCAAACTCGACCCGCCCGCGGCGGGCTGAATACCCGCTCCCGACGCTCGATGAACGTTCACGATCCGTGAGGCCGCTGAACCCGCCGCCCTCATCGACCGTGATCAGGATGTCCGGATGCAACCTCAATTTGCGTGCGCAGGCTCACATGTGATCCGCTCCAAACCACATCCAGAGCAAGGCTACCGCTCGGCACTGGGCCTTCTGCGCCTGAGCGATCGCTTCGGTGCCGTACGCCTGGAGAAAGCGTGCGAGCGGGCGATCACGATCGGCTCGGCCTGCTATCGCACCGTGAAAACCATGCTCAAGCAGCGCATGGAAGAAGCCCCGTTGTTCGATCAGGTGCCGGCATCGGACCCGGCGGCCGGCCTCGGCGCGGCAAACGTGCGCGGGCGTCGGTACTACAACTGATCCGGGAATGAACGAAGGGGCAGCTCCTGCCGCTTACGCGGCAGGCCGCGTCACGGCCTCGCCGCTGACAGTAAAGAGCTTCGATAGATAACGGACACCCCCTGAAGAGGAGGCAAAAGACGCGACACTTCCGCACCAAATCCCCCCCGTATCTACCCCAAGACAGTCAATCAATCAGAGGACTTCCACTTTCATGTTGCTCGAACAAACACTCGACAAGCTCAACGCCATGAAACTCTTCGCCCTGGCCAAATCCCTCAAGGAGCGCCTCGAGCGCCAGGATCACCAGAGCCTCACCAAGGCCGAGTTCGTCGGACTGCTCGTCGATGACGAGTGGCTCTATCGCGAGAACCGCAAGCTCTCCGCGCGCCTCAGGGTCGCGAAGTTCAAGGACCGCGCGGCATCCGTTGAGGGCATCAACTACAAAACCACCCGCGGCCTGCGCAAGGACCAGCTTCTGGAACTCGCTCAGAATCGCTGGATCAACGCTCATCAGTCGGTGCTCATCACCGGGCCTTCCGGCTCCGGCAAGAGCTTCGTAGCGCAAGCCCTCGGCCAGCACGCGTGCCGCAACGGCTTCACCGTTCAGTATCTGCGCCTGCCCACCCTGCTGAATCACTTCGTCCAGGCGCGGGCCGAGGGTACCTACGATCGGCTGCTGAAGCGTCTGGCGAAAATCTCCGTCCTGGTCATTGACGATTTTGGTCTCGGGAGCATGTCCGATCGCGAAAAGCAAGATCTGCTCGAGGCCATCGAGGAGCGCTACGGCACCGGGGCAACGGTGGTCACTGCGCAATTACCCGTCAGCGACTGGCACGAGTACCTCGGCGGCGGCCGGGTCGCAGACGCGATCCTGGACAGACTCGTCCACAACGCCCACCGCATCGAGCTGCGCTCACAGGAGTCCATGCGCAAGGAGTACTCCGCTGTGAACCATGGCGGACAGTCTGTAGAGTAATCCACCTGCTTGCGTCGCTTCGCTCCGAGCGTGTCCGCCATGACCGGATCAGGTGTCCGTCATGGCCGGAATGCGCAGGATGTCTGATGAAGCTGGAAGATCGTGAGGCACTTGCAGCGCTTGTGAAGGCATCGCAGTCACCCGTCATGATTCGTACGGCGCATCGTGTTCCCGGTCGCTACGCGCTCGAGATCTCTCCGCCCGTCACCTGAACGGCCCGTTTCGAGCCCGTGCTAAAAAGGCGCGTTGTGCGGAAGTCGCAGGGCCTTGCCGACTTCGCACCGCCGAGGTTGCGCGCAGTTGTTGGATGGACGCCAACAGCGATGCGTGCGATTCGTCCGCAGGCATCGCTAGTCTGCCTTTCAGGCTGCGCTCTTCATGTGAGCTGCTAGATCTGGTGCGACAAACTCAGGTGTTCGGCAGAAGACTCCCCACTCCCGCATGATGAGCGCGCGTTTCATCAGCAGTTCGCCGCGTTGGTAGGCCGCTTCGGCCTTGTCCTTCAGTTTGTGTGCGATCGCATGCTCGACGATCTCCCGATCGAAGAAGCGCACTTCGGATGCCCAATCCCGAAACGTGGAGCGAAAGCCGTGCTGGGTCGCTATGCGGCCTTCTTTCGGGTCCATGTAACCTGAATCGCCCTTGCGAACATTGGCGTCGTGCATTCCGTCGATCATCGCGCCGAGTGCGGCATCGCTAAGCCTGCCTCCTCTTGGCGCCGGGAAGATGAGGTCGTCGTCGTTCCCGGGCGGCAAGTTGGTGAAAAGCGCGATGGCTTCATCGCTGAGTGGCACGACGTGCTCGATCTCGCGTTTCATGCGCTCGGCCGGAACAGTCCAGCGTTTGAGTTGTAGATTGACTTCCCGGCGCTTGGCACCCGCGATCTCTTGGAAGCGCGCGGCAGTAAGGATTCCCCATTCCAGCGCACGTGCAGAGATGCCGTCGTGCAAATGCAGGTCGGCCATGAAGGCACCGAGTCGTGTGTAGGGCAGGGCGGCGTGGTGTCGCCCGTTCCGCTTCTTCAGCTTGGTGGGTGAGGGCAGATCATGCTCGAGCTTGTGCTCCCAGCGCGCCGGATTGGCATCAACACGAAATCCTTTGTGGATCGCCCAATCGAAGATGGCCTCCATGCGTCCACGCACCCGGGTTGCCGTCTCAGTCTTTGTCTGCCAGATCGGCCGCAAGACCGCCAGAATCTGGGTGTCGTCAATCTTGGCGACCTGCAGTCGACCGATCACCGGGAAGGCGTAGCGCTCGAGCGTCGCGGACCATTGGGCTACATGCTTGAGTGATTTCCAGCCGGGTGCCTGGGCATTGATGTACTCGCGGGCGCACTGCTCAAAAGTCCGGGGCGGAATGCTCTGGATTGCCGACACTGCCGGCCCGCCAGTCGACGATGCGTGGGGCGTCGCTTGAGCGGCTGCACCGAAGGGCCAACGCGGCGCCAAGGTCATCCGGAGAGCTCTACGGTAGTCGAGCGCCTTTTCCCGGGCTTCGGCGAGACCGATTTCTGGGAAGCTGCCCAGCCCCAGGTCTCTCCGGCGACCTTGGTCGGTGATTCGAAGAATCCAGGAGCGAGCGTTCCCAGCCACCCTGAGGCTTAGACCCGGGACTCCGCCAACGGCGTGTCGGCCGTCCTCCCTGATCGCCGCCACCGCCTTCATCGTCATTTCTCGTGCTTTCTTGGGCATCGAAGTCTCCCGAACTTTCCGGACTGCCCTGGCATCGAACCGCGAGCGAGTACCCCGCTTCCATCGGAAACAGGAAATGCGCGCACCCGGATTGTCAGAGCCGTCCGCTCTACCGTCCCTGCCCACACCAAGCGTCCGATCTCAGCAGAATACTGCAGCCTTCTGCAGAACTCGTTTGGGGCGACACTTGCAGCGAAATCAAGGACTTTCGAGGTTTGACCAGCCCTCTATAGACTTCTGCAGAACTCGGCAGACTGTGGTTTCATTGACTCACTCTCCGCCAGATTTCTCTCGGTACCCGTAGCCTTCGCCACGTGATTAATCCAGTCGTCGCTGGATCAGGTTCCTTTTCGGAACCACCCTCCAGATCGCGTGCCCGTGCGAGGACCATTTTACGACGCATCGTAAAACGGTCCAGACTATTTTACGATAGGTCGTAAAATGGTCCCAGGGCAGATTTCATGGCTTCCTCCGCTCGCATCCGGCTCTACGACACCATCCTGAAAGAGCACTTCGCACGTAATCGTCAGATGGCGTTTGTCAGTGGGCCTCGCCAGGTGGGCAAGACAACCACCTGCAGGCTCGAGGGGACTGATTATCTGAATTGGGACAACGCGGATGACCGTCGCCTGATCCTGCGTGGTCCCGCATCTGTCGCCGAGCGACTTGGCATCGAGCATCTTCGGAAGGAGCTCCCGGTAGCGGTGTTCGATGAGCTGCACAAGTACCCCAAGTGGAAGTCATTCCTGAAAGGCTTCTTCGATGTTTACGGCGAGCGCGCTCGACTGATCGTTACCGGCAGCTCACGGCTCGATGTGTTCCGCCGCGGTGGCGACAGCCTGATGGGACGATACTTTCTGTATCGAATGCATCCCTTCAGTGTCGCGGAGTGTCTTCGGGTTACCGCTCCGTCCTCGCCCGTTCAGAAGCCATCACTGCTTCCCGACGCTGAATGGGACGCACTTTGGGAGCACGGAGGTTTTCCGGAGCCGTTCCTCCGCCGCGAATCGAGTTTCACCGTGCGCTGGCGCGGTCTGCGCCACGACCAGCTCATGAAGGAGGACGTCCGCGAGGTCGCACAGGTGCAGGACCTCGGTTCGCTGGAGCACCTGAGTCTGCTGCTTGCAGAGCGCTCGTCGCAGCAGTTGGTCTTCTCCAACCTCGCTCAGGAGATTGGCGTCGCCACGGACACGGTGCGGCGCTGGGTGGACCTGCTTGAGCGGTTGCATTTCGGTTTTCGCGTGCGGCCCTGGTTTGCCAACGTGACCAAAGCGCTGCGAAAGGAGCCGAAATGGTTTCTGCGCGACTGGTCGGGTATCGACGACCCCGGAGCGCGTGCCGAAACGCTGATGGCGTGCCATCTCCTCAAGGCCGTCGAGGGTTGGACGGATCTGGGACTCGGTCGCTTCGAGCTGCGTTACCTGAGGGACAAGCTGAAGCGCGAAGTGGATTTCCTGGTCGTTCGGGACCGAAAGCCGTGGCTGCTGGTGGAGGTCAAGACCAATGGGAGCGCGTTGTCGGAGTCACTGGGCTATTTCCAGAAGGCGACGAAGGCGCCTTACGCCCTTCAGGCCGTGATCGAGCGACCCTACGTCGAGGCGGACTGCTTCAGTCGTTCCGATCCGACGATCGTGCCGGCTCGAACGATGTTGAGTCAGCTGCTGTAGGAGTGAGCCCGCTATGCAATCTGCCGCTCGTCAGGTGGCGAGCGAAGGCAGCTCGCGAGAGCGATGCCGCGCTCGTTCGAGGTGCTAGCGCCGAAGTAGGATGGTGCCCCGCGCTCGTGCCGCCTTGATCCCCCGCCCCCCTTCATGCCGCGCGCGACAGCACCACCACTCCGAAGAGGATCAGAAGGACGCCAGCCACCTTCTGGCTCGACAGGCTTTCACCGAATAACGCAGCGGCCGCGACGGCGTTCATGATGTAGCCAAGCGATAGCATGGGGTAGGCGACGCTCACTGGAGCGCGCGAGAGCGCGCCGAGCCAGAGGCCAACGCTGATCACATAGCAGCCAATCCCACCCCAAAAGGGCGCCGCATGAAGCAGCCGATTGGCGTTCTGCCACGCAACTGCACCTGCGTCCGAAACCAACACGCCCGAATAGTGAGTGGCGCCTTTCAAGAGCAGCTGCGCTGTCGCGTTCAGACTTACCCCTGCCAGTAACAGGATCCACACGATCGGCTTCATACGGGATTGTGCTCCGTGAGCGCCAGCGCGGCAGAGGGGATGCACTACTTCCAACATCGTTGGACTGGCTCCGCGTCAAGAATCAATCGCGGAATGATCTCGTGCTCACGTCGCGCGGTCCGGTGCGGCGCCGGGTTGCTGACCCAAGGGGCAGTGGCACTGTGACGCTCCGCCGGGCTGCGATTGACTATGTTGCCGCCCGACGTCGAACGCAACGGGACGTCAGACGAAGGAGGCGAGCCCATGCGTGCAAAGAGGATCATGATTCTCGGTGCGAACGGCTTCATAGGCAGCGCGCTCACGTCGGCCATCCTGAAGAGGCGGGAATGGGAGGTCTATGGAATGGACCTGAACGACAACAAGCTGCAGGCCGTGGCCTCGCACCCTCGCTTCCATTTCGTCGAAGGCGACATCGTCATCAATCGCGAGTGGGTGGAGTACCACGTGCGCAAGTGCGACGTCGTCCTGCCGCTCGTGGCGATCGCGAACCCGGCGCAGTACATCACGGATCCCCTGAAGGTGTTCGAGCTCGATTTCGAGGCCAACCTCGCCGTCGTGCGCCTGTGCGTCCGGTACGGCAAGCGCCTGATCTTTCCCTCGACGTCCGAAGTCTACGGAATGTCGTCCGACTTCACCCTGGACGAGGAGCGGAGCACGCTCGTCTACGGGCCGATCAACAGGCAGCGCTGGATCTACGCCGCCTCGAAGCAACTGCTGGACCGGGTGATCCATGCCTACGGCGCAAGGGACGACCTCGATTACACGCTGATCCGTCCCTTCAACTTCATTGGCCCGAACCTCGACAACATCGAGGAGCCCAAGGAGGGCAGCTCACGGGTATTCACGCAGTTCCTGTCGAACGTGCTGCACCGGACGCCCATCAAGCTGGTGGATGGCGGCCAGCAGAAGCGATCGTTCACGTATATCGACGATGCCATCGACTGCATCCTGCGGGTGATCGAAAACCGCGAGGGCCGTGCGTCGCGGCGCATCTTCAACATCGGCAATCCCGCCAACTGCGTCTCGGTGGCGGATCTTGCCGAGCGCATCGTGCGGATTGCCGCGGAGTTTCCGGACCTTGCCGCGCGTGCGCGGGCGACCCGCATCATCCCCGTGAGCTCCCAGCAGTACTACGGCGAGGGCTACCAGGATATCCAGGTGCGAGTGCCGGCCATCGATGCGGCACGGCGCTGGCTCGGCTGGGAGCCCACCACGGATCTCGACACCGCGATTCGCAACACCATCGCGTTCTACGGATCGCAAGGCACGTTCTTGAGCGCGGTCGCGACGGAGCCTTCCGCCGCAAGGCAAGCCGATGCGTCCGGCTGGAGCTGATGCGCTCGTCCCCGCGACCCTGAGCGTGTGGCTGCTTCTCGCGGTGGCGTGGTTCGCCACGATCGGGATCCGGCCTCTGCTGGAGCCCGACGAAGCCCGGTATGCAGAGATTCCCCGCGAGATGGCCGCGAGCTCGGACTGGCTTACCCCGCGGCTGAACGGGTTCAAGTATTTCGAGAAGCCGCCCCTGCAGTACTGGGCAACGGCGGCGATCTACTCCGTCTTCGGCTTCAGCGAGTGGGCGGCGAGGTTCTGGGCGTTCGCGCTGGCCTTCCTGTGCATTCCCATGACGTATGCGTTCGCGCGCCATCTCTATGAGTCGGATGCCGCGGGCGTCGCGGCTGCCTCGGCGCTGACGATCAATCCCTATTTTGCGATCGTGGGTCAGCTCAATCTGCTCGACAGCGGGTTCTGCTTCTTTCTCACCGCCGCGATCTTCTGCTTCCTGCGTGCCGGGACCGCCGCGCACGAAGAGGCGGCGGAGCGGCGCTGGATGCTGCTCGCATCCGCGGCACTCGCGCTGGCCGTGCTCTCGAAAGGCGTGGCGGCGCTGGTGCTCGTGGGCAGTGTGATGCTGATTCATCTGGTGCTCACCCGCCAGCCGCGCCCGTGGAGGCGCTGGCACTTCGGCGTGACTGTGCCTGCGTTCCTCGCCATCACGCTCCCGTGGTTCGGGGCGATGTCGGTGAAGAACCCCGAGTTCCCGGGCTTTTTCTTCATTCACGAGCACTTCGCGAGATATCTCACGACCGTCAGCGATCGCGTCGAGCCCTGGTGGTACTTCGGGCCGGTCGTGCTTCTTGCGCTGCTGCCGTGGCTCGGCTGCGCATGGCCTGCCGCGCGCGAGGCACGCGTGGCGCGGGAGTGGGACAGTCGCTCGAGTGCCGTGGCGTTTCTCGCCATCTGGTGCATCTTCGTTCTGCTCTTCTTCTCGGCGTCACATTCGAAGCTCGCGACCTACGTCATGCCGCTGATGCCGGCACTCGCCGTTCTGCTGGCTCCGACGATCGTGCGTCGACGAAACAGCTTGCGCCACGCGGCGTGGGCGGCGTCGGGCATCGTGCTTGTTACGGGGGTGGGCCTGCTGGCAGTCGCTCACTTCAAAACGAGCCGCGTGCCTGCGGACATGGCCGGCTGGGTGGCGGCCGCCGTGTTGCTGACGATTGGCGCGGCGGCGATCGCGAAGCGCAGGTGGTTCCTCGCGTGTGCCGGCGTGCTCCTTGGTTTCCAGGCACTGATGGTCGCGTATACCTTGTTGCCGCCGGTGCGCACGACAAAAGCATTGGTCTCGGCCGTACGCGGCGTCATCGGGCCGGAGACGAAGGTCTTCAGCGTCGGGCAATACCGCCAGAGCGTCGCGCCATATCTCGGTCGCACGCTGCGCCTCGTGTCGTTCCGCGGCGAAATGGATTTCGGAATCCGCCACGCGCCCGCCGCATTCGTTCCCACGGTGAATGCATTCGTCGAAGAGTGGCAGCACAGCGCAGATGCGGTGGCATTCGTGGAGCCCGGAGTTTTGGCGGAGCTGAAGGCGCGGAATCTGCCGATGCAGGTCATCGCGCGTGACGGCCGCAGCGTCGTCGTAGTGAGAGCGCCGGCCGCGGATGCCAGCGAAAGTGAGCCCGACACATGAGCGACTTCCTGCCGTTCACAAGGCCACACATCGACGAGCCGACGATTGCGAACGTGGCGACGGTGCTGCGCTCGGGCTGGATTACCAGCGGCCCGAAGGTGCTGGAGCTCGAGGCGGCGCTTTCGGACTTCTTCGGCGGTCGCAGGGTGCGCGTCCTGAGCCATGCGACGGCGGCGCTGGAGATCGCCCTGCGCGTCTGTGGCATCGGTCCTGGAGACGAGGTGATCGTGCCCGCGCTGAGCTTCGTCGCCACGGCCAACGTGGTGGCGCGCGTTGGCGCACGGCCCGTCTTCGTCGACGTAGGCCTCGACACGCGCAACATCGATGTCTCACAGGTAGAGGCGAGCCTCACCTCGCGGACGCGCGCGATCATGCCGGTGCACTTTGCGGGGTTGCCGGCCGAGCTCGACGCCATTCTCGAGCTCGCGAGGCGGCGCGGCCTGCGGGTGATCGAGGACGCGGCCCACGCCATGGGAGCCTCGTCCGCCGGCCGTCGCATCGGCAGCTTCGGCGACATCGCCTGCTTCAGTTTCCACGCCAACAAGAACATGACGACGATCGAGGGCGGCGCCATCGTCGGCGGCAGCGAGAGCGAGACGGCCGCCGTGGAACGCTTGCGCTTCCACGGTTTGCGCAAGCTCTCGGCGGACGAGTTCGAGGTAGTCGAGCCTTCCGGCAAGGCGAACATGCCGGACGTCAATGCGTGTATCGGACTTGGGCAGCTGCCGCATCTCGCGGAGCTCAACTCGAAACGCCGCCGCCTCGCAGATCGCTATTTCGAGCAGTGGAATGCCGGGGGAGCCTTGCGATTGCCCGCGCGAGGGGATGACGGGCACTGCTGGCATCTCTTCGCGCCACTGCTGCCCGTGGACTCCGGAGTGAATCGCGCTGCCTTCATCAAGGCGATGGAGGCAAGAGGCATCGGGGTCGGCGTGCACTATCCGGCGATGCATCTCTTTCAGGCGTATCGGGCGATGGGTTACCGCGAAGGCCAGTTTCCGAATGCCGAGCGCATCGGGCGCGAAACGGTGACGCTGCCGCTATTCCCCGCCATGTCGCTGAGCGACGTGGATCGCGTGGTCGAGGCGACGGTTCCTTCGCTCCAGGAGGCGAAGCGATGAAGCCGCAACTGTCGGTGATCGTTCCGGTGTACAACGAGGAAGCCTCGCTCCCTCTGCTCGAGCAGCGCCTGTATGCGGCGCTGGACCGGCTGGAGCTGTCCTACGAAGTGATCTTCGTCGATGACGGCAGCCGCGACCGGTCGGTGGCGCTGCTTCGGGAGTGCTACGAGCGTCGTCCGGATCGCACGAGGGTAGCGATCTTTGCGAGCAACTCGGGGCAGCACATGGCGATCCTGGCGGGATTCGAGCTCGCCCGAGGCGATTGCGTCGTGACGCTCGACGCCGACCTGCAGAATCCGCCCGAAGAGATCGGGAAGGTCGTCGATGCGCTCGCCGGCGGAGCGGACTATGTAGGCACGATCCGCAAACACCGCCGGGATGCCTGGTGGCGTGGGGTCGCTTCGCGCTGGATGAACCGGTTGCGCGAGCGGACGACGAGCATCCGGATCTCGGACCAGGGATGCATGCTGCGCGGATACGCGCGGAGCGTCGTCGATGCTGTGAACCGATGCCGCGAGGTGAATACCTTCGTGCCGGCTCTTGCGTACCTCTACGCCCGCCGTCCCGTGGAGATCGAAGTGGAGCACGCGGAGCGCGCGCTGGGCGAATCGAAGTACTCGCTCCCGAAGCTGATCCGTCTCAATTTCGACCTGATGACGGGATTCTCGCTGGTGCCGCTCCAGGTCTTCACCGTCGGCGGCATGCTCATTTCCATTGGCGCGCTGGCGTTCGTCGCGTTCCTCGCGATCCGGCGTCTCGTCGTGGGGCCCGAGGCCGAAGGGGTGTTCACGCTCTTCGGCCTGGTGTTCTTCCTCATCGGGATTGCGCTCCTGGGGCTGGGAATCATCGGTGAGTATGTTGGGCGGATCTACAGTCAGGTGCGCCAGCGTCCGCGCTTTGTCATCGCCGCCATCTGGGCGAATGAGGATTCGGAGGAGGGCAGAGCCGGCGGCGTCGTTCCTTTCCGCAAGGAGCCGGGTGCGCGTCAGTCCTCCCCGAGCGGCCTGCCGTGAGGCCGAATGCCATCGTATTTGCGTATCACGACGTGGGGGACCGGTGCCTGCGCACGCTCCTGTCTGCGGGATGGGACGTCCGGCTGGTCGTGACTCACCGTCCGGACCCCGCGGAGACGCAGTGGTTTGCGGATGTCGCATCGACTGCCGCGGATTACTCGATTCCGGTCTTGCGGCCGCGTGCCCCGGGTGCGCCGGACGTCGAGCGCCTCGTCGAGGAGCTGAGGCCAGACTTCATCTTCTCCTTCTACTACCGCTGGATGCTGAGCGAGAAGCTGCTCGGCTGCGCGCGTCGGGGGGCGCTCAACATGCACGGTTCGCTGCTTCCGCGCTATCGCGGACGGGCTCCCGTGAACTGGGCGATCCTGAGCGGCGAGACGTGGACCGGCGCGACGCTGCATCACATGGTCGCGAAGGCCGATTGCGGCGACATCGTCGATCAGCTCGCAGTGCCGATCCTCGAGGACGACACGGCAGCCGATGTCATGAAGAAAGTGGTTGCGGCCGCCGAGATCGTTCTCGCGAGATCCCTGCCGGGCCTCGCCGATGGCGTGGCGGCGCGCACGCCGCAGGACCTGTCTCAAGGTGAATACCGCGGACGGCGCTCGCCCGAGGACGGGCGCATCGACTGGGCGTGGCCCGCGATACGCATCCATAACCTCGTGCGGGCCGTGGTGCCGCCTTTCCCGGGCGCGTTCGGGACGATCGCGGGAGAGCGCTGGGACATCCTGGGAACGCGCCTTCTGAAGGAAAGACTGCAGCCGGCGCACCGTCCGCTCCTCTTCGAGGACCACGGCGAATGCCGCATCCGTTGCGGGGACGGCGGAGTGCTTCGGCTGCTGGCGGCGATGAAGGACGGAGTCGCCGTCGATCTCAGGGAGCTTGCGAGACAGCTTGCCGCAAGTCCGCTTCCGCTCGCCTGAGTGCCGACATGCCCCGCATCAGCCTGAAGATCGATGTCGATACGGACCGGGGCACGGCCGTCGGGGCCCGGCGCCTCGCCGGGAGTCTGGAGCGGCTCGGTGTCCCTGCCACCTTCCTCTTCAGTCTCGGCCCCGATCACACCGGCCGCGCGATCCGCCGTGTGTTCAGGCGCGGGTTCGTCGGCAAAGTCCGGCGCACGTCGGTGCTGAAGCACTACGGCGCGCGGACGTTGATGTACGGAACGCTGCTACCCGGCCCGCACATCGGCCGGCGGCAAGCGGATGTGATGCGCGCCATCGCGCGCAACGGGTTCGAAGTCGGCGTGCATTCCTGGGATCACGTGAAATGGCAGGACGGCGTTACCCGTAACGACCGTGAATGGGCGCGCGGGGAAATGCAGAAGGCGGTGGAATGCTTCCGGGACATCTTCGGTCGCGCGCCGGCGGTGCACGGCGCGGCAGGTTGGCAGCTCAGCGCGGAGGTGCCCGGGCTCGAAGCGGAGCTCGGGTTCCGTTATGCCTCGGATGCGCGCGGAACCGGGCCGTTTCTGCCGGTGGTCGGCAAGCGCGCGATTCCGGTTCTTCAGTTGCCGACCACACTGCCCACGCTCGACGAGCTACTGGGGCGGGAAGACATCGTTGACGGCCCACTGTCTCACCTTCTCTCGCTGACCGCCGACGGAACGCGCGATCATGTATTCACCCTGCACGCGGAGCTTGAAGGACAGGAATTTCTCGATCCGTTCCTGCAGTTGCTCGCCGGCTGGAAGGCGCAGGGCTACAGCCTTGGCGATCTGGCGAGCTACTACTCGGACGTGGTTGCGCGCCCCGTGCCTCTTCATCGAATCGCGAGAGGCACAGTGGCGGGCCGCACGGGACTGCTCGCTGTGCAGGGTGAGGCTGTCGAGCACATGGATGACAGGCCCGGTACCATCGGCAACGGGCAGGTCCCGGTCGAGACTCACGCGTGAAGCAGCAAGCCTGGGTCGTTTTCGCATTGAGGTCCGCGCTGTTTGCTGGCCTGACGGCTATCCTGGGAAAGATCGGCGTTACCGGAGTCAGCTCCAATTTCGCGACGTTCGTGCGGACATGCGTCGTCCTTGCGTTCGCAGCTGCCATCGCCGGGTTGCGCGACGAATGGACCGCTGCTTCGGCGGCTACGGCCCGGAGCTGGACGTTCCTGATTCTGTCGGGCCTGGCGACCGGTACGTCGTGGCTTTGCTACTACCGGGCGTTGCAGCTTGCGCCAGCCTCTCTTGTGGCGCCGATCGACAAGCTCAGCATCGTTGTCGCAATCGCGCTGGGCGTGCTGGTGCTCGGTGAGCCGGTGGGCTGGAAGCTCGTAGTCGGAGGTGGGCTGATCGTCGCAGGTGCGCTGCTCATCGGGTCGACATGACGCCGGGGCGCCGGGCGAGGCGTTGCCTTTCATTCCCAGCGAAATCAGCCACATGCTGATTCCCGGGACCCCAGCCATGAGGGTCCCGCTCACCGAAGGGCGACGTGGAGGCACGTCACGTTCCTCGGCGAGTCGCATTCGCAGCCAGGCCTGCGGCTATGCAAGAATCGCCAGCTTCCCGACAAGGCGCGCCGGAGAATCATGCGCCGGAGAACAAGCAAGTGAAGCTTCTTCGCCGAGCTCAGGCAGCGCGGGGTACTCAAAGTCGCCACCGCGTATCTGATCGTGAGCTGGCTGACGCTCGAGATCGGTCACACCCTGTTCCTCGTCTTCGACCTGCCGCACGGCGGATTGCAGTTCGTCTTCGTGCTGCTGGCGGTGGGCTTTCCGTTCGCGCTGCTGGGTGCGTGGCAAGGCTGGTTCGGAGCAGCGGCTCGGGCTCACGCGCACGCCCATGCCCACGCGGAGAGTCCCGCCGCGCCGGATAAGCACGAAGGGCACCCGCACGAAGGTCCGTGGTTGGCGGTGATCTTCGGCACGGTGGCCCTGTTCGCGGTGGCAGTGGCAATCGGCGTGCGGTTTTACGGCATGGGCGGCGGCCATGGCGGCTCGAGTCATGGCTCACACGGAGCAGCCCATGCGTCTCCGCCGCAATCTGCAGAGAGCGCAAATCTGCAGGAAAGCGCGCACCCTGTAGCGGCTGCCTTCGCTCCGCCCGCGCATTCCATCGCCGTGCTGCCGTTCGTGAACATGAGCGGCGATCCGCAACAGGAGTACTTCTCCGACGGCCTTTCCGAAGAGCTGCTCAACGCGCTCGCGCGCGTCAAACAATTGCAGGTGGCCGCGCGCACGTCTTCCTTCTCCTTCAAGGGTGAGAGGCAGGACATCGAGGAGATCGCTCGCAAGCTGAACGTCGGGGCCGTGCTCGAAGGGAGCGTGCGCAAGGCGGGAAACCGCGTGCGCATCACTGCGCAACTCGTCAATGCAGTGACGGGTTTCCATCTGTGGTCGCAGACCTACGATCGCGATCTCGAGGACGTGTTCGCGATTCAGACGGAGATCGCCACGACTGTGACCGGCGCCTTGCAAGCGACGCTTCTGGAGAACACGCCTGCGATGGCCGATGTGGGCGGCACGCAGAATCCGGCTGCTTTGGACGAATATCTGCAAGGTGTGAAGCTCGCAAACGCCACGATCACCGAGGAAAACCTGCGCGTGGAGATTGCGGCCTACACGAAGGCCATCGACCTGGACAGCCGTTACGCGAAAGCCTATGCGGCCAGGTCGGTAGCGCTGAGCAACCTGAGCCGCTTTCTGGACGACGAGGCGCGCGTTCGCGAAACCTTCGATCGATCCCGCGCCGATACTGAAACCGCGCTCAAACTCGCGCCGGATCTGGGCGCGGCGCGGCGGGCCCTCGCGGCGATCCTCTATCTCGGTTTCTTCGACTATGCGGCCGCCGAAGCGGAGTACAGCCGTGCACTTGCCCTTGCGCCTGGGGATGCCGGCGTTCTGCGATCGGCTGCGTCTTTCTTCTCCGTTCGCGGGCGCGCCGCAGAGGCGATCCCGCTCGCGGAGCACGCCGTCAGGCTGGATCCGCTGAATGCCCGCTCGGTGCGCATGTTGGGCCTGGTGCTGCTCGATGCACGACGCTTTGACGAGTCGATCTCGATGCTCAACCGCGCATTGAGCCTCGATCCCGGCTTGCTGCAGGTGACTTCGACCTCGCTCGGTCTGGCTCACATGTGGCTCGGCGACAATGAGGCAGCCAGGACAGCCTGCGAGAAATCGCAGGAGGACTGGCCGAGCAAGATCTGCCTCGCTGTCGTTTATCACCGGCTCGGCCGCAAACCGCAGGCCGAAGCGATGCTGCGGGCGCTGACCGATACGATGGGGGACAGTGGCGCGTATCAGTACGCGCAGATCCATGCGCAATGGGGCAACACAAGCAAGGCACTCGAATGGCTGGAGACTGCCTACCGGCTGCATGACCCCGGACTGTTCGAAATGAAGCCCGACGCCCTGCTGGATCCCTTGCGTCACGAGCCACGCTTCCAGGAGATCGAGCGCGAGGTCCTGGCCGGGCACCTGAGGCGATGAGCCGCACCCCGCTCCCCAGCCAGCCGGCGACTCCAAGGTGGACGAGATCCGTTCTTGATTGAGAATGACTCGCATTAAGCGATAGGATGCCGCCCAGTCCGTGTCTCCGGGCCCGTGTTCCGCGCGTCATCACAACCATGCTCAAGAAATTCTGGTTCCAGGCCCATTGGCTTGTCGGCATCACGGCCGGGGTCGTCCTCGCCGTCGTGGGGCTTACCGGCGGCATTCTCTCGTTCGAAACCGAGATCCAGGACTGGCTGAATCGAGACGTCCGGCGCGTCGAACCAACCGCTGATGCGCCACTGCCGCCGTCCGCCCTTCTCGCAAGGATCGCCGAGCAGCGACCCGACACCGTGGCTTCACTCGCGCTCTCAGGCGATCCCGAAGTGAGCGCCCGCGTCACCTTCGCACCCAAGGGCGGCGGGCGGGGCGCGGAGGAGCGGGGTCCTCCGGGTCGTGGACCGCGCGGCGAGACCCGGTACGTCAACCCGTACACCGGCGCGGTGCTTGAGGGCGAAGGAAACGTCGGCCAGAGCTTCTTTCGCACGACGCGCACGATCCACCGCTATCTCACTGCGGGTGAGATCGGGAACCAGCAAATCGGAAAGCAGCTCGTCGGCGCGTCGACCGTGCTCTGCGTGATGCTCGCGCTCTCCGGCCTCTATCTTCGGTGGCCGCGTCGGGTCGGGAACTGGCGCTCATGGTTGACGTTCGATCCGGCGCTCAAAGGCCGAAGCTTTCTCTGGCACCTTCACGCCGTCATCGGAACCTGGGTGCTGGTCGCGTTCCTGCTGATGTCGTTATCCGGCCTTTACTGGTCGTATGAGTGGTATCGCAACGGCCTGTATGCGATTTCCGGCGTTGAGCGTCCCGCACCTCGCGGTGAGGGTCAGCGCGGGGGTGAAGCCCAGCGCGGAGGTGAAGCCCAGCGCGGAGGTGAAGCTCAGCGCGGAGGTGAAGCCCAGCGCAGAGGGGAAGCCCAGCGTGGGGGTGAAGCCCAGCGTGGGGAAGCGCGCGGGCGTGAAACCGCGCGCGGCGAAGGTCGGGCGATGGGCGAGCCGTCCAATGCCGAGCGATCCAATGGGACCGGCCGTGAAGCCGAGCGCGCCCCGCCCACGATCGATCTCGATACAGTCTGGCAAGCCTTCCAGCACGAAACGAAAACCTCTTCGTTCAGCACGGCGACGCTGAATCTCCCTCGACAACCCGGCCGCCCCGTCGAGATTCGCTATCTCGATGCAGACCCTGCACACGAGCGCGCGAACAACACACTGGAGCTCGACGCGGCGACCGGTGCCGTCCTCCGCCACGAGCGCTACGACGACAAGCGAACCGGCGAGAAATTCATGTCGAGCATCTTCCCGCTGCATTCCGGCAGCTTCTTCGGAGTGCCCGGCCTGTTGCTGTACATGATCGCGAGTCTCTCGATGCCGGTGTTCACGATCACCGGCTGGATGATGTACCTCGACCGCCGCCGGAAGAAACGCGCGGCGAGAGCCGCCGAGAGCGCTGCGGGTATTGCGTCATCCGGTAGCGGGCAGAGTGCGGGAGAGCGTTTGCTGCTCGCCTTCGCAAGCCAGGCCGGTTCTGCGCGGGCGCTCGCGTGGCAGACGGCCGGCTCGCTGCAGGCGGCCGGTGTCCCGGTCGATGTGCAGCCGATCGAGCGGTTGGATGAAACGCAGCTTCAGAAGGCGAATCGCGCGCTCTTCGTAGTGAGTACGTTCGGTGAAGGCGAGCCGCCGGATGCTGCGCGATCCTTCGCGCGCCGGATCATGCGCGATGGGCTCTCGCTCAATCAGCTGCAGTTCGGGCTTCTCGCTCTCGGCGATCGGCAGTACAAGACCTTCTGCGAGTTTGGCCGAACGCTTGAGGGCTGGTTGCGCAGGCAGGGCGCGCGCCCCGCATTCCCGCTGGTCGAAGTGGACAACGGCGATCCGAATGCGATTGCCAGATGGCGTGACGGGCTCAGCCAGTTCGCGGGCACGCCGCTGCAAGGATGGAACGAGCAGCCGTATCGGGAGTGGACGCTCGCGGTAAGGCACGTCATGAATCCCGGGAGTGCGGGCGACCCGACCTACCACATCGAGCTTCTTCCACCGGAAGGATCCCGCCCGGAATGGCATGCGGGGGACGTCGCGGAGATTCTTTCGGGTCCGGAAGGCGAGGATGCGCCGAAGCGTGAGTTCTCCATCGCCTCGATCTCCGATGATGGAGGCGTCCATCTGGTCGTGCGCCAGGTTCGCAAGGCTGACGGATCGCTCGGCGCGGGCTCCGGATGGCTGACCGAGCGCGCGAAGATCGGCGCGAAGATCCGCATGCGCATCCGAAGCAACCCCGCGTTTCATTTGCCGGAAGATGGGCGCCCGATGATCCTCATCGGCAACGGCACGGGCATTGGCGGATTGCGGGCGCATCTGCGCGCGCGCGTTCGGGCCGGGCACCGTCGCAACTGGCTCTTGTTCGGCGAACGAAGTGCCCGCCACGACTTCTATTACCGCGACGAGCTGACCGCCTGCCATGCCGAGGGCGGGCTCGATCGTCTGGACGTTGCGTTCTCCCGCGATCAGGCGGAAAAGGTCTACGTCCAGCATCGCCTCAGGCAGCAGGCGGACGCGATTCGCGCCTGGATCGCCGATGGTGCAGCGATCTACGTATGCGGAAGCGCGCATTCGATGGCACCTGCAGTGCATGCCGCGCTCACGGAAATCCTGGGCGATTCCGCGCTTACGCGGCTTGCCGAAGGCGGGCGCTATCGTCGGGATGTGTACTGAGCGGGGCCGATTCTCGCTCAGTGCATGCCGGCGAGCGGACGGGGCCTGTGCCTGTTCGGGCAGGGGCTGCATGAGGCCTGCGACGTGGAATTCCGCGTTGGTCAGACCGTACGGCGGCGATCGCGACAATCGCGTGATCATGGCCCACGCATCGGGCCGGGCTTTCGTGGCCGCCAGTGAGCGTCTGCTGGGCGTTGCTCTCGTCGACCACAGGAAACTCCGCGGCCGGGAGCGAAGCTGCGCGGCCTGAAGCCTTCGCCGGTCAGGCTCGCGGGCGCATACTCCGGGGCACGTCAGATGATCGCGTGCCGCTACAAGCCTCATCCCGCCTTGTCCGCGTTCGTGGAAGACCTGTGGCTGTATGACGGTTACGTTCCCACGCACGAGAGGGAGCGCATTCTCCCAAGCGGCACGTTCGAGCTGGTGCTGAATCTTCGGGAGAACGAGCTGCGAATCTACGACGCAGCGAATACCGATCAGTGCCGACGATTCTCCGGAGCGGTGGTTTCCGGGCCATACGCGGGATACTTCTGCAGCGATGCTGCGGAAGAAGTTTCCATCATGGGCGTTCACTTCAAGCCGGGCGGCGCGTTTCCGTTTCTGGGATTCCCGGCCGGTGAGTTATCCGACGCGCATGTCGACCTCGCCGAAATCTGGAAAGGTCACGCTGAAGACTTGCGCGCCCAGCTGGTCGAGACGAACCGCGCTGACGAGCGCTTTCGGCTGCTCGAGCGCAGGCTCATCGAACATCTGATTCAACCGCTCGAACATCATCCCGCGGTTGCCATTGCGCTCGAGGCTCACCATCGTCCTGAAGCCTCCACCCGCACTCACGAGCTCGCGCATGCCAGCGGCCTCAGCGAGCGCCGGTTCATCGACGTGTTCCGCTCCGAAGTGGGGATGACGCCGAAGCTGTTCGATCGCGTCCGACGTTTTCAACGAACACTTGGACAGCTCCGAGTAAGCCACGACATCGACTGGGCGACGCTGGCGCTGGGGAGCGGCTACTTCGATCAGTCCCACCTGATACGCGACTTCCGTGAGTTCGCCGGTGTCTCTCCGACGGAGTACGTAAGGCGGATGCAGTCGCTTCAGGCTCTTGGCGCGCACGCGAAACCGAATCATCTGGCGTTCGCCTGAACGCTTCAGTTTTTTCCAATACGAACGGTAACCGCCCGCGCACCATCTTCCCCAAAAGGAGAATGGAAATGCCGACGGTTTGGGTGCGATACATCGTCAACGATGTCGATGCGGCGATCGGATTCTACGAACGCCTGGGATTCAAGGTGGACATGCATCCTGCGCCCGGATTCGCCGCGCTGAGTCGCGGGGATCTGCAGTTGCTGCTGAATGCTGTGGGCGGGGGAGGCGGAGCGGCGCAGCCCATGCCTGACGGACGGCGTCCGGAGCCGGGAGGCTGGAACCGGATTCAGCTTCGGGTGAAAGACCTGGATCGGGAAGTCAGCGAGCTCAAGCAGGCCGGAGCCCGGTTCCGGAATGAGATCGTGAACGGCAACGGAGGCAGGCAGATTCTGCTCGAGGACCTCTCCGGAAACGTCATAGAGCTTTTTGAGAGAAGTTCGCGAGAGTGACGAGCAGCGTGATCCACCCTACCAGCACGCAAATAGCGCAGGCGGTGGCAACGCCGATTGCGAATTTGCCGCGGCCGATGGCACCGGCAATAACCACCTTCGTCAACGTATTGGTCGCCACGCCGGTCAGGATGGCCCAGGTCGCGCTGTCTCGCCCGATGGCGTCGGGTACGAGACGAATCATGGATACGGTCATCGCATCCACATCGAACAGTCCCATCGCCGCCGCGCTCGCCACGGTTCCCGAAGCTCCAAAGCGGTCCGCAATGAGTCTTCCCAGCAGGATGAGGAGGCCCATGGAGCCGGCGAGGAGGAGCACGGACCAGAAGTTGAACGGATTCCGAAACTCCGCGGGAGGCTGACCGGGACTCGGGGCGGACTTGCGATGGAATGATGCGAACGCGAATACCCCAGCCGCCAATCCGGCAGTTCCCAAGGGTGGTCCGACAGTCCATGCCAGTAGCGGACTGAGTGCTGCAACGATGGCCACCACTCTGGCGAAAGAAATGGCCGTGGCGATGGCAGTGGCTGCCGCGAGCAGGGGAGCGGACCCCTCGCCCTGAGCCGCGCGGCGAGCGTTCGAGAGCGCTACGGCGGTGGAAGAGATCAATCCTCCGACAGCGGCCGAGAGCAGGACGCCGCGATGCTCCCCGAAGTATTTGACCGCGATGTATCCGATGAACGAGACCGCGGCGAGCGCGATGGCGATCATCCATACTTCCCGCAGATTCACGCCTCCAAAGGGTCCCACCGGCCGATCGGGCATGATGGGCAGGGCGATGAACGTCATCGCGAGAAGGGCCAGGCCCGACTCCAGCTCGCGGCGCGAGATTCGCGCGACCCATCCATGGATGCCGTCACGAAGCGCGAGCACCCCGGCCGCGCCGACCGCAGCCGCTGCGGCCACTCCCTTACTGCCCAACATCGAAAACACGCCGAGGATGAACGTGAGGAGTGCAGCGACCGCCGTCGTCGCCGAGCGATTGCCTGTCGCCGCGCCCTCGGTCCGCGTAAACACAATGACTGTGGCGGCGAACGTGGCGAAGGTGATCCCGATCAGAAGAGCGCCGCCGACGCCGACCGCCTCGCCAGGCTGACCCGCCAGTACTCCGACAATGCCGCCGAGCAGGCCGGAGATTGCGAAGGTGCGCACGCCGAAGGCACGAGTTCCGGGCTGCACGTCCCGCGTGCTCCATCCCCGTTCGAGTCCGATCAGAAGGCCGATGCCAAATGCGAGAGCGATTCGAGTCAACAGCTCGGGGATGTTTGCGGGAGTGAACACGTAGTCGGGGGGTATCTCTCAAGGCGTCTGCCGAGCTTCGATACTAACGACATTCGCGGGCGGGCACGAGAGTACGGTTCCCTCGCTGAGGATCAGACGCTGTGGACCGCCTGTGTTTCCAGGATTCTGCCGATTGCGGCGACCTGCTCGGACAGGCGCAGAAGAATGTCGTCCGTCGAGATGACGCCGATCAGACCGCCCGTGTCGTCATGGACGATTGCCCGACGAACGCCCTTTGCACGCATATGGGCGAGTGCGTCCTCCACCGGCGTGCTCTCGCGAAACGAAAGCGGGTCCGGCGTCATTACCTGAGACGCAGGAAGCCGTGAAAGATCGGCTCCGTGCTTCACCTGCGCACGGACGACGTCGCGATCCGTGAGGATTCCGACGGCCGTCGGACGATCCGCTGGAGAAAGCGTCAGGACGACTGAGCCGACATGGTGCTCATACATCAGGCGCGCCACGTCTGAAAGCGGTGCCCTCGCACTCGCGGTGACGGGGCGTCGACTGCAGATTTCGCCGACATTCATGGGTAAGCCCTCCATCACCAGCGTCCCTCCCGAGCGCCGGGCAGGGAATCAGTAGGTTTGCGGAGGAGCCGCGTAGTCCTCCTCAGGCCGCTGGAAGACGGCTGCAGTTGAATCATCCATCAATGGATGGAGGGCCGATCATGAGAATCGGAGAAATCTGCAGTCGCGATGTCCTGACGGCAGAGCCCAGCGATGCGCTGGCGAAGTGCGCAAAGGCGATGGGTGAGCGCAACGTAGGCTCGGTCGTGGTCGTGGACAGGAGCGGGGGCTTTGCGCGCCCGATCGGCATCCTGACGGATCGGGACATCCTGCGCGGTCAGTTCGACCGGCATTCGGACCTTTATTGCCTGAATGCAGGCGACGTCATGACTGCGAATCCCCTCGTCCTCAAAGAGGACTGCGACGTACGAAATGCGATCGACTGCATGGGCCAGCGAGCGGTGCGCCGTGTGCCCGTCGTGGACTCCGGCGGCGAGCTGGTTGGCATCGTGACCTTCGATGATCTGCTGCCGGCGATAGCGGGCCAGATCGCGGCTATCGCCGGGCTCGTCAGCCAGCAGATCGAGAACCGGAGAGTGCGCTCGTGAGAACCGCAAATTCTGAACGGATGATCTGGCCATGATCTCATCGTCCGAATCCGGGTCCACGATGGTTTTGAAGCGCATCCTGGTCGCCACCGATTTCTCGCCCGCCGCCCGGCTCGCCGTCTCGCGAGCAGGACAGCTCGCGAAACAGAACGACGCGAATCTCTACCTGGTCCATGCGCGGCCGGACTGGAACCTCTTCACGCCGGCACCGGGCGCCAACGGTGGCGAGCAGTACCGCGTCGTGACCCACGAATCGGAGAGAGCGCTGGGCGAGGAGCTCGCTTATCTCCAGAGCACCTTTGGAATTCAGGCGCGCGGTGAGACGCGCGTCGGCCGCGCGAGCCAGGTTTTGCTCTCCGTGGCCGCGCAGATGGACCCTCATCTCATCGTGATCGGGGCGCGGGGCGAGCATGACGAACCCTCAGGCGTTCCCTTTCTGGGCGGTACGACGTTGAAGCTCGCCGTCTACGCGGATCGTCCTGTCCTGATCGTCCGAACGGCATCTGACCTGCCATACAAGACGAGCGCAGCCGCAGTCGAGTACCCCAGCGTTGCTGCTGGCGATCTTCTGCGATGGGCGTGGACGCTGGTCCCGGAAGGGGACTGTCACATCGTTCATGCGTTCGATGCGCCCTTTGCTCAGCGCATGCGCCGGCATGGTGTTCCAGAGGAAGTCGTCACTCAGCGGAGTGAGGCCATGCGCTCGGATGCCAAGGCCTTCATCGAGCGGATGCTCGACATTCCGATACGGGAAGGGCAGCGGTGCCATACCCACTTCGTTTGTGGAGAAGCCGTCGGCGCGGTGCTCGACGAAATCGGCCGCTGCAAACCGGACGTTGTCGTGATCGGCAGGCATGGCCATCCGCCCCGGGAGCATCAATTGCGCTCACTGGGGAGTGTGGCCTTACGCATCGCGTACCACACGGCAGGCGACGTCCTGATCGTGCCCTAGGAGAGTAGCCATGCGCGCGAAAACGGGCTCGGACAGATACGGATCGGCGCTGATCTTCCTGCACTGGCTGATGTTGCTGCTGATTGTGGCCGTCTATGCGTGCATCGAGTTGCGGGTGTTGTACCCAAAGGGCAGCGACATTCGTGAAGCGCTCAAGACGTGGCACTTCATGCTGGGTCTGGCGATTTTCGCTTTGGTCTGGTTGCGCCTGATCGCCCGATATCTTGGGACCGCACCGGCGATCCTGCCTCCGCCGCCTCGATGGCAACTGCTGGTGGCGCATACGACCGAGATCGCGATCTACGTGTTCATGATCGTCATGCCCTTGCTGGGCTGGCTGATCCTGAGCAGCGAGAATGAGCCCGTGCCTTTCTTCGGACTCCGGCTTCCTGCGCTGATCGGCGAGAACGAGACGCTTGCGAAGCAGTTCGAGGAGCTTCACGAAACCATCGGCAACGTCGGCTACTTTCTGATCGGAGTCCACGCGGTCGGAGCGTTGGCTCACCACTATCTGCATCACGACAACACCCTAGTCCGCATGCTCCCGTCCCGACCGCGGGAGTAAGGGCTACGCTCGCTGCGGATTCGCCCGGTCGCCACGCCCTGAGCGAGATGGCGCCGACATTGGGCCAGAGCGCCCATGCAGAGCCGCCTCCTGGATGATGGCGGTAACTTCTGTCGATTCGCCCTCCACCCACTCGATGCCCACGCCGCGCTCATCACGCCGCACGACAGCGGCGCGAACCAGATTTCCGAATCGTCCCGGCCCGTGCTCGGACACGCGCCGGAGGTTGACTATCGAGAGCGGGCGCACGGGCAACAGCGTCTCGATGTACGCGCCGCTAGCGCTGACATTGCAGATCCTGCCCCATCCGATCGACGCCGGAGCCGCGACAAGCTTCACCGGGACACTGCAGTCGATCCGATCTCCCCAACGATGTTCCATCTCGATCCCCCTCCTCACGGGCCCACTGACAGGTAGTTCTTCACCTGAAGAACGCCGGGTGCCGACCACGCCACATCCTCCGCCTCTTCGTGCTCGGACCAGGATCGCACGCGTCCCTTGAGCGTCACCTGCGATCCGTCGACATCCACGTGGATCCGCTCCGCTTCAAGCTGCGCGGAGCGCTTCAGGGCAGCTGCTATTCGGTCCTTGATGTCGAGAGCCATGGGCTTGCCTTCGAGCGTGATCAGGTTCGAAACCATGCGGACACCGCGCAGCTTGCGCACGCATTCTTCCGCTCGCTCTTTCTGGTACTGCCACTCCACAGTGCCCTCCAGCTTCACGTGTCCGTCGTGAACGATGATGCGAATGTGGGGAGCCGCATCGGGTAGCTGCTGCTCGATGGCGTCCGCGGCGTTCCTGGCAAGCTCCGGATCGGGAATCATGGAGCCCATCGGGATGCTCACCAGGAGATCGTTTGCGAGCGCGCGAACGCCGGCGACCCGTTTGACCGCCTTCTCCGCGGCCGCGGACTCATCGAGGGATCTCACGTACCCGGTCAGGGTGACGATGCCGTCCGCCACTTTTATGGCGATGTTCTTGTCATCGACCGTGGGGGTCCATCGCAGTTCGTCTGTGACATCCTTCAGGAGCTGTGCATCGCTTTTCATGCGCGCCTCCAGAGCGAGTGGCAAAGGCGTTCCGTTGGCGACAATGTTCTCCGCGCGGGTCCGGCCGCACTATTCGCGAGCGAACGTAGCCGATCCGGGAGAACTACTTAGGGGCGGCGAAGCGCCTTCAGTCGTAGTAGTTGGGCTGGAGCGTTTCGAGATACGAGGTCAGCCGGTCGATCATCTGATCCCGCCGCTGCCGAGCCAGCGCATCGTTGCTCAAGCGGGCATGAAATTCGAAGCCCCAGACCGGCATGGCGGCCGTGCCGTGAGCGAGGAAGTTCTCGCGCCCGTCGATGATGCTGCGGATTCGATCGCGCGGAAACTTGCCTCCGTTGCGTGCCGCGATCTTCGTGAGATCCGGCACGCCGCCCTTGAGATACGGCTCGACCGGGCCGTCACCATGCCCCGTCAGACCGTGGCAACTCGAGCAGAACACTTGATACAGGCGGACGCCTGAGTACTCGTAAGGGCGCACCGAGTGCTCGTAGGTGGAGCTCACACATCCGGCGCCCGCTAATGCGGTGACACCGAACAAGGCGACGAGTGCGCGCATTACCCCTCCAGCCATTCCGGCGTTGTTCGTCTGGCCGCGTCCGGCTTCGATGCTACATCTCGGGCACGGCGGGTAGCGCGGATTTCTCGGATTTCTCCGGCTTCTCGGTCATCGTCGCTTCGGTAAGCAGCAGCACGCTGGCCACCGAAACCGCGTTCTCCAGCGCGATGCGCACGACCTTTGCCGGATCCACGATGCCGGCGTCGAAAAGATCCACGTACGTCTTCTTTGAAGCGTCGAAGCCGATATTCGCCGTGCCGTTGTTGAGCTTGTCGACGACCACGCCGCCGTCGGCTGCCGAGTTCTCGGCGATCTGTCTTGCCGGCGCTTCCAGCGCGCGGCGGAGGATCTGAACGCCGGTCCGCTCGTCACCCGAGCACTCCGCCTCGACAGCAGCAACGGCATTCGAGCAGCGAAGGAGGGCAAGCCCGCCACCCGGCACGATGCCTTCGGCGACAGCCGCTTTCGTCGAGCTGATGGCATCGTCGAGCGCGTCCTTCTTGGCTTTCATCTCGGATTCGGAAGGCGCGCCAACGCGGATGACGGCAACACCGCCGGACAGCTTTCCGAGCCGTTCCTGCAGCTTCTCGCGATCGTAATCGCTCTTGGAATCCTCGATCTCCTTGCGGATCGCGCGGACGCGGTCGTCGATCTTCCTGCGATCGCCCGCACCGCCGATGATCGTCGTGTTGTCCTTGTCGACGACGATGCGCTTGGCGCGTCCCAGGTGCTCGATCTCGACATCCTCGAATTTCGCGCCGAGCTCCTCCGAGATGACCTGCCCGCCCGTCAGGATGGCGATGTCCTGGAGCATGGCCTTGCGGCGGTCGCCGAATCCCGGTGCCTTGACCGCGACACTCTTCAGGACGCCGCGGATCTGATTGAGGATCAGCGTGGCGAGCACTTCGTTCTCGACGTCCTCCGCGATGAAAAGGATCCCCTGACCGGTTTTTGCGAGGCGCTCCAGCAGCGGCAGCAGGTCCTTCAGCATCACGAGCTTCTTGTCCGTGATGAAGACATAGGCGTTCTCGAGAACCGCCTCCATGCTGCCGCTGTCCGTGACGAAGTACGGGGATAGAAAACCCCGGTCGAATTGCAGGCCTTCGACGACCTCCAGCGCAGTCTCGATGCTCTTCGACTCCTCGACCGTGATCACGCCGTCGCTGCCGACCTTCTCCATGGCGTCGGCAACGAGATCCCCGATCGCGGGCTCGTTGTGAGCCGAGATCGTGGCGACCTGTGCCTTCTCTTTTCGACTGCTTACGGGTTTCGACTGCTGCTTCAGCGAGGCCGTCGCCGCTTCGAGCGCGCGATCAAGCCCGCGCTTCAGGTCGATGGCGCTCGCGCCCGCCGCCACGTTGCGCACGCCATCCGCAAAGATGGCATGTGCCAGCACTGTGGATGTGCTTGTGCCATCGCCGACGAGATCACCCGTCTTCTCGGCTGCCTGGCGCAGCATCTGCGAGCCGAGATTCTCTTCGGGATCCTCCAGCTCCATTTCCTTCGCGATGGTCACGCCATCGTTGCAGACGATGGGCGCGCCCCATTTCTTCTGGATGAGGACGGATTTGGACTTCGGGCCGAGGGTGAGCCTCACCGCATCGGCAAGCTGCCCCGCGCCCCGAAGCACCTTCTCGCGGGCAGCGGAGCGGAACAGAACCTGTTTCGCGGCCATGATCGTCAACGCTCCTGCATGTACGGTGGTCGGGCGACGCCCGGGTCGACTTCATTCATTTCTTGTCTCCCGGTTTGACGGCCGCGGGAGCGCGTTGTGGCTCGCCCGGGCCGAGCGCACCGTCCGCGCGCGCACGCAGGTATGCGTAAAGGTCCATGACGTGCGGCTGGACCTTAGGATCCTTCTCCCACGCGGGCATCACGAGCTGGCCGCTTTCCGCGCGCATCGCTTCCTCGGCGAAACGTTCGCGCACGGCGGTTTGATCGTCACCCGAGACTTCGCCCCAGCCCATGACGATGCGGTAGCTCGTGAGGACCTTGACGGTGAAGTCCTTTGCGCTCAGATCGCGCACGCGCTCAACGAGACTTGGCGCGATATCCGTCCCTGCAGCGTCGACTCCATGGCACGTGTGGCAAGCGCTGTGAAAAGCGCGCCAGCCACGATAGGTGGACTCGTCCACCTTGCCGTTCGTGACACGATAGGGCGGAGGGTCCTGTGCCATTGCGCTGGCGGAGGCGAGAAGCGCACAGCTGACAAGGAGCCATCCGACAGGAAGGCGCCCGACCGGGATTCGAGGGTGAGCACGCGGTGTCATGGCGATCCCCACCATTTCAGGAACTCATCGAACTCGATGACGCCATCGTGATCGGTGTCGACTTCCTGGAAGCCGATGTGGCACTCGCTTTCCGACATCGTGCCGTCGATGGCCTGCAGGAAGCGCACGAACTCCTCGTACTCCATCAGGCCGTCGTCGTTGCGATCGTAGTACTCGAAATCCTCGCGCAGTCGCGCGACGTCTCCGGTTTCGCGAATCGGCCCGGCAGTTTCCGAAATCATGGCGATTCCACTCCCGCGAAAAGTCCGTGTCGACGATGCTGATCCCGAGGGCCGTGCGTGCCCATACGGAAAATTGCGCAAACACGGCTACCAAACACCGTCGAACTACGTATGCGCCGCGCACGCGCGGCTCGTAGCCTGTTTTCGAAATCCCGGTGCAGGAGTCAGGTCATGCGTGGAGGTGAGCTGGTCAGAATCGTTTCCTTGCAGGAGGTCGACCGCTGCGATGTCGGCCGCGTCGGCGGGAAGAATGCTTCGCTTGGCGAGATGGTCCGGGCGCTGACGGCGGAGGGAATTCAGGTTCCCCCGGGTTTTGCGACCACGGCGGCGGCCTACTGGGAATTCGTCGACTACAACGGGCTTCGTCCCGTCATCGTGGAGGCTCTCGACGAGCTCAAGTCCGGACGCGGCTCCCTGACCGTAGCGGGTCTCAGGATTCGCAAAGCATTCCTTCGCGGCAAGTGGCCCGAGGAAATGGCCGAAAGCCTGCGTTCAAGCTACGCAGAGCTCTGCCGTACCGTGCAGATGCCCTCCGCGGACGTGGCAGTCCGATCCAGCGCCACTGCGGAGGATCTCCCCGACGCAAGCTTCGCTGGCCAGCAGGAAAGTTTCCTGAACGTGCGCGGTGAAGAGGCGCTCCTAGATGCGTGCCGCCGATGCTACGCGTCGCTGTTTACGGATCGTGCGATCAGTTATCGCGAGGCGAAGGGATTCGATCACATGAAGGTCGCGCTCTCCGTCGGCGTGCAGAAGATGGTGCGCTCCGACCTCGCAGGCTCGGGCGTGATGTTCTCGATCGACACCGAAACGGGCTTCGACGGAGCCGTACTCATCGATGCAGCCTGGGGACTCGGCGAGAACGTCGTGCAGGGAAACGTCGATCCGGACGAGTACATGGTCTTCAAGCCGCTGCTGTCGCAGGCATCCGCAGTTCCGATCATTGAGAAACGATGCGGCAGCAAGGAGCAGCGGCTCGTCTATGACAGCGGCGGGGACAGTGCGACGATAAACGTCCCGACCTCTGCCGAGGAACGCGCCGCTTTCGTGTTGAGCGATGCGGAGATCCTGCAGCTCGCGCGATGGGCCTGCACCATCGAGCGACATTACGGTATGCCGATGGACATCGAGTGGGCCAAGGACGGAATGACGGGTTCCATCTTCATCGTCCAGGCGCGACCCGAAACGGTCCGTTCGCGACAGGTGGCAAGCACGCTGCGTACGTACAAGGTCGGACGGAAGGGCCAGCGCTTGCTCACGGGTTTCAGCGTCGGACAGGCAGCAGTCGCGGGGCGCGTCTGCGTGCTGAAGAGCGCGCAGGAGATCGACAAGTTCGTCGATGGCGCGATTCTCGTGACGGGTGCGACGGACCCTGACTGGGTTCCAATCATGAAGCGCGCTGCGGCCCTGGTGACAGATCACGGTGGGCGCACGTCGCATGCCGCGATTGTCAGCCGGGAGTTGGGTCTGCCGGCGGTGATTGGTACTGGGAGCGCCACGACGACGCTTCAGCCCGACCAGGTGATCACCGTCTCCTGCGCGGAAGGTGAGGAAGGCTTCGTATACGACGGCGCCGCGGAGATCGAGACCGCCGCGTTGGACCTGAGCGCGATCCCAAAGACTCGCACGAAGGTGACGTTGAATCTTGCGAATCCTGCGGCCTCGTTGCGATGGTGGCCTCTGCCGGCGGACGGGGTCGGGCTCGCCCGCATGGAGTTCGTCGTCACGACTCACGTGCGGATTCATCCCATGGCCCTGGTGCACTTCGAGAAAGTCACCGATCCGAAGGTGCGCGAGACGATCGCGCAGCTGACGAGCCGCTATCCCGACAAGTCGGAGTACTTCGTCGATCGGCTGGCGCGTGGGCTCGCGCGCATCGCCGCTTTTGCGTATCCGCGGCCGATGATCCTTCGCACGAGCGATTTCAAGTCGAATGAATACCGCAACCTCATCGGAGGCAGCGACTTCGAGACTGCGGAGGAGAACCCGATGCTAGGTCTGCGAGGTGCGTCGCGCTACTACTCTCCGCGCTACGAGGAGGCGTTTGCGCTCGAGTGCCGCGCCATCAGGAAGCTTCGGGAGGAGATGGGGTTCAGCAACGTGATCGTCATGATTCCGTTCTGCCGGACGCCGGGGGAAGCAGATCGCGTGCTGGAAGTGATGGCGAGGAACGGCCTGAAGCGAGGCGAGAACGGATTGCAGGTCTATGTGATGTGCGAGATCCCGTCGAATGTGATTCTGGCGAGCGAGTTCGCGAAGCGCTTCGACGGATTCTCCATCGGCAGCAACGATCTCACGCAGCTCACCCTGGGCGTGGACCGCGATTCCGCCGAGCTCGCGGCGCTCTTCGATGAACGCGACGAGGCGGTGAAGTGGATGATCCGCGAAGTCATCCGGGAGGCTCGCAGCTGTGGGGTCAAGGTCGGCCTCTGCGGCCAGGCCCCGAGCGATCATCCTCCGTTCGCCGCGTTTCTCGTGGAGTGCGGGATCGACTCCGTCTCGGTGACTCCGGATAGCTTCATCGCGGTGAAGAAGGCGATTGCGGCAGCCGAGGGGGGGTGTACCTGAAAATCCGCGGTGAATTGCGCATTACTACGGAAGAAGCGGCGGAGATTTCCCACCTAGGATGGACTCCATCGGAAAAGAGGAGACCCTCAGATGAACGTCGGAGAGTTTTGCCAGAGGCAACCGGTCACGGCGAGGCCGTTCGACGACCTCACCGTCGTCGCTCAGCTGATGCGCGAAAAGCACGTCGGATACATAGTCATCGTCGAGCCTGCCATACGCGATGGCACTTTCAGGCCAGTCGGGGTTCTTACGGACCGCGACATGGTTGTTGCCGTCATCGCCAGGGAGGCGGACGCCCGCAGCCTGCGGGCAAGTGATGTGATGACGCCCGAGCCGGTCGTCGCCGAGGCGGAGGAGTCGCTGGGTGCTGCGCTCAAGAAGATGCGCAAGGTCGGCGTGCGGCGGCTGCCGGCCGTGGGCCGACAGGGCGAGCTGATCGGCGTGCTATCGCTCGACGACATCATCGATGCCCTGGTGGGCGAGCTCGAGGACGTCACCGGAGCGATCCGAAGCGAGCAGCTCATCGAGCACGCGCAGCGCCCGTGAGGCGGAACGGTCCGACGCCGTCCGCCGAGCCCTGAGGTGTGCGCGTTCTATATGAGCCACCGCGCGGCCACTCGCGCTAAGCTCGCCGCCTGGCACATCGGGGATCCGGAGTTCCTGATCCTTTCCCGTGGATCGAGCGCACGGATTCACTGCTCAGCGACGCCTTGCGATATGCGCGGCTCGCCGGGGCTGCGGCGCCGGCTACGAAAGCGATTGAGCGTTTATCAGGTCCCGCCGATCGGCAGCCATCAATGGAACAGGGAGTCGAGCGGCGCGCCGGCGACGATGCGCCTCACAGCTGCTTCGGCCATGAGTGCGGTCACATGCAGTTTCGTTAGGGCGACCGCCAACGATCTGCTGTTGCACGTAGTACCTACGATGTCGTATTGACCCGCCTGTCTGGTCGTCGAAAAGAGCCGGTCAGCGCGTCCAGCAAAACGAACGCGATGCATGTCCCCACGATCTCGGCGGGGCGAAGATCCAGCGCAGGGCTCAGCACGAGCAAGGGCAGGAGGGACTCCGGGATCGCATCCAGCAGCGGAGCGAAATGCCCGCTCTTGAGGGCCAGGCGGCGCTTCACAAAGGACGATGCCAGGTCTCCGGCGAGCGCGAATGCGCCGAAGATCGCGCCAGGCACGAAGCCGAAGGACAAGCCGGCACCGCCCAGGCCCGCTGCAAAGATCCCCGCAATGAGGCCGCGCCAAGTCTTGTGAGAGCCGAAGATTGGCCGCCCGTCGTGCAGGCATCTGCCACCGTCGATCGAACCGGAGAAGCGTTTGCCAAGGATCGCCGCGAGCAACACGGGGGTGCTGTTTGCGAGGATCAGCAGGATGAGCGCAGGCAGGTTGATGTGCTCGTGAATCGCCAATCGCGCACTCCGGAGAACAGTTGGTACTGAGGGATAGTGTGCGGCTGTTCCGATCGGGAGCGGTTACGGAGTTTCCACAAGGTGCGGCCGGCCACGCTCGACACTTCGGAATGCTGACATCGAGTCCGCCCGTTCAGGTTGCGTCTGACGAGCCAGAGGCCAAGCGGAATGCAAGACGCGAATACCGGCGTCGGGCAATGCAACCAAGGCGGTGTACGCCCGTCCGGCGAGAGGACCTGAAGAGCACGAGCTCGCGCGCTCGCGCATGACACATCGCAGTCATTTCTATGCAAACACACCGCGAATGGAGGCGGCGCCGATTGGCCGTCTGCAAGTACGCTGCGCGCCCAATCTGGAAACGGGGATCAGGGTGCGCCAATGGGCGATCACGATCACGCGTACAAGATCCTGTTCGCGCACAAGCGCATGGTGCGCGATCTGCTTGAGGGATTTGTGAACGGCGACTGGCTGTCACAGCTGGATTTCGACAGCCTCGATCGCGTGAATGCCAGCTATGTCAGCGACGACCTGCGATCGCGCGCCGATGACATCGTCTGGCGCATCCGCTGTGGCGATCTGGGCCTGTATCTTCTGATCGAGTTTCAATCGACGAACGAGCCTTTCATGGCGGTGCGCGTACTGACGTACGAGGGGCTTCTTTTTCAGGACCTCATTCGGATGCAGATCGTCACGTCTGGCGATGAACTCCCAGCCATTCTGCCTATCGTGCTCTACAATGGACAACGTCGATGGTCGGCTCGCGAAGACCTTGCATCGCTGTTTTCAGCGCGGGTGCCGCAACCGCTCGTGAAGTACATTCCGCGGTGTAGATATCTCCTCATCGACGAAAGTCACTTCGCGGACGCGGACCCTTCCCTGGAGGGCAACGCGGTGGCGGCTCTGTTTCGGCTGGAGAACTGCCAGCAGCGTGAACAGATCCCGGCGATCGTCGGCCAGTTGATGGATTCGCTAGGGGGTGACGACCAGGACGGTTTGCGTCGCGCGTTCCGTATCTGGTTGAGCAAGGTGCTTTTCGTGCGTCGAGAGCAGAGCACCGGAACAGTCAACGATTTGTGGGAGGACCAGACAGTGTTGGCCGAGAGAGTGAAAGAGTGGGAGACGTCGTTGCTTCACCAGGGTAGACAGGAGGGTAGGCAGGAAGGCCGGCAGGAGGGTCTGCAGGAGGGACAGCAGAAAGGCGAAGTGGCGTTACTCAGGCGTCAGCTGCGAAAGCGCTTCGGCGAGTTGCCGCTCTCCGTTTCTGACCGCCTGGACGGGGCGCAGCCAGAGCAGATCGAGTGTTGGGGAGAGCGGCTGCTCGACGCCCAGAGCCTGAATGATGTGTTCGTCGTTGAGGGGGGTTTCTAGAAAAGTTCTTCTCACGAAACTGTGCGATCGCGCCTAGGCGCAGCTCTGCGAGGCGCGGGATCGCAGGCGCCACGGGATCTCGGCCAGAATTAAGCTCAATGCGCGGGAAAATAGATTGGGGACTGACAAGTCCCCCGTCTATTTTCTGTTTTGAGCAGGCATTTTCCGGCGGTTGCGGCGGGCACGGCCCCAAAGCCACCCTGCTCCGCGAAATAGATGAGGGACTTGAAGGTCCCCCATCTATTTCCGGAAATAGCGTATCTATTTGAGAAGAAGCCGGGCATCCGCCCGACATTGCTTGCCCACGGGGCGTCGCGTCTCACCGCCGCTTGTTCCAGTTTCGTACGGCATCAGGCGATCGGCCTACGGCGCGGCGCTCTCCCTCCGCACGGGATGAAATGTCAGCGAGCCGCTTAAGGTCTGCTGTACAGTTCCCGACAGCGCTGCGTCCGCGCATCGCCCCGGCGCATTATGGAACATCTAACTAAATCATCTCGGGGGTTCAGATGGCGAGAGGGACCTACTGCGAATCCCAGGGCTTCTGCGCGGTGGACGAACGATTCAAGGGATCGTCTGTTCTGGTCCGTCGCGGCGAATAGGATTCCTTTCGACTCCCCGGCCGGTTTGCAACCTACGTTGAGTACCAGCGCTGGTGGGGCGGCGCCGGGGGCGAGCGTCACCGTCAGATTAGCAAACAGTCCTGGAGGATCGACTGACTGGCTCGCTCTCGCAGCAGTCGGATCGGCTCCGAGTTCTTACTTGCAATGGGTGTATGTCGGCAGCGGTGTCAGCAACCGTGATTGGACGGTGACTATGCCGACGACTCCCGGAGATTACGAGTTTCGCCTGCTGCTGAATAACGGGTATGTGATTGCTACCGCCAGCCCTCCTGTGGCGATCGCCAATAACCCGCCGCTCTCGTCCACACCTTCGACGTCAGGATACGATCCCAACGGAAATCGCGTAACGATGGCCGGGTCGACCTACACGACTTCGAGCACTAGCAATCGGTTGCTAAGCGTGGTTGGCACGCTGAGTCGCACCTACACGTACGACGCGGCGGGTAATGTGACGAACGACGGTACCCGCACTTTCACCTACGACGACTCTGGCCGGATGTCTTCCGTTTCCGGCATCGGAAGCGCCACGTACATTTATAACGCGTTGGGTCAGCGCGTGAGGAAGGTCTCAGGCGGCGCGACGCTCTACTTCGTATACGACGAGGCTGGACATCTCTTGGGTGAATACGACGGCAGTGGAGCGCTGGTGCAGGAGACGATCTGGCTCGGAGACATCCCGGTCGCAACGCTCCGCCCAAATGGATCGGGCGGCGTTGCCGTGTACTACGTGCACACCGATCACCTCAACACACCCCGGCGCGTGAGCCGCCCAAGCGACAACGCGATCGTTTGGCGCTGGGACAGCGACGCGTTCGGCACGACGGCGGCCAACTCCGATCCTGATGGGGATTCGGCGGCTTTCACGTACAACCTGCGATTTCCGGGGCAGTATTTCGATACAGAGAGTGGGCTGCACTACAACTACATGCGCGACTACGACCCCCACACAGGTCGATATCTGCAATCGGATCCGATTGGGCTTGAAGGCGGGATAAACACTTACGCATATGCCGGCGGCAATCCCGTATCCGTATACGATCCTCTTGGGATGAAGCAAATTTGCCTTCCCGGGATGCGCTGCTACGGCGAGCAAGACAACCCCAATCTCCCAGGAACGCCGGAAAAACGACCGAAGTCACGGATAAAGCCGCCCAAGGACCTTTGTGCGAAGTCCTCCACTAATGCCGAGGGGTGCTTGGCGTGTTGCGCGCGCGGTGCTCTGAGGTATGGTGTTCAGTGGCAAGGTCAATGCAACGCAGAATGTGCGTGGTATCACATGGCGTGCCGCAATCCGGACGCTCCACCCGCAAATCCAGCATTGCCACCGACTGCGGTTCCAGAGTTGCTCTAGCCGATGAATTCCTGGGGGAGGAATGGACCGATGATGCGCATTGATCGAAAGACCCAGGCTTTGATGGTCGGATTCCTCCTGATCACACTGGGTGCGTGTGAGTCGGGTGGGCGGCGAGCCGCCTCCCTCAATTCAGACTTGGCGGCTTCCGACATAGGAAGGAACGCGGCGGTTGTGCTGACGAGTAGCTTGCATGTACAGGACCTGATTCGACAGGGAAAACTGGACGAAGCGTCTCGAGTGCTTGATAGCTCATATCTTTATCAGCTTAAGTTGATGGAAGCATTCGATCGCGAGCTCTCAGGGGATGAGAGGTATATCCAACTCAGAAATCGTCTGGTCGAGAAACTACAGCGAGCATGGTTACAGACTCCGCCTCGGTATATCGACGAGCAATCGGCCGCATACCTGGAGCGAATTTGCGCCTCGTTACCGGATTGTCCGCGTGGCAGAGTCAAAGGACGAGAGCCAATCCCTGAACTCGCGCAGTAGACTCCGGAGTGCGCTTGACTGGCGATCCGATACAACTACGCGAGGGACTATGACCCGGCGACGGGCCGCTATGTCGAGAGCGATCCTATCGGGCTTGGGTGGTATCAATACGTACACCTAGGGTAAGCGATTAGGGAACCGCATTCTTCCGCCCTGAGCGATCACGCGAGAAGCTGCCGCCACATTCCCGATGGAGATGGTGGCGATGAAAACAGCGACAGAGATGACGGAGAAGCAGCGACTGGCGGTAGAGGCGATGGAAGGAGCGCGCAGCGAGGGGATCTCGCTGAGCGACTACGCGAAAGCACGTGGCCTTGTGACTCGCGAGCTCTACGATGGGATTGCGGGACTGCGTCGGAAGGGGTCGATCGCTGTTGAGAACGTTGGCGGCCTGGATGGCGCCGTGCTCGGTGAAAACGTGGGGCAGATAGCGGCGGCCGCCCAGCTTGAGATGCAGTAGTTTCGACTTGATCTGACACCCGCTCTTGCAAAGAGCGGGGTTACTCGGTTCGATGGTGTTTACCAAGACATCACTGAACACACTGGGAGTAACCCCGCCATGAATCTTGTAAATCACAGCGTCATCAAGCACAAGATGGGCTTGCTGAACCTTGCCGAAGAGCTCCAGAACATTT
>Ga0182742_1000926_pt1 | contig 41089 bp, 47 predicted proteins | sample eDN5th37CBELigMG_FD_128880 | JGI IMG/M metagenome (GOLD analysis project Ga0182742, IMG submission 128880) | Enriched Miracle-Growth compost microbial communities from Emeryville, California, USA - eDNA 5th pass 37_C BE-Lig MG (version 2)... ... | reverse complement strand
AAGCTGCCGCGCGTGGTGCGCGATCTGTCGACCGAGCTGTCGAAGCAGATCGATCTGGTCATGCAGGGCGCCGACACGGAGCTCGATCGACAGGTCCTGGAGGTCATCAAGGATCCGCTGACGCACATGGTGCGCAATTCGGCGGATCATGGCATCGAGAGTCCCGCCGAGCGCCGCGCGGCCGGTAAACCGGAAAAAGGCGTCATTCGGTTGAATGCCTATCACGAGGGGGGCTCGATCACGATCGAGATCTCCGACGATGGCAAGGGGCTGAATTACGCGGCCATTCGCAGGAAGGCCGTCGAGCGGGGCATCATCAACGAGGCCGAGCTGGAGCGCATGAGCGATGCCCAGGTGGCCAAGTTCATCTTCCATCCTGGCTTTTCGACTGCATCCACCGTCACCTCCGTATCGGGGCGCGGCGTCGGAATGGACGTGGTGAAGACAAATATCGAGTTGATCGGCGGAACGGTCGACATTCGCTCGGAGCAAGGACGAGGCACGACGTTCACGATCAAGATCCCGCTCACGCTGGCGATTGTGGCGGCCCTGATCGTCTCGTCGAAGGACCAGCGGTTTGCCATCCCGCAGGTGGCGGTTTCCGAACTCGTTAGAGTCTCGCCGTCGTCCGATCATGCGATTGAGCGGATCAACGGAACGCCCATCCTGCGTCTGCGCGAGCGCCTGTTGCCGATCGTGCCCCTGTCGAAGGTCATGCACCTGTCGAGCGACGAGGACGTCAATACGGGCTTCGTGGTCGTCACACAGGTTGCGCAGCAGCGCTTCGGTATTCTTGTCGATGGCGTCTTCCATACGGAAGAGATCGTCGTCAAACCGATGTCCTCGAAACTGAGACACATCCAACTGTTCTCGGGGAACACCATCCTGGGCGACGGCGCCGTCGTCCTGATCGTGGATCCGAACGGCCTCGCCCGGATGGTCGGATCGGGAGGGCAGAACGACGAGTTCCAGACGGACGACACCTTGGAGAAGACGATCGCTTCAGTCGAGGAACTGACGAGCCTACTGGTCTTCCGGGGAAGCGGCGACTGCTTGAAGGCGGTGCCTCTCTCCCTCGTGACGCGTCTGGAAGAAATCGATGCCTCGACAATCGAATGGGCCAGTGGTCGCCCCGTGGTTCAGTATCGCGGCCACTTGATGCCGATCGTTGCCTGCGACGAGGAGCTTGAGATCAGGCGGCAGGGCATGCAGTCTCTGCTGGTCTTCTCGGACGGTGAAATATCCATGGGTCTCGCGGTGGCGGAAATCGTCGATATCGTCGAGGACAAGCTCGAGGTGGAGCTTCTCGCGGAGCGCTCCGACCTTGTCGGATCGGCCGTCGTGAAGGGGCGCACGACTGAAATCGTCAATATCGCTCATTACCTGCCCCTGGTCCTCGAGACGTGGTCCCGCTCGGGACAGAAACACAAGCAGGGCAATTCGCTTCTCCTCGTGGACGGGTCGAATTTCTTCCGGGACATGCTCATCCCCGTGCTCAAGGCATCCGGATATCGCGTCCAGACGGCGACGACTGCTCAGGATGCGGCTCGCATGCTCTCAAGCGGCCTTCAGCCTGACTTCATCGTTGCCGATCTCGAGTTGCCCGGACATTCCAGTTTCGCTTTCATCGCCACTCTGCGTGCCGATGCCCAGTATCACTCAACACCCATCATCGGAATGACGCTGAAACCCGATCCCCAGCTGATTGCTTTAGCGCGGCGCTTCAAGATCACGGATGTCGTTTCCAAGATCGACCGTCGCGGGCTTCTCTCCGCACTTGCGGAATTGGGCGGATCTCTCGAGGAGGCTGCATAGCCATGAACGCATTTGCCTTCAAGACTGCCAAGGTTCTCGCCCAGGAGACGGAATTCATCACCGTCACCGTGGCTGGCCAACTGCTCGGGCTGCCGATCGGCCGCGTCCATGATGTCTTTGTCGTCAACGAGATGACAAAGGTCCCCCTAGCGCAAGTCGAGATTGCCGGCCTTCTCAACCTTCGCGGGCGCGTCGTCACCGCCGTGTCGCTGCGCAGCCGCCTTGGTCTTCAGGAAGAGTGCAGGGTGGGGCGCCGCATGGCAGTGGGGCTTGAATGTCAAGGCGAAGCCTATGGGCTTCTCGTCGACGAGGTCGGAGAAGTGCTCAAGCTGAAGTCGGATGACATGCAGCCCAACCCGGTTCACCTGGACCGGCGCTGGGTCAGCCTGTCCCAGGGTGTGCATCAGCTCAAAGGCGAGCTGATGATCGTTCTCGATGTGGACGCAGTTCTATCCTTCGAGGCGGGGCGCGACGCGGCATAGCCGGCCTCATTCACATTCATCTAACCAGATAGGATACGTTACAGTGAGCTTAGATCTTTCAATTCCTGTCCTTGTCGTCGACGACTACCAGACGATGGTCCGGATCCTCCGTAACCTTCTCAAGCAGATCGGCTTTACGGATGTCGATGATGCTTCCGATGGGCAAGCAGCGCTGGAGAAGCTCAGGGCAAAGAAGTACGGCCTCGTCATCTCCGACTGGAACATGGCTCCGATGACGGGATACGAGCTGCTTCAGCAGGTTCGCGCCGACGCTGAGCTCAGCACTCTGCCCTTCATCATGGTGACTGCAGAAGCGAAGACCGAGAACGTTGTCGCGGCCAAAAAGGCAGGCGTCAACAACTACATCGTGAAGCCCTTCAATGCGGATACTCTTCGGGCGAAGATTAGCGCCGTCATTGGCTCCTGATGAATTGTGGTGAGAGTCATGAACCCACGAAAGAGCTATCGTATCGAGGCTCACATGCCCTCTGCCTCCCACGAAGATGACGCTCTCGAACGCCATGCCGAGATCATGAACCTGCTTGGAGCCATCAAGGAGGCGATCGTTCCGGCCAAGGAACTCTCGGCTTCCCTTCTTGAAGAGCACCGGAGGGATATGCAGGAGGCGATGCGTCTCAAGGTCGAACTGGACTCGATCTACGAGGCGATCGAGCTCACGAAGCGGGAGATCGCAACGCTTCGCTATGCCGGCGCGCAAGGACAGGAAATCAACCGGGTCACGGATGAACTGGGCGCCATTGTCCTCGGCACGGAGACGGCCACCAATGCGATCCTGGCGGCTGCCGAGCGCATTGACGAGCTATCGGGCAATCTCGCTTCGCGCCTGTCGGGAGGAGACCAGGAGATCGCACGCGAGATTTCCGATCAGGTGATCAGCATCTTCGAAGCCTGCAACTTTCAGGACATCACGGGCCAGCGCATCAGCAAGGTTGTGCAGGCGATGAAGTTCGTGGAGGAGCGAGTCCACGAGATGATCGAGATATGGGGCGGGCTGGAGAGCTTCAAGGATGTGGATACCGTGGAGCCGGTGCGCGACGGTGACGACGCTCTCCTGAACGGGCCGGCCTTGACGACGGACAAGGGGATTACGTCCCAGGACGCAATCGACGCATTGTTCGGTTGACGACAAAAAGCCGTGGACGCCGATCCGATGGAGTCCACGGCTTCTGGCGCGATCCTGCCTTTTCGCTCAGGCGGGTTCGCTCGAGCGATGATCGAGGAGCTTGCGGACAATGTCCGTTTCCAGCAGCCGTGCAAGAGAACGTGCGGCATGATCGGTTGCGGCCAGCAGGACACCGCCGCAGACGTTGTTCTGCCCCGTGAATCTGTAGCGCAGCACATTGGCAGGCTGCATCCTGCCGGTCGGGCGAGCGACAAACCCTTGGATGGCTCCGGGCGGATCGCTGCGCCCATTCTCTACGCTCATCCCGCTGAAGCTGCCTTTGAACGCGTACGGAATGACCTTCAGCTTCCTGCTGTTCCGGTAAGCGACGCCCAGTTGCGTGTTGGCGATGGCCGCCACGATGTCGGTGTCGAAATGCAGAAGCCCCTCGAAGGAAGTCGACCGGGACTGAACCTCGAATTGATCGAACACTGCAATCGCGTCGAGGTCGTCCAGGATCACGAAGACGCGGTGATGCCGGTAGCTCGGCCCATGTGTAGTGCTGCCGATTTTGAAGATGTTTGCCCCTTCGGGCTCCTCGTGGGCTTCGATCCAGCCTTGTCCGGCGAGTTGCTCCTGGTCGTCGGGAATGGCGACGTTATGGGCCCGCGAAGAAACGAGATATTGGCGGGCTGCTCCGGTCTCATGGAGACTCGATCCCTGCGGGTCGACGATCCAGGGTGCGCCGCCCGTCGCATAGACGAAGGATGTGCAGTCATTGTGATCATGCTCATGATGACGACTGCTCAAGGATGCGCAGAAGTAGTTCCACCGGGCGTTGCGTTCGTAGTTGCGGGCGGTGATCAGGCCGGATCGTGCTGAAGAAAAGCTCTTCCTCCCCGTTGGGTAGGACAGCTCGGTGGCGAGATCGGAATCCGAGAGCAGGCTGGTGCCATAACCGGAAAGAAGGCGTCGCAGCCAGGACGCATGATGAAATCCGAAGGGAGCATCTCCGAATGGGGGCAGAGAACCCGACGGGGCGGTCACTGCGACGAGCGTTCGAAGGCCACGTCGGAGGCGCTCGGTGAGGTCCGCGCGAAACTCCTGCGTTTCCGGCATGCTCTCGAGCTGCCGAGCCAGGATGAGTCCCAGAGAGACGAGTTCGAGCTGCAAGTGTGTCGATTGCTCGATGAAGGTGCCGTTCTCGTCGACCATTCGCCTGAACCCGTTGTCCAGATGCGCCAGGGCGAGGGATGTCCAGTAAGGTGCGAGCGGTATGCGCGGAAGGGCTCGCGCCAGAGCCAGCAGGGCGCAAGCGGCATGAAGGTGAACGATAGAATGCGAAAACACATTCTGCCCGAGGATCTGGCCCAGCGCGCAGGCATGCCGGACGGTCTCCGCGAGGATGACCTGGATGTTCTGCGGATTCGCTGAATGCGAGGTTGTGACGCTCGAGGAGAGAAGATGAAGGAATGTTTCGGCTCGAGCCGACAGAGCCCGAGGATGGGCGCTGATTGTGTCGCAGGGGTGGCCCCAGGGGTTGGCGCTCGACCAGGCGGCTGCCAGATCGATGGCTCGTGTAAGCCTCCTGGGGTCTCCCGCTACGGCGGGATTGCAGAGCCATGCGAGTGACTGGAACTCCAACCTCCAAGCGAGGGATTGATAGGGATCTTCATTCCATCGCGGTTCGTCTGGCAATGGCCATGCCGGGAAGCCGCCGAGTGTGAGTTCGTTCTCCGACATCACGACGCTCTTGCCGTGCTGCACAGCCGCGAGTTTGTCATGGATCGTGAACGGAGACGCCAATGCCGTCGGATCGGCAAGGCGCTTCATCATGTCGCCGTCAGACGCCTGCGCCCTCGAAGAGCGGGCTGAATCGAGCCTTTCCATGAGGCGATTGAGAACGGTCGGAGCGTCCGGCAGGTCGTCGCCTGAAATCGTCTCCAGCGAAAGATCGTCATCAAGGGAGATCTCGAGGGGGGTTACCAACTCCAGTTTGGTCTGGTCATTCCAGGTTTGAAAGCCGATCTCGACACTTGCGGCTCCCGCAGGCGGAACAAGATCGAGGGTGAAGCGCCGCGCCTGTCGGTGGACCGGGATATTGATGAAAGCTCCCACGGACGGTGCGACCGTCATTTCCGGATACGGAAGAGGCAGTTCCTGTCCGCTCGTGTCGCGATAGACAATGCGGGCCAATGCCCCGTCAGGGGCGAGGCTTTCGTTGACGATCTGACCACGGACCAGCAGATTGCGCTCCGGCGGGAGTGCGTACCTGAACCAGGTCGGCTCGGCCTGGAGCACGAGCCAGTTGCGGCGGGCGTTCAGGGTTCGTCGCTCGCTGGCGTTGTTTCCCGGCCCGCGGCGTTCGGACGCCTTCTCAGCCTGAAACAGCCTCGGATCGCTGATCGTGAAGGGATGGGAATTGCGCCAACTCCGAATATTGATAGCCAGTTTCCTGGCAGGAGAGGGCATGAAGAAACCGAAGGAAACCTTGTAGGATCGACTGCTCTGCTCGCGGAAATCGGGGCCGCTCACATACCAGCTGTGAGGATCGATCTGCGTTCTGGTCAGGCCGGGGACGTATGTAAAGTCGATGCTCGACCCGTCCTCTGTCAGGAAGTCGAACCCGACCACGGCGAAATCGAGAGCGGCGCCGTTCTCCTCTTGAGCATCCCGCTCCAGTTGGAAGCTTAGCTCGCACCATTCATCGGGCTCGAGACCGTCGAAGTTCAGCGCAACCCGCGACCAGCGGTTGTTGTTCGAGATGATATGCTGGGTTGAATTGTCGTCGGACGATCCCCCGTCGGCTCTGTCGTTGCGAGTTGGAAGAAGGCATCTGGCAGAGAGCATGGGGCGACGCTTCGTGAGGAACGGAGATTCGGGATATATCGGCTCGGCTGTCCAGGCGCCAGACAGTCCTATGAGAGGTTAGGCGCTTCGTTCCGTCAATGCGCCGGATCAGTTGAGGGTTGCGGCTTCGACGAACAGGGCCATCCGAATCAACTCGGAAAGACTCCGTGCCTCCATTTTCGCCATGACATTCGCGCGATGAATCTCAACGGTTCGAATGCTGATGTTGAGTTCATGGGCGATGACCTTGTTGGCCTTTCCGTCCACAAGGCAGTCAAGGACCTGACGCTCGCGTTGGGAAAGGGATTGCAGGCGGGCCTGGGTCCTGAGCAATTCCTGGCTCCGCCGCACGCTTCTTTCGTCGCACACCAGCGCGAAGCGAACCACCTCGAGGAAGCGGTCTTCACGAAAAGGCTTCTCCAGGAAGTCGATGGCGCCTGCCTTCATGGCCTCGACGGCGAGCGGGATGTCGGCGTGTCCCGTCATCACGATGACAGGTATGTTGAGCCCGCGGTCGTGGAGGCGCCGGATGAATTCCAAGCCATCAATCCCGGGCATGCGCACGTCCGTAACGATACAGCATCTGCCGGGATCTGTTATCTCGTGAAGGAACGCTGTGGCGGATTCGTACAGACGCACGTTCAATCCGGCGGAAACCAGCAGGAAGGCAAGCGCTTTGCGGACGCCGACATCGTCGTCCACCACATATACGACTGCCCCGCTCGACATCGGCTTGTTCTCCTATTCTTCTTGCCAAGAAAAAAGCCATTCGCGCCTCAGGCAGATGCTGAAGTGGATAAAATCTCTGATCGAGGCCCCAGCCCGCCTAGCGGTTCGATTTCGACATTCACGTTATGGCTTGTGCTCGTACTCGCCTCAAGTCGCTTCTTCAAGATATTGGTGGGACCACAAGCCTAGATCGACTGAGGCTTGGTCGCTGCGCGGCTTGGGCAAGCTCTACATCCTTCGATTGTGGGTGAGAAGAGGCAAGGAGAACAAGATCAGCTGGCGCCGCCTCGGATCGGGCCTGAATCGAGCACATTATGAAACGTTATTAAAAATAAAAAACTTGAGCAGAGGCATTCTAGGCCACATGGACGGCGAGGTCATCACGACAATAGGCCGCCACCGTTCGGCGCCACGTCAGCCCCATGCAAGGTTGCCTGGGTAAATGCAACTTTACCATGATGGCTTGGAGAGCACCGTGACATCACCTGTCTACCTGTTCGATCTGGCTTCGAGGCAGGCGAATTGGCTTGCGGCACGCCAAACCACGATCTCGGGAAACATCGCGAACGCGAATACTCCCGGGTATCGCGCGAAGGATGTCGAGCCTTTCGTCGATATATTGGACAAGACGAAGCTGACGATGGCCGCCACAGACAGCGGGCATATCGGTTTTGACGCGTCCCGGCCGGAAAGCATGAAAGTGAAGAAGGCCGACACATGGGACACTGTCTACTCGAAGAACTCCGTCAGCATGGAGCAGGAGTTGCTCAAGGCCGGTGAAGTTGACCGGCAGCACTCCCTGAACACCAGCATCGTCAAGGCATTCCATCGAATGCTCATGTCGACTGTAAGGACATCATGATGGTTGATCCTCTCATCGCATCAACAAAGCTCTCCAGCGCCGGCCTCGAGGCTCAGTCGGCCCGTTTGAGAGTGATTTCCGAGAACGTTGCCAACGCCCAATCGACTGGGCGGGCGCCCGGATCGGATCCCTATGCGCGCAAGACTATCACCTTCAAGGCCGAGCTCGACCGGACGCTGGGTGCATCCTCGGTGTCGGTGAAGGAAGTCGGGCGGGACGAAACGCCCTTTCCAACGGAATACGATCCTGGAAATCCCGCCGCGGATGAGAATGGCATGGTGAAGAAGCCGAACGTCAACATGTTGATCGAAATGGCCGACATGCGTGAAGCCAATCGTTCATACCAGGCCAATCTGCAGATGATGAAACAGGTGCGCGCGATGATCTCCGCGACCATTGACCTTATGAGAGGCTGATATGATCAGTGCAGCATCCTCAATCTCCTCGATGATCGATCATGCGGCGTCGGTCGTTTCCGCGCCGGCTGCAGCGGTCAAATCGGTTGCTGGAGCGGTCCCGAACGGAGTCGCGCAGGTCAGCTTTATCGACACCATGGCGCAGGTCGCCTCATCGGCAATCGATACCCTGAAGGTGGGAGAGGCGTCTTCGATCGCAGGCATTCAGGGCAAGGCGTCAGTGCAGCAGGTGGCGGAGGCCGTCATGGCCGCCGAGCAGACCCTTCAGACGGCGATCGCGATCCGCGACAAAGTGGTTGCCGCCTATCAGGAAATTGCCCGGATGGCGATCTAAGGAGAGTATCATGAGAGCGCTTGCCATTGCTGCGACGGGCATGAATGCCCAGCAGCTCAACGTCGAAGTCATCGCCAACAACATCTCGAATGTGAATACGACGGCGTTCAAAAGCGCTCGTGCCGAGTTCACGGATCTCCTTTACCAGGCCGAACGTGCCCAGGCCGTTCCTAACCAGACCGGCGCGAGCCCGGTTCCCGAAGGCGCCATGCTGGGGCTCGGCGTGCGCGCGGCGGCCATTCGCAACCTTCACCGCCAGGGAACCCTGACGAACACCTCGAACCAGTTCGACCTGGCCTTGAACGGCCGCGGTTGGTTCCAGGTGGATTCGCCCAGCGGCGAGACGGTTTACACGCGGGCCGGTGCCTTCAACAAGGATGCCAACGGGCAGCTCGTGACCCTTGACGGCTACACGCTCAATCCGCCGATCGTCATTCCGGCGAACGCTATCGACGTGACCATCAACGAATCCGGTGAGGTCTTTGCCAAGATCGATGGTCAGATAGAGCCGCAGAACATTGGCCAGCTGACGCTCGCGAATTTCGCGAATGATGCGGGCCTTGAGCCGCTTGGCGGCAATTACTATCGGGAGACGCTCGCATCAGGAGCCCCCGCCGTCGGCATGCCGTCCGATCCCGGCTACGGGAGGATTCATCAGGGTTACCTTGAGGCCTCAAACGTGGACGCCATCAAGGAAATCACCAACCTAATCACGGCGCAGCGCGCATTCGAGATGAATTCCAAGGTCATACAGGCCGCGGACGACATGGCCGGGACAGTCTCGAAGGGTATTCGCTGAGTAACATGAGGCTGGGGGATCCTATGAAGACGTTGCTGCGCTGCGCGATGATCGCTGCCGCGATTGCCGCTGCAATTCAACCGGCTATCGGCGAGGAGCGCGTCCTCCCGGTCCCGGCGGTCACGATCTACCCTGGCGATATGATCAGCGAATCCGTGCTCAAAGATCGCGCGTTTCCTGAGAACTACCGGTTCAGGACCGCCGTCGTGGAATCGCCGCGAATCCTTGCCGGTAAGATCGCCCGACGGACGTTGCTGCCCGGGGAGCCGATTCCGCTGAACGCGGTCGATGATCCGAAGCTCGTCACGCGGGGCGTTCAGGTGGCTATTCTGTTCGAAGAAGGTGGCTTGTCGATCGTCGGAATCGGCATTCCGTTGCAATCGGGAGCGCTGGGCGAAACGATCCAGGTGAAGAACGTGGACAGCGGGAGGATCATCACGGGCCGCGTTCAGTCGGACGGCAGGATCAGGATCGGCATCCAATGATCATGCGGTTCGTATTTCTCCTTTTAGCATGCCTCATGGCGTCGCAGGCCATGGCCACGACGCGCATCAAGGACGTGGCGAACGTCCAGGGGGTCCGTGACAATCAGTTGATCGGCTATGGACTGGTGATGGGATTGCAAGGTACGGGCGACACGCTCCGCAATTCCCAGTTCACCGAACAGGCGCTCCAGTCAATGCTGGACCGGATGGGAGTGAATGTCAGGGACATCAATCTGCGAACCAGGAATGTCGCGGCCGTCATCGTGACTGCCGACCTTCCGCCCTTCGTGGGACCGGGTTCGAGGATCGACGTGACCGTGACCTCGATGGGCGATGCTTCGTCTCTCAAGGGGGGGACCCTGATGCTGACCGCCTTGCAGGGCGGTGACGGACAGATCTATGCGGTCGCCCAAGGCGCGATCGTCGTTTCGGGCTTCTCGGCCCAGGGACAGGCGGAGACCTTGACCTCCGGTGTGGCAACTTCGGGTCGCATTGCCAATGGCGCGCTGGTCGAGAGAGAAGTGCGGGGCGGCTTCGACGCTGTCGGAATGCTGGCTTTCGAACTCAAGAACCCGGACTACAAGACGGCCACTCTCGTGACGGACGCCATCAATCAATATGCGCAGCATCGCTACGGGATGCGCGTGGCTGCTCCGAAGGACTTCCGCACCGTCGTGCTCCAGAGGCCGAAGAACATCGCGCCGACGCGTTTCATCGCCGAGCTGGGCGATCTGGAAATTCAGCCCGATACGCCGGCTCGGATCGTGGTCGATCAGAGAACTGGAACTGTCGTCATCGGCAAGAACGTGCAGATCTCGACCGTTGCGATCACGCATGGCGCATTGACGATCCGCGTCACGGAAACGCCCGAAGTGTCACAGCCCGATCCGTTCTCATTCGGGCAGACGACCGTCGTTCCCAGAACGGAAATTTCGGCATCGGAGCAGCGGGTTCCCCTCGCGATCGTCAGGGGGGCAGATCTGCAAACCTTGGTCAAGGGCTTGAATCAGATGGGACTGAAGCCATCCGACGTCATCGCAATCCTTCAGGCGGTGAAGACGGCAGGAGCTCTTCAGGCGGAATTGGTGGTTCAATGATGAAGATCATGAATGCAACGATGGTACGTGCGGTGGCGGCGGGCGTATTCCTGGTGTCGCTCGCCTGTGGAACGGCCCATGCGCAGGAGAAGGTCGGCGAGCCGAAGGGCAGCAACTACTGTGCGAACATCGCCGATGCTGCTGCCGACGCTCGTTTCGTCCTTCAGAAGGCGGAGCTTGCCAAGATGGAGAAGGAACTCGAGGGACGGCTCAAGATCCTTGAGGCCAAGCGCGCCGAGTATGAGGAATGGCTTCGCCGCCGTGACGAGGTTCTGACGAAGGCCGATGAGACGGTCGTGGCGATCTATTCTCGCATGCGTCCCGATGCGGCGGCTCTACAGCTGATCAATATGGAAGAAGAGATCGCGGCGGCTGTCATCGCGCGCCTCAATCCCAGGGTCGCAAGTGCCGTTCTGAACGAAATGGAGCCGGCGCGAGCCGCACAGCTGGCCAATATCATTACGGATGCTCCCAAAAGAGTTGCGAGCAACGGGAGGAAAGAGTGAAGTTCATCGTTGCCATCGCCAGCGCATGCCTTCTTGCCGCTTGTGCAACCCGTCCTGAGGATATTGGCCGCGAGCCGGCAATGACTCCGGTCGGCTCGGGGATCGCCGTCGAGCGGGAACCTCTTCCGCAAGTATTCAAGGATACGACCAGCACGGCCCCCAATTCCACCTGGAGCAACGCCAGCGCCGATCTGTTCACGAGTCCTCGCGCACGGCAGGTGGGAGATATCGTGACGGTCAACATTCAGATCGACGACAAGGCCCAGTTCGACAATGCGAGCGACCGGTCTCGCTCGTCGAAGGTGGATGCGGGCCTGAAATACGGCTTTGCCTTCAAGGGTTGGCAGGCCGACGGGGCAGCAGATGTGGGCCTTGATTCGTCTTCGTCCTCCAAGGGCCAGGGCACAATCGACCGTTCCGAAAAGCTGCGCCTCTCAGTCGCGGCGATCGTGACGGAGGTTCTTCCGAATGGAAATGTCATTATCAGCGGCTCCCAGGAGGTTCGGGTGAACTATGAAGTTCGCGTTCTGAACATCGCGGGCATCGTGCGGCCGCGCGACATCTCGCCTCGGAACACGATCAGCTATGACAAGATCGCCGAAGCGCGTGTATCCTATGGTGGGCGTGGGCGCATCATGGAGGTGCAGCAGCCTGCCTACGGACAGCAGATTTTCGATGCTGTGACTCCGTTCTGAGCAGAATACAGGCAAGACCCATGGCAAAAAATTTGGCGCTACCCTTTCGTTCAGGCCAGGCGTCCGCAAGTGAGGGAGGTAGAAACCTTTTTCTGGCACTCGGACTGCTGACGCTTCTGTCGGCGCTCATCGGCGGCGGATTCGGGCTGTCCATTGTGTCGAGCATCGAGAGAAGAGTCGAAGCGAAGTACAGGTCGCAGCCGCAGCCGTCAGCAGACGCGAAACCTTACAGTGGTGACATCGCGATCAAGAAGCTCGCGCCGGTCGTGACCAATCTCGCGGCCTCCGAAACCGATTGGGTCCGCCTCGAGGCTTCCATTGTCTACAAGGGCGGCTTCGAATTCAATCCTGATCTTATCGCAGCTGAGGCAAGACAGGACATCCTCGCTTATCTCAAAACCATTACACTGGCGCAGATCCAGGGGCCGAGCGGCCTTCTTCATCTGAGAGAAGACCTCAACGAGCGGGTCAGGCTCAGGTCGAAGGGAATGATTCAGGAACTCGTTCTCGAAACCCTGGTCGTCCAGTGATCCGAAGGTGATCGAGAGACACTCACTCCAGCGTCTCCTTACCTGCACGCGTCTTCATCGCGAAAGCATTTATTCATGCGCATTCGTCTTGTGTTCACGAGCCTGCTTGCTCTTCTGATGACGGGAGCAGGCGCGTACGCTCAGGTCCCGAGCCTTGAGAGCCTCCTTCCGCCGGGCGACGGAGCAGCCAGCGGCCGAATCATTCAGATGGTCGCTCTCCTGACGGTGCTTTCCCTCGCGCCAGGGCTCCTGATCATGGTGACGAGCTTTACGCGGTTCGTCGTGGCCTTTTCCTTCCTGCGCTCTGGTCTCGGCCTCCAGAGCACACCGGCCAATATCTTCCTGATCAGCCTTTCTCTTTTCATGACATTCTTCGTCATGGGGCCGACCTTCGACAAGGCCTGGAACGACGGCGTCCGTCCGCTGACGGAGAACAGGATCACCGAGATGGAGGCGTTCACCAGGACGACCGAGCCATTCCGCGAGTTCATGCTTGCGCATGTCAGGCCGAAGGATCTCCAGACATTCGTCGACCTGGCGTCGACGAGTTATCCGGCTGCGGGCGAGGGCGAGAAGATCGATCTGCGCATCCTCATTCCCGCATTCATGATCTCCGAACTCAGACGGGGCTTCGAGATCGGGTTTCTAATCGCCCTTCCTTTTCTGGTCATCGACATGATCGTGGCAACTCTCGTGATGTCGATGGGCATGATGATGATGCCGCCGACGGTTCTGGCGCTTCCGTTCAAGATTCTCTTTTTCGTGCTGATCGATGGATGGAACATCCTGGTTAGCGGATTGGTCAGGTCCTACTTCTGAGACGGCTCTCGCTGAAGAGGTCAGCAATCCTCGCACAAGGTTAATGGAGCAAGAAGGAATCTCGATACGTCTCATCATTGCCGAGATTCTCAATGCCCGGTCGTCAGCATGCCGAAAGATTGTGGACCAGCCTGATGCAGCTCGGGGCGCGCCGATTGGCAGCCCTGGCCGCAATCGGCCTTGCGGTGTTCCTCACCGTCGGTTTTGGTGCCTATTATCTGAGCCGCCCGTCTCAGGAAGCGCTCTATACAGGTCTGGATCGTGAGGACGTCAGCCGAATGGGTGCGGTCCTGAACGATGCAGGAATTCCATTCGACGTCAGCTCCGACGGGACCTCGATCCTCGTCAGCTATGGCAGTACCGCCCAGGCCCGCATGCTGCTGGCCGAGAAGGGACTGCCCCACAACACCAAGTCGGGCTATGAGCTTTTCAACGATCTCGGATCCCTGGGCCTGACCTCCTTCATGCAGGAGGTCACCAAGATCCGCGCGCTCGAGGGCGAACTGGCCCGCACCATACAGGCGATGAAGGGCATCAAGGCTGCCCGCGTCCATATCGTTCTTCCCGAGCGCGGTTCGTTCCGCCGTGAGCAGCAGCCGGCATCGGCGTCCGTCGTCATCCGTACGTCGCCGGCCGACGATACGTCCTCGGCTCAGGCGATCCGCCATCTCGTGGCCGCCGCCATTCCAGGAATGAGCGTCGACAAGGTGACGGTGATGAACACCGAAGGCACGCTCCTGGCTTCCGGGGACGACTCGTTCAACGCCTCAACGGGCAAGCTGGCGAGTCTCGAAAAGACCGTCGGTCTCGAGATCCAGGACAGTATCCGGCGGACTCTCGCACCTTATCTGGGCATTGGAAACTTCGAGATCAGCGTCGCTGCACGCCTCAACACGGACCGAGTGAGTACCAACGAAACGATATTTAACCCAGATTCGAAAGTTGAACGCTCGACGCGGACCGTCAGGGAAACCGAGGTGTCCCAGAACCGGACTGGCCAGCGTCCCACGACCGTTCAGCAGAACCTTCCCGAGGAGACCGTCCGCAGCGAGTCGAACGACAGTTCGAGCGAGGACAACCAGCGTCGCGAAGAGCTGACGAACTACGAGATCTCCTCGAAGACGATCCAGACCATCAGTGACGGTTATTCCATCCGAAACCTGTCGGTCGCGGTGCTCGTCAACAAATCCCGCATCGCTTCCCTTCTCGGCGAGGGGGCAAGCCCCACCGAGATCGACGAGAAGGTGGCGGAGATTGAACAGCTGGTGTCCTCGGCCGCAGGCTTCAACCGGGGTCGGGGCGACCAGATCAAAGTCGCTGCCGTGAGCTTCGTCGACGACAGTGGTGTGCTTCAGCCCGTTCCGGGCCCGTCCGTGGCCGAAATCTTGATGCGCCAGTTCGGCACGGTTGTGAATGCGCTCACCGTCCTGGCTCTCTGTGCCATGCTGATTTGGTTCGGTCTGCGCCCTGCTGTCCGCATGCTCATCGCCCGCCACCAAGTGGACCTGGAGATGCAGCGCGAGCAGATGGCAGCCCTTTCGGCAGCGGAAGCCTCGAAGGAACTGAGCGCTCCCGAGGAAGAGCCGATTCAACAACCTGCGCTTGAAGACAATTCCGGCCAGCCAATGATCGAGCTGCCACGGACACCACAGCGCAAGCTGGAACAGATCGTTGAGCTAAGCGAAGAGCACGCGGCCGCGGTTCTGAAGCAATGGCTCCGGCAAGAGGCTGCGTGATGCCGGGCTCGATCGCGAACCTCATCAGTGATTTCTCTGGCCAGGCCGCTCCTGAAGGGATGGGGATTGGAATCCTGCGTCGGGTGAGGCAGGGCGCTGAGCCAGCCCCGGCTTCCGTCCCAAGCCCCGCCGATCGTCAGGCCGAACTGATCCAGGCTGTCGAAGACCGGGTCAGGGCGGAAGAAAGGGACGCAGCCCGAGAGCGGCTTGAGAGGGCCGTGAAGGCTGAGCTGGACCGTCATCGTGAGGAACTGGCCGCCCAACGAGCGACCTGGGTCGAGGAGGAGGCTCTGCGGCTTTCGTCTCAGATCGGCAGCGCAATTGAAAATCTCGAGAGCCTTCTGTCCGAGAAAGCAGCCCGCATCCTGGCGTCTGTCATTCCAGAGGCCCTTCGACGGAATGCGATTACCGAATTCATAGAGGCCCTCGAAACGATTCTGTCAGGGGAAGGGTCTCCTCTCCTGAGGGTCACAGGTCCTGAAGACCTCCTGAAAGCCATGAAAGCGCATATTGCTCCCCACGATGGGGCTGTTGAATTCGTCCCGAGCGACACGCCCGAAGTGACGCTTGTTGCCGGAGATACGACGATTCAAACGCAGCTCGGCGCTTGGTCCGAGCGGTTGCAGGCCCTCCTGAAGGAAGAGCCATCATGCTAGATTCGGGTAAGCAGGAAATCCTGATCGTTCGCAGGGGCAGTGATGACGAGGGAGCTGTGAAGGGCGGCGCCTGGAAGATCGCGCATGCGGACTTCATGACGGCCATGATGGCCTTCTTCCTCATCATGTGGCTGGTGGGCGTTTCCGATCAGGACGTCAAGGCAGGCGTAGCGAACTATTTCAACCCCGTTCAGTTGGCTGATTCCACTGCGAACAGGAAGGGTCTTGAAGACCCGCAGAATGTTCCACCTGAGCAGGAGACGGACAGCAACAAGAAGGGCAGAGAGAAGGGAAGCGGCGAGGGAACCGGCGGAAAATCTCAGCAGCTGCAGAAGCCCCGATTCAAGGAAGGGGCGCTCTTCCAGGACCCTTACGCGGTGCTCGCAAAAATCGCGGAGGAGATCGAGCCCAATCCGCAAGATACGCTTGGCGCGGATGTGACGCCCGGTGAGAGCGACGTCCCAGGCCTGAAGGGCGGAGAGACCTTCAGGGATCCCTTCGATCCGCTCTATTGGCAGGTTGCCCCTATCGATGAAATGAAGGCGGACACGCCTCCCAAACCGGGAACTGCGAGTCCGGCTCCGGCTAAAGCGGAGATCGACGTCCTCGCCTCTTCCGCGCCGAAAGCTCCGGGATCGGGCATCCCGGTCTCCAAGCCGACGGGGGTGGCCGAACCGGGAGAGCCGAAGACCACCTCGGAAGTCAACGCTTCAGCGGCAGCGCCCGCCGATGATGTCGCCGACCTGAAGGCTGCGGAACTGAAAAGAGAGATCATGATGGCAGTTCAGCCTGGAACGGATGCCGCGCCGAAGCCCCTCATCGAGGTCCGTCGCACAGGCGCAGGCACCATGATCAGTCTGACGGACGACTTCGACTTTTCGATGTTCGCAGTCGGTTCGGCAGAGCCGCATGTCAAGGTCGTGCAGGCGATGGCAAGGATTGCCGCTATCCTGCAGTCTCGCCCTGGAAAGATCGTCATTCGGGGCCATACGGACAGCCGACCCTTCAAGTCCGCAAATTATGACAACTGGCGTTTGTCGCATGCCCGCGCTCAGATGGCGCTCTACATGCTCGTCCGAGGCGGTCTGGAGGAGAGCAGAATCGTGCGGGTGGAAGGCCACGCGGACCGAGATCCGAAGATCCCATCGGATCCGAAGGCCGATCAGAACCGGCGCGTGGAAATCCTGCTTCAGGAGTGATGGCGGTGAACGGTCTTTTCCAGGCTGCTCTTATCCTGTTCCTGTTGGGCGTGTCTGACGCTGCCATCGCCGAGAACGGCGACCATGCGGAGATGATTCCGCAGCCGCAGCCCATGGAGGCGCAGCAGGAAAGCATTTCGAAACCAGTCCAGATGGTTCGGACCCTGCAGCTGATGCAGGATCAGATCGCTCTTGGGTCAATGGAGGCTCACCAGGGGCAGCGGGGACTCCTGACGATCCTGGACAGCCGCTTCATGGCTTTGGAACCTGAGGTCTGGACGAACCGCAAGAATGTGCATGCAGCCATCGCCTTTGTCCTGAGCGGTGGGAACCCGCAGATCCTCAGGGCGCTCCTGGAGATGAGCAATCCCATTCTTCCCATGGAACATCGCACCTTCGTTGAGGGGACCCTGGCTTATGTCGAGGGACGGGAGGAGGAGGCCAAGAGCAAGCTCATGGCAATGGATCTTCAGTCCCTGCCGCCGATGCTCAGCGCGCAGCTGGCTTTGGTGCAATCTGCTCTTCTGGTCCGGACAGATGCGAAGAAGTCCAGCGAGCTTTTGGATTTTGTCAGATTGCAGGCCCCGGGAACGTTGCTCGAGGAAGGCGCATTGCGGCGCCAGGTCTTTGTGGCAAGCCAGACCGGCGACATGAACAAGTTTCTCTCGCTGACGTCCGACTATTTGCGGCGGTATCGTCATTCGGTTTATGCGGGAAACTTCAGGCAGCGCTTGGCCTCGGCTCTGACGCGAATCGATTTTGGTGAAAACCAGGCGCTCTTCGATGGCCTCGTCGAGGTGCTGAAGGATCTGGAGCTGGAGGCAAGGCGCGATCTTTACCTCCTCGCGGCACGCTCCTCGATCGATCAGGGTTTCACGAAATCCGCCCGGATGCTCGCCGACGAAGCTCAGCACCTGTCAGGGGGCGACGTTGCCAGCCTGACCAGGGCGAAGCTCTATCGCGCCGCCGCCATGGTCGTTTCTCCAGGTACGATCGATGCTGCAGTTGCCGAACTGGAAGGTATCGACCAGTCCGTTCTCCTGGGGAGCGACGCGGCCCTCCGAGACTCGGCTCTCTCTGTGGCTCGACACATACGGCATATGCCCGGCAGTGCGGTGGCGGACACCCAAAGCAAGTTGCCAGGAACCGCGGCAAAACCCGAAGCAGCCCCGACCCAGGTCGCCGACGCAGAACAAGCGCCAGAACAGCCTCAAACCCTGTTAAAGGCAAGAGATATGCTGAGCCGCATCGATAATCTCATCAAGAACCAGGCATCGACCGTTCAATGACCTCAATTGATATCCCCCGGAATCTTCCCAGGCTTGTCGATGCACAGTCGTTGCGTGATCCATCCGGCGTTTCCGAGAACCTGGAAGGTGCTTCAACCTCTGGAGCAGACAGCTTCGATTCCCTCCTCCAGGGTTGGGCCGGGCGCTCGCCGCGAAGCGGAACAGATCCACAAACGGCCGGGGATCTCGAGCAGCACGAACCGGTGGTGGAAGGAAATGCGTCCGACGCATCCGGCACCACCATTGCGAGTTCGGTTTTCACGCTCCTGCAACGCATCCTGCCGGGTCCTGAAGCGCAGAATACTGGAGCAAATGCGCAGAATGGCGATCCTTCCTCTGACCTTCCGTCAGAGGAAATGCCGCAGCCGCAGGGCGAAAGGAGGATTCCTGATCTGAAGATGGCGCCGAAACTCATGGTTGCGGTCCAGCATCAGGAGACGCATTTCAAGCCTGTCCTTGAGAAGGTGGAAACCGGATCGCAGCCGGAGGACGGGGCCGGCGAGGCAGGGAATTCGTCCGAACGGTCATCAACCGACGAGGCCGCGCGCAAGCCGCTGCATCCGGGACACCTCGATAGGCAAGGGAATGCCAGAGATATACGCGGGCCAATACCTCCGTCTCATCTGTCCCAGGCCAAACCGGAGATTAAAGCCCAGTTCGAGGACACCGCTTCTGCTGCTTCGGAGAAATCAGCGATCGGTCGATCGGGCGAGCATGCAGAAGGACAGAAGATCCTCTCCGCGAGTGCCGCAGCACCGAACGAGGGGGCCAGTCTGCCGCTCGAGATGCTTCATCGAATCGCAAGTGCGGTCAGGTCGGACCTTCAGGAGACGACAGACCGCTCTCCCGCGCGATCGCCTCAGGAGGCCGGGCCTGTTAGGACGATGTCCATCAAGGCTTCCGAAAGCGCCTTGAGGGTTCTGCATCTCCAGCTTCATCCTGCCGATCTCGGCACGGTCTCCATCAGGATGAGGCTCTCAGGCGACAGCCTGGAAATGAACCTGCATGTTGAACGAGAAGAGACGGCGCAGCTCTTGCGCCATGACACCGAGAAGCTCTCTGCCCTTCTGCGCGGCTCAGGGTACCGTCCGGACACGATCAGCATTCACGTGGGTGAAGCCGCCGCTCAGGACCGTATCGTCACGCGGCAGCAGGCTGATGCGCAAATGCAGGGGCAGTCCTTCACGCAAGGAGGAGCGAGCCAGGGAGGACGTTCCAGGGACCAGGAAAGGCAGCATGCCAATACAAGAGCAGAACACCACAACAATGCGAATGAGGACAAGATCGTGGGTGGCGCTGGTTCTGGCACTATCTACCTATAGCCTGAGCGCGTCCGGCTCTGCCGAAGCTCAATCGGGAAGTCAGCTCTGTGAAAAGGAGATGCTGCGGGCTTCCGCAAAATACGGCGTTCCTGTCGGAATGCTCTATTCCGTCGGCCTGACGGAAACGGGCCGCCGTGGCTCTCTCCAGCCCTATGCCATGAATGTCGAAGGTCGAGCCGTCTTCTCGAACACGCTGGCTGAAGCTGTCCAGCGTTTCGAAGAGGCGCGTCGAGCCGGGGCAAAGTTGATCGATCTTGGATGCATGCAGATCAACCACTACTATCATCGCGACAAATTTCCGTCCGTGGAAAGTATGTTAAATCCGAGGAGCAATGTGGAATATGCAGCTCGGTTCCTGAGCGAGCTCAAAGGACGTCATGAGACCTGGACGATGGCCGTAGCCCGCTATCATGCCGGCCCCGACAATGACCCCGCTCAGAAGCGCTACGTGTGCAGAGTTATCGCGAACATGGTCGCCACGGGCTTTGGGCAGTGGACGCCCAATGCACGCGCTTTCTGCGCGGACACCCCGGGGTTGAAGTCCGGACAAACCGCTTCCGACGGGTGAGAGGTCAGCCGCTAGAGCCTGGGACCCAGAAGTGGACACCACTCCTGGGATCGATCCGAGGCTCCTTCTCTTGGTTGGCGTATCGAATGCGGCGGAAAACGGATCCACTTTTCGCTGGCGCGGCCCGCTGGCTCCGTCCGATGCGCTAGCGCAACATTTTCAGCGAAGTACCCGATTTATTGAGGGATCCGGTCAATGATGCCTCGGAGCCCTCCAGACGAGCGATCTCTACGGTGCGGGAGAAGAGAGAAATCCGGTTGGCCTCAAATCGCCAGAGATTCACATTGCGAAGAGCCTCGCTCGAGCATTTGGACGCCGAGGCCCTGTAGAGATCCAGGGTTGCCACGCTGGAGAGATGGATGAGGCATGTTCCTCCCATGCTGTCCGTCGCCTTCCAGGTGCCGGCGTAAGACGAGGCGCGACGTGGAGCGGAGAAAACCCCAGGAGGTGATTCTGCAGCAGGTGATGCTTGTGCCGGAGATGCTTCCGTTGCGACCTGCGGCCGTCGCTCGCCTGGAAGGGCAAGTTGCTCAGGTTGATTCGAGTCCGCTTGAACGGAAGCCGCGACAGGAGCAGGCTGGTGAGGGTCTGCAGGCAAGCGGCTGTCCTCATGATGACGATGGAGGCCGACCGATGCCCCTGCCGGGACCGCAGGCGAAATTTCCTCCGGAGCGTACCCCGCCCCAGAGACGATGAGCGGACGCTCGTTCGTGAATCGCGGACTCCACGGCGCCGAGTATTGCGGATAGTTACGCCGCACGTCAGGCGGCCCCCAGGGGCCCTGGGAATATTGACCCTCCCTCGAATTGCAGCCGGCAAGCAGACCGGCGACAGCCAGTGGAAGGAGTGCAGAGGCACCTTGTGTCACGGTTCGGATCCGTCCGCACATCTTAGTGTCGCACTGCGGCTGCAGGGCAATAGGACGACCGAAAACGGGGCGGAAGAGGTCTGAGACGCGCAGACGTGACGATTTTCGCAAAAGAGTGCGGATCAAGATCGGTCTCGGGTATCTCCGACAAGAGAATCCTGTTGATGTGCACCCCTACGGAATACTCACCAAGAACGAGCTTGAAGCCGACACTCACCAGGTCATGAGAGAATTCCATGTCCAGGACGATACAGGGCGGCTGACCCAACGCTGTGCTGATGTCGGCAGAGCGCGCGTAAGAGAGCGTATGGCCCTTGAAGAAGAGCTCGGCGCATGACGAAACGATTTCGCCGACATTGCCATGCAGCTGATTATTAACATAGGACTGAATGATTTCCGCATCTACGAGGCAGAGATCGGCGATGACGTCTTTGATGTTACAGGCGAGAACCTCTTCAAACGCATTCACGTCGATTTGTCCCAGCGAGAACTCTTCTTCAACCAGAAGGGCATGCCTGTTCATTTGGACCTCGTGAGGATGTAGAAGAGGATCTGAGCGACGGCCTTGTAGAAGTCGGGTGGAATCATACGATCCACCTCAACATGATCGTACATGGATCTTGCCAGAGGCTTGTCTTCGATCACCGGGATACCGTGCTTCTCAGCTGTCTCACGAATTTTCAAAGCAATGAGATCCTTGCCCTTTGCGACGACCACCGGTGCGCTCGCTTCGCTACGCTCATATCGGAGGGCGATCGCATAATGCGTCGGGTTCGCGATGACGAAAGTGGCTTTAGGGACGGCAGCGAGCATGCGCTTGCGAGCACGATCCTGAGCCAAAGAGCGCATGCGCGCCTTGACCATCGGATCGCCTTCGAGCTGCTTGTACTCTTCCTTGACTTCCTGTGGCGTCATCTTCAGGTCGTTGCGCCATTTGAAGCGGGCCCATACCAGGTCGGCCGCCACGAGAACGATTGTCGCAATGGCAATGGCCGAAACGAGCCGCATTGCCATGCTCAGCATTAGCTCCGGGATAAGGGTCGGGTCACTGAACATGGCATTGAAGACCTTGTGTTGCTCCGATCTCAGGAGCAGAATCGACACGATGGTGACGGTTCCGAACTTGAACAGGGACTTGGCAAACTCTACGAAGCCTGCCCTGCTGAAGATCCGCTTCCATCCACTGACCGGTGAGATCCTGCTCCACTGAGGGCGTATCCGTTCGGACACGAAAGAAGGCGTGTTCTGGAGGATAGAGGCTGCGAGGCTGCAACCGGCAAGGATCGCGATGATCGGTACGAGAAACCTGCCTACCTCCAGGAATAGGGCTTGAAACAGGGCAGCTGCATCCGGGCCCGAACTCAAGCGGAAATCCTGAGGGCGATCGATGAAGAGAGAGAGCCGCTCCGTAAGGAATTTGGTGCTGTTGGGCGCAACGAAAGCGAGCACCAGCAGAATGCTGAGGATGGAAGCGAACACCGGTAACTCCCTCGAGAAGGGGATATTTCCTTTCTCGAGGGCATCGCGGACCTTCTTGTCGGAAGGTGCTTCCGTCTTGCTTTCCTTGTCGTCGGAATCTGACATCGATCGCTATCGGTGCTCAGACGAAGGACTCGTCGTCCGACTCTGAGTTGATGACGATTTCGCCTCGTCCTGCCATGTCCAGCGCAAGATCCGTGATGGACCGGCGGGCCTCGGCGATATCCCGATGCGGCGATGGTTCCTTGCTGCTCAACTCATGCTCGATCATGCGGCGGACACGTGACGAGAGCGCGGCAAGAACCACCTTGCGGAACTCCTCGTTCGTACCTTTCAGGGCAAGAACCACACGATCCGGCGGAACTTGATCGAACAGCGAAGTACGGTCTCTAGGTGTCAGCTTGACGATATCGTCGAAGGTGAACAGCAGACCTCTAAGGATTTCGGCAGATTTCGGACGAACGGTCGAAAGACTGTTGAGTACATCCTCCATATGCTCCCGTTCCATCTTGTTGATGATGTCTGCGATCTTGGCGTGGGTATCGGAGCCAGCGTTTTTCGAGAAGTTCGTCATGAAATCCTCATGGAGCGTCTTCTCGATGTTCTTCATCGTTTCATCGACGATGGGCTTCATGCTCAGCATCCGCCGCATCAGGTTATTGCGAAGAGGCTGGGGAAGCTGGGCCAGTACCTTTGCCGCACAGGACGGCTTGACCTTAGTGAGGATGAGAGCCGCCGTCTGAGGATGCTCTTTCAGGAGATAGGATGCAATGGCACTTTCCGAGACTGTCGAAATACGCTCCCAAATGCTTCTGTTCGCAGTGCCGGCGACATCGCCGAGAATGTCGGCAATCTGTTCAGGAGACAGAACCCCTGCCAGGAGCTTTTCGATGTGAGCTACGCCGCCAACGATATCCGCGCCATTCGTGAAATTCGATGCGAATTCTTCGACGAGCGTCTCGATCTGCGATGGTGAGACAGGCCCGAGTTGGGCGGCAGACTTCGTAACGAGGCGGATTTCGTCCTCGCTGAAATGCTTCAGGATCCGGTTCGCCGCGGGCTTCCCCATCGTGAGGAGAAGTGTCGCAACGCGATCTGGCCCCTTCAATGTCTTAGAACCGTTTGCTTTTACGGGGAAACTCGCAACCATGATAGCAGCCGCTTCAGCCGGTAATGTCGTTGGTGGGCGGGCCGACGATCTCGGTCAGTGAGATGCCGAACCGGGAATTGTCGTCCTCTACGACAACAACCTCGCCTCGGGCGATCACGCGTCCATTCACCACCACGTCGACGGGCTCGCCGACTCTATGGTCCAGGGGAACGATCGCGCCACGTCCGAGCTTCATGAGATTCGAAACCGGCATGGTCGCCGAACCGAGGACGACTTGGATCGTTACGGGAATTCGGAGAATCGAATCGAGATTGCGGCCGCTGTCCATCTTCTCGTCCCGTGCAACGGAGCCGCCGAGGCTCTTGCCGAGCTCACCCTCCTGCTGCCAGGCAGATTTGTCCTGAAAGGCGTTCTCAAAAGGATTTGACATCGTGCGGATCCTTATACTCGGGTGCTGCTGGAGCCGGCTTGAGCCAGATCACGAGCAGATTGAATCAATGTTTCGAGTTGCTTGGCAGCGTCTTGTGCTTCTTCGATTCGTGCGCCAAGCAGCGCCAGGGTCTCGCGGCCCTCCGAGCCAAAGTTGGAGACAGCGTTCTGTGCTCCGATGAGAGCTTCGCCAGTTTTGTCGAAGATGCGTTGGTATTCTTCGTGATAGCGGTCGAGGCGTTTAAGTTTCCTGTACATCAAGGCAACCATCGCACTTGTAATGACGAGAGCGACGAAGAGGATGATGTTAGCGAGCGAAGACATCATCGAGAAACTCCTTCTCTTGGTCGATCAATTCATCGATCTTGAGGACATATGACCCGTCCGCCTGTCCCATATGGCACCAGAAGAGTCCCTGTTGATTCCCTTCGAGCTTGACGCGGCTCTTGGGCGTGGCCTGCAGCTCGATGACTTGACCGACCTTCAGGTCTGCGATCTCGCCGAGCGAGAGGAAGCGCTCTTCAAGCACGGCCGTAAGTGTAATCTCCGTCTTGCTGACCTCGTTGGCCATCTGTTTCAGCCAGCGCGGATCACGGCTCGTGGATTCGCCCGATACGACCCGTGAGAGCGACTTCCTCATCGGGTTCAATGCCGATTGAGGAATGATGACGAACATTTCTCCACCACGATTGAGGGCCTGGAGGAGGAATTTGGCGGCAACAGCCTGGTTGTTTCGCCGCCCGATCACGGCGAAATCCATACGGGTCTCAAGGCGCTCGAGCTTGAATTTCGTGTTGGAAACGAGTGCGAAGGACGCCTGAAGCGCCTTGGCGACCTGCTCGAACAGAACCTGCGCCATGCGCAACTCGATGTTGGAAAAGCCACGAGCCTCCTCGACAGGCGGCTCGGATCCGTCAGATCCGAAGAGGACCTCGACCATGGTGTAGACGAAATCCCGATCGAAGCCGATCAGGATGTGACTGTCCCAATCCGGGGCATGAAAGATCGCCGCAACAGCATTGGCTTCATACATCTCCAGAATTTCACTGATACGCCCGCTCTCGATGCCACTGAGAGAATAGTACATGGGCGATGCCGCCATGTGGCGGAGATGCTCCGCGCAACTCGTCGACATGCGGTCGAAGATCACATGCAGCATCGGGAGCCGGTCGATCGACAGACCGGCAGAATCCAGGAGCATGTCGCGGATATCATTGGCGCTTTGCGTACCGCTCATGATTATGCCGCCTCCTTCAGTTCCTCGGTACGGCTACCCATGGTGGTCGCTGTTTCGACTTCGTCGATGGTCGGCCGGTATTCCACGGAAATTCCCTTTCGCCCGTGTTCGACGGCGATCTGCGGAAGAGCCCCGTTCATGTAGGCGATAAGCGCCTGCTTCACGATGACATAGACGCGGGTCTGCTTCTCGCGGGTCGCCTTCACCTTGTTCGCGAGCGGGGACAGGAACGCGTAGGAAATGAAGATGCCACCGAAGGTTCCGACGAGAGCGGATGCAATGAGACCGCCAAGAATGGCTGGTGACTGATCGATTGCGCCTAGGGCTTTCACTATCCCCAGCACGGCGGCCACGATGCCGAGAGCGGGCAATGCCTCCGCTACGGTTGAGATCGAGTAATAAGGTTTCGTCCGGTCGCGCTTGAGGGTGGCGATTTCCTCTTCCATGAGTGCTTCGATCTCGTGCGGACGTGCGTTCCCGATGATGATCAGGCGGACGTAGTCGCAGATGAAAAGCGTCAGGTCCCTGTCGTTCAGAACGCTCGGAAACGCTTTGAAAATTTCGGATTCCTCGGGCGTGTCGATGTGCGTTTCCACCTCGTTGCGAGGCTTGTTCTTCAGTTCTCTCAGGAGAGCGTAAAGAAGGCCCAGAATGGCAAGGTACTGATCTCTCTTCGGCACCTTCCCTTTGATGGCCTCAAGCGACGCCCGGCCCGTATCCTTCAGGAGGGGCATGGGATTCGCGATAATGAATGTACCGATCGCGATGCCGCAGATGATGACGTATTCCCATGGCTGCCAGATGACGGAAAGATGCCCGCCCATAGCCACATAACCGCTGACAAGCGAGCCGATGGCAACAACCAGTCCGATTAAGACACCCAACCTTCTAGTCCTCGCGAAAGCTCCGTATTTCCGAAGCTCTAATCCTGGAGGCTTGCGCGAAGCTGGAACCTGCGGGGCAAGCTACATGCAAGGCTGCCTTGCTAGGTCTTAGCCCAAGGTCGCCTGCCATTCGGCCTGGCGTACCGGAATATTCACCTGAGCAGGGCGTGACGTTGAACCGGCCCCTGCGGGAGCATTTAGATGCAATCCGCCCTCTATGTATCGCTATCGGCCCAGGTTGCGATGGAGAAGCGCCTCACGACGATTGCCCATAATGTCGCAAACATGACGACTGGCGGCTTTCGGGCCGATGAGGTCAAGTTCGAAGAGCTTCTCTCTCTGGCTGGCAAGAACGATGTGTCATTTGCCTCTTCGGGGCGAAACTACATTTCCCGGCAAGCGGGGCCTTTGAACAAGACGGACAACCCTCTCGACGTTGCGATTCAGGGAGATGCCTGGTTCGCGTATAATGGGCCGAACGGCCCGATATATACCCGCGACGGCAGGTTCAGCCTGAATGAGAATGGGGACCTCCTGACCGTTGACGGGCATGCCGTTCTCGATTCCGGCGGTGCGCCTATTGCGCTCGATCCTAATGCCGGTCCGCCCATCATCAGCCGGGACGGAACGATCACGCAAGGAGGAAACCAGGTCGGTATCCTCGGCCTCTTTCATTTGAGCAGCAGCAGCAACCTGACCCGGCACGGGAACTCGGGCGTTGCTTCCAGCATCCCCGGTGAACCGGTTCAAGACTTTACGTCGAACAGCGTTCAGCAGGGCTACAGCGAAGGATCGAACGTCAACCCTGTTCTCGAGATGACGAAGATGATCGCGCTGCAAAGAAACTTTGAAAGTGCCGCGACGACGCTCCAGGAAAGTGAATCCACCCTGATGGATGCAATCCGGACACTGGGTCCTAGCAGCTGATGAGTGGCATGAAAGCTCTTGCTGAGCTTGAGAATACGGTCCTGGCCCCAAATGCGCGGCGCCGGTTGGTTCGAATTGGTGGAACCATCCGCGAGGTCACCCCAAGCTACTATCGTGTGACGGGCCTGTCCCCGTTCGTCAAGCTCGGCGACCAAGTCGGATTCGAGGCGAAGGACAGGATCCATGTCGGTGAAGTGGTCCGCATCGATCCAGAAGGTCTGACGATCAAACCGTTCGACAGGCGGATCGAGGCGAAGATCGGTACGTCCGCCTTCGTGGTGATGAACAATGGCCTGTGCCCCGACCAGAGCTGGAAGGGGCGGGTCATCGACGCCCTCGGTGAGCCGCTCGACGGCCAGGGGTCTCTGCGGGCAGGAGCATCGCCGGTTCATCACGATGCGGAGCCGCCGTCCGCCATGACGCGGGCAAGGGTTCACAAGCCGCTGCAGACAGGCGTGAAGGCCATCGATCTCTTCACGCCGATCTGTCAGGGACAACGCATCGGCATCTTCGCCGGATCGGGGGTGGGAAAATCCACTCTTCTGACGATGTTGGCAAAATGCGACGGATTCGACACGATTGTCGTCGCTCTCGTGGGCGAACGTGGACGCGAAGTGCGAGAGTTCCTGGAAGGGCCGATTCGCGCTAGCCTGCACAAAGCCGTCATGGTGGTCTCGACCGGGGACGAAAGCCCCATGATGCGCCGTCAGGCTCCGAGGACTGCGGTTTCAATCGCCGAGCATTTCAGGGATTGCGGGGACTCGGTTCTCCTGATCGTCGATTCCGTCACCCGCTACGCACATGCCGCGCGCGACGTAGCGCTCGCGGCCGGCGAGCCGGCCGTAGCGCGAGGTTACACGCCAAGCGTCTTCAGTGATTTGCCCCGCCTGCTCGAGCGGGCCGGTCCTGGCGAGGAGGGCAAGGGTTCGATCACCGGCATCTTTTCCGTTCTCATCGACGGCGACGATCACAACGATCCGGTGGCCGACAATATTCGAGGAACGCTTGACGGTCATATCGTCCTCGACCGCTCGATCGCGGACCAGGGCAGATACCCGGCCATCAACCTTCTGGGATCCATTTCCCGCCTCGCGGATCACGTCTGGACGCGGGAGCAGAAGGAACTCGTCCGCCGTTTGAGGGGCATGATCGCGCGTTATGAAGACACGCGCGACCTGAGAATGATGGGAGGGTATCAGGCTGGAACGGATCATGACCTGGACCAGGCTGTCGTCCTTGTCCCAAAGATCTACGAGGCGCTGCGGCAGGATCCATCGTCTCCGTTGAGCCGAGACGCCTTCATGGATCTCGCCCAGGCACTTCAGCAATAGCGCTCCCATGGACATCGGGACCCATCCATCTTCGCTCCAGCTTCACACAAGCATGCTGGTGTTACACTTCAACCAAATTTGCAGGAGTCTCACATGAGCCTTTACGGTGTCCTTCGCAGCGGCGTTTCCGGTATGACGGCGCAGTCGAACAAGCTCGGAACGGTTGCCGAGAATATCCAGAACTCGGGCACCAACGGATACAAGAGAGCCTCCACCGAGTTCTCGTCGCTCATCCTGCCGTCGAGCGAGGGCGCCTATAACTCAGGATCTGTCACGAGTGCTGTCCGCTACACGATTTCAGATCAGGGCCCGATCAGCTACACGACTTCGGCGACCGATCTGGCGATTTCCGGCAACGGATTCTTTGTTGTGTCCGATCCGAAGGGGACGCCGTATCTGACGCGCGCCGGCAATTTCGTTGTCGACGGAAAGACGGGAAATCTCCTCAATTCGGCTGGCTTTACCCTGATGGGCTTCAACCTCGGAGACGGGGCGACAACGGCCTCCTTAAACAGTCTTGATGGCATGGTTCCCGTCAACCTGGCTTCCTTCGGCATGCAGGCTTCCGCTTCGACCAACGGCACCTTCACGGGTAACCTCCCATATGGCGCAGAGGTTGGGGCTACAAAACAGTCGTCGCTTCAAGTGTATGACAATGTCGGCAACCCGGTGAAAATCGGCATCATGCTGGAAAAGGTCGATAATACGACCTGGACGATGACCGTCACGGATCCTGAAGGTACAGCAACCACCATGGACCTGAAGTTCGACGGGAATGGCAACATCGAGCCACCGACGGATTTGACCTTCACGATCCCGAACGGAAAGAGCTTCACGCTCGACATGAAGGGCATGACGCAACTGGCTGGGGAGTACTCTTTGGCCGGGGCGGCCAACGGAAACGCCCCCTCGGCGGTCAAGAGCGCTGAATTTGCGTCCGACGGAACCGTTTATGCCGTATACGAGGACGGATCCCGCATAGCGGCCTACAGAATTCCTCTGGCGACCGTTCCAAGTCCCGATAATCTCAACCCGCGGGCCGGCAATGTCTATGAGGCTACCAACACGTCCGGCGGCTATCAGGTTGGATTCCCTGGGGCTATTGGGTTCGGAACCATTTCATCGGGGGCGCTCGAAGGCTCGAATGTCGACATTGGAACCGAGCTGACGGCCATGATCGAAGCCCAGACCAGCTACACTGCAAACTCGAAAGTGTTCCAAACCGGATCCGAGTTGCTCGACGTTCTCATGAACCTGAAGCGGTAAGTCTTCGTTCGCATCCTAGAGTTATCAAATGTCACTTTCGGTTGCCTATAATACGGCCCGCTCGTCGCTGCAGGCTTCCCAGTCGCAGATGGCGATCGTGTCCCGCAACACGGCGGGAGCCTCCGATCCGGGGTACTCGCGTAAAATTGGCGTTCTCGTTACGTCGGGCGGGGCAGCTCGCGTGACTGTGCTGCGGGCTAGCGACAGGGCTCTCCTGAACAAGATGTTAGAGACGACTTCGGATGCGGCCATGCAGAAGTCGTTGCTTGAAGGGCTTCAGAGACTTGGTCAGACCATCGGGGATCCCGAGCTTGATGAATCTCCTGCTGCGCGCGTCGGTGCACTAACCAATGCGCTCCAGCAATATGCGAATTCACCGGATGATAACGTGCTGGCTCGCGGTTTCGTGAAAGCGGCAGCGGATCTCGCGACGAGCTTGAACCAGGCAACCGTGTCGATCAGCGCGATCCGCCAGGAGACCCAGTCCCAGATTGCGGATTCGGTCGCCCGGATCAACGACATCCTGACCAAGTTCAAGGCGGCCAATGACGAGGTGATGAGCGGCAGCGCCCTTGGTCGGGACGTATCGGATGCTCTTGATGCGCGGGATTACCTTATCGCCCAGCTCTCCGAGGAGATCGGCGTAACCGTCGTCCCCAGGGCTGACAATGACATTGCTCTCTACACGGATAGTGGTGTTCCGCTCTTCGACAGGCTGCCCAGGACAGTGACATATGAAACGGGCATTGGGCTGGAGCCCGGAAAACCTGGTGGAGCAATTCTGATCGATGATATTCCGGTCACCGGAGGTTCATCGCCGATGCCGCTGAGCTCCGGTAGTCTCGTTGGCCTGGTCAAGCTGCGGGACGAGATTGCGGTCGACTATCAGCGACAGCTTGATGAACTGGCCCGTGGCTTGATCGAAGCGTTCAAAGAGACCGATCAGGTCGGGTCGGGCAAGCCCGATATGGCTGGTGTGTTCACCTATATTGGTGGTCCCGATCTCCTGGCAGCCGCAGCACCGACACCGGAGGGGTTTGCTGCCCGCATCAGGGTGAACGTTGCCATCGACCCGACGAAGAGCCCTGACGGTGCTTACGAGAAGATCCGCGACGGCGGGATCAATGGACCCGAATATGGCTACGGTGATGGAACGGCATCGTTCTCGGGGCGCCTGTACCAGCTGGCAGGCGTCCTGCAGGGTGATCGGTCCTTCGATCCGAGCCTTGGTCTCGGCGGCACGATGACGCTGCAGGACTTCGCATCGTCCTCCGCGGGATGGATCGAAGCCAAGCGGCAGGATGCGTCGCAGCAAGTCGCCTATCAGGAGACATTGCTGGCGCAGGCTTCCGATGCGCTCTCCAACGCCACAGACGTCAACATGGACGATGAAACCGCACTCATGCTGCAACTCGAGAAGTCCTACGCGGCATCCGCGAAGCTAATCTCCGTCATCAACCAGATGCTCCAGACCCTTCTCAGTGCGGTGAGCTAAGACATGAAGACAACATTCATTTCCACCACGACACTGTGGAATTCACCCAGATCCACCCTTGACAAGCTCCAGTCGGACCTTGTCAAGGCGAACAAGGAGGTCGTGACGGGGCGCCATATGGATGTCGGTTTGACACTGGGGCGGAAGACCGGAAAGTCTCTATCCCTGCGTCAGGAGAGGGCCACCCTCGATACATTGACCGACAGCAATGCGACGGCAACGCTCCGGCTGAAGTCAACATCGGGCGCCCTCGATCAGATCCGCACAATGGCCGACAGCTTCAAGGATGCTCTCATTGGAATGCATGTCGGCGCACAGGACGCTCCCCTGGTCGTGAATCAGGCGAAGGCTGGGCTGAACAAGCTGATCTCGACCTTGAACGTGAACACAGGTGGGCAATATCTGTTCAGCGGTGTGAATTCCAAGGTTCAACCTCTGAATGGTTACGAAGACGGACCCAAAGCCGCCATCGATGCTGCGTTCCAGAGTTTCTTTGGGTTCTCCCAATCCGATGCACAGGTCGCGGACATTACGCCCGAACAGATGCAGGAATTCATCGACGGCCCACTGGCCGATTTCTTCAGAGACGATTGGCATGGGACGTGGTCGCACGCTTCGGAGCAGAACATCCAAAGCCTGATCTCGCCAGCCGAGAGGGTCGAGACGTCCACGACTGCTGAGGAGGGTGCATTTCGGAAGCTCGCCATGGCTTACGCCATGACGATCGATTTGGGGGTCGCAGACCTCGGTGATCAGACCCGGCAATATCTGCTCGACAGGGTGGTAGGCGCTCTGGCCGAAGGCGTTTCTGGAGTGACGGAGATCCAAGCTGATCTGGGAACGGCGCAGCAAAAGATCGATCAGGCCAACGACCGCATGAGCCTTCAGAAGACGTACCTCGATGAAAGGATCACGGATTATGAAGCCGTCGATCCGGCCGAGGCGAAGGTTCGGGTTGATCAGATCTCGACTCAGATCCAGCTGTCATATTCACTGACAGCGCAGCTGAAGCAGCTCAGCTTGATCAACTTCATTTAGTGGCAGGAAAGCGTATATGTATCAGTTCTCCTATTCTGAGATCCTTGAGGATTCACAGACAATCTGTCGACAGCGCGAGTACGATCTTTTTGAGCGGGCCATCACATTGCTGCGCGCCGCAGAAGGCCATCCGCCGCAATCGCCGGAAATGCTTGGTGCAATCGTTTTCCTTCAGCGGCTCTGGACCTTTCTGATCAAGGATCTCGGTCACCCCGACAACGCGCTTCCTGACAAGTTGAAGGGGCAGCTTATCTCGATCGGCCTCTGGGTGATGAAGGAATCCGATCGCGTCATCCGTGGCGAGCAAAGCAGCCTCACGGCCCTCGTCGACATCAACATCCTGATCAAGGACGGCTTGAAATGACTGCGAAGATGCGCTTTTCTTTAAAGGCCGGAGAACGGATCTTTATCAACGGGGCAGTCCTCACGGTCAGCCAGAAGGTGACATTGACCCTTCTCAATGACGCCCGATTTCTTCTGGAGAGCCATGTTCTCCAGCTGGCAGACGCTACGACGCCGATGCGAAAGCTCTATTTCGTGGTGCAATCGCTTCTCATCAATCCTCAGGAGCAAGAAACAGGAATGCTTGCTTTCCGAAAGATGTATGAGGCTGTTTCGATGGTTGTCACGGACAAGAGCGTCAAGGACCAGCTGGAGCGCGCCCAAGGATTGGTCGTTGCGGGTCGGACATTCGAGGCACTGAAAGTGATCCGGACCCTCTTCGAGCGGATCGAGGACGCCGCATCTGCGGAGCCGGCAGTCGCTCGTGGAAAAGCAGCCTGATTGGGAGAAATGGGATGAACGTCGCGTCGGTTACGGCTTCCGCTATGAGCCAGAAGACATCGACGGCCGAGAAGACATCGACCGTCAGCTACGATAACTTCCTGCGTCTCCTCCTGACCCAGATGAGGAACCAGGATCCTACGGATCCCATGAAGTCGACGGAGTACATGGCTCAGCTGGCGACCTTCTCGCAGGTCGAGCAGGCGGTGAAAAGCAACGAGAAGCTTGACGCCCTGCTGTCGTCGTTTGCCCTGTCTCAGGCCGACAGCGTCATCGGCCGGACGGTCACATCAGCCGACGGCACGGTCTCGGGCGAGGTGACATCCGTGCGGATCACCAGCCAGGGGCCGCTTGCAACGCTCTCGACCGGGTATGAATTGCTCCTCGGACAGGGCGTCGTGGTCAGCTGATAATGAATGAGATCGATGCTCTTGAATTGGTTCGAGCGGCCATTTGGACGGTCATCGTCGGCTCCGGGCCGGCGGTCCTGTCGGCGATGGTCATCGGCATTGTGATTGCGCTGATCCAGGCCCTCACCCAGATTCAGGAGGTAACCCTCACATTCATTCCCAAGATTATTGCCATTCTGGTTGTGAGCCTGCTGACGGCCTCGTTGGTTGGTTCGCAGATCTATGCGTTTACTGAACTCGTCTATGGACGAATTGTAACAGGGTTCTAATGCCGAGCGGGATAAGGTTTCGGTCAGGGAGATTGCATTCCAGTTAACGTCACGCGACCCTCGCGCAAGCTTCATGGCGCATGTGTCAGGCAGATAATTGGCTCACCGAATGGAGAGACAAATGGCGTCCAGTGACACGATAACCAAGGACCGCGGTCGAGATGTGATGTTCGCCGCCGGCGTCGTTGTCATTCTCGCGATTCTGTTCCTGCCCATCCCGCCGCTGGCCATCGATATGGGACTGGCGTTCTCGATTGCCCTGTCGGTCCTGATCCTGATGGTGGCGCTGTGGATCCAGAAGCCTCTTGAGTTCTCGGCCTTTCCAACCGTTCTGCTCATCGCGACCCTTCTTCGCCTTGCCCTCAGTATCGCCTCGACGCGTCTCATCCTCTCGCATGGGCACCAGGGCGTGGATGCCGCAGGTCATGTGATCAGCGGGTTCTCCCGCTTCGTCATGAGTGGCGATTTTGTCATCGGTATCGTCGTCTTCATCATCCTGATTACCGTCAATTTCCTGGTAATCACCAAGGGCGCGACCCGCATCGCGGAGGTCGGGGCCCGCTTTACCCTCGATGCCATCCCCGGAAAGCAGATGGCGATCGACGCCGATCTATCGGCCGGTCTCATCGACGAGAAGGAGGCGCAAAGGCGGCGCCGGGAGCTGGAGGAGGAGAGCGCATTCTTCGGCTCAATGGACGGCGCTTCGAAATTCGTTCGAGGTGAAGCCATCGCGAGCCTGATCACCATCGCGGTGAATATCTTCGGCGGCATCATCATCGGGGTCACGCGGCATGGATTGTCGTTGTCGAAGGCTGCGGATGTTTTCACGCAGCTCTCGGTCGGCGACGGGCTGGTCAGTCAGATTCCGGCGCTCGTCGTCTCTCTGGCGGCGGGTCTTCTCGTTTCCAAGGGCGGTACGCGCGGTCAGGCCCAGCAGGCGGTGCTTGACCAGCTGGGCGCTTATCCCCGCGCGCTCATGGTGGCTTCCGGGATGATGTTCGTCTTTGCGGTCGTTCCTGGCCTGCCGATGGTGCCGTTCTTGATGCTGGGGGCCTTCATGGGGTTCATGGCCTACAGCATTCCCAGGCAGAGGGCCGAGCAGGAGGCGCGCGAGAAGCTCAGTCAGGAACAGGAGCAGAAGAACAAGCTCCTCGAGGCTAGCGAAACCGTCAAGGAGACGCTCAAGATCGCCGAGGTGGAGCTTTGCCTCGGCAAGCATCTCTCGTCCTACCTGGCCAGCTCTCATGGCGACCTCGCGCATCGCGTGGGGAAGATGCGCAAGAAGTTCGCTCAGGATTTCGGCTTCGTGCTGCCGGAGGTCAAACTCTCCGACAGTTTCATGATTCCGGCGAAGGCTTATCAGATCAAGATCCACGGCACGGTGATCGCGACGAGCGAGATCCGCCCCGGTGACCTCCTGGTTGTGCTGGGAGACGGCCCGGTTCCGGACGTGCCGGGGGACGAGGTGCGAGAGCCCGCCTTTGGAATGAAAGCCCTATGGGTTTCTGATGCCTATGCGGGCGAGGTCAAGCGCCAAGGCTTTACGGCAGTCGATGGGGCCTCGGTGCTTTTGACCCATCTCAGCGAGGTCATTCGCAACAATCTGCCGCAACTGCTCTCCTATAAAGATGTTCGGAACCTCCTGGACGGGCTTGAACCAGAATACAAGCGCCTTCTCGATGACATCTGTCCTTCACAGATTTCCTATTCGGGCCTGCAGGCCGTCCTGAAGCTCCTGTTGGCCGAACGCGTCTCCATCCGAAACCTGGGCCTGATCCTGGAGGCGATCGCAGAGGTTGCCCCGCATGCCCGCCGGGCCGAGCAGCTCGTGGAGCATGTCCGAATGCGCATGGCCCAGCAGATCTGCGGCGATCTGGCGGAGGGAGGGGCTCTCAACGTGCTGCGTCTCGGCAACAAATGGGACATCGCCTTCCATCAGAGCTTGAAGCGCGATGCCAAGGGTGATGTGGTCGAGTTCGATATCGACCCACGCCTCGTCGAGCAATTCGGAGCCGAGGCGTCGGAGGCAATCAAGGCGCGCATGGGTCAAGTCAAGAATTTCGCCATCGTAACGGCTCCAGATGCAAGGCCTTATGTCCGCATGATCATCGAGCGGATGTTCTCCTCATTGCCGGTTCTGTCCCACTTGGAAATTGCTCGCGGCATAGAAGTCAATTCGCTCGGTACGGTCGCGTGACCCCGGATATCCTGCTTGGCATCTTCCTGATCTTCTGTCGTATTGGCGGATGCATGCTGATTGCGCCTGCTCTTTCCAGCAGCAGGATTCCGCCTCAGATCCGCCTCTTCATGGCCCTGTCTGTGAGTCTTGCCCTGTCGCCTGTTCTCCTGGATAAGGTCGCCAGCGGCGTCGCCGGTCTGGCTCCAGCCGAAATGCTGAGTTGGATTGCGGCCGAACTGCTAGCCGGTTTGCTGATCGGGCTTCTTGCGCGGGTTTATTTCTTTGCCCTTCAAACAATGCTGGGTGCTGTATCGATGGCGCTCAGCTATGGCGGGATGCCAGGAACTCCCCTCGATGAGGCCGAGCCTCTTCCGGCTATCAGCTCTCTTATCATGATGGTGGCGACAGCCGCTATCTTCCTGGCCGATCTGCACTGGGAGCTCTTCCGGGGCATGATCGCTTCTTATTCGAGGATCCCGATTGGGCAAGGTATCGTTCTGCAATCCTCGCTGGCCGAGTTGGTCGATCAAGCGAGTGCCGCATTCGTCGTAGCGCTCCGAATCAGCAGTCCTTTTCTGGTTTACTCAATCATCGTTAATCTGATGGCGGGGCTCATGAACAAGCTTACGCCGCAGATACCCGTCTTCTTTATCGCTACTCCCTTTGTCATGTGCGGCGGCTTGTTCGTCATGTATTTTTCGTCCCAGGATTATGTGCTGCTTTTCCTGGAAGCATTCTCCTCCTGGCTCAGGGGGTGATTTTCCATGAGGCAGAGACTCAAGAAGATCGACAGGTTGATCAAGGTTCAGCAGCATCTTCATAAAAGTGCGGAGCTTCAACTCGCCAGCCTTCAACGGAAGGAAGGGGAACTCAAGGCGGATCAGCAGGAACTCCTTCAGACCATGGGTGAAACCGACGCGCTCCATGGCCTCTTCGTCGATGTCATTGCCAGGAGGCTGAAGATGTTGGCGCTCGAGGAAACTCGCACGCGGACCGCGATTGTCGAACAGAAGGCCGTTACCGTCGAAAAGGCCCTGCAGGTGAAGCGCAGCGAAAAGGTGTTTTCTCGCCTGAAGCAGGAGGCTCGTCAGATTCAGGAGAAGAAGGATCTGACCGCCATCCTCGAGGCGGTCGCTCGGAAGGTGCCCACAAGCCTCCCGTAAGCCTCGCGGTGTAGGGTCCGGACAAGCGAATACAAGGAAATCGCAATGGCGATCAATCCCCCATCGGATATTCTGAGCGAGGTTGCCAGAGCGGCGGATCCGACGCGATATCAGGCCGCCACTCGAACCCTTCTTCAAGGACCGACCTCGGCAGGCGAGGCGAGTTTCGAGGATACGGTTCGCACCATCTCTGCCCGCCCCATAGGAGTGGGAGCGGATATCTATCAGATTCGGAATTCCATGCGGAACGATGCGGAGACGGCCGCCGCGACACGATCGCAGAAGGCCGCTCAGGACTTCGAAGCGTTCATTCTCCAGACGTTCGTCGAATCGATGCTTCCGAAGGACGCGGAGAACACCTTCGGCAAAGGCAGCGCAGGATCCATCTGGAAGTCCATGCTCGCCGAGCAGGTGGGCGCTCAGGTGGCGAAAGCTGGCGGCGTTGGTATCGCAAAGTACATCTTAAGCGCAAAGAAGTAGGAAGACTCCGATGCTCATGAAATCGCTGGATCGTCTCGAGGAGACACTGGATCTCGAAACGGCGGCTCTGCTGGCCCGGGATTTGAAAAACCTTGATGATTTCAACCGCCGCAAGAGCCAAAGTCTCCTGGAAATCAGCCGTATGGTGAGGTCTCCCGAAAACGCGTTTCACCAGGAGCTCGCCGTGGAACGGTTCGAGAGGATCAAGGTCAAGCTTGAGAAAAATCAGGAAATCCTGGAGCGCCACATGCGAGCCGTGCAGGAAGTGTCGGCCATCATTTCCGGTGCCATTCAGGCTGCGGAATCGGATAGCACCTATTCTGCCAATGTCGCGCGTGGAGGCTATGGCGCATGATCAGAAACGTCATAGCCGGATTTTGGGTTTGCGCAGTCACGCTTGGCTCATGTTATGCGGCTGTGACGTGGATGGTCGGGCACTCCCCGGCGGCGGAGCAACCGCATTACGAAGGCCTGCAATACAAGAAAATACCTCCGGTCAATATCCCGATCATCGCGGAAGGCGCCGTGCAGGGCTATGTGGTGGCCAATTTTGTCTTCACGGCCGATTCAACGACCTTGCGGGAAATCCCTGTGCCTCCAGAGGCTTTCATTCAGGACGAGGTGTTCCGCTACATCTATTCGGACGAAACTCTCGATTTCAGAAGGCTGTCCCGATACAATGTGAATGGAATGATCAGTAACGTCAGAGAGCGGATCAACAAGCGCCTGGGCGCTGAGATCGTCAAAGAGATTCTGGTCGAAAATTTCAATTTTATCGGCAAATCAGACATTCGATCCTAACCCGCCATTTTTCGGTGCATGGCCGACTATAAAAATTCTTAGGACATTTCTTCCATGACATATTGTCTGATTGTCGATGACTCTCGCACTATCCGAAAGGTGTCGCGGGACATCGTTGAGAGTCTTTCCTTCGACGTGGCGGAAGCCGAGAATGGCGAAGCCGGGCTTTCCAAGTGCCGAGCCAGGATGCCCGACGTCATCCTTCTCGACTGGAACATGCCGGTCATGGATGGCTACAGCTTTCTCAAAGAGCTTCGGAAGTCTCCGGGTGGCGAGACGCCCAAGGTGGTGTTCTGCACGACGGAGAACGACATCAATCATATCACTCAGGCGCTGGAGGCTGGCGCGGACGAGTACATCATGAAGCCGTTCGACAGGGCCATCCTGGCGGCGAAGTTTCAGGAACTGGGTCTCCTGCCAGAAATCTTTTCGGCGTGAAAAGATGGCAGTGAAACCACTTCCCAAAGAGAACCCCGGACATCGCCGGCCCGCGCGGATCATGATCGTCGATGACAGTGCGGTCATTCGTGGAATGATCGCCCGATGGGTTGGCGAAGCCGGCGGATTCGAGGTCGTCTGCACAGCCTCAAACGGGCGCATGGCGGTCGATATGGTCGCGCGCTACAAGCCCGAGATCGTGCTTCTCGACATCGAGATGCCGGAGGTTGACGGCCTTGCGGCGCTTCCATTGATCCTGAAGGCTCATTCGTCCAGCAAGGTCATCGTCATATCGACATTGACCAAGCGAAACGCACAGATTTCTCTAAAATGCCTTTCCCTGGGCGCCGTCGACTATCTGGCAAAGCCCGAGAGCGCACGGGTTGCCGACGCTGCCGCGGCGTTTCGTCGGGAATTGCTGGAGAAACTGCGCGCCCTGAGCGCAGCAGGTTCCGAGCTTACACCGGCCGTGCCTGTGGCAGGGGCAATACCTGCTCAGACGCCGCAGCCATCGTTGCCCAAGCCGGGCCAGGCAGCTCCGAAATGCCTTCTGATCGGCTCGTCGACAGGCGGTCCGAGAGCCGTCGAACGGGTACTGCAGGATCTCAGGCCGGTGCTTTCGGGAATTCCCGTGCTGATCGTGCAGCACATGCCGGCCATGTTCACGACGGTGTTTGCGGAACATCTGCAGACGCTGCTTTCACTGCCGTGCCGCGAGGCCAAGGATGGTGAAGCCATCTTGCCCGGTACCATTCTCGTAGCTCCAGGAGGGCGTCACATGGGAGTGACTTCCGCTGCGGGAAAACCTGCCATCCGCCTCAATGACGATCCTCCGGAGAATTTCTGCCGCCCCGCGGTCGATGTCATGTTTCGTGATGCGGCTGCGGTTTTCGGGGCATCGGCGCTTGCCGTGGTGCTGACGGGCATGGGCTCGGACGGAACAGCCGGAGCTCGCCAGCTGGTCAAATCCGGCGCGATGGTGATTGCGCAGGATGAAGCCAGCAGCATCGTTTGGGGAATGCCGGGAAGCGTGGTGAAGGCCAGGCTTGCCCATGACATTCTTCCGCTGGACGCCATTGGCCACTCCCTGAAGGGTCTTATTGCCGGAGCCTCACGATGACTGAATTGGAATTCGAAGCCCTCCGCGCATTTCTGAAGGCCCGCTCCGGGTTGGCTCTCTCGCCGGACAAGAGATATCTCGTCGAGAGCCGTCTTGCATCCGTTTGCACGCGGTTCAAAGTCGATAGTCTGTCGCGCCTGATCTGGGAAATCAAATCCGGCCGGTCTCCTGCCATCGAGAATGCTGCGATCGAGGCGATGACGACGAACGAGACCTTCTTCTTTCGGGACAAGGCACCGTTCGATCTGTTCCAGGACGTTCTGCTTCCGCGCTACATCAAGGAGAGAGCTGCAACCCGCCGCCTCAGGATCTGGTGCGCCGCGGCCTCCACGGGCCAGGAGCCTTACTCCCTTGCCATGCTCCTCAAGGAAGCATCGGCACGCATGCCGGGCTGGCAGGTGGACATTGTCGCCACCGATATCTCGAACGATGTGCTCGAGAAGGCGCGGGCAGGGGTCTACAACCAGTTCGAAGTGCAGAGGGGTCTGCCGATCCGCCTTCTGGTGAAATATTTCACCCAGAAGGAGGACCAGTGGCAGATCGCTCCCGAAATCCGCTCCATGGTGGATTTCCGCTACCTCAACCTCATCGAAGATTTCGGCCGCCTCGGGCAGTTTGACATCGTGTATTGCAGAAACGTGCTCATCTACTTCGATGCGCCGACGAAGGCCAATGTGCTTCGCAGAGTCGCGCAGCTAATGGCCCCCGACGGCAGTCTCGTGCTGGGAGCCTCCGAGACGATTCTGGGCATCACGGATGCCCTGTCGCTTGATCCAGCCCATCGGGGCCTCTACGTGAAGCCCGCATGCGTGAGCCCCGCGAGGCCGGCATTCGCAGGCATACGCTAGCCCGACGGGTGCCCGATTCTGAGTGTCCATGACTCTCAGAAGCTTTGGGAGAGTTGCAGGCCGTCCAATCAATTATGGTTAACGGATGGCCGACAGTAAAAACCTGCTGATCTGCTTGATATCGCGCTTGACCCAGGCGAGCAGTTCAAGCATTGATTGTTATCTGAATGCGGCGGCAGACTATCGGCTCCTGCATCGAGAACGCACTATGGGGTGCTCTT
>Ga0182742_1000925_pt1 | contig 41103 bp, 44 predicted proteins | sample eDN5th37CBELigMG_FD_128880 | JGI IMG/M metagenome (GOLD analysis project Ga0182742, IMG submission 128880) | Enriched Miracle-Growth compost microbial communities from Emeryville, California, USA - eDNA 5th pass 37_C BE-Lig MG (version 2)... ... | reverse complement strand
TGCAAGGCCGAAGCAGTTTCGACACGGCAGTGAGCGTGATTCCATTCTCGGTTGCGAGCTTCATCGCCGCCGTGATGGTGGTTCGTTTGAAGAGCTATCTCAGTCCCGCCCACATCGGCCGCTATTCGTTTCTATTGGTCACCGTCGGTCTGGCGCTGCTCGGCGCGACCATACGCAACGACTGGAGCCATTCCATGGTGATCTTCGGTATGGCGATCGCCGGATTCGGCGAAGGCGCACTGGCGACACTTCTGTTCAATGTGCTGGTCACGTCGTCGCCCCGGGAGCTTGCAGCCGACGTGGGCTCGGTGCGCGGCGTCACCAACAACCTCGCGACCGCAGTGGGCACGGCAGTCGCCACTGCGCTGCTGATCGGCCTGCTCGATCGCGCCGTTCATTACGAGCTCGTCCATAACTCGACTCTGCCTGACCGGGTGACCGCACAGGTCGATCTCGGCAGCATGGCGTTCGTCAGCAACGCTCGTCTGGAGGAGGTGCTCGCGGGTACCACGGCGACCCCGGAACAAGTTGCCGAGGCCGTGCGGATCAACACCGACGCGCGCCTGCTGGCGTTGAAAGCCACCTTCTTCGTGCTGGCCGGCTGTGCGCTGCTGGCGTTCTTCCCAGCCGGCGCGCTGCCCGGCTACGTTCGGGATCCTGCCAGACGAGGCGCCGATGGAATCAAGCAGGAGCCGGAGCACCACCCCACCGCATCCTCACCCGCGTGATCGGCAAAGAACGCTTCAACTGGCTGCCACTGGCGATCGTCGCCAGCGCTCAGGTGTTGCTGGTCTTCAACATCGCCACCCTGAAGATTTCCATAGACGGCATCGTCACGGCCTTCGACACCGGTTCGGGCGTGGTGAAAACGGCCATCATCATGTACTCGCTGGTGGTCGCCGTCAGCGTGCTGGCGAGTTCGCGCCTGACGACCATCGTCGGCGCCCGCCGCATCTTTCGTTTCTCCATCGCGCTGTTTGGAATCGCCATGGCCGTGATGGCGTGGAGTCCCAATCCGTCCATGGTGTTGCTGGCGCAAATGGTTGCAGGGGCAGCAGCCGCCATCGTGACGCCCGCGTCGGTGCAGTTGATTGCAGCTCATTACACCGGCGAGCAGCGAGCTGTGGCGCTGGGACGATTGAGCGCGACCCGCAGCCTGAGCCTGGCGCCCGCGTTTCTGATCGCCGGCGCCATCGCCACGTGGCACGACTGGCGACTGACTTTCATTCTGTTGCTGCTGCTGGCCGGTACGCTCTACTTCTGCAGTCTGTATCTGCATCATCGCCCCGGCCTGCTGCCCAACACGATCATCACCAACAACGAACTGGCTGGACTCGGCGCCGTGGGCCTGGCCGTGGTGCTCATCGGTCTGTGCAGCGACAACCTGATCGATTGGGGCGTCGTGAGAGCCACGCCCGGCGCACCGTTCAGCCCGCTCAATCTTTCGCCCGCGCTGCTCGGCATGCTGCTTGGCGTGGTGCTCATCAAGCTGGTGCTGATGTGGATGACCCGACGACGCATCGGCGGCTGCCTCAAAGCGATGCAATTGCTGAACATCCCCGGGCAACGCTCCATGCTGCTGTCGATATTCACGATCGCCGCGGTCAGCTCGGGTGTCACCTTCCTCATTCCTTTGTACATCGAGATCGTGCAGGGTCGCAGCAGCCTGGCGACCGCGTACGCACTCGTGCCCTTCACCGTCGCCAGCTTCATCGGCGCGCTGTCCGTCAGCCGCTTTGGCAGCGCATTGGCCATGCGCAAAGTCACACGATATGCATTTCTCTGCGTGGGCACGGGCCTGGTCCTGCTCGGCGCCATCGTGCGCAACGACTGGAGCGATGCGTCGGTCGTGCTCAGCCTGGCCGCAGTCGGGCTGGGCGAAGGCGCGCTCGCGACCTTGCTGTTCAGAAATCTCGCGTCAGTCGCACCGACGGAGATATCCGAGGACGTCGAGCCGCTGTGTTCGGCGACCAGTCATTTCGCCGCCGCGGTGGGCGCGGCAATTGCAGGTGCGTTGGTGATCGGCGTGCTCAGTCTCAACGTCAACAGACACCTGGCGCGAGACCCGGCGATTGGCGCCGAGTTGCGTGCTCACCTGGATCTGAATCGGGTCGCATTCATCAGCAACGATCGATTGCAGCAGGTCTTGGAACAGTCGCCGCTCACGCCCGAGCACATCGCCAACGCAATCCAGATCAACACGGACGCACGCCTGTTCGCGCTCAAACTCTCGTTCTTCGCGCTTGCGGGCATCACCTTCGTCGGCTTTCTGCCGACCGTCCGGTCGCAATAACTCAGAAGCGACAGGTGGCGGCGACGCCGGTGTCGGTCGGCATGCGCTGCTTGGGAACGATGACGACCTCTCCCTTCATCCGCAGGACGATGCCGGCGAGATCGCTGAGCACGTCACCGATCTCCGGATCGCACAGCGCGCCACGCTCGATCGTGCCCGTCTGCACATCGACGCGGCCCGGGATCTGGCGATCCGCTTCGATCAGCAGGTTCGCGACGCGTCCGGCGGTCGCTGCCGCCACCACTTCGTCCACGTCATCGAAGCCGAGCTGCCGGGATCGGGCAATCTCGAATTCGCGCACCAGCAAAGCCAGCCGCTCCAGATACAGCGGCTCCATCTGTTCCCAGGCCAGCGCCCGCAGATCGTCCAGGCTGATGGCTCCTGGATCCACATCCACCCCCATGCTCAACAGATGCGGGTTGCGGCTCAAGTTGCGAAACGGCGTGTGATATTCCTTCAACGCGACCAGCATCAGGGGCAGTCCGGTCGGCTTGGAATGATTCTCCATCACGCCCCGATCGACCGCACGGAAGAAGCGGTCGCGATCGCGATCCACTTCTTCCTTCTTCTGTCCGACCCCGTGATAGATCGGCGTTTGACCGGACGCCGAACGCACGGACTGACGCTGCTGGGTTACCTCCGAGCCGAGCGCTTCGGTGAGGGTTTGCGGCGTGTCGATGAGCTCCACCGGATCGAGCGCGTCCCGATTGCCCTCATACAAAGTGGCGCGATCGCGCGTCAGGCACAGCATCTGAAAGCGATCGGCCGACTGCGAGATGCGCAGCAGCGGCTTGAGATAGAAAGTATCGGCGACGATCAGGTTCTCCTGCACGGGGCGCTGCAGCTCGAACACCTCGAACATGTCAGGCGCCGCCAGCATCGCGAGACCGTCGGTGCGATGGTTCCAGAACTCCGCGTCATGACTCAGCGGCTGGAATTTTTCCAGCAGCGAGCGCACTTCTTTCCGGTCGTACTTCTGCTGCAACGAGCCTTCCATCTGTCGTAGCAGATTGCGGTACCGGATCGGGTCCTGCAGGCTGTCCGGGTGGTGCCGATGGGTGTACTGGTAGAGCGAGATGCAGGGCGGCCCATGTTTGTCCAGGAGCGATAACAGCTGGTGAGTGGAATATTGGTGCATGACTTCCCCTCTTCGAGATGCGCAAGCTAATGTCTGATCTGCTCGCCCGTCAGCCGCTCGGGGGTGAGCAGCAGGGCCACTTCTTCGCGAGACAACAAACCGGAGGCGACCACTGCGTCGGCGATGTCGCCTCCCTCGACCAGCGCCTGCCTAGCCAGCCGGGCCGCCGGCTCATAGCCGATGTATGGAATGAGCGCCGTGATCACGCCGACGAAGGAGCGCGAGTGCTGTTCGAGACGATCGGTATTCGCTTGCACACCGATGACGCAATGCTCGCGCAACGTGGTCACCGCGGCCGTCATGTACTTGAGATTCTCGAACAGCACATGGGCCATGACCGGCACGAACGCGTTGAGCTGCAGCTGACCGGCCTCGGCCGCCATGGTCAGCGTCATGTCGCCGCCGGCCACGACGAACGCGACCTGATTGACGGCCTCTGGAATGACGGGATTCACCTTGCCCGGCATGATGCTCGAGCCGGCCTGGCGCGGCGGCAGCGTGATCTCGCCGAAGCCGGCCTGCGGACCGGAGCTGAGCAGCCGCAGGTCGTTGCAGATCTTCGAAAGCCGCATGGCGCACTTCTTCAAGGCGCCGGAGAGCTCCATGAAGCATCCCACGTCGGTGGTGGCCTCGATCAGGTCCGGCGAAGTTCGTAGCGCGTAACCGGTGATATCGGCCAGGTGCTGGCGCGCAGCTTCCGCATACTGCGCATGCGCGGCGATGCCGGTGCCGATTGCGGTTGCGCCCAGGCTGATCTCGCACAATTGGCTCATCGCGTGCTCGAAGGCCAGGCACTCCTCGGCGAGTGCGATCGCGAATGCCTGAAATTCCTGACCCAACGTCATCGGCGCCGCGTCTTGCAGCTGCGTGCGCCCCACCTTCACGATGCCCGAGAACTCACTGCCCTTGGTGTGGAACGCGGTCGCCAGCGACACCAGCTCCACCTGCAGACGCTCCAGTGCCAGATGCAGGCCAATCTTCAACGCGGTGGGATAGGTATCGTTGGTGCTCTGAGAACAGTTCACGTCGTCGTTGGGATCGATGCGCGCATAGTCGCCCTTCGCAAAGCCCCCCAGCTCCAGCGCACGATTCGCGATCACCTCGTTGAAGTTCATGTTGGTCGATGTACCGGCGCCGCCCTGCATGATGTCGACGATGAACTGATCGCGCAGCAAACCTTCCCGAATCTCGACGCAGGCGCGCTCGATCAAGTCCGCCTTCCAACGTTCCATTACGCCGAGATCGGCGTTGGCAAGCGCCGCCGCCTGCTTGACGCACGCGTATGCGTAGATCAGATCGGAGTAGACGGAGATCGGACGACCGCTGATCGCGAAGTTCTCCAGCGCCCGCGAAACGTTGACACCCCAATAGGCGTCGACCGGCACCTGCCGCTCCCCGAGACTGTCCGTTTCCGAGCGGACGCGGCCGCTTCCCAGCGGTTGCGTACAAACACTCCTGCGAAACGCCTCGTCCGCTTGCGGATCGCTCATGGTTCGCCCTCGGTGGTCCGATGCCTGTCGCGAGGAACCTATCTCACTCCGCAATGGCCAGGCGTAGGACCTAGGTCCAACTGTTCGCTATGCGCATCGCGCCGAGAGTCGCTCGCGGTGAACCCCTGGATCTCAGCACACTCCAGTCTGCTACGAGCAGCTGCGAGCGAGTACGTACGCGACTACGCGCACTACTTCGCCGGCGCGATGGTTTATTACGCGCTGCTCTCGCTGGTGCCATTGTTGGTATTGCTCATGGCGGGCCTGGGCTGGTTGCTACGGTTGTCGCCGTTGGCGGCAGGTCTGGAGCAACAACTGCTGAGCACGGTCGAGGTCACGTTGGGTGCAGACTTGCGCGTCGCCGTGGAACAAGTCTCCATGTACCTGCAGCGCGGCTCGACCGTTGCGACGTTGATCGGCATCGGCGGCTTGCTGATAACGTCTTCGGCATTGTTCTCTCATCTTCGCATGACCTTCCGCGCGCTATGGAAAAAAACGCCTCCGCTCGCGTCGGGTTCGGTGCTGAGCGCTCTGCGGATGAAATTCACCGAGCGCGCCATCGCCTTCGGCATCATGCTCGGCGGCGGCGCCTTGTTGCTGGCGCTGCTTGCGATCATCGGGACGCTGCAATGGCTGATCGCGTTGCCAGGGGAATGGTCGCTGCTCGGAGATACCTTCGGCTGGCTGCTGCCGCTGCTCGGCTCGCTGGTCATTGCCCCGCTCATCTTCGCATTGCTACTGCGCGCACTGCCTCCCACTCGCGTTCGCTGGAGCGACGTGCAAGTGGCCGCCATTCTGCTGGGTCTCACGTGGATCTTCGGGGCCGAGATCCTGTCGGTGTACGCCGCGCATGCCGCGAAGAAATGGAGCGCCTACGGCGCGATCGGCGGCATCCTCATGGCGATGTTGTGGATGCATGCCATGAGCAAGATGCTGTTCTTTGGCGCCGAGTTGAGCAAGGTCACGCATCGCGCCCGAACTAGTACTGAAAGAACGCCTCCTGCACAGCACTGCAACTCAGTTCGTGCGCCAGGCACAGTTGCAACAATATCCGGCTCTTCTGGGGATTGAGCTGATCGGCCACGACGAAACCCAGTTCGTCGTCGTCAAGCTCTACACCTCGCTCGACATCGCCACTGCCAACACGAGTCGCGCGAACCACGATTACGCCCGCCTTGACCGCATCCGCCAACGCAGTCACCACCGCTCCCGGCACATTGCCGTTGCCGACACCTGCGACCACGATACCGCGCGCACCCAACGCAACGCTGGAACGCACCAGGTCGGGCTGCATGCCAGCATGCGAGTACAGAATATCCACTCGCGGCATGCGACGCTGAGCAAACGCAGAGAAGCTCGATTGAGTGGTATGCAGTCGCTTCGGTCGACGGAAATAACGAATCCGCCCCAACCGTGCCGTGCCGAGCAATCCCGGCCCCGGCGATATGAACGTCTGCACGTCCGTCGTGCTCGACTTCGTTACATCCCGCGCGCTGTGCAGATCGTCGTTGATGGCGAGCATCACTCCGCGATCGCGCGCATCGGGATCGGCTGCTACCGAGACTGCGTTGTACAAGTTGAGTGGCCCGTCGGCGCTCAACGAAGTCGCCGGACGCATCGATCCGGTGAGCACCACCGGGCGATCGGAGGTGAGGGTCAGGTGCAGGAAATATCCGGTTTCCTCGGCGGTGTCGGTGCCGTGTGTGATGACAATGCCGTCCGCCTCATCGCCGTCGAACAGTTTGTTGATGCGATTCGCCAGGCCCTGCCAGATGGCCTCGTCCATGTCCTGGCTGCTCATCTGCGCAAACTGCTCGCCGGTCACCTCGCCGAGCGCGGCGAGCCCGGGCACGCTATCGATGAGTTGTTCGATCATGACCGCGCCGGGACGATAGCTCGAGGAGATGTCGCTCGAACCTTGCCCTGCGATCGTCCCGCCCGTCGCCAGTATGTGCACTCTCGCCATATCGCGCTTCGACAGATGATGTGCATAGGACTGTCGCATCGCGTCCGCTGGCGGCGCAATTAGCCCCTGGTCCAATGAGATGCGCATCCGTGCGCCACGTACTCTGAGTCATCGATGTCCGGGATGGAGAGTGGAATGAAATTTCCATATGCGCCGTCGCTCGCATTGTTGCTAGGCATGACAGCCATCGCCTCCGCAGAAGACATCGTCACACTCAACACCGGCAATCGCATGACCGGGGAGATCCGTGAGCTGACACGCGGCGAGCTGTCCTTTCGCATCGACGGCGTCGGTCGCGTCGACATCGACTGGCGCAACGTGGTCGAACTGGAGAGTCCGGATCGTTTTTATATCGTGCTCGCCTCGGGAGAGCGTGAGATCGGCACGCTGCATGTCGCGGGTGGCCAGCTCTCCATCACGACAGACAAGGGCACCCGTCGCGTCGACATAAACGATGTCGTGCGCATTGGCCCTGCCACCGAGCGAAGATTCATAGAAGGTCTGCGGGGGTCGATGGACGCGGGGTTCGATTTCCTGTCGGCTAACGACGAGGTCGACTGGACCATCAACGCCGATCTCGAGAAACGCACCAAATACTATCTCACCGAGTTGCAGATCGCCTCGCTGCTGCGTCGCCGGGATGGCGACGACGCCCAGCGACGCAATCATCTGGAGATCGGCACGCGGCGCTTCATGGAGAATCGCTGGTTCGTACTCGGCCAGATGCATCTGGAAGAAGACCTGGAGCTGGATCTGGATTCGCGAGTGCTGTTGGGCGCGGCGCTCGGCCGCACACTCACCCAATCCAACAGCGCGATCGTCTCCGTGTATGGCGGAGTCGATGCGGACCGGGAAGATTTCCGGGGCTACGGCTCGGACACGATATGGGAGGTGCACGGCGCGATCGAGTGGGAGTGGTTCGAGCCTCGCAGCGACAACCGCTTGGATTTCCGCACCATCGTCTTCTATGCGCCCGATGAATCGCGCACTCGGATCGAGGCTCAGATCACCTTGCGCAACGACATCGCCAACAACTTCTATTGGGCGCTACGCGCCTATGAAAGCTACAACAGCGACCCGCCCGAGGGGCTGGAGGATAACGACGCGGGCTTCGGCATCAGTATCGGACGGACGTTCTGAACAGCGCGATGCGCTCGCTCACCAATGCGCCACGCCGCCGATGGAATGGCCGCCATTGCCCATCGGCGTGCTGTATTTCACATCCGACGCCAGTTCGCTGTTACGAACCGGACGCTCCAGCACGACGCCCGATGCGGCGATGAGCTTCACCAATTGAGCCAGTGAGCGAGCGCGCATCTTGTGCATCACTCGCGCGCGATGAACCTTGATGGTCTTCAGCACGGTGCCGAGGTCGCCGGCGATCTGTTTGTTCATGCGCCCTTCGACGACGTGCGCCAACACTTCGCGCTCGCGAGGCGTGAGTGTCGCAATCCGCTCTTGAACGATCTGGCGAATGCCGGTGGCGCGACGCTGCTCTTCATCCATGCGCAGCGCCTCTTCGACCGCCGCGAGCAACTCTTCGTTCTCCACCGGCTTGGTTAGAAAGTTCACCGCACCGGCGCGCATCGCGATCACACTCTCGGCAATGCTGCCGTGACCGCTCAAGAAGATGATGGGCCTGTGACAATCCGCTTCGACCAGCGTCGACTGCACATCCAGCCCGCTTTGACCGGGCATCGCCAGATCCAGCAGCAGGCAGCCAGGCACCGATGGATCGTGTTGCGAGAGAAACTCCGCAGCCGATCCAAACGAGCGCGTGACATAGCGAGCCGCGCATAACAGACGAGCCAGGGCTCGTCGCACATCGGCATCGTCATCGACGATGAACACGGTAGGTGGTGTCCTGCTCACGAAAGCTCCCGCTATGCACCCGACAATACATTTCGATGTATTTCGCGCGCTCCATGACGTGGCCACATTCAATAAAGCGCGGCCTTGTAACCGAATGGTCACTTCGATTGCGCAGTGAACCAGTGCAGTCAAGGACTTCCGCGCTGATCATGCGGCAGCGGCTTACGCGAGTAGATCGGGATTTGCCGAATCGAAACTCACTTTCATTGTTCTTATTTGGATATATCGGCAAAAGACCGTCTGCTCGCGCATCCACTGTGTCGCATCACTCCGCTTTGCTCAATGCAATTGCCGTTGCTTCGGTGTAAGTGACACGCACTTCGTCACCGGGTTTCAGTCCATGCACGAACTTGGTGGCATCGGGATTCTCGACCGCGACGGTGCGAACGACGCCATCGGGGCGTTTGAAGGTCACGGTATCGAACGACTGGTCCACCGACTGGATGACCACATCGGTCGAAACCGACGCGCTCACCGCCGCAGCAGGCAATTCACCCTCCTTTGCCCGACTCTTGGCGATCGTGGAGCGAGGCTCGCTCATTCCCGAGCCTTTCGGCACGACCTGCGCCAGCAGTGCTTCCCGGTAGGTCGCCGTCACGGTATCGCCCGCTTCGATCTGCTCGAAGTTGCGAACTTCGGGACCGACCATGACCAGTGTGTCGACGCCATCGGACGTGCGCAGCACCAGCGAGCGGCTGTCATGATCCACCGAGCGCACCGTCGCTGTGGCTTTGGTGACATTCTCGGACGAGACCTTGTTCGGATCCGCTGCCAGACCCACGAGCGGAATGCAGGCCAGAGAAACAACCACAATATTCCGGATCATGATGTCCACTCCTCGAGTTCATTTCCAATTGACGTTGGCCTGGCACTCACGCGCGAGGGTTGCGCTCGAGTTGTTTGTGTCTGATTGAGCGCACGCCATGCACGGCTCGCATGCACATCGCTGCGCACGCGAACAGCAAACCGAAGACTGCGAGCACGGGTGCGGGCCCCGCGGTGTGCGGCATTTGAGGATCGGCTTCCGCCAGTCGTGTGCGATCCGTTTCGTCCGCGACCTGCTCTTCCGCCACCAGGGGCACGATCACCAGGCGTTGGCCGCTATCGGCGGGCTCCAGCGCCATCATCGGGCGGTCGACCTGCACGTAGGCTTTCAGGTCCTGATTCGGCGTCAGTTCGGCCACGCGTGTCGGCTGGCCGTTGACGAGGACACGAAAGTCGCGCGGCGGCGTGATCGACTGGGTCGGTCCCATCGAACCGTCGGGCAGATGGAAACGCACTCGCATGGTGTTGCCCCTCACCTGCACCAGGCGCGCATTGAACACGGCGTAGTCCTGACCGGCTCGGGATATCACATCGAGGCACGCTTCCTGGGCCCGGGGAAAGCGCTCCAGCACCTCGTCGCTGAATTCCACGGCGGCGCAATCTTGCGGGTTCTGCGCCAGGGCGGCGGTAGCGACGAGCGAAAGAATCGCGCCGAAGGTCACGCGAGAACGGATACCCATGGTTGTCTCCTGCATGGCTCGAAGGGATTCAGATGGCGGGGGGTTTCTCCCGAAGCAGTGGCGCCACGGACGCGGCGGCCTCGCGAGTTGAATCGAGCAGACCTCGCACCACGAAGCGCCTGGGAGCGGGTCCTACGAAGCGGAAGGGGTAGCAGGTCACCAAGGTGATGGACGGCTCGCCGGTACGCCGCAGGAGCGCGGCGTCGGTGCGATCGACGATGGCGATCGAAGCGACACGATAGACGTAGTGAATGCTTGCGGTTCGCACTTCGATGACGGCGCCGACCTGAATGTTTTCCAGCGCTCGGAAGATGCCGTCGCGATGCGCCGCCACGCCCAGGTTGCCACCCTCGCCCGGACCGGCCATGCCGGCGATGAGCCCGGCGCCGCGGTTGAGATTGATTTCGGAGCTATCGGAATAAAGCGGTGTACTCAGGCCCAGCGAGGGGATTTCCAAGACGCCGGAGAGTTCCGACATGGCTGCTCGTGGCGTCGTGGCGACAACCGGCGTGGTCACTGGAACGTTCGTTGTCGGTGGTGCTCCGGTCGTGAGCGCCGTTGCACGAGCAAGATCGGCTTTGCCGTGGATGGCCGCATCCGTCCGGGCCACGAGATACAACGCGAGCGCCGCGCACGCCAAAGCCCAGCAGACACGCTCTAGTACCCTGGCGACGCCACTCGCGCTCGATCGAGCCATGATCCAGCTCTTTTGCTTCTCGGGCGAACAGCGTCGGCTGCGACTGAACGAGCAGCAATTAGCCCTAGGTCCAACCGATTACTGCACACTCCACTGCGCTCGACGTGACGGCGCTGCGCGCCTAGACTGACGGCGGATCGCATGCGGCTCGCAGCGGGAGATTTGCCCATGACGAAACTGCAACTGATCACCCATCGTGGCGCGTCGGCCGCCGTGAAAGTGCTGTCAGCCACTTCCCTGTTGTTGGCCGGCGAAGCGCTCGCCGATGCGCCGATCACCGCGGTCTACAAAGTCCAGGAAGTCTCCCTGCATTACCGGATGCCCCGGCAGTTGCTGGCCTGTCACGAGTTGCAGAACCGCGTTGCCAACATCCTGCTCGCGGTCGGCGCCAGAGACGACATCAAGGTGGACGTGCGTAACTGCGACACCGTCATGCTCGGCGACGACGACATGATGGATCCGATGCCCGGGCGCTCCGATCCCTTCGACCGCGGCGACCCGTTCGATCGCGGCGATCCGTTCGGTCGCTCCTCTTCCACGTTCCGGAATTCCGCCAACGAACGTCGGCCGCAGGCATTGATCCGGATCCGACTGCAGATGCCGGTAGAGGTGACGCCGGCGATCCTGAAGGAAATCGAGAAAGACAAATCGCGTCGGGAGCTGGTGTCGCGCGTGACCCGCAATCCCGGGGCAGCGATGAACGATCCTATCGTGTTCGAGGCGCAACGCCAGGAAGTGACGCTGTCATCGCAGACGGTGCGCTTGAGGCCCGAGGATTGCGAACTGCTCGAACAGATGGGCGCTCAGCTGTTCCGCAAGCTCGATGTGAAGGTCACCCGTCGCACCGCCAGTTGCGGACCTCGCGACTCCTCGCGAATCCCGCCGCAGATGACCGTCCAGGCCTTGCTGCCGACCGGCAAGATCCTGCCCATGCCCGATCCGGAGAAGCAGAAGAAGAGCGGCGCCGACCCGCAGGCGCAGCCGGCCCAGCCCACGGCGGAGTCGCGAGCGCCGGTCGAACCGCCGCCACAATCGCAGCCGCAGTAGCGGCCGATCCGGGGATCCTGGATCGCCACGGCGAGGCGATCTCGGGCGGTGTGTGAACGATTTTGGGACGATGCTAGGATGCGGGCCCCACTCACACAGCCCTACTCGCAATGAAAAGAACATCCATCGCTTTCGCTCTGTGTTTGACGCTCGCCGCCTGCTCGCCGAAATCGGAAGCCCCCAAGGAGCCGGCGCAGGAAACCGCTTCATCCGAACCGGCAGCACAGGCTCCCGCCGGCGCCTTCAGCATCGGCGCGCTGTCCGCCGCCGCCGTCCGTGACGGCGCATTCGAGTTCCCGAACGACAACAAGATCTTCGGCGTCGGCCAGACCCCCGAGGATGTCGCCGCCGTACTGAGCGCGGCCGGCCTACCTACGGACAAGATGGGCGTTTCGATCCAGCCGCTGCTGGTCGAGAGCGAGGATCGAGTGTTGCTGTTCGACACGGGCGCAGGCTCGAACTTCGGCCCGGCCGGCGGTCAGCTGATTGCATCGCTCGCTGCGTCCGGCGTCGAACCGGGCAACGTCACCGACATTTTCATCTCACACCCGCATGGCGATCACATCGGCGGGCTATTGAACGCCGAAGGCGCGCTCGCGTTCCCCAACGCGACCGTGCACATGGGCGCCGCCGATTGGGAATTCCTGAAAGGCCGCGGCGAGGAAAGCGCTGCCCTGGTGGCCGCGGTGACGCCAAAGATCGATGCGTTCGCGCCCGGCGCCGAGCTGATTCCGGGGGTCGTCAAGGCCATGGATTTCCACGGCCACACCCCCGGTCACTCCGGTTATCTGATCGGCTCCGGTGACGACACCCTGCTGTACATCGGCGACTCGATGCATCACTTCGTCGTCTCGGTACAGAAGCCCGAGTGGACCGTCTCCTTCGACACCGATGCCGCGCAGGGACAGAAGAACCGCATCGATGTGCTGAGCCAGAGCGCCGAGAGCGGCCAGCGCATCTACGGCGTGCACTTCCCCTATCCCGGTGTGGGCAAGTTCGAACGCCGCGACGAGAGCTTCGTCTGGGTTCCGGAAACTTTCTAACCGACGTGATCGCTGCGTGCAGCTGAACAACGCTGCACGCAGCACCGCGTTCTAGTTCTTGGTGATGACCACGTGCAGTACGGCTTCGGATGGCACCTGCTGCGTGACGCTGTAACCGAGCTTCTTCAGATCCAATCCGGCGAACAGCGGCTCGCCCTGCCCCAGCAGTTTGGGCGCCACGCACAGATGCATTTCATCGATCAGCCGCGCGTCTAGATACTGCCGGATCGTCGACGCGCCGCCGAGGACTCGGACATCCTTGCCCTCGGCAGCCGCCAGCGCCCGCTCGAGCGCGGCATGGATGCCTTCCGTCACGAAATGAAATGTCGTGCCGCCTTCCATGCTTTGCGGCGCGCGAGCGTGGTTCGTCAGGACGAACACCGGCGAGTGATACGGCGGATTCGGACCCCACCAGCCTTTCCAATCCTCATCGGGCCAGCGGCCGCGGATCGGGCCGAACATGTTCCGGCCCATGATCCACGCGCCCAGATTCTCGAAACTCCGCGCGACGAACTCATCGTCGATGCCGGTCGTGCCGTCTTCCTTGCCAAACAATACTTTCTGGATCGTCCGCGTCCCGAAGGCCCATTCGTGCAACGACTCGCCGCCGATACCCAAGGGATGCTCCAGGGATTGATTCGGCCCGGCGCCGAAGCCATCCAAAGAGACGCAGAAGAAATTGACGCGAACCTTGCTCATCCATCGCTCCTCGAGATCAACGAATCTTCTTTTCGATCTTGCGCGCCAGTTCGGCGAGATCGGTGCTCTCATCGATCGAGATATCGAGCGGAGCATCGACCGCCGGCCTCGGCGTCGGGCGTGCGACAGGCGCCGCGGTCGGCATTGCCTGCGTCTGCGCGCTCTGGCGCGACGGCATCACCCAATCGCGTTTCTGTTCCATCCAGCGACGGTAGCGCTCGAAACTCCACATGCCATCCTCGCCGCCCGACTGGATCACCGTGGCCAATTGACTGAACGAGCCCGCCCGGATCGTGCCCTTCGCATTCGAATTGGCGATCAGCACTTCGCAAAGAGGCACCCGCAGCTGATAGTCCATCAGGAATTCCAGACGCTGGCAGACCACTGCCACCAGACAGTCTGCCACCTGGGCGCGGACGCTGCCTTGAATCTCAGACGGGAACGACATGCACATACGGTTCAACGCCTCGGCGCACGTCGACGAATGCATCGTCGCCAGCACCAGGTGCCCCGTTTCGGCGGCATTCAACGTCAGCCTCATGGCCTCCGGGGAGCGCATTTCGCCGATGACCAGCACATCCGGATTCTCGCGAAGCGCATCGATGATCGCCTGCTCATAGCTCGGCGAATGCGTCGGCACTTCGCGCTGGCGGATGAACGAGCGATCGTTGCTGTACAAATATTCGATCGGGCTCTCGAGCGTGATGATGTTCCTGGCGCGCGAGGCATTGATCTGCTCGATCAGCGCCGCCAGCGTCGTGGATTTGCCGCAGCCGGTCGGCCCCGAGACGATCACCAGACCCGTCTGCGGCTCGGTGAGCTTGCTCAGATCCGGATGCAGATTGCAGCTCTTCAATGTATTCGTCGATGACGCGAGCAGGCGCACCGCCAGCGCCGCGCCACGAATCGTTTGATACAAATTGACCCGACAGCGCGTGCCGGCAACATTGATCGACAGATCGGCGGAACCGCGCGCCCGGAACTGCTCCCACTGTTCATTGTTGAGCAGTTCCCTGCCCATCTCGGCGACGCGCACGGCTGGCAGATCTTCACTGATCGCCGACAGCTCGCCCCGCACGCGCACCACGACCGGCGTTCCCGCCTGCAGATGAACGTCGCTCGCCCCGAGCGCACGCGCCTTCAGAACCCACTCCGCCAAGATCATGGGCATTCTCCGTCAATGCTGTTCCAACTCCGCGACGCTGTTGCCGCCGGAGCTGCCGGGTCGATTGTAGCCCCCTCCAGGCCGTATCATCTCCCGCTTCCTTGAGCGCGGAGAAGCTGAATGAAGTGTCCGGTATGCAAGACGCCCGAACTGCGCCCCACGATGATCGAGGAACTGCTGCCAGCCATGGGCTGCGAACAATGCAAAGGCTCGCTGGTCGGCCTGCTGTACTACCGCCACTGGGCCGAGCATCACAAACCGGCGGCGCAGACCGGCGGGCCCGCCACCATCGCCGAGTTGCCGCCGGACACGACCGGCGCCGTGCGCTGTCCGAAATGCGAACGCATCATGACCAAGTACCGCCTGACCGGCACCATCGCGAATCGTCTGGATGTGTGCTCCATCTGCGACGAAGCGTGGCTCGACGGCGGCGAGTGGCAGTTGCTGGAACAGCTGCAGCTCAGCGACAAGTTGCCCTCGGTGTTCTCGGACGCCTGGCAACGTAAGATCCGGACGGAGAACAGTGAGCGCATGCGCCAGGAAATCCTGCGACGTGATATCGGCAGCGAGGATGCGGGCAAGGTCGAGACGATCCGCACATGGCTGCGCGGCCATCCCGCCAAGAGCATGATCCTCACTTATCTGTATCGCGACTAGCCCTGGACATCCTCGCCGCTTGCAGCAATGCTGACGGCCTCTTCGGTCCAAAGGATGGCGCCATGACCGCTGCTCCCCGACCCCAACTCGTCACGCCCACCGACACCGCGTCGGTGGGGCTGCCGGCATGGATTTACAGCGATCCGGACTTCTTCGAGCTGGAGAAGCGCACGATCTTCCGAACCAGCTGGCAGTTGGTCTGTCACGGCAGCGACCTGCCCAACCCCGGCGACTATCACTGCTTCGACATGCTCGGCGAATCCATCGTCGCCGTGCGCGGCCGCGATGGCGAGATCCGGAGTTTTCATAACGTCTGCCGTCACCGCGCCTCGCGCCTGGTCGACGGACCGAAGGGCCACTGCGGAGGGCGCATCACCTGCCCCTATCACGCGTGGACCTACTCGCTCGACGGCCGGCTGATCGGCGTGCCCCATCGTGAAACATTTCGCGATCTGAAGCCGGAGCTGCACGGCCTGGCGCCGCTCGAACAGGAAATCTTCATGGGCTTCGTTTTCGTGCGCCTGGAGCCGGGCTTGCCGAGCGTGCGCGAGATGCTGGCGCCTTATGCCAACGAGTTGGCCGCATACCGGCTGGAAGAGCTGGTGCCTCAAGGCCGCGTCACGCTTCGGCCACGCACCGTGAACTGGAAGAACGTCGCCGACAACTATTCCGACGGCATGCACATCGACGTGGCCCACCCCGGCCTGTCCAGATTGTTCGGCAACAGTTATGGCATCGAAGCCCAGGAGTGGGTCGACAAAATGTGGGGCGTGCTGCAGGAGAAGCCGAGCAGCAACTGGTCGGAGCGCCGCTATCAGCAACTGCTGCCGCCGGTCGACCATCTGCCTGCCGAACGGCAGCGGCTGTGGACCTATTTCAAGCTCTGGCCCAACGCCGCGTTCGACATCTATCCCGATCAGATCGATTTCATGCAATTCATTCCCGTCTCGCCGACCCAGACGATCATTCGCGAGATCGCGTACGTTCATCCCGACACCCGTCGCGAGATGCGCGCCGCGCGTTACTTGAACTGGCGCATCAACAGACAGGTCAATCAGGAAGACACGACCTTGATCGCGCGCGTTCAAGCCGGCATGGCTTCCAGCAGCTATACCGTCGGGCCACTGAGCGAGAACGAAGTGTGCCTGCGCAGCTTCACCCGTCGCATGCACGAGATGATTCCGGAGAGTCGCGGTGCCCGCAAAGTCTGATGTTCTGATTGTCGGCGGCGGTCACAACGGCCTGGTGTGCGCGGCGTATCTCGCTGCGACCGGATTGAAAGTCACCGTACTCGAACGCCGCCCCGTCGTCGGTGGCGCGGCAGTGACGGAAGAGTTTCACCCAGGCTTTCGCAACTCCGTCGCGTCGTACACGGTTTCGTTGCTCAATCCCAAGGTCATTCGCGACCTGGAGCTGCACTCGCACGGCCTGCGTATCGTGGAGCGCGAGCTCTCGAATTTCCTGCCCACCGAGGATGGCCGTTATCTCGCGACCGGCGGCGACCGAACCAAGCAGGAAGTCGCGAAGTTCTCGCAGAAGGATGCGGACCGTCTCGATGCTTACGGCGAGCGGCTCGACATCATCGCCGACCTGCTGCGCGACCTGGTCCTGCAAACACCGCCGAACGTCGTTGACGGCGGCTGGCGCGCCGCGCTGCCCGAACTGGTGCACGCCGCCGGTCTGGGCAAACGTTTCAGCAAGCTCGACATGAGCATGCGGCAGGAACTGCTCAGCCTGTTCGTCACTTCCGCCGGCGACTATCTCGACGGCTGGTTCGAGAGCGCACCCATCAAAGCGGTGTATGGATTCGACGGCGTCGTGGGCAATTACGCGAGCCCCTACTCGCCCGGCTCGGCGTACGTGCTGTTACATCATGTCTTCGGCGAGGTGAACGGCAAGAAAGGCGCCTGGGGCCATGCCATCGGCGGCATGGGTGCGATCACTCAGGCGATGGCGAAAGCCGCCGCGGGTCGCGGCGTGGATATTCGCCTCAACGCGGGCGTGCGAGAAATCATCGTCGAGAATGGCAAGGCTGTCGGCGCCGTCACCGAATCGGGTGAAACATTCCGAGCCGCCGCGGTCGTCTCGAACTTGAATCCCAAGCTGCTGTACACGAACCTGATCGATGCGGGCGCCTTGCCTGCCCCGTTCCGGCAACGCATCAGCCAATGGCGCTGCGGCTCCGGCACATTCCGAATGAACGTCGCGCTCTCTGAGCTACCCGACTTCACGTGCCTGCCGGGCAAGCAGCGCGCTGCTCATCACACCGCAGGCATCATCATCGCACCGACGCTCGGCTACATGGAACGAGCCTACTTCGATGCACGCACTCACGGCTGGTCGAAACAACCCATCGTCGAAGTGCTCATCCCCTCGACGCTCGACGACAGCCTCGCCCCTCCTGGCCAACACGTCGCGAGCATGTTCTGCCAGCACGTCGCGCCCACCTTGCCGAACGGCGAATCGTGGGATGCTCACAGAGAAACGGTCGCGGATCTGATGATCGAAACCGTGAATACATATGCGCCCAACTTCAAAGCCTCGGTGCTCGGCCGACAGATCAACAGCCCCCTGGACTTGGAGAGAACCTTCGGCCTGATCGGCGGCGACATCTTCCACGGCCAGCTGGGCCTGGACCAGATGTTCTCCGCCCGCCCGATGCTCGGCCACGGCAACTACCGCGGCCCACTCCCAGGCCTGTACATGTGCGGCTCCGGCACCCACCCCGGCGGCGGCGTCACCGGCGCCCCAGGCCACAACGCCGCCCACGAAATCATCAAGGACTTCCGTCAGAAGGTTGTGCGTCGGATCGCGTGATTGTCTTTGCGACCAACGTCCTCAAGACGCCAGCTTCAATCCCAAGATCCCCGCCACAATCAGCGCGACGCAAGCCATCCTCGCGACGGTTACCGTTTCGCCGAACAGCACGATGCCGAGCAGAACCGTGCCGACGGCGCCGATGCCGGTCCACACTGCGTAGGCCGTGCCCACGGGTAGTGAGCGCATTGCCCAGCTCAGCAAGGCGACGCTGACGATCATGGAAATGGCCGTGAAGAGGCTCGGCCACAGGCGAGTGAAACCGTCGGTGTATTTCAGGCCGATGGCCCAGCCGATTTCGAACAGACCCGCGATGAAAAGCAATACCCAAGACATGAAGCCTCCGGGGGCGCTTGCGCGCTGTTAGAGGGGTCGTCCCCGGAAGTTGAAACGGCAACAGGGTCGTCCCTGCGCCGGCGAGAACGGGCTGCCACGTCGAAGTGCCGCGGCGGTCTCGCAATCGCTATTAGACCTGGACGGCTTACCGAGTTCCAGTTCGCCGCACGACCTCGCCCATCCCTTGCCCGGTGTTCTCGTGCACCAGAGGCGCACGTTTCACCGAACAGAGCAACTCGTAAGGACTACGGCCCGCGCCCTTCGCGACGGCCGCTACCGGAACTTGCGCACCCCACAACTCCACCGAGCTGCCGACGCCGGCGTCTGGCAGATGAGTGAGATCGACGGTCAGCATGTCCATCGAGACTCGCCCGATCAGCGTACTCGCGCGACCATCGACCGCGATCGGCGTGCCGGACGCAGCGGTCTGGGGATATCCATCGGCGTACCCGGCGCAAACCAGCCCGACTCGCGTGCGTTCCGAAGCAACGAACGTGGCGCCGTAGCCGAGCGAGTCGCCCGGCTCGAGCGTGCGAACGTTGAACACGCGGCTCTCGAAGGTCATGACGGGCTGCAGCTCAGGCACGTCCTGCCCATGCGTCGTCGCGCCGTACAACATCAACCCCGGCCGTGCCCAATCCCGTCGAGCGGAGGGCCACGCGAGCAAGCCGGCAGAGTTGCACAGGCTCCGATCGCCTCTGAGCATCGCCGTTGCCGCGTCGAAGGTCTCGATCTGTTGCGCCGTCATCGGCTGCTCGGGCTCATCGGCGCGGGCAAAGTGAGACATGAGTGTGATCGAGCTGACCTTGCCCGTGCTCTGCAAACGTTGATACACAGCCGCGGCGTCGGTGTGACGGAATCCAGCGCGACTCATGCCCGTGTCGATCTTGAGCCAGACGTTGAAGCGTTCGCCGGTCCTGCTCTGCTCGATCAGGCGAACCTGCTCTTGCTGGTGCACGACCACCCAGAGATCGAGCTCGTTCGCGATCTTCAGCTCCGAGGCGGAGAAACAGCCTTCCAGCACCAGGATGGGATTGCGAACGCCACCCTCGCGCAGCACACAGGCCTCATCGAGAAATGCGACGGCAAAACCATCGGCGATCGACGCGAGCGAATGAGCCGACGCCAGTGCGCCGTGGCCATAGGCGTTGGCCTTGACGACCGCCAGCGCACGTCCCCCGTGCACGCCACGTGCATAGAGATAGTTGTTTCGAAGCGCCGCCAGGTCGATTCGAACGCTGGTCGGACGCGTCACGCCGTCTCCTCGCCGGTGACCAGCCGCGGCCGCGGCGAGCTCACTTTCCGATAGCGCGAAACATCCAGGCCATCGGTGCGAATCGCGGGGCGATAGCCCGTCACCAGATCGGCGATGAGCTGACCCGAACCGCAGGCCATGGTCCATCCGAGCGTGCCATGACCGGTGTTGATGAACAGATTGCGATACTCGCTCGCACCGACGATTGGAGTGCTGTCCGGCGTCATCGGTCGCAAGCCCGTCCAGAACTGGCCCCGCTTCAGGTCGCCCGCGCCAGCATACAAATCGTTGACGACCAGCTCGAGCGTCTGCCGACGCTGCGGCAGCAGTTCATGATCGAAGCCCGACAGCTCGGCCATGCCACCGACACGAATGCGATCGTCGAAGCGCGTCACGGCGACCTTGTACGTTTCGTCGAGCACCGTCGACACCGGCGCCGAGGACTCGTTCACGATGGGCAGCGTCAGCGAGTAGCCCTTCACCGGATACACCGGCAGATCGATGCCCAGCGGCAGCGCCAACGCGCGCGAATAGCTGCCACAAGCCAGAACGTAAGCATCCGCGGTAATCCGCTCCTCGCCGATGCGAACGCCGGAGATGCGACCGCCGCTCGTGTCTAAGGCAGTGATCTGCTCACCGAGACGGAACGTGACGCCAAGCTTCTCGGCCGCCTCGGCAAGGCGCCTGGTAAACAGGTTGCAGTCGCCGGTCTCGTCGTTGGGCAAACGCAGACCGCCGGTCAGCTTGCCTCGCACATGCGCCAGCGCAGGCTCGGCAGCTGAAAGCTGATGCGCTTCGAGCAACTCATAAGGAACGTTGCATCGTTCGAGCACGCGAATGTCCTGACGCGCCGACTCGAACTGCTTCTTCGTACGGAACAACTGGAGTGTGCCGCCAGTGCGCTGCTCATATTGAATGCCGGTCTCGGCACGCAGCGAGCGCAGACAATCGCGGCTGTATTCGGCGAGGCGGAGCATGCGCTCCTTGTTGATGTCGTACCGCTCGGGCGAGCAGTTGACGAGCATCTGGGCCATCCACTTGAGCTGGTGCAGGCTGCCATCGAGGCTCATGGACAGCGGCGCGTGCTTCTGGAAGATCCATTTCAGCGCCTTGAGCGGAATGCCCGGCGCCGCCCAGGGCGTCGAATAGCCGGGCGAGACCTGGCCGGCATTCGCGAAGCTGGTCTCCGCCGCCACCTGCGCCTGCCGATCGATCACTGTGACTTCAGCGCCCCGACGCGCGAGGTACCACGCACTGGCCACGCCGATGACGCCACCACCCAGAACCACTACTCGCATGAACACTCCAAAAGTGCACTGAAGCGTCGGTGATTCTATGGAGAGCCCGGCAGTGACTTCCTTCGAAGTGGCGGGTTTCTCAGCGGTTTCCCCTGCCTCGGCCGGACATAAATTCAACAAACCAGTGAAAATCACTGGGCATTCCCGCCCATGCCAGCCCAGAACGCTGGCATCGGCGAAAACCTGACCGTAATCTACCGGCCCTGGACACCCTAACGGCGCCCCCGACGATGCAGCAGTTCGACCGTATCGACCGCAAGATCCTGGACATTCTTCAGCGCGACGGGCGCATCTCCATCACCGATCTGGCCCAGCAGGTCGGCTTGTCCGCCACCCCCTGCGCCGATCGCGTGCGCCGCCTGGAGCGCACCGGCGTGATCACCGGTTACCACGCGCGCCTGTCGCCGAAGGAGGTGGGACGGAATCTGCTGGTGTTCCTCGAAATCAAACTGGCAGTGAAGTCCGACGAAGTGTTCGAGAAGATCAAGAACGAGTTGCACAACATTCCGGACGTGATGGAGTGTCACCTGGTGTCCGGCGACTTCGACTATCTGATCAAGGCGCGCATCCCGGACATGCACAACTACCGCACGCTGCTCGGCGACATCCTGCAGCGGATGCCCTCGTCCGCGCAGTCGCGCAGCTATGTGGTGATGGAAGAGATCAAGGAGACATTCTATTTGCAGGCGTGAGCGAGTTCTTCGCGACTGCGCCGTTCTTGATGATGACGAGCAGGTTCTTCGCCGGATCGTCCATCAGGTGAATGTCTTCCAACGGATTGCCATTCACCAGCAGCAGATCCCCATACGCCCCCTCCTCGACGACGCCGAGCTTGCCAGGATACGGATTGCGGGCGCCTGACATCGCCAGCAACTGCGCATTGCCACTCGTGGCCATGATCAATATCTCTGCCGGCGTGTACCACTGCACCAGCCGGCTCAGCCACGCGTTCTGAGCTTTGGCGAGGACGGTCGAGAACAGGATGTCGGTGCCCCAGGCGGTCTTGATTTTATATTTCCTGGCGAGCGCGTAGGCTCGCTGCGTGCCCGCGACCACTTCCTTTTTCTTTTCCGCTTGCGGCGAACCCGCCGGAAATTGCTCCGACCCATCATCGGCGAACGGCTGCAGACTCCACCACACCTGCTTCTCGGCCATGAGCTTTGCGGTGGCATCGTCGATCAGATGTCCATGTTCGATGCATTTCACGCCTGCTTCGAGCGCCGTGCGGATCGCACGAGGCGTGTAAGCGTGCACGGTGACGTACGTGCCCCAGTTCTCCGCCGCTTCGACGGCGGCTCGCAGCTCGGACAGTGTGAAGGTCGAAACGTCCAGCGGGCTGTGGGGTGATGCCACCCCGCCACCGGCAGTCAGCTTGATCTGCGTCGCGCCTTGCATCAGCTGCTCCCGCACTCGAATCCTCACTTCATCCGGCGTGTCGGCGACTGCGCTCGCACCGATCTGCTCCATACGCGTCACGGCCCCACCGATCGCGCGCGGAATTTCAAACATCTGACGGAAGTCGCCGTGACCACTCGTCACCGTGATCATTGCACCCGACGGATAGATGCGCGGCCCTGGAACGACGCCTTCATCGGTCGCCTGCTTCAACGAGAAGGACGCTCCGCCCAGGTCGCGCACCGTTGTGAAGCCCCGCAGCAGCGTTGCATTCGCCTGCGCGGCCGCTAACAGGTTCAGATAGCCCACGTCGCTCATGAGCCCGACCATCGGCGATGTCGCCAGAAACATGCTGTGCCAATGCGCGTCGATCAGACCCGGCATGAGGACGCGACCGCCGCCGTCGATGCGCGTCACGTCGGTCGAAGCATCCGCACTGGCCGTGCTCGAAACGCTCTCGATCATCGGCCCGACGATCAATACATTGGTGGGATCCGACACGCGCGGCGACTTGCCGTCGAAGACGCGAACGTTCTCCAGCAGGATTTTCGATGGATTCTCCGGCGCAGCCGCGTTGCTCGAACAGACAGGGAGCAGCGAGCTCAAGCAGGCCACCCACGACAGAAGATTCGAGCCGAGCTTTTTCACGGAGTGACCTCTGCGGTTTGAATAGACATGGAGCGCAGTGCTTCATCGAGCACCTCGGCGACGCCACTGCTGCGCAAGATCTCGGAGTGAGAGACATCGAAGCCGTAGACTCGATAGGCCTGTTCCTGGGCCGTGCGAAACAACTGGCTGGCGACGCTGGTCACCGCGTCGCCCGATCGCCCGAACGTCGACCAGCTCTTGCGATAGGAGAACAACAGATAGTGATGGATCGAACGGGGCAAGTCTCTGGTACCGCCCGATGCGTCGACGAACAGCGAATCGAGATACGCACTGTCGGCCGCGATATCGCGCCACGAATCGATGACCACCGGCGAGAAGCGAACGCCGAGGCCCGCGCTCGGAATCCCGCCCCATGGGCTGGACATCGTGATCAAGATAGGAATGTCGACACCCGCATGCGCGGATTGATTCAACACCATGTCACGCGCGATCAGCCCACCGATGCTATGCCCGACGATGACCAGTGACGAGATGCCGTGTCGGCGATGCAGCTCACCGATGCGCTCCGACAGATCGCGACCGACCCGACTCAGGCTCGAGCCCGAGGCATAGAAGAACACGCAAGGTTGAAAGCGGCTGCGATCCAAGCCTCGAATCAGGAAGCTGAAGTCGCGAGGCGATCCGTTGATACCGTGGATGAAAAGCACCGCCGTGCGCCCGGCAACCGGAGGATCGACGAAGAAGATGCCGCCGCGAGCTTCTCGCGCGAATTCAAGAGGCGACCACACGCCTTCCCGAATGTTATCCGGCGAGAAGCGAACATCTTCCAGGCCGCCGATAGCATTGGGCACGTCGCCGCTGCGAGGGGTCATTGGTGCAAGTGAGCATCCCGCGACCATCATGAGCAGTAGTGAAAGTCCGCGCATCGCTGGAGACCGGCTCTTGAAAGACCAGCCACTGTCCGCAAGCGCATCATCATCGCAACGATGAACAGGGGATGCTGTCGCACATGGCTACTGCTACATCAGTTGAAATGACCAACAGCAGCCATTCGTAGCTGGGGCACCGCCGCGCTCCCGCCATGCCGATTCTTCGCGACACCTCGCCACGCACGATGACTTCTCCATACATCGCCACAAGCTCACATTCCCGATCGGTTCGACACATGAAACGACTCTCGCAAGTCATCGTCGCCGGATTGCTGAGCCTCGCAACAATGGGCGCGCAGCAAGCCGCGAGCCACGATGCGATCGCAGATCAGTTCGTCGATATGTCTTCCTGGTCGGTGACCCGAATCGCCGCCTATCGAAAACGGGTCGAGCTGCATCGGCAACCCGAGGCCATGCTCAGGATCCCCAGCATCGAACTGGTCGTCCCCGTGTTCGACGGCACGAGCGCCGCGATTCTCGACCAGGCTGCAGGACGCATCGAAGGAACATCGCGATTCGGCGCGTCGGGAAATACTGGCATCGCCGCGCATCGCGATGGTTTCTTCCGCGCCTTGCGCGACGTGCAAGTCGGAGATCTCCTTCAGGTGGACCTGCCCCACGCAACGCTCACCTACACAGTGGTGAGTACACGTGTCGTCGATCCTTCCGAAACTCGTGTGCTCAGGGCCACCGCAGAGCCGACGATTACGCTGGTGACGTGCTATCCATTCTATTTCTCGGGCCCGGCTCCGCAGCGTTTCATCGTGCGCGCCACGCGAGCGCCAGAGCCTGAAGAAATCCGGCTGAGCCGGGTATCCGACTGACCACCATCTGCGTATGGTCTGAGCGCGAATCGCGGCTTCATATGCTGGTTCCGATCGGCACGCGCGCACCCGACGATGCTCGAACTTCTGCAGGACATGTCGACGCGACTGTGGCACGACCTGCTCGCACGGCCGAGTGGCCCGTTCGCCTTTCGCTTCCTGTTACAACCGACGATGGCTGTGATCGCAGCGATACGCGCCGGGATCGTCGATGCGCGCACTGGCCGCTCGCCCTATTTCCTCGCGCTTTGGACCGAGCCTGCCGAACGCGCCGCGCGTTTGCATGAAGGAACGTCGGCGACCGCCCGAATCTTTCTGCTCGGCCTGGTCATGGACTCCATCTACCAGTTCGTCGTGCTCCGTAAGTTCTATCCGCTCGAAGCGTTCGTGGTCTCGCTTGTACTCGCCGTCATGCCCTACTTCCTGATCCGAGGGCCGGCCGCAAGAGTCGTACGCTGGTGGCAATCCCGGCACGGAGCACATCACCGAGCCGCTCACCGATGAAGGCCATGGTCACATCGCAATCGACCTCGGACGAAATTTCTGTCGAGCTGTCCTCTCGCCGGACAGGAATGTCGTTCCAGCGCACCCGCATGAGCGCCGACCGGACGCTCATGTCCATCATCCGCACCTCGCTGTCGCTGCTCAGCTTCGGCTTCACCATCTTCCAGTTCTTCCAGAAGCTCGCCGAGAGCAACGTAGTGAGCTCTGCGCATCAGCCGCGCGCATTCGGCATCACCCTGGTGTGGATCGGCATCGGCATGCTGGCGTTCGGCATCGTGTTCCACGTGCAGTTCATGACGGGACTGCGACACGAGCGCGGCGAGATGAAGAAAGAAGGATTGGTGCACGGGGAAAGTCATTTCCCGGTGTCGCTCACGCTGCTCACGGCGATCGCGCTGCTGATCCTCGGCATTGCCGCGATCGCGAGCATGATGTTCCGCACCGGGCCTTTCGTTTGACTCCAGGCAGATCGAGGAGCACTCATGGCACGCCAACCCAAGCAATCCGAGAAGCCCAACATCCTGGTCATCTGGGGCGATGATATCGGCATCGCCAATCTAAGTTGCTACTCGCAGGGATTGATGGGTTACCGCACGCCGAACATCGACCGCGTCGCCCGTGAAGGCATGTTGTTCACCGACTCGTACGGCGAGCAGTCGTGTACCGCCGGCCGCTCCTCGTTCATCACCGGGCAGAGCGTGTATCGCACGGGTCTGTCGAAAGTTGGCATACCCGCCTCGCCGATCGGCATGCCCGAGAGCATCGTCACCATCGCGGCGCTGTTGAAGAATCAGGGCTACGCCACCGGCCAGTTCGGCAAGAACCATCTGGGCGATCTGAACCGACACCTGCCCACGGCACACGGCTTCGATGAGTTCTTCGGCAACCTGTATCACTTGAACGCCGAGGAAGAGCCGGAGATGGCCAACTATCCACCCGAGAAGGACTTCCCCAACTTCCGCAAACAGTTCGGGCCGCGAGGCGTGCTGCACTCCTGGGCGACCGACAAGGACGACGCGACCGAACAGCCCCGCTGGGGACGCGTGGGCAAACAGAAGATCGAAGACACCGGAGCACTGACCAAGAAACGCATGGAGACCTGCGACGACGAGTTCGTCGCGGCAGCGAAGGATTTCATCAAGCGGCAGAACAGCGCGGGCACGCCGTTCTTCGTTTGGATGAACACGACGCACATGCACCTGTTCACGCACACCAAGCAGGAAAGTCTCGGGCAAGCCGGCCGCTGGCAATCGCCCTATCACGACACCATGATCGACCACGATCGCCACGTCGGCGAGTTGCTCGACCTGCTCGATGAGCTGGGCATCGCCGAGAACACGTTCGTCATGTATTCGACGGACAACGGGCCGCACATGAACAGCTGGCCCGACGGCGGCATGACTCCGTTCCGCAGCGAGAAGAACACCAACTGGGAAGGCGCCTTCCGCGTGCCGCTGGTAGTGCGCTGGCCGGGCAGGATCGAAGCCGGCCGGGTTTCCAACGAAATCATCCAGCATCACGACTGGTTACCCACCTTCCTCGCAATGGCGGGCGACACCGAGGTCACCGAGAAGCTCAAGCGCGGCGGTTACAAAGCCAACGGCCGCGAGTACAGGAATCACATCGATGGCATGAACTTGCTGCCTTACCTGACTGGCGAGACGCTCACAAGCCCGCGCAATTTCTTTTTCTATTTCAGCGACGACGGCGACATGCTGGGGCTGCGCTACGACAACTGGAAGATCGTGTTCATGGAACAGCGTTGCCCCGGCACCCTGCAGGTGTGGGCCGAGCCGTTCACGCGCCTGCGGGTGCCGAAGTTCTTCAATCTGCGCACCGACCCGTTCGAGCGCGCCGACATCACCTCGAACAGCTATTACGACTGGTTGCTCCATAACGCGTACTTCCTGTACGCGGCGCAGGCCGCGGCGGCGAAGTTCGCCGCCACCTTCAAGGAATTTCCGCCTGCACAACGGCCCGGCAGCTTCACCGTCGATGAAGCCCTCGCGAAGATGCATGAAGTGCCGAGCGGCGATTAGCCGGAAACAGAGCGTGCGCCATCGTGACCGAATGGTTGTTAGCGGCGGCCCACATTGCGGTGGGAGCGATCGACGCCATCGCGGTGCTGATGATTCTGTTCGGCACCGCGAACGCCTTCGTTTCGATGCTTCGCGTCATGCGAACGCATCCGGCGGGTCACGAGCGCCGGCTGGTGTGGATCACGTACGCGCGCTGGCTGGTCGCCGCCCTGACTTTTCAACTGGCGGCCGACATCATCGAATCGACGCTCGTAGAGAGTTGGGACGCTGTCGGCCGGCTTGCCGCGATAGCAGCGATCCGGACCTTTCTGAATTATTTCCTGGAGCGCGATATGGCCGAGGTTCGCGAGCGCGATGCGGCTCGCGGCGAGGCTGCGCCCGTGCAACGCTGAGGTAGATCGGTGGAACCGCATAAACGCCATTCTCGCTCATTACTGGCGGCCGCACCGCTGGTAGCCGCGGCGGCCATCGCATCCGCTGCCGATCCACTGCCTTCGTGGAACGAAGGCGCCGCCAAGAAATCCATCATCGAGTTCGTCGATCGTGTGACTCGCGAAGGCAGCGCCGACTACACCGCGCCCCGCGAGCGCATCGCTGTATTCGACAACGACGGCACATTGTGGGCCGAGCAGCCCATGTATTTTCAGTTCGTCTTCGCGTTCGATCGCGTACGGACCTTGTCGTCCGTGCATCCGGAGTGGCGCACTACCGCGCCGTTCAAGAACGTGCTCGCGGGCGATATCGAAGGATTGATCGCATCCGGCCAACATGGGGTCCTGCAGATCGCGGCGGCCTCGCACGCCGGGATCAGCACCGAGGACTTCAACACCGTCGTCGGCTCCTGGCTCGCGACGGCGAAACATCCGCGCTTCGAGCGCCGCTACACCGAGCTTGCCTATCGGCCGATGCTGGAGCTGCTCGATTATCTGCGCAGCGAGGACTTCAAGACCTTCATCGTCTCAGGCGGCGGCGTGGAGTTCATACGAGTGTTCGCAGAGCAGGTCTATGGCATTCCTCCGGAACAGGTGATCGGCTCTTCGGTCGCTACGCAGTTCGTCGCGGTGGGCCCGGACGGCAAGCCCGCCTTGATCAAGCAGCCGAACGTGGAATTCGTCGACGACGGTCCCGGCAAACCCTCGGGCATCAATCGATTCATCGGCCGCCGTCCGCTGCTCGCCATCGGCAACTCCGATGGCGATCTGCAGATGCTGCAGTGGACGGCCGGCGGCGCCGGGCCGCGCTTCGTCGCATTGGTTCATCACACCGATACCGATCGCGAGTACGCCTACGACCGGCACTCGCAGGTCGGCCAGCTCGACAAGGCGCTCGACGAAGCGCAGCGGCAGCGCTGGCCGATCATCGATATGAAGCGCGACTGGCAGCGGATCTTCAACGATGACGAAGCTGGGCTAGCGCAGAGTAAGTAACGACATGACTGTGATGAGTGCATTGCGAGGCATGGTGTTCATTCGGGGCGGCACCTACTTGATGGGATCGGATCGTCACTATCCGGAAGAAGCACCGGCGCATCACGTCACTGTCGACGGCTTCTGGATCGATGTCACGCCGGTGACGAACCGACAGTTTCGCGAGTTCGTCGACGCCACGGGCTATGTCACGCAGGCGGAGCTGCCGCCCGATCCGAAGCTCTACCCCGGCGCGCTGCCTCACATGCTGAAGCCGGGCTCGCTGGTGTTCACGCCGCCCAAACATCGAGTCGATCTGCGCAATTGGCAGTCGTGGTGGCGCTTCAAGTTCGGAGCAAACTGGCGGCAACCGTACGGCCGCGCCGCTTCGAACCGGCATCTCAGCGACCATCCCGTCGTGCATGTCACTCACCAGGATGCGCTTGCTTACGCACGCTGGCGGGGCAAGGAACTACCGACGGAAGCCGAGTGGGAATTTGCAGCTCGCGGCGGCCTGGTGGGGGCCGAGTTCGCGTGGGGCGACGAGTTCACGCCGCGCAATCGTCACCTTGCGAACACCTGGCAGGGAGAGTTCCCTTATCAGAATCTGGCCACCGACGGATATCCACGCACTTCGCCCGTGAAGGCGTTCGCTCCCAATCCCTTCGGGATCTACGACATGATCGGCAATGTTTGGGAATGGACCGATGACTGGTTCGCCGCGAACCATCCACCGGACGCCGCGAAGCCCTGCTGTATTCCCCACAACCCCCGCGGCGGCATCGAGCGCGGCAGTTACGATCCGTGCCAGCCGCACATCATGATTCCACGCAAGGTGCTCAAGGGAGGCTCTTTCCTGTGCGCGCCGAACTACTGTCGTCGTTATCGCCCGGCTGCGCGTCACGCACAGCCCGTCGACTCATCCACTTGTCACATCGGCTTTCGTTGCGTCGTGCGTAAACTGGCAACCAACACGGCTGCACCTGGTCACGAGCCGTCCACGAGCGCGGTTGCATGAAGTCGCGGGTTCACCGTTGTTTCGAGTCGTCGCTGAATTTCTTGCCGGAGGCGATGAACCATTGGCCTTGCGCGTCTTTGCAGAACGGAAACGTAAACAAACTCTGCGAGCCCTGGAGCTGAGCCCGCAGTTGCAGTCTGCGACAGCGCAAACCGTCGGCCGATGTCATGTCTCCCTGCGCATCGACGCGGCCTTTGAATCCGGTCTGCTTGTTCTCCCATTCGCGCACAGCACGCGCGTCGCTGCTCTCGAGCACGTCCATCACCGCCTGGTACTGAAGCTTCTTGTCTGCATCGCTCATCTTCAACAATGCACTGTTGCCGAGGATATCAGTAGGCAACGCCGCTACGACCGCGGGCAACAAAGCTGCAACGAGAATGCCGGCTGAAACATTCCAGAGAGATCTCTTCATGGCGCGACTGTGTTACAGCGGCGTGCGTGAAGTCATTGCGAGATGCGGGCGGGCTCCGCTCCCATCGCACCTATTGCTGGCGCGCATCCAAACGCGTTTCCATAGCGCTGTCTCGTCCCCCTGGAGGTCGTGGCGCTGACTCCCCGTGCTATAGCGCTTTGCCTGACCTCAACGCCGCCGCTGGGTTCTTCGCCCGAAGCACCCCGGCGGCGCGATTTTTGAGATTCTCCATCGTGAAGGCCGGATCTGCTCCCTTGTGGTGGGTCTGTAGCGGCACTCCAATATCCTGCGAGAGCGCCTGCGATGGCCGGCAACTGACAAGACTGCCGACAGTCCGACCGGGGCCACTCACAGTAAATTCCGCGGTTGGACCTAGGTCCAACTGGCCCGTCGGGTGCAGCACGTGCAAATTTGAATCAACCAGCCCTGGTCACTGGAATGTTAGCCGCTCATGACGGGTGACTTTCTCAATTATGCCTATCTGATCGGTCTCGTCCTCATCGCACAGCTGGCGTTGGTAGTGATCATCCTCACCTACGACAGGCACGGGAATCCTCAGCGGACTTCGGAAAATCTCGGCGCAGAAGTTACGCACCATGCCCGCCTGGCATTGGCCGGCGAACTCACGGCGTCCATCGCTCACGAGATTGCACAGCCGCTCGGCGCGATTCTCAATAATGTCGAAACGGCGGAGTTGATCATCAAACAGCGTCAGAACGCCGCGGACGCGGACCTGCTCGCGCCCATTCTCGCCGATATCAAGCGCGACGACCTGCGGGCCAATGAAGTAGTCAATCGCCTGCGGGCGCTGCTTCGCAAGCGCGAACTGAAGCTGGAATCCATGGACATCAACCCGCTCGTCAACAGCGCCCTGACCTTGATTCGCGCCGACGCCAATCGCAGGCAGGTCCAGTTACGCATCGAGCTGGAACCGGACTTGCCGCCGGTGGCCGTGGATCCGATCCATCTGCAGCAGGTGCTCCTGAACCTGCTGGTCAACGCCATGGACTCGATGAACAGGACGGCGCCGGCGTCACGCTTCCTGTGCGTGCGCACCCGATTACGCGCCGGCTCGTCGGTAGAAATTGCAGTTCGAGACAATGGCCACGGCATCGACCCGGCCAATGCCTGCCGGCTGTTCGAATCGTTCTTCACCACCAAGGAAGGCGGCATGGGCTTGGGGCTGTCGATCGCCCGTTCGATCGTGCAGGCCCACGGCGGAACGATCTGGGCCGAGCCCGGCCACGATGGCGGCTCGAACTTCGCCATTCGCCTGCCCTTACCTCAACGCCAACACGCCACGAGAGTTGGCATCCCTCAGCTGTCGAGCCCTGGAGGTTGATATGGAGCTCTACGATCCACTCACCAGCGACCACCGCATCTATATCGTCGACGACGACGACAGCTTCCGCTCCAGCCTCGCGCGCCTGCTCAACACCGCGGGAATGTTTCCTGTGCCGTGTCGAAGCGTCGGCGATTATCTGCTCGCCGAGCATGCCGACTGTCCCAGCTGCATCGTGCTCGACATGTTGATGCCGGGGCCGAGCGGCCTGGAGCTGCTGGCTTCGCTGGCGCATCAGCGCAACGCACCGCCGGTCATTTTCGTCACGGCGTTCAACGACATTCCAGCGACCGTGCAGGCGATGAAGGCAGGCGCCATGGACTCGCTGTCGAAACCGCTCGATACCAAACGCCTGCTGCAATCGCTGCGTGACGCCATTTCGCGCGACGCCCGGAAGCGCGTCGAGCGGCGGGAGCTGGAGCAGTTGCAGTCCAGATATTCCGAGCTGACGCCCTGCGAGCGAGACATCTATATCGGCGTGGTGCACGGTAAATTGAACAAACAGATGGCGCTGAAGCTCGGCATCTGCGAGCGCTCGATCAAGTCGCACCGCTCCAGCGTCATGCGCAAGATGCGAGTCTCGTCGGTCGCCGGACTGGTGAAAACCGCCAAGATCCTGGACGTGCTGAGTGCACCGCCGGAGGCCCAAACCGTCAACTGACAAGCTCACGCGCAGGGAACCTCGCAGCGCCCCGGTCGCTTCGTTACAGGGTCATCGGAAGCGGGAGCGTTGTCATGAATATCTTCTCACGCATCAAAGACGCCATCTTCGGAGCGAGCGCCAAAGCGGCGCCCGCCCCCTCACCCTCTGCGGCTCCCAAGCCGACCGCGACGGCGGCGCCGAACCCTGCGCCCTCAGCAGCGAGCACGACTGCGACAAGGCCCACCCCCGCCGCCACTCCTGTCGATGTGGAAGCGGTGCTGCAACAGATGGCCGCGAATCAAAAACAACCATTGAACTGGCGCACCTCGATCGTGGACCTCATGAAACTGGTCGGCCTCGATTCCAGCCTGGAGAACCGTAAGGAGCTGGCGCGTGAGCTGGGATACAAAGGCGACACCGGCGATTCGGCCACCATGAATATCTGGCTGCACAAGCAGGTGATGTCGCAACTGGCTGCGCACGGCGGGAAAGTCCCCCCAGAACTGAAAGACTGAAAGCTCGCAGCGCGGGTAAGCATTGGCCCGCCCTGGTATTCAGGGCAGAATCCGAGTCAGTTCCAGCGACTGGCGAGGAAGGATCAATGGCTGAGCTCACCCGCGTTCCCGATGGCTTGGATCGTCGCGATTTTCTGGCGCTGGCCGGTGCCAGCGCCCTGGCTCTGGGCGCACCCGCCTGGGCCTCCTCGGCGCCACGCTATCCGGCGATACGCAAGGCTGCGGAGGCCGGACGGGAAGCGGCCATCAAGCGCATCCAGGATTGGATTGCGCTGCCCTCCATCGCCGCCGAGAACCTCAACATGAAGGAAGGCGTCGAGTACATGGCTACTCTGGCGCGGGAAGCGGGTTTCGATTCGGCCACCATCGTGCCGACCGACGGCCACCCCGGTGTGTTCGCGACCATGGACAACGGCGCCAGGCGCACGCTTGCGCTGTATTTCATGTACGACGTGAAGCAGTTCGATCCCGCCGAATGGTCCTCGCCGCCGCTGGAAGGCCGCATCGTCGAGAAGCCCGGCTTCGGCCGCGCCATCGTCGGTCGCGGCGCTGTGAACCAGAAAGGCCCCGAAGCCACGGTGCTGGCCGCGCTCCATGCGTTCCGCGCCGCCAAGGTGAAACTGCCCGTCAATCTGGTGCTGGTCGCCGAGGGCGAGGAGGAAATCGGCTCGCCGCACTTTCATCAGGTCGTGCAGAGTCCCAATGTACTCGCGGCGCTGAAGAAGTCCGAGGGCATCTTCATCCCAGCCAGCTGGCAGGACATGAATGGCAACGTCGCGGTCAATCTCGGCTCCAAGGGCGTGGTCGAACTGGAGCTGATTGCGAGCGGCGAACAGTGGGGCCGCGGCCCGAAGGGCGACATCCATTCCAGCATGAAGGCGATGGTCGACTCGCCGGCGTGGCGCCTGGTGCAAGCGCTGAACACGCTCGTGACACCGGATGGCAACACGGCCACCATCGATGGCTGGTTCGAAAACGTTCGCCCGCTCACCGCTCGCGAGAAGGAACTCATCGCGGAGATCGCTCGTAACGGCGATGAGGCCACACAGAAGAAACTGCTCGGCGTGACCCGATGGATCGACGACCTGCCCTACGTGCAGGCGCTCGAACGGCTGGCCTCACAACCGACCGTCAACATCGAAGGCCTGGTGTCCGGCTACACCGGCCCCGGCGGCAAGACGATTCTGCCGGGCCGCGCGGTCGCCAAGCTCGATCTGCGCCTGGTCCCCAATCAAACTCGCAAGGAAGCCGTAGAAAAACTGCGCGCGTATCTGAACAAGAAAGGTTTCGAAGACATCGAACTGAAAGTCACCGGTGGCTACGATCCGACCGAAACGGCCGAAGACAGCCGCATCATTCGAGCGGAGCTTGCAACCTACAAGCGCGCTGGCGTGAAGGCGACACTCAATCCGCGGCTCGCCGGTTCGTGGCCGGGAGCAGTGTTCACCGCGCCGCCGGTGTCATTGCCGGCAGGTCATTTCGGACTCGGTCACGGTTCGGGCGCGCACGCTCCCGATGAATATTATGTGGTGGAATCGACCAATCCGAAGGTGGCGGGCATCGTCGATGCGATCATGGGCTACGTCGACATGTTCTATCAGATCGCCGAAATAAAATGATTCGAGTGTTCCGCTGCAGCGATTACATCGAAGCTCATCTGGTCGAGGGACTGCTGCGCGAGCGTGGCATCGAGACATTCCTGCAGGGCGCGATGTTACAAGGTGGCCTGGGCGAACTGCCGGCCCTGGGCCACCTTGCGATCCTGGTCGATGAGTCGGACGCGAGCGCCGCGAGGCGCATCATCGACGCCTACGAGCGGGGCGAGTTGACCATCGACGAAGAACAGGGCGGTTAGCGGCCCGGCCCGCTCATGGAGTAAACTGCCGCGCTCCGGCCGCACCTCCCGCGGCCGCTCCTCGATAGTTTCTTCCTTGCACGCCGCAGCTGCTCTACATCGCCCGATCCTGGGCATTGCCTTGAAACTCGGGTCCGTCGTCCTGTTCTCCGGGATGGCCTTGTGCGTGAAGCTGCTCGGCCAGGCGGTGCCGGTCGGGCAGACGATCTTCGCTCGCGGCTTGATCTCGGTGCTGCTGCTGGCGCTGTTCGCCTGGCATACGAATCAGCTGTATCTGCTCAAGACCCACAATGTGAAGTCGCATGCGCTGCGCTCGCTGTCGGGCACGGTGAGCATGTATTGCCTGTTCACCGCGCTGACGCTGATTCCGCTGGCCGATGTGACGGCGATCTCGTTCACCTCGCCCATGTTCATCACCGTGCTTGCCATGCTGCTGCTCGGCGAGCAGATCCATCGCTTCCGCTGGACGGCGCTGGCGCTCGGATTCATCGGCGTGTTGATCATGCTCGGTCCGCATCTCACATTGGCGGACGGCGCCTCGTTCGGAGTTCTGGTCGCGCTCGGTGCAGCCATATTCTCGGCGTTCGCGATGATCTTCCTGCGCATGATGAGCGGCGGCGAACATGCGCTCACGATCACTTTCTATTTTTCGCTGACCTTCATGACCTGCGCGGCTCTGACGGCGCTCAACGGTTGGGTCGTGCCGACCGCGACACAGTGGCTGCTGATCGTGGGCGCCGGACTGTTCGGCGTCACCGGCCAGCTGGTGATGACCTACTCCTATCGATATGCGCCGGCCTCCACCATCGCGCCGCTGGACTACACCAACATGATCATGTCGGTGATCCTGGGCTACGTGTTCTTCGCCGAGGTTCCTTCGGCGTCCGTGTGGATCGGCGCGCCGCTGGTCGTCGCCGGCGGGCTCATCATCCTGTGGCGCGAATATGCGCTGAAGAAACGTCCCAGCCCGCCGACGCCGGAGCCGGCGGCCGACAGCTGAGGCTATTTCAGCAGCACCAGCTCCTCGGCCATCGTCGGATGCACCGCGACCACTTCATCCAGCTGCGACTTCAGGAGCCCTGCTTTCACTGCGATCGCCATGACCTGCAGGATCTCCGGCGCATCCGGGCCGATCATGTGAGCGCCGACGATCCGATCGCTCGCCGCATCGACGATGACTTTGTATAGAGCGCGTTCGTTGCGCCCGGCGAGCACGTTCTTCATCGGACGGAAGTCCGCGGTGTAGACCTTGACGTTACCGAGTTGATTGCGCGCATCGCCTTCGGTCATTCCCACACCCGCGAGCGGCGGATGACTGAAGACGGCGGAAGGAATGCAGCTGTAATCCACTTTGGTCGGCTTCTTGCCGAACACCGTGTCCGCGAACGCCTGCCCTTCGCGGATCGCCACCGGTGTGAGCTGCACCCGATCGGTCACGTCGCCGACTGCGTAGATGGACGGGCACGTCGAACGGTTTTCATCATCGACACGAACCGCGCCGTTCTCGTTCAGCTCCACGCCTGCGCTTTCCAGGCCGAGCCCGCCCGTATTCGGCACACGGCCCGTAGCAAACATCACCGCATCGAACTCGCGCGGGCCGCCGGGCATGTGCACGGTGAGCGCACCGCTCGACTCCTTGACGATCTTTTCGATGGGCGAATTGAACAGGAACTCGATGCCCTTGATCATCGAGATCTGCAGCAGCCGGTCGCGGATCTGCGCATCGTAGCCGCGCAGGATCGCATCGGAGCGATTGACCAGCGTAACCTTGACGCCGAACTCGTTGAACACGCCGGCGAACTCGTTCGCGATATAGCCGCCGCCGGCGATCATCAGTCGCTTCGGCAAGCGCTCGAGATGGAACGCCTCGTTCGAGGTGATGCCATGCTCACAGCCCGGCTGGCTCGGCACGTGCGGCCGCGCACCGGTCGCAATGAGAATCACATCGGCCGTGTATTCACGCTCGCCGACGCGCACGCTGTTCGGGCCCGTGACAACCGCTCGCTCCGTGATGACTTTCACTTTGTGATTGTCGAGCGTCTGATTGTACAAGCCGCTCAACCGCGTCACTTCGGCAAGCACGCTGTCACGCAGCGCCGGCCAATCGAACGTCGCGTCCTTCACGTGCCAGCCAAAGCGTTGCGCATCTTCCAGGTCTTCGGCGAAGTGCGCGCCGTACACCAGCAGCTTCTTCGGCACGCAGCCGCGAATCACACAAGTGCCGCCGACCCGATATTCCTCGGCGACAGCGACCTTGGCGCCATGCGCCGCCGACACTCGCGCCGCGCGCACACCGCCGGAGCCGGCGCCGATGACGAACAGATTGAAATCACGTTGGCTGGCCATGAGCGGGAATCTACTTGAGCTTGCGTGTGACCACGATGTCGACCGAGTTCGACTGAGGATCGAACATGATTTGCGCCTCGCCCCGCTCCAGCTGATGCAGCACGTGCGTCAGCTTCTCATCGAGCGTGAACTCGTGCTCACCGTACTCCGTGCCTTCGCGCAACACGAACGATTCGATGACACCACGAAGCGCGTCGGCCGACAGCTCGGTGTGGGGCACCGCCACGGGCGTCAGATCTTCGTCGTCGGGAAACGGGATGGAGGGATCGAACGGCATGAGAAGCGACGATAGCACAGCTCAGCTCGAGCGGCCGCGCGCCAGGCATCTCTGATAGCGATCCTCGACGCGCCTGGCGAACCACTCGGTAGTGAGCTCGCGTTTGATCTTGGGACTTTCCAGCCGGATGTTCGGCACCAGCGCCCTGGGCGCCGGCCCCTTCAACTTCTCGTCGGCCAGCGCGAAAACCCGCTTGAAAAGCCTGCTGTCTTCGAACGCCTGCTCACCGCCCAACTCCAGGTCCCGGCGAATCGCGCGCTCGTCCAGCTCCAGCTCGCCGGCCAGGCGGCGAACGGCCAGTTCGGTCTTGCTCGGCTGGCTCGAGCCCTCGATCAACAGATCGCCGTCCAAGGCCAGCTTGGTTTTGGTCAGTTTGCCGACCGCACTCTGGAACGCCGCATTCCGACTGGCGTAGTGGCCCGCATTGAAATCGGCAAAGCGGTACACCATGCCCGGATAGCTCACTGGATAGTCGAGCAGATACGCGATACCGAAATACATGCCGCCCCTTCGAGTGAACACCTCGTCGCGAATGCTGCCCGACATCGGATACGGATAGCGCTTCGCGCTCGCGTGCCTTTCGGCATACGCGATGCTCACTTGCATCGGACCGCCGGTGCGGACCGGATTCAAGCGGCCGAACAAACGTTCGCCCAGCGGCACCATGCCGATGAAGTCCGCAAAGATCTCGCTCAGCTCGTGCTCGGTCCTGACCTTCTCCAGCCGCTCTCGATAGCTCTTGCCGTTCGGCGACTGCACGCCCAACGCTGCATCGACCAGGAACTTGGGAATCTTGTAGCGAGCCGCTCGCGTATCGATTTCGCGCCGTGCGATCGCAGGCAGCCCGGCCACGGGCGGGCTGGCCTGGAACGTCGACTCCTGTTCGGTGACCGCGATCACGCTGCAGATGTTCTCCGCCGTCGGGCGGATCGACAGCGCTTCGAACGCCGCGAAAATGTCGATCGCCCAGCCTTCGCGGTTCTTGACGCTGGGTTGAATGCGCTTGGCGATTTCCGCCCGGGCGACATCCGGATCGATGGGTGGCTCACGCACCGGCGGACTGGTGCAACCGGCGAGCAGCCCCATGCAGAGAAAGGCTGCGACTGCGCCGAGCGTGCGCCGACGAGCCGAGCTGAATCGCAACGAATCCGTCATGCCGCGCTGGTGTTCTGCAGGCTCGCCCATGCGAGCCGCGCCGAGCGGTCCAGTTTTTTCAACGCTGCCTCCGCCTTGAGTGCTTCGGACTTGCTCTCGAACGCCTGCGTGCCGAGGATGCGAACCGGTGGATTGGAACGAGTGAACTTCGCGCCCTTGCCGCGGCTGTGAGCTTCGAAGCGCGCAGCGACATCGGTGGCGATGCCCGCATAAGTACGGCCATCGCGACACACGAGCAGATAAACCCACCACCTTCGATTCATGCGGCGAAGGTTACCGCAGATGTTGCCGAACCATCTTGAACTACAGGCGCAGACCGGAGCGATCCGGCGCCATCACGCCGCCGATGAGCGCACCGATCAACAGACTCACACTGGAGACCAGCGCCCACACGCCGACGGCCAGGCCGCCGAAGAACCCGAGAATGGGCCGGCCGTACGACGCCAGCACGATCCACAGGATCGCTCCGACCACGATCGAAGGCAGCACCGCCGCACCCAGGCCGCGGCCCGCCGATCCGGCCTTGTAGCCGCCCACCCAACCGCCGATCAGCCCATTGATCGCCGGCAGGAAGAACAACACGAGGCTGATCAGAATCATCCACATTGAACTGGCCAGAATGGAGCTGTCCCGCGCTTGCGCCATCGTGTAAATCCTCGGTAGTCGGTTCGATTGGTACCCGCATTCGCACCTCGCTCTTCCGCGAAGTACGACGATGGCCGTCTCGGGCGCATCGATGTCGGTTCCGGTCCGTAGGCCGGGCCCGCCATTGCGCTAAGCTTCCACAACATTTCGCAGGATGCCAGCACCATGACGTACACGCTTTATTATTCACCCGGAGCGGCCAGCCTGGCGGTGCACTGGATGCTGATCGAGCTGGGCGTGCCGTTCGCAGCAAAGCTGGTCGACATCGATGAAGGCGCACAGAAATCTCCGGAATATCTGCGACTGAATCCCACCGGCCGGCTGCCGACGCTGGTGATCGACGGCAAGCCGCATGGCGAATCGGCGGCGCTGCTCATGTTGCTGGCCGAGCGCCATCCTGAGAAGAAATTTGCTCCGGCGCCCGGCGCCACGGGCCGCACCGACTGGATCGAAACGATGATCTTCCTGGCGAACACTCTGCTGCCCGCGATGCGTGACTGGTTCTATGCCGATACGGACGGCGATCCTGCAGGCGCCGACGCGGTCCGCACGCTCGCACGGCGTCGAATCGAAAGCGCGTGGGATCGGCTCGACGCGCACCTGGCCGACGGCCGAACGCATCTGCTGGGCAGCGAACTGACAGCCGCCGATTTCCTGGCGACCATGCTCATGCGCTGGTCGCGCAACATGCCACGGCCGGCGACGACCTGGAAGAACCTTGCGCCTTACATCCAGCGCATGCGCTCCCGTCCGGCATTCATCGCGGTCAACGATCGCGAAGGCCTCACCGACTGGCGCAACTGACCGCTAGCGTGACCGCAGCCCGATCCTGGCAGTTCAGGCATCGCAAACTTCCATTCGCGCCACCGGCGATGTAGTCGATCCGTTTAAGGCCATGTCGTAGGGCGAATCGCAGACTCGCCTTAGGGGTCATTGGGCCATGGCGGCCCTGTTTACCGCAGCCCTCGCCCCTATGCTCATTCGCAGTTTCCGATTGCAACCACCGCTGCCGAGGAACTCACGCGAATGAATTCTCCCATCGTCGCTTCTGTCGCCGCCTCTTTCGAAAGCTCGCCCACGTGGGTGAAAGGCGCCGCGAGAGCCACCTTCCTGGCCCTGTTCATCAAGGGTGCTGTGTGGGTGGGCGCATCGTGGCTGGCCGTTCGGGGCTTCGGGACCCTGTGATCCACGGGCCTGCGACCCTCAGCTGCGCATTGCCGTAGCTCGCCGCCCGCGGCTTGCCCTCGATGAAGTCCTGCATCATCTGCAAATAGCCGTCCGGCTGACGCGTCGACTCGCGTTCGCCATCTGCCAGCGTCTCGAACTCATACATCCCGTGATCCGCGTCGGGAAAAACAGCGGCCGTGACCGGCCGACCCGATTCACCAAGCGCCTCCAGCCGGCGCAGCGTCTGCATCGGCGGCGCGTCGCGATCCTGACCTCCAAGAATCCATAACTGCGGCACGTCCAGATTTGCCAGGACCGGGCCGACGAGTGCTCGGCGCCGTGAATCAGCACGACGATCGGTACTCGCGCCTGCCCCGGCGGCAGCGTCAATCGTCCGGCCAGCTCGACCCCGCTTCCCTGAAAGCGTGTGTCGATTTGAATCAAAGTTTCGCGCTTGCCCGCGAGATCGTCGAAGCGAATCTCGCCCCGCTTGCAATCGGAGAACGTGACGCGATGGCCGTCGGCTCGATCGAGCCAGCCGAGCGTGCTGGTCCATCGACCTTTGCCCTGCGGAGTCAGCGCACCAGTGCGCCCGTCCAGCATCCTCCAGCGCAACTTGCCCTCGGCGCCTGCCGCGATGTCCAGCTTGCTCCCATCGGCCATCGCATAGCTGCCGATTTCGCAAGGAATAGGATTGCCGGGCGCCTCGCTCGCAGCTGCAGCGCATGTGCAGGCGAGCAGCAG